>Ga0187892_10002787_pt1 | contig 33692 bp, 39 predicted proteins | sample MA1701073metaG_FD_139345 | JGI IMG/M metagenome (GOLD analysis project Ga0187892, IMG submission 139345) | Bio-ooze microbial communities from a basaltic lava cave in the Kipuka Kanohina Cave System on the Island of Hawaii, USA - MA170107-3 metaG ... | reverse complement strand
GCCGAGTCGTCTTCCCCTTCTGGCTCCACGCCACAGACGAAAAGGTCCGCTGCTCCCCCATGCGCCACCCCCTGCACCTGTCTCTACCTCAATTCGGGCGGCTTGTGCAGAGGTTCCCTAGCCCTAGCTAGCGACGAACCGGCGCGGCCCCGCTCGCCTGCTCGCGCGGGTCGGGGAAGTCCGGCAGCGTCTCGACCGGCTGCGCCTGGTGCCCCGCGCGGTGCAGCGTGTGGATGAGCTTCGGCTCGTGCGCCTTGACCCAGAGCCGCGCCGCCAGCGCCAGCGCGAACAACAGGCACACGCCCGACCCGAGCACGAAGTCGTAGGGCGTCAGCCCTAACACCGTGAAGGTCGTCGCGAAGGCGAGCCAGAGCCCCTTCTGGACGAACGCCCAGATCAGCGACGTCCACGCGATCAGGATCAACAGATCGATCAAGGGGAGGACAGGCACCCGACGGCCCTCCACATGGGAAGGAATTGCCGCCGAGCGACTGCGCGGCACGAGGCCGGCCCGGCGGCGGGGCCATCCTATGTCGGCCCCGGGGGCGAGGTCAAACCCGATCTGCGGCCCGAGCGACCCGCGCGCGCGTCCGGAGCCGTTCATTCGCGAGCGAACGCGCCGCGTTGCGTTCTCCGCCTGCCGGGGCACAACGCCTCGCTTCAGCCGCGCCGTGGCCGCGCCGAAGCAGCCTGGTAAGCTCGGCCTCCCGCACCTGCCCGGGCCGACGTAGCTCAGCTGGTAGAGCAGCTGATTCGTAATCAGCAGGTCGCCGGTTCGAATCCGGCCGTCGGCTCCAGCCTTCTCGCTGTCGCGGCAGTGACTTAGCGAGAAGCGCGCGCCTCGGGGCGTTCACTCCGCGAGCGAGAGGGTGCGCCTGGGGTGCGTTCGCGTGCGCGATGACGTCGGCGTAACCGCGCGTCTCGCTCGGCATGAAGTGCCCGTAAACGTCGAGCAGCACTTTCGCCGTCGTCCATCCGCCGCGTTCCTGAATCCACTTGATCGGCGTTCCGGCCGCGAGGTGGTGGCTGACCCACGAGTGGCGGAGATCGTGCGGCGTCGCGTGGCGCGCGGGCCCGAGCGCACGCCTCACAAGCCGGCCGAACTCCCGGTTCGCGAAGTTGCGCGAGTCGAGGGCGTTCCCGGTCGCGTTCGGGAAGACCAGCGTCCTCTCGCCGAACACTTCGGGTCGCCGAGCCGCAAGCACCTCGTCGAGCCGGCTCGACAGCTCGACCACGCGCGCCCGGCGCGTCTTCGTCGGGCCGATGCGCCCGAGGTGGTCGATGCTGCGCTCGATCCGGGCCGTGGAGGCGTCGAAGTTCACGTCGGACCAGCGCAGTCCGATCGCCTCGCCGATTCGGCAGCCCGTATCCGCGAGGAAGAGCACGAGCGGATGAGCGGTGGAGAAATCGTCGCGCGCGACTGCGAGGAGCTGCGCCAGCTCGCTGCCCGTCAGGACACGCTCGCGCGGAAGCGCGCGAATGCCTATCCCCCGCCGTCGCCCTCGCAGCTCCTTCCAGTCCGACACCGCGTTAGTCGCGACCAGCTCCTGCGCCTGGGCATGGAGCAGGATGCGTCGGAGCGTCCCCAGCACGATCTCCAGCGTGCGCGGCGAGCGCGGTTCCCCGGCCTCGATTCGCTCGTCGTAGAAGCGCTGAACGTCGGCCACGCGGATCTTCCGCACGTCGAGCGGACCGAAGAAAGGCAGCAGGTAGGTCCGCAGCGTCTGCCCACGCTGCCGGACGGAGTTGGGAGCGAGCGAACCCTCGATCCCTCGCTCGGAGGGCAGCACTACCTCAGTACGCAGCCAACGCGTCGCGAAGTCCTGGAACAGGACCGGCGCATCCTCGGCCGGCTTGCCGTCGTCGTATTCGCCGAGCACGAGCCGAGCCTGGATCTGCTTCGCGACTTCGCCCGCGAGACGCTTGTCGCCGCCGACGCGCTTCTTCCAGCGGCGCCCACGGTGATGGACTACCACCCACCACGCATCGCGATCGAAACGAATCTTCGCGCCCACGATCTACTCCTTGCGACGACGACGAGTCACGTACTGGCCAACCGCTTCACGCACCAGCTCGGCTGCACTCACACCCCGGCTGTCGGCTAGAACAACGAGCGCGTCGAGGACTTCCTTCGGAAAGCGCACGGTCAGGTCAGCCGACCTCTCGAACAGTCGCGGCCGGCCCGAGCCGGGCCTCGGCCCGCCCCACGAGCCCTCCTTCCGTCGCGCCGCCACTCCGTGAGACTACAGATGTGTACTTGGATTGTCACCTACTATCCGAGTTGGGCCGCACCGCCTGGAGGCCCTCGGAGACGATCTCGGCAACCCGGCTCGGCTGGCGGCAGGCCTGCTCGTCAAGCCAGCGGCGTAGGGCATCGACGGGCACAAGTACCGCCGTCCCCGCGCGAAAATGCGGGAGGCGAGGTAGCAGTGAGCGAAATGCGCGCTCCGACAGGCCAAGGGTCGCTGCCGCTTCCTTCGGTCGGAGCGCCAGCCGATCCTCCAGGCGCAGGGACTGCTCGGCGTCCTTTTCCGGGGCGCCGGGCGGGGGAAGGACCGTCCCTAGCCCCTCCAGCGCTTCGAGCCCCGTTGCGGCGCGTCGGCTCACGCCACACGTCCCCGAGGCAGGACACGCACGCCGTCGCCCAAGACAACGAACGTGGCCTCGCCGCGGTACACGGCGTCCAGCGCGCCACGCCAGTACGCTATGTGCTGCTCGACGTGGAGGGCCGCCCACACGTCGTCGTCGCCGACCACGGTGCCGTGTCGAGCGAAGCGGGTGCGAACCTCCATCGCCTCCTCGTCGGCCGGAGGGTAGAGGCGTTGCGCCGTTGCACCGTTTTCGGAGTGCATGCTCACGATCCCCCCTCCTTGGGCTGGGGCCGTAGCCTCTCCTCCATCACACCTTGCTGGGCTTCCTCATTGCACTTGGAATCGGGTGCAACGGTGCAACGGTTGATGAACCGCTCCAGTGCCTCGGGGGTCGGCAGCACACCCTCGTCGGTTGGTAGCGGGTCCCCCGGCGCTAGGCGGGCTGGCATGCCGTCTCGGCGCTCCTCGTTGCGGAGGAAGCCACCATCGATCGCCTGCGCTACGCGTCGGGACACGGTGGATTTGTCCAACCCCAGCCGGCTGGCCAGTTGGCGTTGTGACACGTGTCCGGCGCGCGTCTCGCGCAACAGTTCTCCAACCGCCTTCACGACCTCTCGTACGTTTTGGGAGATGGTTTGCTCCACAACCTCCGCGAGAAGGTCCGACAGCAACTCGAAAGCCACGCGGTAGTCGTCCAGCGTTGCCATGACGGCACCGTTGACCTTCTTCCGATTCGCTTGGTGGAGCAATGCGTTCGCCTTGATCACACTCAGCAAAGACGTGAAGTCGCGCCGGAGCCGCGTGGCGGAGGGGGGGATGGATTCAGCGAGCTCGTCAGCGAACGGCACCACAACCTTGTGCACTCCCCGCTCCAGCCACCTGTGAAGGTCATGCCAGGGCTGGAGCAGAGATGAATCGGATACTAACTCGCGCTCCCTCGATGCGATGGCTCGGAATACTTCGCGCGTATGTTCCGGTGTGTCGTCCACCGGGACAGAAATGATCCGCGTCTCGTTCTCAGGGTGGAGATGGATGGCGGTCGTCGTGATGATGACGCCGGTGGGACCCTTCTTCTTGATGAGGCGGCTCTTGAACTGGCCGCCGTCCGTTTTCTCGACGGTCTCGTATTGGAGACAACCTTCACTCAGAAGGGATCGGAGGAGCAGATCGCCAGTCTCGCCTTGGATACCCGCGGCTTCGGCGATGACGAGAATGCGGTGCGCGAAATCCTCCTCGGTATGAACCAAGGCCCGAGGCGACATCGCTGTCCGCCGGATGAAGGCGTGCTCGGGGAAGAACTTGAGTGTTGTTTCGACGGTGAACGACTTCCCAGCGGATGACGGACCTTTCACCACCACAGAAAGAGGTCGGTCCAAGAAGCGGCTGTTCCCGGTGAGGAAAGCGAGCTTCGCTAGCCGATCCTCACCCACCACTCCGAGTCGATGCAGGTCCTCCACGAAGCAGTCGAGGATGCGCGGGCAGCCCGCCAGCTCCGGGGTTCCCTCTTCAGCGGGCATCACGACTCCGCCCATCGATTCCGCCATCGGCATTGGACGGCTCCCGAGTGAGCGCAGGAAATGGTCAGCCGCTCAGTCGATCTCAGGCTCGCTTCTGTTGCCTTCATGCCGAGCTTGATCGTACGTGCGAGAGCGGAGGGATCGATCGTCGCGCCAGCTTTCGTGCGGCGATACCGCGGACATGGCGCAGCGAAGGCGCGTCGAAGGGTGCGGCGATCGGCGGTTCGGCGAGCCGCCAATCTCGCGGTCAATGTCGCTTGGCGCCGGGCCTCTTCCAGGCTGCGGGAGCGGCTGTGCTCCAGGCCTTTAGAAACTGACGTTCGCTGAGGGCATCGATCTCTCTGCGAAGCGTCGCGAACAGGTCATCACGCACCGGAGCTGGCTCACCGCGTCCGGCAATCTCCCGAATTCGCCGTTCCGCCTGAGCCCGCGCGGAGGCTCTCGACCCGACTCCGCGCCTCGCGGCATTTTGCCGCTTCAGACGTTCGATCTCGCCCCGAGCTTGTGCAGCTAGCATTTGCGCTTGCGCTGCTCCGATCTCATCCGGAGAGCGAACGCGTAGGTTTGCACCGACGGCTGCCTCAAGGTGGCCGAGGCGCTCCTCCATGCGAGCAACCGTTCTGCTGAGAGCTACGAACTCGGCTCGGGATCGCTCTCGCAGATCGATCCGCGACCTTGCTCGCTTGCCCCCTTCGCTTCGCCATTTCGGCCCGCTTGCTCCGTCGCGGTGCTCCGAAGGGCTCGGGGAAGGCCGCCGGAGCGGGCGGCCGTTCACCGCGGCTTGCAGGGCCGCGGATATTCCCGAGACATGGATGTTAAGGGTCGGGAGCCTGTGCGACTCCCGACCCTGTGGCTTCCCTAAGCGGAGTCAGCCGCACCCCGACGTCACCTCTCTTCCTTCGGACCGCTCATTTTCGCCTCACCGGGCAGGTTGGCACGAATCACCGCCGTAAGCTGCCTCTTCGCCTCCGCAAGATCATCGAGGCTCCACAGGATGGTGTAGTGATGGCTCACGTCGAAATGCGTCCCTTCGGTCTCGAACTTGGTCCGCTCACACGTATAGAACACCTGCTTTCCGAGTCCTGCGCCGAACCCTGCCTCCCAATAGGCACCATCGTTGTCGTGGGTGAGGTCGACTACCAGGAACCGCGCGGTGCGAATGCTCACCTCAAGCTCGTTGTCGATCAGCCCCCCCTTCGGCGGATCATTCAGCACTCGAAGATCGAACCCGGCGTCTGCGGCGGCTTCGACGAAGCACTTCCGAAACGCTCGCTCAACGTCAGGCCTGTTGAACGCCATCGCCATGAACGCGCTGTTCGAGTACGAGCGTCCCCTACGCAGCTCCTCGAACCGTTCCCAGCCTGCAAGGGAGAGGCGCGTTGGTCGCTTGACGAGGGTAGGGTTGCCACCGTCGATCAGCTCGCGCCCGTGTAGCCCGAGAAGTACAAGAGTCAGTCCCTCCTCGTCCACCGCGCCAATCAACGCGCAGTATTCCGGACCCATCGAAACCCATCGGCCCGGCGGATGGCGCCCAAGAGCGAGGATCAACCGTTCAGATTGCTCGACCACCGTTGGGAGTGTCGGCTCGCTGAATACCCGAACTGTCCAATCGGTTGTCACCATCGGAACCGTTGCAGCATCGTGGGTGGCGAGGCGGATCGTGTGGCTCAACGCGGCCCGACGCCTTTCATCCCAGGCGGCGGCCGAGCCGTGCAGATTGACTTGCGCGGTGCCGCTCATGTCGTACAGCCCGCAGCGAGCGCAGTCGAAACGTGAAGCATCTCGGTTTCCGTCCGGAGCGATCTCTCGGCGCAACGGAGCCAGGCAGACCGGACAGTGGTCGGGGCTCATGATCGTTTTTGCCGCGTCTCAAGAAGATCGCTCACTGCCCCTCCTCGACCACCCCAAGCGCGAGGCTCACCGCCACTGGCTCACCTGATCAGACTGGCGATGCCTCGCTCGGCGTGGCGTGCCCGTGCGGCGCAGGTGGCTTCGTGCATCGTCTGGCCGTTAGTCACATTGTGGAGAACCAGGCCACGACGGCCGGCGCCACGCTTCCCCCGGACTCTCGAGCCTCATGGTTATCGTCTGACCCGATTCGACGTCGCGGTCATCGGATTGAATGCGAAGCACCTCGCGGTCTAGGAACGCCTCGAGGTCGCAGTAGGGCTCCAGCTCGCCTGCTTCCGTGCGCTGAAGGATCTCCATCGCGGCATCCGAGTTGTACGTGCAGTCGTCTCTCCAGGATCGGAGCACTTCCTTGTTGGGGAGAACAGCGGCGATGGAGAGCGGCGGACAAAACAACACGCGAAACACGAATGCCTGCCCACCCTGGCTGGTGACACGAGCCAGAATCGAACCGTCCTTTTCGCGAAAGGGCTCGAACTGAACGACTGGGCGCTCAGGCAAGAATCGATCCAGCGCTGGAAGGAGTCGATCTCGAACCCGCTCAGCGATCTCTTGCCCAGTGGGCGCGAGCAATCCGACCACTAGTCCGCCCAGGAATCCCGCGATGACGGAAAGACCCCGACGAAGCATGGGCACCGCCTCAACTCGTGAGCTGCACTACAGGACTCCACCAGTGCGTCACGCTGCCTTCCTCGCGCAAGGTCGCGTTCTCAGCGGAGACTCGGCGTAGGAGAGCCTTGGGGCTGTAGGGGTCGGGTTCATCGTCCATGTGGAGACAGTAGCCCGCGCAGGGAATCGGTGAAGGCAACGAGTCGCCTTCAACGGAAGTCGCAACGCTCTCAAGCCACTGCCGCGACTGCCGATTGTTGTGATCGTATATGGGACGCATCGCGGTCTCTCTACTCCTGGTGGCAGCTCTCGCTGGGGAGACCACGTCCGCCCAGGATGCCGCGACTCAGCTGACTAGCTGGGAACAGGCAGTTGACTCGTATAGCAGGGTGGAGTCCTCGGTCTTCGTGGATGCGATCCTTCGCCACTACCCCGGCTCCTACTGCGATGCGATCGACCACCTGCCCTCACGAATGCGGTGTGTAGCCGCTCGAATGGGCCAGGAGGCGAGTCAGATCTTCCAGAAGCACAAGAACATGCAGCAGAAGATCGGCCTGCAGGCGTACGCCCAGCTTTGGACAGACTCATCGACCGGCTTTCGGACTGAGTTCCAGAGGGCAACCAAACTCTCGCAGGGCAGCCACTGGCTAAGCCATGAGGCCTGCCTCGCCGCGGCTCTCAGCCAAGCGGAACGATGGGCCTGTGAAGACCGGATGTATCAAGTCGACTACGAAGCCTGTCTCGACAGCGCCTCCACTGAGGAAGACCGAAAGTCGTGCCAGGTTCACAAGGAGCTATGGGACTTGCTGAAGCGGAGTCGACAAGGCAACTCGTCGGGTGCAGCGAAAGCTGAGTAAAGCAACTGCTCTTAGCGGCCTTCGTTCGCCACCGTCAGGTGCTTCTCGCTCACGAGGGCACGGGTGATGGTGCGGGCAAGCACCTCGAAGGCTTTTGTGCGATGCCTCGGGTCGAAAATGTTCCCCTTGCTGTGGCTTGTGATGGTGGAGCCCGTCCTGCCGCTTACCGCGTCATCGAACGACACGGCCATGAGGATGTTGTTGCCGGTTATGGCGAGCGACATCCGTACGAAGAGCGTCCTCTTCTGCTGCGCCAGGGGGAGCTTTTCGTACTCCTTGTCGCCGATCACCTTCATGTTGTAGCGGCTCATGAGGTTCCCGAACTCGATGTCCATGCCATAGAGCATCGTGTTCGTACTCTCTCCGTCCGGCCGTCCAACCACCAGGAAGTCGTAATTGGCGAAGCTGAAGCCGCTCGAGTAGACGAGCCGGCTGGGATGCGTGCGGCACGCTCCCGACCCCAGCGCGAGCGCGAGGGTGAGTGCGAACACGATCCTTGAGCCCATGCGGTAGGTCCCCCGACTTCTGGATCGGCGAGCCAGGCGTGTGTCTGAAGGTGCTGCTCTCGCCCGAACCCCGGGAGGCTCGGCTGGCTCCCCAACGTTGGCGAACCGGCCTTTGAAGCACCGGTGCGCGCGGCAACGGTCATCGGAGGGGCCGAGACTACGGGGCGACTCCGACGTGGATCGGCTCAGCCACCGGAATGACGAACGGCAGGACGCCGGTGAATGGAGCCGCAGGGAGCATGTTGTCGTAAGGACAGACAACTCCAGAGCCGCACTGTTCGACACAACCTGATACTTCGAGGCTTGTCTCGACTAGGACACCGTTTTCGATCTGCCCCGCTGCCGACGCAACGAAATAGGTGGGGAACGGCTGCGGATAAGGACCTAGGAGCGTCTCGGAGTAATCGGGACGGCTTGAGAGATCCAGATAGGCGGGTCCCGAGCAGTCATCGGTTGTGAAGTAGATGCTCGCGGCAGCTCCATTCGTGCCCCGCAATGTGGAGCGGAGTACGGTGAGCTGGATCTCCTCGTTGAAGATTCGCCCATCATCGCCAGGGATGCCGAGCACGTTCCCCTCGCCGTCGAACACGCGCAGCGGCGACCCGGCGGGGCCGGGCGGACCAGGCTCACCATCGGCACCAGGCGCGCCTGCCGACCCAGGGGGTCCTTGCTGACCCGGAGGCCCTTGCTCACCAGGCGGACCCTGCTCACCCGGAGGCCCCTGCGACCCCGCCACGTTCCACGAGACCGCAGTCTCTTTCCCGGTCTTGCAGTCGCCCGCCGACGCGACCATCCGGATCTTGCCGTTCTTCGCGTCAACGCACGCGATGAACTGCTGCGCTCGGGCGGGGGCCGCGATCCCGAGGACAGCCGCCAAGGGTAAGAGGGTGAGCAAGCGCGACATTCGTGTTTCCCGCCCCCATCCGCCGGAGGTCATCCTACACCGGCCGCCCAGCGCGAGTGCGAGCGCGCGCCCGTTGTGCAAGCTGCCAACGTCGCGGGACTTGCGAGCTGGAATGCAGGCAACAGCGAACCGAGGCGTGATAGGGTGGATTCCAGGGGGATTCGATGCGGTTTGCTGCAATGCTCGCTCTGTCTTGTCTCGCGGCAGGCCCCGCGGCCGCTACCAGCGTGACGCTCGCACCGCTAGCGGAGGTGCAGTGGATCTTCCTGGGGCGGACCGACAACCGGAACCCGAGCTCACCGAGTCTCGACACCCGGCAGGGCAGCCGCGCGGCACTTCTGTTCGACCTGAGCGATATCGACCCAGCTCAGCTCGCTTCCGAGCCTGCGCTCGCGGGGCTGAGGCGCCGGATCCGGGACGAGCTTCCGGGCCGCTGGCGGTCGTACCGGGTCGGCTGGGATGCGGGCGGCCAGGCAGTGGCCGGTCCGAAGGAGTTCGGAGACCCGGTCCTCGAGGACCTCTGTCGGCGCTTCGCTACGAGCGACATCCGCCCGCGTGTCGCCACGCACGATCTAGCCGCGGACATGATGCTGACATCATGACCAGGCGCGAGGGCACCGTAGTAGACTACTCCGCGACGATGCTCAGAGGAGTTCAAGTGATCCCCAGGATCTCCCGTCTCGGCTGTTCGGCGATCCCCGCTCCGAGGCACGCAATTTCTCTACATAGAACGAACACCGCTATCCGCCTACTACCTCCATTTTCCCTCCTGATACTTACAGCATGCTGGACTGTAACCCTCAAAATGCCGCCGTTGGACATGGTGCCGTCTCCCGCGGGACGAACTGTGGAGTTGGCGTCGGTTGTTGATGAACGAATCAACGTGGTGCTGGGAAAAGTTGACACACTCACGATCGCTTCGGGCCCAGACCTAGTCACGCACATCGAAGGCGAACTAGCGAACACGCTCTCGCGGATGGGGTTCGAGGTTCGTCAGGTCGATCAGAGTGCTCCTCTGGCGGGGCACAAGCGGATTTTGCCATCGCTCACGGGCGCGGAACTCTCTTCGGAGAGCACTCTGCTCCACCCGGTCGCCGCGGCGGTTCGAGTTCGGATCGAGATCATCGGCGAGCCCCAGCAGTCAATGTTCCGAAAGGAAATACGGGGTGCCGTTAGCCGTGACCTTGGACGCCACAAACAGGGCGGTCCAGAAGACGCTCAGTTGATGGCGGAAGCTGTTCACCAGGCTTTCACGCAGCTCGCAGCGGACGAGTCGTTCATCTTCGCCGTGAATGCCTCCCCGGAAGATGTAGCCGAACGACGAGCGGCAGAAGAGAAGGCTCGCAAGGCGACAATCGAAGCGGCGGAGGAGCGGAGCATGCCGCGGGAAGGGCAGACTGCGAACAGCGTTGCGGATCGCTTGGGCACCCTCGATCGCCTTCTCAAGGATGGTCTGATCGACCAGAATGACTATGACCAGAAGCGACGGGAAATTCTCGATGACCTCTAGCACTATCGCCGATGAGTGGCTGACCAAACAGAGGGCCGTGACCCTGATAGCGAGCTTCCTCCTAGCCATTTGGTTGTCCGGCTGCGTGACGATGGCAGGAGACCAACTTGCCGACATAGAGCTGCGACCACTAGCGATCCCACCTCCTTCGATTGAGCAGACCGTTGGTGACTATTCTTTCCATCTCGATGGTGGAAAGATGGTCACGTCGAACAAAGCCGGCCGAGACGTGAACCAGATGCTGCTGAATCGTTGGCAGAAACGGGGCGTCATCACCAAGGAAACCTACGTCAAGTCCTCGAACTTCACTGGGAACGCGGAGTACAACCTAACACTGGCGGGGCACCAGGAGGGCGAGTCAAGCGTAGTCATGCAGGTTCTGAGCGGCCTTACCCTGCTTCTTCTTCCCTACTGGGTCAACACGAAGTTCGACTTGGTTTACACCGTTGAGCACGTGAAAAGTGGTAGGCGCTTCCAGGCGAGAGCATCGGATAGCTTCCGAATTGTCACTTCCTTGCTGCTCTTCCCAGTCACTCCGTTCGCCATGGGTGGCGCCAATCGGACTTACAATCGGCTGGCTGACCATCTCTACAACCAGCTTGCTGAGCAGGGGGCGTTCGATCCAGACAGTTGGGCTGACATTCCTACAGACCCTCCTGTCAGTTCGGGTCGTGGAGACGTGCTGCCAGCAGATGATGACACTCGCCCCGCAGTAGAGCGGCTACGTCTTCTAGATCAGCTTCGCGAAGACGGCGTGATCACGGACGAGGAGTACGACCAGAAGAAGCGGGAGATCCTGCGAGATCTCTAGAGCTATAGTCTCCCACTCGCCCTTACGGCGCGATGCCCACGTGGATCGGCCCGGATGTCGGGATCGTGAAGAGCAGAGTTATGGCACAGGTGACCCGCGAGCAGTATGTTGGGCACCGCCTAGCCACAGCCGCCGAACGCCACAGAGCTGCATGCAGGCCGTCGCCCGTGAGCGTCGCTTGAGGTTCGGCGGTCGCGACTTGGGACCGCTCTCGGCGCAGCGTGAGCCAGGACCAAGTCCGGCCGAGGACTAGCGCCCCGATTGCCGATTGCGATGGCGTGAGGGTTGTTCACCGCGCTCTGCATCGCTGCGTTCGCTGAGTGGGAGGAGCGGCGAGAAGGGCGGCTCGAACGGGAATCAGGGACCGGGCTGTCCGCGCGCGGCTAGGCACTGCGCTGGAGTGACGAATCCCTAACGGCACGTCTGCGTCCAGCCGATCGTCTAGGCAGGAGTGGAACGGCGTGACGCGTCAACGGGTTCCCGCGAGGATGGCCCTGGTCCTGGCGTGCCTAGTCGTCGGGTGCGCACTCCAATCGCGCGCCGACCATCTCCGGCTTGTCGAGCGCGTGGTTGACGGCGACACGATCGAGTTGGACGGGGGTGAGACGGTTCGACTGATCGGCGTAGACACGCCCGAGACCGTGCATCCTCGGAAGCCTGTCGAGCGATTCGGGAAGCAGGCGACGGCCTTCACCACACGGCTTGCCGAGGGCAAGCGCGTGCGGCTGGAACGCGATCGTGAAACCGCTGGTCGAGACCGCTACGGCCGCACGCTCGCCTACGTGTGGCTAGCGATGGCGAACTCCTCAACCTCGAGATCATCCGACAAGGCTACGGCTTCGCCTACACCAAGTACCCGTTCTCCCGGATGGAGGAGTTTCGGGCCGCGCAGCGCAAGGCGCGGGCGCAGGGGAGAGGACTCTGGGCTGCGGACAAATCGGAGGATGAAGCCGAACATGCCGAGGCTGATGAGGGAGGGCCGCCAAGCGCGAGCTGGCTGGCCGAGCAGGCAGGCTGCATCCCCGCCGAACAGTGCTGCAAGATTTGCTCCACGGGCAAGGCGTGCGGCAACTCGTGCATCAGCCGCTCATTCACCTGCCGTAAGGGCCGCGGGTGCTCCTGCAATGCCGAGGAGGTGTGTCGGTAACGAGCGATAGCTCGCTGCTGCGATCGTACGCGATGAAGAGCGCTGTTGGCCCTTGGGCAAGGCGCGGCCGCTTCAGGCCTCGGCCAGCGCTCGTCAGCTTCAGTGCTTTGTTAGGCGGCACGCGCACTCTCATTGCGTATAGCTCCGGAACCGGATCTGCCGGCCGATGTCGACCTTGGGAAGCTCCGTGATGTCGTGCACGGGGAGGCCGATCTGCCCGGACTCTGATAGGACAAAGGGATTCGAGGAGTCGACGATCACGTGACTAGCGACGACCACGTGCCACATGCAGCCCGCATACATGGTGGAGTAGACCCTTGCTGGACCGAATCGGTTGGAAACCGGCGGCATGATCCAGTCGGTTGCCGGTTGCCTCGTATCCGGGCGAAGGAAGATCGTACCCAGGACGGGGTATCGGATGCGATCGGGCACCCTCCCTTCGAGGAGGACTTGCCGCAAAGCCTCCTCATGGCGGGAGCCCAGTGAGACTTGCGACCACTCCGCCCCTCTGGCAACGCTCGCCCGCCAGAGGATGGAGAGGTGGAACAACTTGAAGATCTGGTAGTCGACCCCTTCGAGTAGGTGCACGTTGCCAGGAATCTCCTCTGGCAAAAGGGTCCGCCAAACCCTTGCGATCGGTTGCTCATATCGAGTGTTGATAAGATGCTCGCAGGCTGCGCACAGGAGGGGCTCGCGAATGCCCTTCTGTAGGAGGCGCATGCGGCGCCCGGACTCAGTCAAGGCGATTCGGTGCTTCTCGTCGTAGGCGATTCCGTGGAGGAACTCCGGAATCACGTGGGAGTTCTGGAGTGGGCCAGGGCCCTTGCAAAGCCTGCAGTTCACCGTGAACCGTGTCGCCTAGAGGATCGCGGCTCAGCTGCGGCCGCGCGCGAACCACCTTAGCAGCGACCTGACGCCGATGGCGCGTCCTGCCACCGACCCAGCGGTGGCCGGCCAAGGCCGCCACGCACCTCGGCCGCTGCCGGCAACTTCAGCAGCGTGTTAGGCGCCCGATTCATGGCGCAGCTTTGCCTCGATCCGGGCGAGACCATGGTCGAAGTTTGTCAGAAGTGCGCAGTCCTGAGCGGTCAGATTCGCGACGATGTCGGGATCTTCAAAGTCCTTCGCATTCTTGGTCAAGAACAGCGAATCTCCGGAGCGGGCGCGCTCTAGATGCATGAGCACCGACGCCAACACGATCGCATCGGGACCAGTGAGATCGTGATTCAGTTCAAGATCCCAAGAGCGTTCAATCACCTCTCGATCGAGCGGAAGAAGCTGCGCGGACGTGAGGAGGCGCTTGGTGGCTTGGCGATGCCGCAATGCTTCATCCTCGCCGACGCGAGTCAGGAACGCGACGGCCTCACGATGGGCGTTGGTTTGTTCAGTGAGTGGCGCAGACCGCGAGAGCTGCTGTAGCTCCCTTCCCAGGCGTTGAGAGAGTTCTTGCCGCTGGATGTGCCTGCCACCCAGGGTGTGGTATGGCTCGGCTAAACAGAACGCTGGCAGAAATAGATCGACAGAGCGCTGTTCAGCCAGGTCGAGGATCTTGCCGCAAGCCGCAGCTTGCTCTTGGGCGAGCGCAGCCTCCAACACGAAGTTGGACTCGACGTACACCCTCACAGATTTGGCTGGTAGGTCATGGAGGAGCCGCTCAACGCGTCGAAGAAGCCGGACGCGTACAGGGGAGCTGGATAGCGCGCCGCAGCGCCCGTTGGTCTCTTGCCAACGAGCTCGCGTAGCCAAGTAGATACGATCAGCTCGAAGGTCGGCCCGGAAAAGTGCTCGTCTCGGATGCCGGCAGTCCTGATGTAGGGGAGAAGAACTTCGCGGGCATCCATCTCTGCCGACGGGGGGGCTTCCTCGCTGGTGCCCCCATCGAACCAGAAGTACAGGCGATCAGGCGTCGCGAGAAGGAAGTACGGAGCCCGGAGTGAAAGGTGCGACATCAAGTTGCGGCGAACTTGACTGGCCCAGGCAGGAGTCGTGCGGCGTTTGTTCTTCGCTTCAGCAAGTAGAACAACCTCGCCGTCCGGTCGCCGAACGATGAAGTCAACGACTGCCATACGAAGAGCGTAGCCCTCCCGACCTTCGGGCGCCTAACGGATGTCCGCTCACCTGCGGCCGCGCGAACACCCTGCCACGCGACGCTTGGGCAGAGCAGAAGCGAGTGACGCAGGGCCGCGGCCGTCAGCTACAGCCGCTTGCTAGACGGCGCCGTACTCGAGCTTGCACTCGCGTAGGTCGTCGGCGACGTGGAACCAAAAGTCGAACGCGTCGGCGACCGAGGAAAGGGCTTTCACGAACACGGGGACGTTGATGATGCTCATGTCTTGGAGAAAGGGAACGCGGCTTCGGCCATGTGGGAATCGAAAGGCCTCACCGTTGGGGTCAATCTCTGCGAAGTCGGTGAGGATTCGAGTTATCTCAGGAAGCGTGTGGTCCGGGTTGAATCTCTGGTGACGCCGGAGATAGCCCGACACGCACTCCCAGTTGTCGAGCAAGCGGTGGGTGAGCTTTGTGTTCGCTGGTTCATCGAAGAGCGGTGGTAGCACGCTGGCCAGGTGCTTGAGGCCGAGCTCAACGGCATGGCGGTAGTTGAAAACAAGTGGATAGATGAGAAGATCGATGATTGCGGTCGGCTCCATGACAGAGCGTGCGACGGCCGCGGCGCCTCGGAAGTAACCGCGAGAGTACGCTTCGAGGTCATATGGACCGCCGTTGCGACCAACGCAGGCGTTCAAGCTGGGTATCGGGCCGTTCCGAAAGAGCGAATTGGTTCGGTATTTCGTGGAGCTCTCGTGTGCATCCATGGTTCGGCGCCGCCTAACGGATCGCGGCTCAGCTGCGGCCCCGCGTGCATCAGCCTAGCAGCGACCGGACGCCAGCGGAGCTCCTACCCCGTACCCGACGAGCCGGCCAAGACCGCCGCACCCCACCGATCGCGGCCGAACACTTGCTGCCGCTTGTTAGGCGGCATCAATCGCGGTGACGCCGAGAATTGCACGGAACTCCTCTTGGACGGCCTCAAGCGCAGGAGGAACTAGTTTCTGGAACTCTTCGGAGGATTTGATCCACGCATCGACCAGCTTGCTCCTACCGAGGGTACCGTCGAGTGAGTGCGTGAGATGAACCGAGAAGCGAATTGCTGGCCTTCGCATGGCGCCCACGAGAGCGTCGAGCTTCTCAGTGGTGGGCTTCGAAAAGTAGATCTTGTGCTTGGCGTAGAACTCGAGGAACGCTTGCAGGCTATCGCCGAGCTTCTTGCGTTTCGCGTCCTTGTTCGCTTCGTCATCGGCTGGCGATAGGAAACCTTCGGTATCTGCAACGGCGCCGATGAGCCTGACGTAGAGCTCCTCAGTGACCGTCGCGCGACGTTCATGCAGGCGCGAGAGGCGAGACTCGTCGATTCGAAGGGTCGCTTGGAGCTCAAGAAGCTGCTTCTGGAACGCCTGCTTGAGCCAGGCTCGGACGAACCATGCGAGCACGCCGACTGCGACCGTTGCGCCCCCAAATTGCCTGAAGGACTGCTTGAACAACCTCGGACATCTAAACGTCGGCCCTTTGATGCCGCCTAACGGATCGGCGCTCGCCAGCCGCAGCGCCTTGTTAGGCAGCGTTCGGTGGTAACACTACCGTTCGCGACTCATTGTGCCAACGACTCGTCTGAGAGTCTTCCCACCTCGATGTGTCGCTCGATTGCTGCATCCGTGTAGACGCCCTGCGGAACATACAGCAAGTCTCGTTTCTGGAATCCCTCGGCTGTGAACGCTGGTACGCGGATTAAACCCTTGTTGTCACGGAAGTGCGCGTCGACTGCTCGCTTGAGGGTCAACTGACAGTTCTCGTCGAGGACCGCTGTCAAGGTCAACGAGATGTCCGCAATGAGATGACCCAACGCGAGCCACGAGTGCCCTGGCCAACGCTGTTCGAACTCGGCGTTTTGGGGATCGAGGAACTCGGCTCCATCTGGGCACCGGTACACACACTCCCCGTATGCGAAGAGGTCGCCCCGCACCTGCACGGCCGGAACATCCAGCTCCGCCCGGACCCGCTTCACCCAGAGCGCGGTCCAGTATCTGCACTGCCCAGGTCGCTTCTTCAGTTGGTCCTGAACCTCGTAGGCGATCCCGCCTATGGCCCGAAGCGTGTCGCGATTGTTTGCCCAGTTGAGACAACGATTGGCCTCTACGGGCGAGTAAGCGCCCGCGATCGCGTCCCACATCTCGGTCGACATGGCATCATTCTGAGAGGATGCGCCGTGCAAGACAAGTCGTCGCTCCGGATGCCGTGAATCTGAGCCTTCCGGCGCACGCGCAAACTCTCTAACGGATCGGCGTGGATCGGCGCCAACCGGCGGAATAACGCCGCCGTTGAGCGGCCAGCGGCTCTGTGGCCGCGCGCGAACCACCTTAGCAGCGACCTGACGAGGGCGGCGGTCCTACCACCGACCCGACGGCGTCCGGCGAAGGCCGCGCATCGCCGCCAGCGGCGGTCAGCTGCAGCCGCTTGCTGGGCGGCGACTCGGGTGCACTACCCGTGAAGAAGGACACGAGTGTTGAACGTTGGGCATTCACGAGCGAGCACCCCTAGGTGATGGCGCTTGAGCGATCGAGGACTTCGAGACGGGCACGTAGCCTAGACCGTAGCGAGCCATCAGATTCGAGAGGAGCTCCTGGAACCAAGGGGGAGACCAAGGATCAACCGCAAGAGTCTGGATCAGAAGGTCGGTGGCGACTCTAATCGTCGTGATGCCTCCGAATCTGCCCGACAGGAAATGTGCTCGAACCTCTTGCTCGTACTCGAACTCCCTTCGCTTGTACAAGTGAGCCGCTCTGTCGAGTCGGAGATCGTTGTCATCGACGTAGGACACGCTGTCGATGGCGAGAGGATACGGCGGCATAAGCGCCGCGCTGAGGCCATCCACCGTTGTTTGAACCGCTACCCCCTCGGTGGTCTTGAGATAGGCCTTCCACATCCCGTACGATTCGGTGTGGTTCATGTGCCAGCAGCTGACGCGAGTATCCTCATACGCCTTTCGAGCAAGTTCGCCCATAGTCTTGGAAACAGGAGCATCGATGGGAGTGCGATCGGCCTCAACCGTGTCCTGGAGCCGCGATCTGCCCTCCCACGGATCCTCACGACTGAGTTCGAGAAGAGACGGAAAGTAGAGTGTCTTGGTTTGAAGGATGAACGCGAACTGTGAGAAGCTCATGTAGCGCCACAGTCGCGGAGAGTGGTCCTCCTCCCGAACGCGCCGGTACCACGCCTCCGAGTCGACGGTGTCCTCGGGAGGCTCGTCCATGGACTCGCCGCGCCCCGTCGCAAGAAAGGCCTCCACTTCATCCTCATCGTAGTGGCAAGCACGTACGATCTTATGGATCGGACGGTGCTTTCCAGACGATCGGGAATCAGAGACCGACGCGTCCTCGGGTCCTTTACGCCGTTCTTCCATCCTAGGACACCGTCGCCGCCCAACAGGTATTAGGCCGCGCAATGCGCGCGATTCTGACCGCGCGATATGCTGCGGCGCAAGGACCTCGCGCGGCGCGGAGCAAGCTCGACAGCCTGAGAGAGGTCGAGGCCGCCCGTCGCAGCTAGATACCACTCCTTCTGCCGCGTGTGATATCGCACTCCCGAGGGGGATCGGTTGGGGTCAGGTCGATCGCCCGCTCTACGGGATCAGACCGTTGGACTTCGAGGGTGACCTTCCCGGAGAACTGGCTGAGTCGGTCGAGCATCTGCGAGAGCCTCTTCTGCCGGTCCTCGTCCTCGCCGTCGCCGTCCCACCTCTCCCACTTCGCAAGCTTGTCGAGCGCCACGCCCGTCAGGACGGTCAGGTCCCGCGTCTGGATCAGTTCGGGCTCCTCGATCAGCCGCCGTAGTAGCTCGCGGGCGCCCTTCCCGGCCACCCGGCGAAGCTCAGCAATCACAGCTCCGTCTTGAAGTCCGCTTCCTGAGTCGCGAGCGACGCGCGAGCGCGATTGTGCGCCTCGACTAGGCCGAAGCGCTGCGCGTGGCGCTTCAGGTCGGCCGTGGAGCGAAGGCCTGCCTGCCGGGCGGCCTCCCGGTAGGACTGACCTTCTGCGAGCAAGCGCAGCGCGGTCTTCTGCGCTGGCCCGAGCCGCGACGCCTCGATAGCCACGAGCAGGTCGTGGCCAGCTGTGTCGTCGGGCGGGGTGTGGTCGATCATCGGACTCCCTCTTGCTCCAGAAATTGCGGGAGCGGGATAGCTCTCGCGGGAGGGGGGCCGGGGGGGCCCTACCGGGGGGGCGCCGCGGAGGGTGCGCCTGGGGTGCGTGGTGCCGTGCTCGGTGCCGTCTCTTGCCGCCCCTTGCCGGCCCTCGCAAGCCACGAGACGCAAGCTCGCATCACTCCTGGGGTTCAGGGTCGCCTTCGTAATTCAGCAGGTCGCCGGTTCGAATCCGGCCGTCGGCTCCAGCCTTCTCGCTGTCGATTCGCGGCCCCTCCTCTTCCCGCCGCGGCACTCGACTAAGCTGAGCCCCGTGAGCACGGCTTCGGGCGCGGCGGGACTCAAGCCGGAGGTGCGCGGCTGGCTGCGCCACATCTGGCGCAAGGCGACGACCGAGGACGATTGGTCGCGCTCGGGCACGCCGCACCCCTGGTGGGACCGCTACAGCCTGGCGCCGATGCTCTCGTTCCCGCGCTTCGACCTCTCCGAGTCCTCGTATGCGTTCCTGCTGCTCGCACGCAAGACTCCCGCATGGCGCGAGGTCTACACGGAGGTGCTCGACCGCCTGCTGCGCCGCCACACGACCTACTGGGCGGCCGTCGATTGGCTCTCGCAGATCGGGCCCGATCCCGACCGCGCGCGTTATCCGAAGGCGTACAAGCGCCTGATCCCGAAGGACCTGTGGGGTCGCTACGACGTGCCGGGCTGGACCGCCAACGGGACCCCGCCCTGGGGGCTGCAGCCGGATCCGATCGGAGCGACCGGCAACCTGTTCTTCCGCGGCTTCTTCAACCTCATGCTCGGCATCCACCGCGAGGTGTCGGGCGAGTCCACCTGGGAGCGGCCGTTCGACGTGGTCGGGCTCGAGGACCGGACCTTCTCCTGGACGCACCGCGCAATCGCCGAGTACCTCGGCAACCAATGGGCCGAGACGCCGCACGGCCCGCACTGCGAGAACACCAAGTCCTGGCCGTTCTGTCTCTCCGCTGCGGGGCTGGGCTTGCAGCTGGCGGACGCCACGCTCGGGACGAGCCAGCACTGGGTCTACGACCGCTGGGTCGAGGACATGTTCAAGAAGAAGTACATGGGCTTCGACGCGCGCGGCAATCTGAAGTGGGTGGGACTGTACTACGACCCGATCCTCGATCGCGTGCAGGGGCAGAGCCGTGCGCTCGGCCTGTTCCCGTCGCTGTACGTGGTTCCGCAGAATCGCGAAGTGGGCGAGCTGCTCTACCGCAACGCGGTCGCGGCCGTGGGCTGGAACAGGCGCTATCTGCCGGTGCTGTCGGCGGGGCCCGATCCTCGGCCGCTGACGCTCGGCTACCTGCTGGCGCGGGAGTTCGGGGACCACACCACCGAGCGTCGCCTCGGTCGCAAGCTTGCTCGCATCGAAAACTCGCGCTTCTTCGACTCCGAGGACGGGCCGGACCGCGACGAGTTCGGCCACTTCTTCCGGTACGGCGAGCGCTACCCGCGCGGGCAGGAGAGCGCGCTCTACCTGCTCAAGGACCTGCTCGACGGCGAGGGCGACTGGTTTCGGGCCTTCAACGAGCCCGGCCGGGAGAAGTTCTCCGCGCCGACGGTGACGGACGCCGGCTATCCGCGAATGGGCTTCTCCGTCGCACGGAACGACGCGCACAGCGGCGTCCTCGAGCTCGAGAGCTATGCGGCGACCTCGAGCGCGCGCGGCGACGCGATTCGCTTCAGCGTGCGCAATCTGCCGGAGCCGGCGGCGGTTCGAGTCCGGCGCGACGGCATCGAGCATGCGGGCTGGCGGGTGTCCGGGCCGGACTCGATCGAGATCGAGTCCCGGGTCGGCACCCATTCGTTCGAGATCTTCACCGGCTATCGCGGGAGCGGAACTTCGCGATCGCCCACGGGCTCGAATGCTTCGTCGGGTGCAACGAGCTCGCCGCGAGGCGCGGCGATCTCGGCACGCACCACGCTGGGCGAAGTCGCGGCTGCGGTAGCGTCGGTCGGAGCGGGCGCCGCGTCGTGTCCGTGCTGCGCCGCGGCCGTGTGAACCGAGGAGCTTCGCGATGGCCGACCGAGACTCCCGCGCCGATCTTGCCGCGCGTCTCACCCGCGCGCTCGACCTCCGTGCTGCGCCGATCGGCATCGCCTTTCTCGCCGCCAGCGAGCTCCCCTCGACGCCGGCGTTCGACGGTCCGGTCGCGCAACCGAATCGCGCCGGTCGCACCGGCACGGTGCCTGCGGGCTGTGTCTTCTGGACGAAGGCGCAGGAGCGTGCGTTCTCCACCGTTGCGGCGGATCACGCGAACTGCAGCGTCGGCAGCTACACGCACGGCTTCCTGACGCTCGCCGAGGCCGCGCAGACCGACGACGTCGGCGCCGCCATCGAGGCGGGCTGGGTCGATGCGCGCGCCATCGAAGAGCTTCCTCACGTTCTCGCGCGGCCCGAGGGGATCGTCTACGGCCCGCTCGCGACGATGCCGGCCGATCCGGACGTCGTGCTCATCCGCATCGTCGGTGCCGCGCTGATGACGCTCCGCAATGCCCTCCCGGGCCTGCGCATCGAGGGCAAGCCGCAGTGCCACATCGTCGCGATCGCGGCCGAGGGTGGCGAGCCCGCTGCGAGCGTCGGCTGCGCCCTCAGCCGCGCCCGCACCGGCATGCCTCCCGAGGAGATGACCTGTGCGCTCCCCGCCGAAGGCCTGCTCGAAGCGGTGGCGCGGATCGAGGCCGCGGCCGAGCTCGACCGCGCGATGCACCGCTACGCGAGCGCGGACGCGAAGCGCTTTGCTAGCGCGAGCGAGCCGAGGTAACGACGCTCGCTCGTGGTTGAACAACTTACTTGCGTGCCAGTAGAATGGCAACGTCATGCCCCGCCACGCCGCGACCCTGCCCGTGCGCCGCCGGACGAGCGGCCTCCAGACCCGCGCGGAGATCGTGGCCGCAGCGGAGCGTCACTTCGCCGAGCGCGGCTTCGAGGCCGCGCGGCTCGAGGACATCGCAGCGGACGTCGGCATCCGGCGCGCCGCGATCTTCTACCACTTCGGCGACAAGGACGAGCTCTACGCCGCCGTGCTCGACGGGGTCTTCGCAGGCGCGATGGCCGCCCTGCCGAGCAGCGGCAGCGCGGCCGAGCGACTCGAGGCGTCGCTGACCGGCTGGATCGACTACGTGGCGCAGCGTCCCAGCATCGCGCGCCTGATCCTGCGCGAGGCCGCGAGCGCCCAGCCGGGCGCGGCGTCGCCGCTGGTGCGAGTGGGCCGGTCCCCCGTCGAGTGGTTCCGGGCGGTGATCGAAGAGGGCGTGGCCTCCGGCGAGCTGAAGCCGCTGACCGACCCGCATCGCTTCATCAGCCTGATGGGCGCGACCACGGTGTTCCACTTCGCCGCGATGCCGTGGCTCACGAGCGACGTGCCCTTCGATCCGTGGCACGCCGACGAGCTCGAGAAGTACAAGCGCGAGATCGTGCTCGTGGCGCGAACCATGCTCGGAATCGAAGCGCGTCCGCGCAGCCGCCGAGCCTGAGAGGGGAAGCGAAGATGTCGAAGGGGTCCACGAACGAAAGCCCGGTGCAGCTCGATCTGAGCGACGTCGATCCTCGCGTCGGTCAAGCCGTCGGCGGCGGCCAGCTCTGGGAGCCCTGCTCCGCCACGGACATCCGCCGCTGGGTCCACGCGATGGACTATCCGAACCCGATCCACTGGGACCAGGAGTTCGCGAAGCGGTCGAAGTTCGGCGGCATCGTCGCGCCGCAGTCCTTCACCGTCTGCATGGACTACGGCCACGGCGTCCATCCCGCCTGCGTCGGGCGCATTCCGGGCTCGCACCTCATCTTCGGCGGCGAGGAATGGTGGTTCTACGGCCCTCGCATCAAGCCCGGCGACCGACTCACGCAGGAGCGGCGCTTCCACGGCTACAAAGTCACCGACACGAAGTTCGCCGGCCCGACCATGTTCTCGTCGGGCGACACCGTGCACACCAACCAGCACGGCGCGCTCGTGGCCAAGGAGCGCTCGACCTCCATCCGCTATCTCGCGGCGGAGGCCGAGAAGCGGGGCTTCTTCGAGAAGCAGGTCGGTGCGATTCGCCGCTGGACGCGGGACGAGCTCGAGCAGATCGCCAAGATGCGCCGCGACTGGCTGCTCTCCAACCGGCTCGGCGTCTCGCCGCACTTCGAGGCGGTGAAGGTCGGCGACCGGCTGCCGCGCCGCGTGATCGGCCCGCACTCGATCGCGACCTTCACCTGCGAGTACCGCGCCTTCATGTTCGATGCCTGGGGCACGTGGCGCTGGGTGATCCCGGAAGGCGTCACGGATCCGTGGACCACGCAGGATGCGGGCTGGATCGACGGCTTCGGCTTCGACGAGGAAGGCGCCAAGATCGACCCGCGCCTGCGCGACGGGCTGTTCGAGGGGCCCTCCCGCGGCCACGTCGATCAGGAGCGCGCCGGCGAGATCGGCATGTTCCGGGCGTATGGCTATGGCGCGACGATGGGCGCCTGGACGCACGACTACGTGGGCTTCTGGGCCGGCAACGACGGCTACATCCGTCACTCCAAGTCCCAGTTCCGCGCGCCCGCGTTCGAGGGCGACGTCACCTATCTCGAGGCCGAAGTCGCCGCGAAGACGGAGCAATCGGCCTTCGGAATGCCGACGGTCACGGTGAAGACGAAGCTCACCAACCAGGATGACGTCGCCCTGGTCGAGGCGACCCTCGAGGTGGAGTTGCCCTTCACAGCTCGATGAGCGTCGGAACGTGGCGCGCGGCGAGCAGCCGGCGTCCGACGTCCAGCACGATCTCGTCGGCCGAGCCGAAGAGCCCCTCGAGCAAGAGGGTCCGCTTGAGGAAGCGGTGGAACGCATGCTCCGTGGTGAAGCCGATGCCGGCGAGCACCTGCTGGCAGTGCGCGGCCACGGTAGACGCCGTGCGTCCGGCGACGGCCTTCGCGAGCGCCGCCGTCTCGGGATCCGGCTCGTCCCGGGCCGCGCCCAGGCTCGCCTCGAGCGCCTCCACCGCCACCAGCGCATCCGCGAGTCGGTGGCGCACGGCCTGGAACCGCGCGATCGGACGACCGAACTGCACCCGTTCGATCGCGTGCGTGCGCGCGAGAGCCAGCATGGCGCGGCTGGCCCCGGCGATCTGGTGCGCGACCGCGCGCCGCCCGAGGGCGACTGCCGCTTGCCACGCGGCGGGGGCGAGGCGCGTGGCGACCGCCGGCTCGGCCTGCACGCGGACCGCGTGAAGGCCGAGAGCGGGATCGATCCCGCGCACCGCATCCACCTGCGCAGCCGCGATCGGGATCGTGACGCCCCACGGCTCCGACGCGCTGCCGCACACCACCAGCAGCTCGCGAGCGCTGGCGGCGCGAGCCGTCGCGAGGCCCCGCGCGTGGAGGTCCTTCCCGTCGATTCTTCCGGGCGGGTCCCACGCGGCAAAAGGCGGCAGGAGGACGGCGAGGTCGGAGCGCGGCTTCGTGCCGAGCGCCGAGAGGACCACGTCGTCGAGCGCCGTCGCCGCGCCGTTGGTGGCGCCGAGCGCGCCGAACACGACGGCGATCGCGTCGGGCGGCTCGGCATCGAGCAGCTCCAGCCAGCCGAGCTTCCCGAGGACCTCATCGATCGATGCGCCCGCTTCGGCGCCGGCGATCGCCGCGCGCACGGTCTCCTCCATCGAGGCCCGATCGGCGGCGTCGATCATTCGTCGCTTCCGAGCTCGAGGAGCCGGCGCGCGATGATGTTGCGCTGCACCTCCGCGGTGCCGCCGTAGATCGTCGAGGCGCGCGAGTAGAGGTACTCGCCACGCCACGTTTCGCCGGCCACGCCGTCGTCCAGCTCGACGATCCCGCGGAGGAGCCGGCGAGCGGCGTCGTACGTCGTCTGCTCCGCAGTGGCGAGGAGCACCTTCTCGATCGACGTCTCCGCGCCGAGCGTGGCTCCCGCGGCGAGCCGGTGCTGCGTGGCGCGCGACCGAGCACGGACCGCATGGAGCTGCAGGAAGGCGTTGCCCACGACCTCGGCAGCGCGGTCGTCGTCCGGCGCGACGTCGACGAGGCGCTGGAGCCGCCGGTAGAGGTAGGCGATGCGCTGCCAGAAGCACGAGGAGCGCTCGTACGGCAGGATGCTCATGGCGACGGCCCAGCCCCCGTTCAGCTCGCCGAGCATCCGGTCGGCCGGGACCCGGACGTCGTCGAAGAACACCTCGGCGAACTCCCGGTCTCCGTTGATCATCTCGAGCGGCGAGACGGTGATCCCCGGAGTGTCCATGTCGACGAAGAACGCGGTGATGCCCCGGTGCCGCGAATCGGCCGGCCCCGTTCGCGTGAGGAGCACGCAGCGGTCGGAGTACTGGGCCAGGCTGGTCCAGACCTTCTGGCCGTTGATCACCCAGGTCGAGGCCGTGCGAGCGTCGCCCTTGGGCGCGGCGCGGCAACGCAGCGCCGCCAGGTCACTCCCGGTATCCGGCTCGGAGAAGCCCTGGCACCAGATCTCGGCGCCCGAGAGCAAGCGCGGGACGACCTCGGCGGCCAGCTCGGGCGGCGCGAAGTCGATGAGCGTGGGCGCGAGCACCTCGATCAACGAGTAGATGCCCGGATCCGTGAGGTCGCGCCCCGAGATCGCCGCGCCGAGCTCCGTCCGCAGCAGCGGCGAGCCGCCTCGTCCGCCCACGCGCTCGGGCCATCCGAATTGCATCCAGCCCGCGTCGAACAGGATCGACTTCACGCGTTGCATCTGGGCGATGTGGTCGTCGAGAGTTCCGGGCGGGGCGAACCGGGGCGCGAGCTGCTCGTGGTGCGCGTCGAGCCACGCGTGGAGCTCCGCGCGGTAGGCGGCGAGGTCGACCGTCCGAGAATCAGACATGCCGTTGCCCGAGAAAGCCATTCTCATACCATATGGCCGGATGTCCGGGCCGGCCACGGCGCAGCAGGAGGAGTGAGAGATGGGCGAGGCTCTGGCACCCGAGGCCTTCATTCGGGATCTCGTCGCGCGCATCCAGGCGCGGCGGACCTTCGGCAGCCACCCGCTCTGGCTCGCTCTCGCCGACGGCAAGCTCAGCGGCGAGCAGCTCAAGGCCTTCGCGGTCCAGTTCTTCCTGCAGGTGCGCGAGTTCCCGCGCGCCGTGAGCGCGATGCATGCCAACTGTCCGTTCCCGAAGGAGCGCATGGAGCTCGCGGAGAGCGTCTACGAGGAGGAGACGGGGCGGCTGTCCGGCTGCAACCTGCCCCACCCCGAGCTCTTCATTCGCTTCGGCGAGGCCGTCGGCCTCTCGCGAGCCGAGCTGGTCGAAGGCCGCCCGCTTCCCGCGACCCGCGCGCTCATCGACTGGTTCGAGCTGTCGACCAAGCAGCGCTCGTTCATCGAGGCGGCGGCCGCGATCAACCTGGCGGCGGAGGGCCAGGTGCCGGGCGCGTTCGGGCCGCTGGCGCGCCGGCTCCAGGAGAACTACGGGCTGAGCCGCGAGGCGGTCGAGTTCTGGGACATCCACGAGATGGCCGACGCGGAGCACAGCGAGGTGGGTGACAACATCGTCGTCCACCATGCGACCGACGCCGCGACGCAAGCCCGCGTGCGCGACGCGCTGCAACACTCGCTCGACGCCTGGTGGCAGTTCTTCGACGGGATCCAGGCGGCGATCTGAGGCCGCGCGCCGGGATGACCGACCATCGCGCTCGCTACGGACCGCACAACCCCGGCGAGACCTACGCCGACCACGCGATCGCGGAGCAGCGGGTCGACCTCGGCGAGACCCAGATGAACTACGCGACCCTCGGCGATGCCGCGTCGCCGGCGCTGCTCCTCATCCCGGGCCAGACCGAGTCGTGGTGGGGTTACGAGGCGGCGATGCCGCGGCTCGCAGAGCGCTTCCAGGTGTTCGCCGTCGATCTCCGGGGCCAGGGCCGCAGCACGCGCACGCCGGGCCGCTACACGCGCGACAACATGGGCAACGACCTCGTCCGTTTCCTCGACGGGGTGATCGGGCGACCGGCGATCGTGAGCGGCCTGTCGTCGGGCGGCGTCCTCGCGGCCTGGCTGTCGGCGTACGCCAAGCCCGGTCAGGTGCTCGCGGCCCTCTACGAGGATCCGCCGCTGTTCGCGTCGGAGGTCCGGCCGGCCGTCGGTCCCGGCATCCGCCAGTGCATCGGCCCGCTGTTCGACCTCTGGAGCACCTTCCTGGGCGACCAGTGGTCGATCGGGGCCTGGGACGCCATGCGCGAGGGATCTGCGGCTCGACTGCCCGAGCACATGTGGTTCATCCCGGTGCCCGACGAGCCGCCCCAGAACCTCGAGGAGTACGACCCCGAGTGGGGCCGGTCGTTCTGGACCGGGACGGTCGCCGCCGCGTGCGACCACGAGCGGATGCTGCGCAGTGTCAAGGTTCCCTCGGTGCTGCTGACGCACCACATGCGCATCACCGACGCTGCGAGCGGCTTCCTGCTCGGTGCGATGACCGACCAGCAGGCCCAGCGGGTGCGGGATCTCCTCACCGGCGCGGGCGTCGACGTGCAGTACCGGTCGTTCCCCGACGTCGGCCACTCGATGCACGGCGACAAGCCGGACCTCTACGTCGAGACCCTCTTCGACTGGGTCTCGAGCCTCGAGGCGTGAGCGCGTCCCGCAGGATCGACGTGCACGCTCACTACCTCCCGGCGAGCTACCGCGCGGCGCTGCTGCAAAACGGCCACGGCCAACCCGACGGCTTCCCCCGGATCCCGGAGTGGTCGGCCGAGGAGCACGTTGCCGCGATGGACCGGCTCGGGATCGCGACGTCACTGCTCTCGATCTCGTCACCCGGTGTGCACCTCGCCGACGAACCCGCGGCTCGGGACCTCGCCCGCGAGGTGAACGAGGCCGGCCGACGGGCCGTCGTCGACCATCCCGGACGGTTCGGCCTGTTCGGCTCGCTCCCCCTGCCCGACGTCGATGCGGCCATCGCCGAGATCGCGCACTGCTGCGACCGACTCGACGTCGCCGGCTTCACGCTGCTCACCAACTTCGGCGGGACCTACCTGGGCGACCCCGCGTTCCAACCGGTCTTCCGCGAGCTCGACCGGCGCGCCGCCCGGCTGTTCATCCACCCGACCTCACCGCCGTGCTGGGAGCACACCTCGTTCGGGCGTCCCCGGCCGATGCTCGAGTTCTTCTTCGACACCACCCGTGCCGTGGTCGACCTGGTGCTCAACGGCACGGTCGCCAGGCATCCGGGAATCGAGTTCCTCATCCCGCACGCCGGAGCGACGCTGCCGATGGTCGCCGACCGGGTCAGCGTCTTCTCCCAGCTGGTCGGCGTCGACCCCGCGGTGGACGTGCTCCCCGACCTGGGCCGGCTCCACTTCGACCTCGCCGGCTTCCCGGTTCCCCGCCAGCTCGACGCGCTCCTCACACTCACCACGCTCGAGCACCTGCACTACGGGAGCGACTACCCCTTCACCCCGGAGTTCGCCGCCGCCAAGGCGACTGAACGACTCGCCGCTGCGGGCGACCCGCCGGGCTCGGTGCTGGACGCGCTCCGCGCCAACACCGAGCGGCTCTTCCCCGCGCTCGCTGACCGGCGCTGACCCACATGTGCCTACCTATGGGCGGCCCTGGCGACGATTTTCTACTTGCAAGTCAGTCGAATCCGCGCCCACACTACGGGCATGCCGACAGCCGCCGAGCGCCGTCCCGCCAAGGCCGAGCGGACGCGGGCCGCCGTCCTCGCCGCCGCCGAGCGCCTGTTCGCGCGGCGCGGCTTCGCAGCCACGCGCCTCGAGGATGTCGCCGAGGCGGTGGGCGTGAAGCGAGCCGCGCTCTTCTACCACTTCCGCGACAAGCAGGAGCTCTACGACGCAGTGATCGAAGACGCCTTCGGCGCGCTCGTCGCGTGTCTCGACGAGGCGTTCTCGGTACCGCGTCCGATCGCCGAGCGCATCGAGCGGGCCGTCGAGGCCTGGGTGGACGCCATCGTGGCGCGCCCCGCGCTCGCCCGCCTGATCCTGCGCCACGCGGCCGAGGCGGAGGAGAACGGGGACCAGCCCCTCTTCCCCGCGGCCGAGCGACTGCTGCGCGTGGGGTTCTCACTCTTCGAGCAGGGCCGCGCGAGCGGCGAGCTCCAGCCGGTCCACGACGACCCGTTCCACACCGCGAGCGCCGTGGTCGGCGCCACGGTCTTCTTCGTGTCCGCCTTCGGAGCCCTGCTGCCCACCAGCGAGTTCGATCCGCTGGCGCCGCAGCAGGTGGCGGCCCACAAGCGCGACGCGCTCCGCACCGTGCGGCGCCTGCTCGGCATCGGCACGCCGCGGCGAACGGTACGACCATGATCGACTTCGAGGGCCAGGTCGTGATCGTCACGGGAGCCGGCCGAGGCCTCGGCCGCCTCTACGCGAGAGAGGTTGCGCGGCGCGGTGGCGCGGTCGTGGTGAACGACCTCGGAAGCACGATGCACGGCGAGGGCGCGGACGCGAGCATCGCGGACCAGGTCGCCCTGGAGATCGAGCGCGCGGGTGGTGTCGCGGTCGCATCGCACGATTCCGTGGCCAGCCCCGAGGGCGGCGAGGCGATCGTTCGCAGCGCAGTCGACCGGTTCGGTCGTCTCGATGCCGTCGTCAGCAACGCGGGGATCTTCCACACCGCGGGCTTCGACGAGCTGGAGGCGAAGGACTGGCAGCGCATGCTGAACGTCCACCTCGACGGCAGCTTCCACCTGAGCCAGCCCGCGTTCCGGGTGATGAAAGCCCAGGGCTCCGGGCGATTCGTCTTCATCACGTCGTCTGCTGGACTCTTCGGACAGCCGCACTCTGCCCACTACGCCGCTGCCAAGGCGGGCATCGTCGGCCTCGCGAACGTCATCGCGATCGAAGGCGCTGCGCACGGAATCCTGGCGAACAGCGTGCTCCCCTTCGGCGTCTCACGGATGGTCACCGAGACGGTCGGCGGGGAGCAGGTCGCGGCAGCGTCGGCGTTCCTGCGCGCGATCGAACCCGAGCTCGTCGTTCCCATCGTGGTCTTCCTCGCCAGCCGCGCCTGCGAGCTCACCCATCACTGCTACTCGGCCTGCGCGGGTCGCTACGCCCGCGTCTTCATCGGGCTCGGCCAGGGCTGGCTCGCCGAGCCCGGCAGCAGGCCTACGGTCGACGACGTCGCGGCCCATCTCGCCGAGGTGTCGGCGACCGAGCCCTTCAGCGTCCCGGCGTCGATCTTCGACGAGGTGCTCGGCGTCTGCGCCCGGCTGGAGATCGCGGGGTGACCGGGGGCGGCGTCGAGCGACTCGGCTTGCTGGCCTCGGCTCTCTCCGGTCGCGCGGTGCAGGTGGCGCCCGTCGAGCCGGGCCAGCCGGCGTGGACCGACGGCAGGAGGATCTTCGTCGACGCCGACGGCAGCACGCGTGACCGGCTCGAGGCGCTCGCCGTGCAGGCGTCGCTCCTCGCAGCCGGAAGCCTGGAGCCCGACGTCGCGCGCAACCTCGAGCGACGACGTACGGCCGAGCGATACCTCGCCAGGGAAGGGCACCGGGCGCTGGCGGCGAACGAGCACCTGTTGCCCCCGCCGCTGCGGTCGCTGATCGATCGCAAGCTCGCGGCTCACGGCGATTCGCCCGCCGCATCGCTCGCTGCCGCGCTGAGCCGCGAGGCGATCGCCGAACCGCCGCACCACTTCGGAGCCATCCGCGCGCGACGCTTGCTCTCGTCCTATGAGCACGTTCCGCGCCGGCACCCCGACCCGTTGCTGGCCGAGCTCGAAGAAGACGAGACGGACGTCGGCACCGCGACAGACCTGTTCTCGAGCCCCGTCGGCGGCGGGGGCGCCCTTGGCCGGTGGCTCCAGCGGATGCTGAAGATGGTGCGGCAGCTCGACGGGGGCGGGCCTCCGGGCGCCGATGCGCCGACGCACCGGTCGCGCGCCGGGACGCGAGGCGGCAGCAACGCGGCGTTCTCCACCAGGGCGGCGGGGTCCCTCGAGGAGACAGCCGTCGAGGGGCGCCTGACGAAGTACCCCGAATGGGACGTTCATCGACAGCGCTACCGCCCGGAGTGGTGCACGGTGCAGGAGGTCGAGCCGCCGCTGAAGGCCAGCACGTCCCTCTCGGTGTCGGACCCGTACGGCTTGCGTCGCTCGCTCGCGCGCTTCGGCACGGGCCTCGACTCTTGCCACCGGCAGGTGCAGGGCGACGACATCGACATCGATGCGGCGGTCGAAGGGCGCGTAGACGTGATGGCCGGGTCGGCGCCCGACGAGCGGATCTACATCGACAGCCTTCGCCGCCGGCGCGATCTCGCGGTGCTGCTCCTCCTCGACATTTCGGGCTCCGTGGCCGAGCCCGGCGCGACGGGCGGAACGGTGCACGAGCACCAGCGGGCGGCGGCCGCCGCGCTCACGGTGGCTCTTCACCAGCTCGGCGATCGCGTGGCGCTCTACGCCTTCTGCTCGCAGGGGCGGTCTGCCGTGCAGCTGGTGCCGGTGAAGCGCTTCGACGACGACCTCGACGGCCTGGTGATGCGCCGCCTTCGCAGCCTCGTCCCGGGCGCCTACTCGAGGCTGGGTGCGGCGATCCGGCATGGCGCGGCCGTTCTGGAGAAACGGGGCGGGACGTCGCGGCGGCTTCTCGTCGTGCTGTCCGACGGCTTGGCGTACGACCACGGCTACGAACGGGTGTACGGGGCAGCGGATGCGCGCCGCGCGCTCGCCGAGGCGCGCCGCCAGGGAAACGCCTGCCTCTGTCTGAGCATCGGCGCCGGCACCGATGCCGAGGAGCTTCGGCGCGTGTTCGGGAGCGCCGCGCACGCCGCGATCCCGAGAGCCGAGCAGCTGCGGCACGTGATCGGTCCGCTGTTCCGCGCGGCGATCCGTTCCGCGGAGGTCCGGCGACGATGAACGTCGGCGCACTGATCATGCTCGGTACGCTCCTGGGATTGATCGTCTTGATCTTCGGGTTGGTGGTTCGATTCGATCCGGAGGCGCGTCGTCCATCGAAGAGCAAGGGGCCGGACCGTGTCTGAGCTGACCCCGCTCTCGAAGGCGGCGATCAGCTTCGCCTACGTTGGCGGCGTCTTCTTCGTGGCCCTTGCCTCGTTCTGGAGCTTCCGGCGAGGTCGCCCGCACCCGCTCTTGCTCGTGTGCGTGTCGGCGATCTCGTTCTCCTGGATCGAGGCCCCATACGACTGGGCCGTGTATGCACAGTTCCCGCCCGCCATTCCGCGCATGCCGTCCTGGTGGCCGCTCGACATGACATGGGGTGGCCTGCCGGCAGCGGTGCCCCCCGGTTACATCGCGTATTTCGCCCTTCCTGCCGTGATCGGCGCCGCTGTCGGGCGGTGGTCGAGCTCGAAGTTCCACTGGCGTGCGCCGATCGCATTGCTGACCGTAGGTCTCGTCGTCGGCTGCGTATGGGCGTTTGCGTTCAATGCGATCCTCGGAGCGCGGCTCGGTGTCGTCCACTACGGCCGCGTGATCGAGGGACTCGCTCTGTGGCCAGGCACCCGGCACCAGTATCCGCTCTACGACTCTCTCGCGATGGGCGTGCAGATGATGGTCTTCACCTACCTCCTCGGCCGTACGGATTCACGGGGGCGCACGGTCATCGAGGTGTGGGCAGATTCCAGGTCGAGCAGCCGTCTCGCCTCCTCCTTCCTCTCGATCGCCGCCGCCATCGTCATCGGCCATGCGGTCTACCTCTCGGTCTTCGCGCCCCATCTCGTCACCAAACTGCTCCATCTGCAGACGGTTGGACCGACCGAGCCCTTGTTCGAAGGTGTGCCGAACCAGCCGCTCTAGCGAGACGCTTGCATGAACCAGACCGAGTGCAAAACGATGAACGCGACTCGCGCGCGCCCGTACTACGTGGCGCTCGGAAACGAGGAGCACGTGTTCAAGGCGGCCTTCCGGCAGGGCCTGTCCGTCGTGCTCAAAGGTCCCACCGGCTGCGGCAAGACCCGCTTCGTCGAGGCGATGGCGTACGACCTCGAGCGGCCTCTGATCACGGTCGCCTGCCACGACGATCTGACGACCGCGGATCTGGTCGGGCGCTTCCTGCTGCCCGGCGGCGAGACGGAGTGGGTCGACGGCCCGCTGACGCGGGCCGTGCGCGGGGGCGCCATCTGTTACCTCGACGAGGTCGTCGAGGCGCGACAGGACACCACGGTCGTTCTCCATCCCTTGGCCGACCACCGTCGCCAGCTGCCCATCGAGCGGCTCGGCTCGACGCTCGACGCCGCGCCCGGCTTCTGCCTGGTCGTGTCCTACAACCCCGGCTACCAGAGCGTGCTCAAGGACCTCAAGGACTCGACGCGCCAACGCATGATCGCGATCGAGTTCGGCTTTCCGCCCGCGGACCTCGAAGAGAAGATCGTCGCGCACGAGACCGGCATCGACCCCAACGGAGCCGCCGCGCTGGTGCGGCTCGGGCAGGCGATCCGCCGGCTCGAGACGGGTGGGCTGCGCGAGGTCGCGTCGACACGCGTGCTCATTGCCGCGGGGCGGCTCGTCGCCGACGGACTGAGCTCGCGCGAGGCCGCGCGCGCCGCGATCGCGGGGCCGCTTACCGACGACCCGAGCGTGACTAGCGGCCTCGTCGAGATGATCGACGCATACCTGGCCGACACAGGGAGGTGACATGTCCTACGAGAGCACCGCGGAGCCGATCAAGCTCGGGTACCTCATGGATTTCCGCTTGCCGCCCTTCTACCCGAAGGAGATGCGCGAGGACCTGACGCAGACGCTCCAGCTCGTCTTCGACGAAGGCGTGAAGCAACGGATCATCGATCGCCCGGTGACGATCGTCTTCCGTGAGGTCGAGGGCCTTCCGAAGGGATCCGTCAAGGCAGTGATCGACGCCTACGGCGAGCTCGTCGACGAGGGCTGCCTCGTCGTCTTCGGACCGAGCATCAGCGACAACGCCGTGGCGACGCGCGAGGCGATCGAGCAGCGCTTCCGCGTTCCGACGGTGAGCGTGACGGGCTCCGAAGACTGGCTCGGCGAATGGACGTTCGCGTTTCCCATGGGCTCGTTGACCGAGGAGCCCATCTTCTGGACGGACCTGCTCGCGAAGGGCGGCCACACCGAGGTCGGCGTCCTGGTCGAGCAGTCGCTGGTGGGCAAGAGCTATCTCGAGAACTTCCGCAGCGCCTGCCGAGGCGCAGGCATCCGCGTCGTGGCGGAGGAGCAGATCGCCCAGACGGCGCAGGACGTCGGTGCCG
>Ga0187892_10002786_pt1 | contig 33713 bp, 29 predicted proteins | sample MA1701073metaG_FD_139345 | JGI IMG/M metagenome (GOLD analysis project Ga0187892, IMG submission 139345) | Bio-ooze microbial communities from a basaltic lava cave in the Kipuka Kanohina Cave System on the Island of Hawaii, USA - MA170107-3 metaG ... | reverse complement strand
CCACTCGGTCATGCTTCAATGAGGCCGCGGCGACTCGCCGCGGAAAACCTGCGCACAGTGCGGGAGCGCACGCGCTCCAGGTGCGGCTTCAATGAGGCCGCGGCGACTCGCCGCGGAAAACACGGCGCGGAGCGTAGCACACAGTGCGTGCGCATCAGCTTCAATGAGGCCGCGGCGACTCGCCGCGGAAAACCGCACGGCGACCCCGAGGGCATCGTCCTCGATCCCAGGCTTCAATGAGGCCGCGGCGACTCGCCGCGGAAAACTTGGCGATCATGTCGCCGCCGCGATCGGTGTTGTTGCTTCAATGAGGCCGCGGCGACTCGCCGCGGAAAACGGCCCGGCATAAAACCCTAGCCGGCGCGAGGACTTCCAGGATGCCTTGCGAGCGGTCCACCCGTCCAGGAATCGTCGTCGCGCGGAAGTTCTGGATGTCTTCCAACATTCTCGAACAAACTCCTGATTGTTAATGAGCGATCCGCCTGCGAGCGCTGCCCGGGAATCGGCCGGCACTGCAGCTCTCGCGAGCCTACGGCGAAGCTCAGATGACTACCGGAGCGCGTTCAACAGGGGAATATGTCTTCCCGAGGCTGACGACCTTCGGCACCACCTGGTCTGCCAACCCGAGATCCATGAGGATCACGTGGTCATCGGAATGATGAATGATGCCGTCGAGCAGTTCAATCAGTTCCGCATGGCGCTGGCGGTTGAGGCGGCACTGGAAAACGGACAGTTGCAGCCAGTCGCCAAAGCCTTCCATCAGCCTGAAAACACGTCGCCACCGCTTTGGATCCGCGATGTCGTAGGCGACCAGGTAGACGTGCTCGTCCTGCTGGCTCATCGCGTCGTGAAATTCGGATACTCGGCAAGCTCGCCGAGTAGGTGACGGGCCAGTAGTCGGCCCTGCAGCTCGAGAAGGCGCCGATAGGTCAGCTTGTAGCCAAACAACGGATGCGTCACCTCCTGCCCCAGTCGGCGCTCGAACGTACCGATGAACCGCTTACGCCCATCCTCCGTAAGTGCGACGCTGCCCGCTACGCTGATGAAATCGGACGGCCGCACTTCTCCGTTGTTGATCGCCTGCACCACTGTCGAATCGGCTATCAGCGGACGAAAAGGCTCCATCATGTCCAGCGACAATGCGGGGCGCCCGTAGCGCGGCTGGTGATAGAAACCGCGATAGCAATCGAAGCCGACGGCCGTGAGTGCCACAGTCCAGCTCCGAACGAGCAAGGAGTACGCGTAGGACAGCAAGGCGTTCACCGGATCGGTAGGAGGGCGGCGATTGCGTGTCTCGAAGTCGAATGACAGAGAGTCCGTGCCGTTGTCGGTGCGGCTGAGCATTGACGCAAACGACGCGAAGTAGCGTGCCGCCGCCTGCCCTTCGGCGCCGAGCAATTCAGCCAGATCCCCTGCCCGCTGCGCGCGTCGCACATCCTGCTGGAAGCCGTCGATGAGTTCCTCCGGTGCATTGCCTGTCTTCCAGTTTCTTCGCAGCAGAGTCTTCTGATTCTGGATCTTCGCAATGACCAGGCCCTTTGCGATCCGCAGACATGCCGACGGATCGAAACTCGTCCGGTACTGCGCCGTGCGTAGCTCGACGTTCTTGTGGCCGGTGCCCACCGTATGCCCGATGAACCAGCCGCCGAACGAGTGCCAGGAGACCGGGATCTGGCGCGACATGAGCTCATGAAGGGTTGGCGTCGTCACATAGATCTGACCCATCAGCACGAGCTGTGAAACGTCGATGAGGCGCACGGTCTGGACTTTCACGTCGTCGACGGACACTTCCAGGGTTTCGCCTTTCTTCGCGACCTTCGCGCCGCGCGTCTGCACGTAGACGGGTAGCGCTTCGTTCCTTGGCACAGCCAACGGTCGCGGCGAGAGTTCGGGATCGCGAAGGTAATTGATCTCGTCGGGCAGGCAGATGCCCACGAGCGAGCAGCGCGCACACTTCGGGCTGTCTTCCAGCGGCGGCGGCATCTGTCCGCCGGCCGCCACGAGACGCAATCCGTCGATCGCGCTGCGGGTCAGCGTGCGCAACTCCTCGTCAAAGGCGACCTGAACGCGTTCGCGGCTCTCTGCGAAGTAGAGAACGCCTTCCGTGCACGTGTAGCCATGCTCTTCGAGGATCATTCCCTGCACGCAGAGTTGCACCCGTTCCGGATCGTAGGCTCCGTGCGCGACGTGCGGCCGCTTGCCACGCTTGTAGTCGACCGGTGTGACACGATTGCCCTCGCCCTCCACCAGATCCATCTTCGCGATGAGACCGAGGCGAGAGGATGAAAGCGTGATGGAGCGGGCGTGGATCTTCTCGTCTGATTTCTCAGCGCCTGGGCCAGGCAGATCGCCGCTCGGACGATCGACGCGGCGGTGCGCGAACCGACCTTCGACCGTGTCTGACGACTCGGCCCATTCGCCCTGGACCCATTCGAGATAGGCGAGCCGGGGACAGTACTGGAACTCGTTGACCATGCGAGCCGGCAAAAGCGGCAGGTCCGAGGGCAGCTCGGGACAGGGAAGCGGAAGTTCCTTTTGCGCCGGGTCCATGAGTGGGTGTGCGCCGGAATCAGACGCTCCCGGCGTTTGCGCACACTACTCAGGGAAGGTCCTGAAGTGCCCGGCGCATGTCTCAGATTTCGCCGTGCGGCCGTCAGGAACGTGCGAGGCCGATCACAGTTTGAGGCGTTGGCGCAGCATCGCAGTGATCGAAGGATCGAGTGGCGGGTTCGACTTGGCGGCGTCGTGCTCGATCTGCGCGACGAGCGCCGCTACTTTTTCCCGTCCTTCCTTGCTGCGCACTGCCTGCAAGGGCGTACGGCCGCCGAGCGCCGGGATTTCATCATGAAGCCATTGCTCGTAATGGCGCGTCATCAGCTCGCGGAACTTCTGTCGCATTTCTGGCGACGCGAGCAATTCCTGGTTCGATCCAGCCGCAGGGTTTCCGGACTCGTCCGCAAGCGCCCTGCTGGTCGTTTCAGCCTCGCGTTGCTGACGGGATTCCAACATCGCCTCACGCACGTCAGTGACTTCCGTGGACAGCAATTTCGCGCGAGGGCCGAGAAACTTCTCGACCGTGCGGCGAAAGACCGCCGCGCGTTTGACGGAGTTCAGTTGCGCCTTGAGCGTCCTGCCGTCGATGTCGATGAAACCGAGCGCGGGGTTTTCATGAAGAGGACTCTTCGCGGGGTCGGGCTTGCGAGTCCAGGCAAACTGGACGCTTCGCAGAGCGCCATCCTTTGAGCGTTTCGCGTCCGCCACCAGATCCTCTTCGCGCTGCCCCCCTGCCAGGTGCTTGAGAGCGTCGAATGCCGCCTGCGCCGATTCCACCTCGAACGAGTACTCATGCATGACGAGTTTTTCGCCGTCCGTATTCGTCAGCTCCGGTACCGGAGGATTCACGGCCTGATCGAACAGCATCAGGTAGATGTTACGCAGTTCCGGGTCCCAGTCGCAAAGATCCTCGCCCGTAAGCTGGTTGCTCGCGGAACGACGGTTGTTTCCCGTTCTGCGTTTGTCATGCTTGGCGGCTGCAGCATCCGGAAGCGGTCCGCTCACAGAACGCTCGAGGCGCGACGCACCGCGTGCCTTCGCGCGGCGCTCGGCGCGCAACTCGTATGCTTTTGCCTTGAACATGCCCTCGCGCAGCGCCATCAGCTCGATCTTGTGAACGGGCTTGAACGAACATCGAGAGCAGGCTTCCATGATCACGATCCCGTCGATCGGGACGATCTGCGCAAAGATGAGCTCGCCAGCGCGGAGTGCCTGCGAGGCGGCACGCTCCAGGACGTGTAGCTCCTCGCCTGTGAAAACGTCCTTGGCATCGAGCGCGCGTCCCGCTTCGGCCCGAAGAATCTCGAAGAAACTCGGCGGCGACTGCAGGCAGCTTTCGAGGTAACGCCGCAAGACGGGATCGATCCGCCGGCCTCGCTCCAGATAGACGCTCGCAGGCGGCCTGTCGTGGAGCGCATTGTCGGTGATCGCCGTTTCCGGCACGTCCGGTGTCCATACGTGAAAGAACCATGACGTGAATAGGTGCATGTGCGGCGTCCGCGGATCGAAGGCCGGCACGTCGTCATCCCAGTGCATGAACTCGTCCCAGGCTTCATCGACGGCTCCGTCGCCGTAGACTTCCTTGATGAATTGCACCATTGCCGGCGAATAGTTGCTGACCGCTCGATTGACCTGGCGCCAGACGACATCTTCCTTGCTCTCGGGTGCCTCCGGCTGCTGACCGAGACAGCAGTGCTTATATTTCCTGCCGCTGCCGCACGGGCAGGGATCGTTACGGCCGGGTTTCATTGCTGTCGTCTCACACCTTGCGAGCGAGAAAGAACAACAGGCCAGCAGTTCAACGAACTCGCAAATGACAAGGGGCACCCTGCGGTGCCCCCGGATTCTGTGGGCCCGGAAGCTTGTCATCGCTCTCCGGGTCCAGCTCGGACGTTACCCGAGTCTCAATCGCCCCTTGCGGGATCACCGCCAATCATAAAGACGAAGGCTTCGATGTCAACCCTCATGGTCACGCCAGGAGCGCACGCGATCCGGGAACCTAATCACACTGCATTCCCTGATTGCTTCGACTCTTGGCGTGCGGGTATGAAAAGCGAAGTCAGGCCCAGCGCCGATGCAACGCCTCTGCGAATTTCGTCGAACTGATCCTGACCAATCCGCACGACGAGATACTCCCTCTTGCCACCAGGCAGCCGGCGGCCCGTGCGAACGAGATCCAGCCGTTCGGTAGAGACGACGGTGACCATGTCGCACTTCGCCCACACTTCGGCCGCCGAAGCCTCGGGCAGAGGATTTTGCCTGAGTCGAAAGTGATGCTCTTCGATAGGTTCGGGCCGAGTTGTACTAAGCGGCACAACCGCCACCAGCCTGGCGTTTCTGCGGTGCGAAGCCAGTACCACAACCGGACGGCGCTTGATCATCTCCGGAGCAACGTGACCAGCGAAGTCGCAGTACACGACTGTCCGAGGCTTTGGCTGAAAGCTTAGGGACATATATGCCAAGAGCAACCAATGCGCTGGTTATTCAGGCCGCAAGCGCTGACGATTCCCCATCCGTGTAGTCGCCCTCGATACCGAGATCGTCGTCGGCTCTTTGTGGCTCGAGCACGCGGATCAGCACTCTCAGCTGTTCGATCTCGGCAGCCAACTGATTGCCCGCGTGGCGCTGAAGCACGCGTGCGAACTCCGTATCGAGATCCGCGCCTTGGTGCCTGAGTGCCTCCACTGCGGTCACGATCACGTCCAGAGCGTCTCTCAGGCCATCGATAGAGAGCTGTATATGCTCGCAGATGAGGTCCCGATCACGCGCGTGAACTGCACCGTCAAGCGCATCGGCCGGAGATGCTGCCGATGACGCCTGAGCTGCCGCCGACTCCGGCGCATCCGACGCCACCCGAGAACGGGTCGTGTCCGGCACCTTCGGCAACCTCGAATCTTTGCTTCGCCGATCCCGTGTGTTTCCACTGCGCAGCCGAGTGCGCGTAACATTCCTATCACCCATGTCAGCCTCCACTAAGGTTGATGTGGTAGGCGCCTGCCGGTGTTCTTAGCGCCGGCGGGCGCCGCTCACGAAGTTGCGATGTGAGTTGCTTGCGTTGCTTCCATGCTCGAGCGGTTGCGGCACCTCCTTGTGCGAGTGAATGCGAGTGGCCGGTTATTTCGAGCGTGCCCACGCTACCCGCAGTGTGGAGGGAAATACAGAGCGGAATTCAGTCGTCTTGCGCAGATATGTGACTGGACCCGGCGATCGTGATCGTGTAGCGCGTTCGGGAAATGCAGCCTCTGCGTAGTGCGTGTCCTTGCGGGCGCACGAATGACAAGGGGCAGCCTGCGGTGCCCCTGGATTCAGTGAAAGTAAGCGTCTGCTCAGCGCCGTCTTGCCTTCGTGATCGGAGGGCTTGGCGCGTTGATCTCGTCGGTGAACACCTGATCATCGATGGCTGGACGCAGGGCCCTTTCCAGACGATCAAGCAGCTGATGCAGCGTCTCGCCGGAGCGGCGCACGAGCGCCACGAGCATGTTGTGTTCATCGCTGGCCACCGCTGTATAGCCAAGCGACGGGTTGTACCCGATAGCACCAATGGTGATATCGCCTTCTTCGGCATCGAGGAAGGCCTCGATAGTCGGCCACGGCGTGGAAGCCGCGGGCTTTGGCGCCGGTTTGCGCTTCAGGCTGCGAGCGCGTGCCCGGCGGCGAGTTCGTGGCGAACGTTCCACGGCAGCAGTTCCTCGATGTGATGGCTCGGATACACGGCGATGCGCTCGAGCACGAGGCGCAAGTACGCTTCGGTGTGGGAACTCGTGGCTCAGGGACCGCGCTGATTCGGTCTCGGCCTCGGGCGATTCCATGGAGGGTGACTTGTCAGGCCTTCACGTCGGTTCTGCCAGCCACGTGACGATTTTTCCAATCAGCAGATACGACGGCTTCTCCTCGCCTGTTTTCGACATGGACCAGGGACCTGTGAGCTCACCGGACGAGAAAGTGATCGGACCGTTGCTCAGCATGGCAAGGAATGCAGCGAGATCGGCGTCGTTCCGTTGCAGCTTCACGGGGTCTAGCGTAGCACTGCGGAACTGGTGCACGACGAGGACCGCAATACTCGATCCATCCATGCGCGCCTGGAGAATAGTTCCCGCCGCAGCGGTCAGTAGTTGATATCGCTGCGATGCAAACGGCTGGACTTCGGGGTCCACTTCCCTTCCGAGAAGGATGCCGAACAATTCACGCGCACGCTTCGAGGTTCCGGTTCTCTCGTTGGCTGCGCGCGCTGCCGCAAGGTACGGACCTATGCATTCGCCGAATGACTCGTCCGTCTTGGCTTCCACGCAGATCGTGACGGATGTGTCCCCCGCTTCACCGCGAATCCAGAGGTCGTGATTGCGCCCCTCGCCTCGCATTGGTAGCGGCGTGACATGCTCCGGTCTTCCCTCGATCAGACGGACGCCTGCCGTCAACGGATGAGAGTCGAGCAGATCTTGCAGCTCGGCTGGACAAGTCAGGTTGTCCCCTCCACACCACGCTCGCGCCAGCTCCATTGCGCTGCGCCCTTCCTTCCATTGATGAGCCAGCTTTGGGCGGGGCCAGTCCTCGATGCCGAGGATCGCTGCACCAGGCTCGTTGAGCATCCGGAACATGAGGTCATCGTGCGGGGGAAGAGCCGCCGGGTTGCGCGTCATCGGCTTCGTCATCGCCTTCTGGCGACGTGTCCCTGCTGGAGGACGCCTCCGAGACCTTTTGCTGCAGATCGATGACTTCCTTCAGCAGTTCGCGAAATGAAGCGATCGGCAGCGGCTCATCGTCTGTCTCCGGCTCCGGTCGGGGCAGCCAGGTGTCATTCGTTATCTCCCTCGCCTCGTCCGGACGATATCCATTCTGCACTGCGGCCATCTCGTCGTGCTCCATGTTGCGAGCCAGTTCCTCGAGCACATGCTCCAGCCGGCCGGCTTCCTCTAGTTCCTTGTACGCTTTCGGCAGGAAATCACGGTAGTGCTCGCGCAGTACTTCGACGCGCGGATGGAGAATGTCGTCGGTCATTTGATCACCATGACTTGTATGACCTCGATTCCGCCGCATCTCAACGGTCGTGCACCCCTTCAAACAAGCCTCCACCGCCGTGGCACGTTCTTCCGATTAGAATCGGGCCGCTGACTGCTACCGCGAACTCGAGACGCAGCCGACCGGAAATGCCCCCACGAGGACCCGATGCGTACTTGATCGCTTCAATGCGCACAGGCTTTGGGAGATTTCGCCGTGCGAGTTCATCTGTGGCATCGAGAACCAGCGCCTCGCGCGCCGCTGTTCTCTTGGGATGTCTGGTGATTTGATAATCCGTTACGCTCTCCCAACGGAGCGATGAGACAAGCAGCGGATCGTCATCGTGGGCGATGTCGGCAATCAACCCAACCTTACCTGCCGTGCCGGCCCGCAACTCGGCGAACCCGTTCAGAGATTCATCGAGCACCGCCAAGTGCTCCTTCTCCTCACGTGTTGCATGTCGGTGCTCCATCACGTGAGGCGCTACGATCAACACTCGTCTGCGTGCAAGGTCCGCAACGAATGCAAGATGTCGATGGGCATTCCCTCGCAAGGGCGTTCCATCGCGCTCGTGCCCTGTGAAGAAGCTTGGCAGGGTGGCGCCCCTTGCCAGGGTGGCCTGAACACGGGACATGACTGCGCGCCGCAGAGCGTTGGAAACAGTCGTCGGCCTCGCTTCATCCGCAAAGGCATCGAGTATGCGAAGAACGTGCACACCTTGGACGCCTTCCACCGGCGACATGAGGCCAAGCCCCATGAACCGTCCATCGCCCAGAACCAGCGGGCCTTGCACGGCTGTTGCAAATCGTAGCTCCGCGTGCCAGAGACGTTCTTTCGCAAACCGAGTGCCGCGCGCGAATGACTCCACTCGCGATCCCCTCGCTTCAAACGGCTCTCGCTGCACACGCACGGATACCGGTGTTGCGCGCACGCCCGCGTGGCGCAATGCTTGTAGTACGGCACCCGCTGCTCGTCTCTGTTCGGCAAAACGCTTTGTACCGTCCTTGGCTTCCGTCGACTGGCGGGCAGGATTAATGCGGCGTCGCGCGGCCTCAACCGGTAGCACGATCGGCGTAACGCTGCGCCACACGTGCGATGAGGAGGCCTTGTCGATGCCATAGTGCTCCAGCATGGATCTGTCGGTTGCTGGAACGAGTTGAATGAGCGACGACATCGCGTCCGTCAGAAGTTCGCCGGTCTCCTCGTCGAACACGCGCGACGCGCTATCGTGTTCGAGTACAACCAGTCCGGAGAACGCCCATTCGACATCGTCGCCACGCAGTGGGCAGTCGGGCGGAACCTCCACCAGGACGCGGCGAATTGCGCGATCCACATACGTGGAGCCGATGGAGGGCAGCGGTATGATGCGAAGTCGTTGGGCCTTGTCGGCGTCTTTGGCGTCGCGGCCTATCAGAGTTCGATTGATAGTCTCTTTCTTAGTTGGAAACGCATCGGCGAGACGCTTGTACGCGCCGCTTGGCGGCGCTCCATTGCTGCTGTCGTCACCACGCACGCGAATTACGAGCGCCGCTACCTCTTCGAGCGGCCAAGGCGCGAAAGGTACCGCGGGTTCAGCGGTACGTCTCAAATCAAAGAGCAGTCGAACAGTGGAGCTGTTGTACACCACCGATCTGAAACGTGGTTTGGGCACATTCGAAAACTCGATCCTGGATTTGCCACCACCTCCAACTCTCCTGAACCGCACCGGATTCGCCGCGTAACGGTTCTCCAGACTCCCGAGGGAACCGTGTTCAGGGCAGTCGAGCCTTATGCCCCCGCCATGCTTGCTATGCCGGTAGATGGCGCCCTCGTATGCATCGAGGCGCGCTTCCATCGCGCTCTCTTCGAGACACTCCGCGACTGCCCAAGCCATGTCCACGCCGCGCCCAAGCTGATACACCCCCATCGCAAGATCGCAGACTTGACGGGCCCACATGTCACTATCGCTGCCCGATCCGTAGCGCCAAACGTACAGAATGGGCAGGGACGCATCGAACAATCGGGGGCGAACATGCTTGGTCGATGTGCGAACTTTGCCGATACGTCGGATATCGCCCCCTTGAGAGTCCATGTCGTTATTCGGCACGAAAAATTCGACGTGCTGTCCGGAGTGAACAGTTGGTGCGGCAATGGTGGGCGCATCCAGCCGTTCAAGCCAAGTTAACGCGGCACGGGCTTCCTCGCTCAGTTTCGGAGTAGCGGCTCCAGCAACAAGCGCCTGAAACAAGCGCGCTGGCGCCGGCGGCCAGTCGCCATGGCCGTGGTAGCGGCCATCGTGGAAGTGGACAGTGACAACGAGGTCGCGCGTCATACGGCATCCGATTGATCGTCCGCCTCCTTCCTGGCGATTAGTTTTTTGGCCGCTTTGAGGTCGAATCTGTGGCTAATATCGTTCCCCTTGGGCCAATGCGTCGAGAGGGGAACCGCCTGCCTCGTCGCATACTTCAGTATCATTGAGCGCGCGTTCTCAGAAGCGAGATCGACAAGCCGGTTGTGTCCTCTTCGTGGGACTGCGTACCAAGAGTCTGCGTCGCCGTAGCGGAGATGGCAGCCCTCTCGCAGGAACAGGTCGTGGTCCCTTGTGCCGGCCAGTAGTGCAAGCGCCAACAGGTATCGCCGCAAGGTTTCTGCAGAGACTTCCTGCCTCTCGTCCGACCGCGGAAGCTCTCCCCTGATCGCTCGCAAAGCAACCAGGTTGATTGTCACATTGCGCTCGATCGGGCCTCTTGCTATGACTCCTCCCAACACACGCCTTTCGGCGTTAGGGGAACCGTTCCGAAACTCGGTCATGTGTTTTGCGGCGCTCTGGCTCACCTTCCTGAATGTCGCCGGCGCATCTGCAAAGCCCTTCTCTGAAAGTCGCACCTTCTTTGCCTTTGCTTCGGTCTGCAAAGCTTCTTGTTGCTCCTCATCCAACGACTTCCAGGTCGAATTGAACTGCGCAGCCGCAAACAACGGCTCAACATTCCAAGCGCGGATGATCGATCGAATCAGCCTCGGACGTTTCTCCCCGGTTTCGCCCCGCGAGTCCCAGACACCGAACACCAGCGAAGTAGGTGCAAGGGCGCACAACGGCCCCGCGTCACCGTGCCGGTGAAGTGCCAGAAAAGCAGGACTGACAAGTTTTGCAAGCGATGGAGATGCCTGAACGACCGCGTCAGCGCTTCTGTGCGCCAAGTCCAGAAGCGAGCGGCTCTCTATGTGCTTCTCACTTCCCTCGCCTTTCGAGTGCAGCTCAATCTCGATCTGTGGGACAAGCTCTGCCAGTGAGTTTCGTTCCCTCCCGTTCTCGTCCTTGCCGGTGGACTTGAATAACGGCTCAAGGCGGTTGGCCTGCGAACCAACGCTGTCGATCGTGGCAACCCTCGTTCCATCCGACAGTGTGTCTATGTTGTAACCGATGTCGGCATAGGTTGGCGGAAAAATCACACCGCCCTCTCCTTCGACCGGCAGAAGCTTCTGCTTCAGGTGCAACGCCACAGTGTCACTTTGGGTACTGGCCCAGCCGTCAATGAGCTCCTCGGTCAGAAGCAACGAGTTGGCTCGATCTTCCATAGCAGCGTTCATTCCGATGTCTCCTGTTTAGCGAAGGTTACGATCTTGTTCTTGCCCGACATCGCGAGTTCGAACCGAAAGTGCTTCATAGGCAGCGACGGTATACGTCCCTGAAGCGCAACCCGGGCGAGCATGGGAGCAAGCAGACCGCTCCAGACCGCGTACCGCACTTCGCGGACGCGATGTTCTGGCGGCCTCATGTGTTCAAGCGCGCAAGCCGCAAGAAGATGGACCACAGGAGACGCCGATACTGCGTGCTTTTGTGTATTGGGCGAATACCCGGCATCCAATGCCGTCCACGCGCCCCGCGGGTCGAAATTGAAGCTGCCGCCCATCGCAGTCAGAACATCGAATGGCTTCGCCTTGAGTGCATCTTTTTGCTCGCACCAGAGCTGGGCGATACCTTTGTACTTGAGATCGCCAATCTTCTGAGTCTGACCGGTATCGGGGCCTCCTTTTTTTGGTTTTTCTCGCACGCCCTGAAGCATGGACCACGCGATCCGCTCCGCCGGTCGGTTGCCTGAGTAAAGCTTAAACGTGTTTCGAGTAGAGCCATCAGACCAGTGACTAACTGAGAGCGTAGCTCTGCTTGGTGCGGTGATCTGGACAGGCAATGAGCGCGGGTCGGCTTCTCTTGCCGGGAAAGTATCCGATCGCGTGGTTGCTGAAGATCCCCCTGCAGCATTACCTTCCTCTTCATCTTCTTCAGCATCTTTCGCTGGTGAATCGATGTAGCCGGGCGGAACAACCTTCTCTACCGTCGCACTTGCGGTAAAGCCGAGCACCGCGTCGACCGGGCAGTCGTTTCCGTGTGCGGACAGTCGGAAACGCGCGCCGTCCGGGTTGCTCCAGTCGAAACCCGCTTCCGCGTCTCCAAGCAGAACGTCGGCCACCTCCAGAAATCCAAGACACGCGAACACCTGCCCTGGATTCAACAGGTCGACCGGTATACTGGATTCAGCCATCAATCCCTTCCCTTTAGAGGCGCGTGGCCGCGTTCGTCGTTCGCCTTCGAAGCTTGCGCATCAGCGGCACGCAGCAGGGCTTCCCACCAGGCGAGTCCCCACGGGCCCCAGCGTTTGTGCAGACGTGCAAAGCGCAGCACGACATCTCTTGCCCGTTCATCGAGCAGCGACGGCGGTGCATCCTCACACCCCTTGGTCGCGATTAGCGGGCGCGCGAAACCGTGGTGCGCGGCGATAAGATGGAGGACGAGATCTTTCAGTTCTTCTGGAAGCAATACGAACTCGGGATCATTCTCCGCATATCTTAAAGAGCCAAATTCATGTCGATAGCCGTTGAGAAGCGATTGACTAATAGGTCCACGAGTCTTTGCATAGATACCGTCTTGCTGGGCATGGAAGGCCCGCTGCCAAACCTTCGCCCGCTTACCTTCGTCGTGGAGCCGCGCCGCCAGGGCCAGCATGCGCGTGTATTCGCTGGACAGGTTCAGGCGCTCGCCAATAATGCGCGCGCGCTTGGCGGTCCATTCCTGGTGCTCGTCCAGCAACTGCGGACGCCCGGCAGCTCGGTCATCTTCTGTGTTAGAAATGTCGCGCCATTTCTGGATCGAAAGCCAGAGGATGGCCTCGCCATCCGTGCCCCACTCCAGATCGAAGCGCAAGCTCTGGCTCCAGTCGTCATTCGGCTCCGCATCAACCGTCGTGCAATTCTGAATTCGGAAGGAAATGATCGGTGTCCCGGATTCGGTTGCTATCCATACGTTGGCGTCGTCGGCGGTATCCGGAGTCTTGTCGGAATCCTTGTTAAGTAGGCCAGCCCGCAATCCGGCGAATCCCGACGCCATGATCAACGTGTTCCCGTGGAGGGAATCCTCAAGCTCTTTGCTGTTCTTGCTGTTGGCATGCGCGTTCTGCAGGTCGACTAGGCGCAATGTGTCGATGTACTTCGATGCCGGACTCAGCAGTACTGCGACGACATCATGTGGTTTCCAATGTTCAGTAGGCACAGCGTCGGCCCCGGAGTCACTTTCGCCCGCGGCTCCGTCTGCGGTTACTGATTTCTGTTCCGATGCGCCCTCATTGCCTGCCTCATCGTCAGAGCGCGCTCGACCGTCGAGCTTGGCCGCGCGCTCTAGCAGCCAATTGATGACAAGGTGCGTTTCAGTCTCCAGCAGTTCGCTCGTGTGCAGGGGCGCGGCTTCGAAGAACTCCTCGATGTCTTTCTTGGAGGCGGGCCGATCCGGTGGTCGAATCGGTAGATATCTGCGCCACGCTAACGTTGTCTGTGGTGGGTCCTTCTCCCAACCTCGCAACCAAGGTTGGATCTCAGGGCGACCCGTGTGTTCGTCGAGCGAGGTCATCGCCCACGCATCTACGAGAGCTCGGTTGAGAGCCGGCCGAAGTGGGGGTGTTGTACTCGCGTCGACAAGCAAGGCGGCGACGTGGTCATTTTCTTGCGCACGCAAGCTCAACTGTCGCAATGCTTCGGGGCTGACGTTGAAGCTGCCATCGGCCTCTGTGCGCAGTGCCTCGCCGTACGGTCGTCGCAAGGCCGTCGCGCGCACCACGGACTGCTCGTGTTCAGCCACAGTCTTTCGATCCTTCTCTGAGCGCTCGGATTCGGGCTTCGAGAGCGCATCCGCTACCGCCTTCTTGGGCTTGGATTCCGACTCGTCGATGACAAGGAGCTCGGCGCTGCCGTGGCCGCGTCGATTCACTCGGCCAAAGCGCTGCACCATTCGTTCCCACGCGACGAGATCGCCGACCATGTGATCAGCGTCGAGGTCCACCCCGACCTCACCCGCCGAGGTGGCTATCAGGAAAGCGGGCTTCGAGCGTTGCGCCGGCCCATCCGCCAGGAAACCGAGTTCCCGCAATCGCTGCTCCGCCTGGACTCGCTCTCGCACCCGCCGGGCACCAACAAAGAGCTCCGTGTCTGCCAAAGCCTGCTCGTCGCTCGCCGAAGCATCGTTCTGTCTCATGCGTTTGGCGTTCTTGGCGGATGGCGGCTCCGCTCTTGTGTCCAATTCAGCTTTGACGCTTTCCGCCACCCTGCGGGAGTTGCAATATACGAGGCACCGGACGGGATTCTTGCCAGCCTCCGCTAATTTCCACGCTCTCGTCGCCAGTTCGATGGCGAGTTCGCCATCTCCGAGCGGCACCAGCCTCATTCGCTTCTTCGCGAAGAGCCTCTGAATGACAATAGGGTCTTGTGGGCTGAGAAAGTCTCTTTCCTCCAATTTGAACGTCGCCGTCTTTGACGAGCGACTCGTGGCCGACAGCGGCAGCAGCTTGAACTGAGGTACAAGTCCTTCCGGAGCGCTCTTGTGCGGTCCGTACCGATCGGGACATCCCGCTATCTCCGCGAGCAGGGCTTCAAACGGCGGAACCAAGTGCGACTCATCTAGCAACACGAGCGCATCCGCACCCAGCAGGCCGGCATAATAAGGCCGCATCTTGCGGCTAGCGCCATAACCTTCGAAAAGCAGGCGCGATCCGATCATGTCCACAGTGCCGATGATGATCGCAGGCCGACTGGGGTCTCTCAGCCAATCACGGTTGTCCACGAACTGACCGCGAAGCGTAGAGATCGGCAGCGTCTGCCCTTCACCGAAACCGAGAGCACTTCTCAGCTCCGCGCCCTCTCGTTTCTCCAACGCGGCGCGCAACGTTTCGGCGAAGGTGGTGGATTGGTCCACTACAGCCCTTCGGTCCACGACGTAGACGAGGCGCCTTGGAAGCATGCACGATGCATTGCTTCGCATCTGCCACGCCAAGCCGATCAGCCATACCGCCATGACAGCCGTCTTTCCAAGTCCTGTTGGTATGCTGACTGCGTCTGGCATGCTTCCTGGTAGAAAATGCGCGCGGAACAGGCGCTGCTGCCAGCGCATCGCCGTATGCCCCGTAAGCGCGAGAAACGATCGCTGAAAGAACTCATCGGCCTCGAACTGAGCGTCCCGTGTCGTCATTGGAACACCAACCTTGCGTGGCTGCGAGACGCGCCTACACTAAGCAGTGTCAGCTTGGCCCTTGAGAATTCAGCCACCATGACCAAGCGCTCTTCTTCCAAAGGATCCAAGACTTCACGACCGTCCAGAACCGACTGGAAACGCCTCGACCGCATGCGCGACGAGGACATCGATTTCTCCGACATCCCGGAAGTGACGGCAGAGCAGTTCGCGAAGGCAACCGTCCGTTTGGGGCTGGTGCCAGCCACCCCAGGCAGGCGTCGCGTCGACAAGTCGTGAGTTTCGCGCGAGATCATTTTTTCGGTCGCTCCGATCCCTCGCTCTTTAGTTCCGCATCTTCCGCAGCACCTCGATCGCCGCTCGATCCGTTTCGATGAGCCTGCTCAACTGCTCAGGCGATGGCAGCGCGCTCAGGTAACGCGATACGAACAGCCTCTGGTCGATGCCCGTCGTGGCGTATTCCACGTTCGTGACGTTCTTCCCGCTGCAGAGGATCAGGCCCACCGGCGGGTTGTCGCCTGGCCCCATTGCGTTTCGCTTCCAGTAGTTGAGGTAGAAATTCATCTGCCCGGCATCGGCTGGCCGAAACGGGCGAATCTTGAGGTCGAGCAGCACGTGGCAGCGCAATTCCCGCTGATAGAAAACGAGATCGATGAAGTCGTGCTCGTCGCCCACCGTAATGCGCTTTTGCCTCGCCTCGAAGCAGAAACCCGTGCCAAGCTCGAGCAGGAAGGACTGCAGATGATCGAGCAGCGCACCTTCGAGATCAGTCTCGCGATACGACGTCTTCGTACCAAGGCCGACGAATTCGAGAACGTAGGGGTCGCGCATGACGTCCGTTGCGTTCACAGTGGCCTCCACTGCCTGTTGTCGAGCTGCCTCGATTACAGCTCGTTTGTCCGTCGAGAGCGCGGTACGCTCATACAGTAGGGAACCGATCTGTCGTTGCAGCTGCCGCACCGACCAGTTGCCGCGCAGGCACTCGTTCTCGTAGAAGGCGCGCTTCCAGGGGTCATCGACTTGCACCAGCTCGACCAAGTGCGTCCACGAGAGCTGCAGCAGCAGGTCCACTGACAACGGGCTCGGGCCTTCGTACCTGGTTGTCAGTTGAGCAGTCCCGGCTTTAGATTCGCCAGTCACTGACTGGCGAATTCGTCGGGTGACGTCGAGGTCGCCGAGATCGCGGCCAACGGCCTGATTAACCTGCGGATACATGCGGTAGACCTGGCGGCAGGCCTTTAACGCCGTGACGCCGAGGCCCTGAACGCCATGGCTCCTGACGTCGCTGGCGATCGCATCCAGCACCCGTTCTCCATAGGCCGCACGGTTCTCCCCACGCTGCTCGAACTCGATCAAGTGCGCGCCGATCAGCCAGTTTCTGAGAGTCAGCCAGCGGTTCACCGCGGCCGCAGCACGGCCTGCCGATTGGCGATGTAACGTAACGATCGACTCGACCAGCGCATCGTATGTGGAGGGCTCGCCGGCGGCTTCTTGCGAGTAAGCGCCTCCTTCCGAAAAAGGACCATACGGAACCTTGGGCTCCGCGACGTGACAGGTCTGTGTGCCGTTCAACGAAAACATGGATGGCAATCTCCTTTTGGCTTCATAACAAATGCCCGTCGCAAATCGCGCGACTCGCGTCCGCGAACCCCGCCTGATGCAAACGTTCGCGGCCACGCATGATGCAGTCGATCAGGCGACGCAATCACCACCCAAGACGAATCAATCCCCGATTTCGGCAAAAGAGAATCGCAACTTCCGCGACCTTGTACCCTGTCACCTCGCAGTACACGACCGTGCTCGAGCCCAGTCGCCGCGCGCACGTGCGAAGCTGCTTCTGTCACGCGAGCTTCCCCGCATAAACCGCCGCCATCCTTCCCAGCACGCCAACGATCTCCGCCCGCAACGCCTCCGGCTCGACCACCTCCACCTCTTCGCCGTGCCGCAGGATGTCCATCACGAGCTCACGCGCATCCCGATACGGCACGCGCAGCTCGTAGCGGCCGTCCGTCAGGAACTGCCCGTGCTGCTGCGAATGCCAGTGTTCGTCCGCGACCCATCGGGCGCGAACGCGCGAGAAACGCAGCACAGCCTCCTTGTTCGCTTTTCCGGCAAAAATCCCGTACGCGCTCCTGAAGTGCTCGTCGAGCTCACTACCAGGCACGTCATCCGCGCGTGCCTCCAGCTCCGACGCGTTGCGGATGCGGTCGATCGAGAACATGCGAAGCGCCTTGCGCGCCTCATCCCATGTATCGAGATACCAGTTGTCGCGATAGTGCACGATGCGTTGGGGCGACACCGTGCGCTCGGTACGCTCGTCCTTGCCACGGGAATGATATCGAAACCGGAGCTTGCGCCGCTGGAGGGTCGCACTCGCTATGACGTTGAAACACTCGCCCAGCGCTCGCGAGCCGAGTCCGACCAGCCGAATGCGCTCACCCGCCTCGCCAAGGTGCAAGCGTTTGTGCCGGATGAGGTATTCGATGCGCTTCGAGAAAGGGGCGAGATGCTCTTCGAGCAGGCCTGGCCCGAGCGTAGAAAGGAGTTGACGGAAAACCACTAGCGCCTGCAGTTCTTGGGGCGAGAACCAGAGGCCCGGCAGCTCGAACCGATGCTCGCCACCTTCCGACGGCGCGTAGCGATAGCCTTCCGGCTCAGCCGAACGCTCGATCGGAGCACGGAGCTGGTCGCGCATCGCCTTGACAGTGCGATACACCGTCGCGCGGTTGCAGCCGGCCAAACGCTCGCGTAGATCCTCGAATGGAATTGGCGTACGCCGGCCGTTCAGAACCGTGTGCACTGCGTAGATGCGGTCGAACTTGTCCATCCCCTGCCGCGGGTTCTTATTGTTCGAATCGTCCCTTAACGGGCGCCACCTCGGCGTCCGGACGGCAGCTTTTTGCAGCCGTCGAGGCCTAAGTTACTCCGAAAGGCAGGCCTTGGAAAACTCCTTGTCCCGAGCTTGGCGCGGGGAAGGGTTATGTCAGGTATGGCGCAACGACCAATCAATCCCATCTTCACCCGGCCCTTTCATCGACGCCTCCCTTGGACCGCAGGTTCTCGACGGCGACCATGTCTTGGGCCTGCCTAAGGCAGCACTCCGCTCGAGGCACCCTCCACATCGGCATCGGTCGCATTGCGCGCAGCTGCCTTCTGCAATCGGTCCCGAACAGCATCCCAGCGCTCGTCTGCGGGTACTTCCTGCACCAGGATCTTGGCGCAACCCGCCTTGTCCAGCGTTCTCAGGTGCGCGTACAGGTTGTGCGCGTACATCTGGGGCTTGCGCCCGGCATTGATCCACGTCACCAGGGGCAATGTCTTCAACGGCAGGCGCATCGCGAGGACTGCGACCCGCTCACCCTGGTCATTCAGGGATTCCGCGAAGATCTCCATCGCGTCGCCGGGCACTATCTCGAGCGGAGTTTCCGGTGCGTAGTGCGACAAGGCGCTGCCGGGCACGCGCGGAGCTGTCACGCCCGCGCCGATCACGACGTCGCCGACTGCGCTGCGCAGTTGGCTGAGCGTCACCGCACCCGGCCGCAGCAGGCGAACAGGCGATTCGACGCACGAGACGATCGTGGACTCGATGCCGAGCTGGCATTCGCCGCCGTCGAGCACGATGCGAACGGTGTCTCCCAGCTCGTCGCGGACGTGTTCCGCGCGCGTCGGGCTGAGGCGCCCATAGCGGTTCGCGGACGGCGCTGCGATGCCGCCACCGAAAGCAGTGAGCAGCTGCTGCGCCATTGGATGCCCCGGAACACGCACGGCAATGGTGTCCTGGCCTCCCGTAATGGCGTCGAGCACATGGGGCGCCTTCTGCAGCACGAGCGTCAACGGCCCGGGCCAAAAGCGCGCCGCCAGTTTCTCCGCCTCGGGAGACAGCCGTTGCGTCCAGCGATGCAGGTAGCGCGCACTGTCGAGGTGCACGATCAACGGGTGGCTCGCCGGGCGACCCTTGGCCTCGAAAATCTTGCGCAGGGCGGCGGGGTTCTGCGCGTTGGCGCCGAGGCCGTAGACGGTTTCCGTCGGGAACGCCACCAGGTCCCCGGCTCGCAGGGCCTCGACGGCAGCTTCAATCTCGGTCTGGGTCGCTCGAACCATTCGGAAATGATACCAAGCCCGCGTCGGCGACTCGCAGGTGGTTCACTTCGGGGCGGCTAACGACCTGCGGATCTCGGCTTCGGTGTCGCGCAGGAGCTCGAAAAACCGCTTGTCGGACAGGGCAGCTCGCGCAGCTGTGATCTCCTTCAACGCAGCCTCCGCATCACCTCGTTCAAGCAGTACCTGGGCGAGGTTATTGCGCGCAACCGCATGGCCCGGATCGAGCTCAAGCAGTCGGCGGTACGCCTGCTCCGCCTCTTCCAGCGCATGGCGACGATAGTGAACATTGCCGATGCCCAACAGGGCGGTCCCCGCGCCTGGCCAGCGCGCAACCGCGGCATCGTATGCCTTCATTGCAGCGTCGTACCGACCCGCTGATTCCAGTCCAGCAGCGGCTTCGAGATACCGGTCCTGGTTCGGCTCGGCCGGGAAATCTCCGGGCATCACCGTGACGATGCCCCATCGCCCGGCGCGGTCCCAGGCATCGATGAACCGATGCCCGGACATCAGCAGTCGCTCGGTCGTGCCAGAGCGCAGGACCAGATGGTCAGTCCCTTCGTCAAAACCGACGACGACAGCGTAATGCCAGATGGGTAACCGCTTGAGGCCGAGGTTCTGCAGCACGAGTACAGGCCTGCCTGCTGCCAGCTCCGCAGTAATCGCGCGGATGTCCGGTTCCAGCCGATACGCCAGGCGATCGTAGGAGCGACTGGCGCCGATCAGCTCTGGCTGCAGGCTCCCGCGACGATCCGGCAAGTACACGCGATCGACGAGCTGGTCGGCGGTAACGTTCACACCCGACGCGGCAAGCACCGTGGCGAGCGCAGCGGGCCCGCAGTGATAGCGTTCCTGGGGGAAGAAAGGCGTTGCCGCGAGCTCGACCCGCTGGTGCGCGGCATCGCGAACCGCGAGTACGGGTGGCCGCGTTGCGCAACCGACGAGAACAGCGGCGCAGACCAGCAACGCCGCGGCGGCTGGCAGCCGGACGTGCGAACGAACAGCCGGCGGCGGCGTTGCGCCGCCGCCCGCAAGCTCACGTCCGCTTGAAGATGTCGATGACGCCAACGAGTTCGAGGATGAGGAGTACGACGAACACGATGCCGATGACGGCGAGCGCATCGCCGCCGGCAGGCATCTGTTCCATCTGCTCCGCCATCTGGCGCAATTCACCGGTGGTCATCGACGCGAGCCGCGCTTCCACCGCGGCCGGATCGACGCCCATCGCCACCATGCGTTCCTGCACGTCGGCGCGATTCAGACCGGCGGACAGCGTGGCGAGGTCAGCCTCGCGTTGCTGCGACTCGACCACCGTTGCGGTATCGATAATCCCGGCGTAGCCCACCACCGGCGTGCCGGCGGCCAGGATCGCAATGGTCATCACCAGCGCGGCCATGCGCTGGAAGAAACTGTTCTTCATGCAATCGTTCCTCGGTTAAGGCCCCACGTTGGGCCGATTCGAGCCCGCGAAGTTTAACGCGACCGGGCGAAGGAACTCATTGTTCTCTTTGCTGGGGTCGTCGATTGGCGACAGCTCGCGGCGTTGTATTCCTTGCAACGCCGCGAGTGGTCCGTGAGCAGGCAATAAGTGTCAGCCAATCAGTTGACGGCGGTGCGTTCCCAGCCGTTCTCGCCCCGGCGCAGCTCGTACGAAGGCCAGTAGTGCTTGTCGAGCTTGAGGGTGATGACTTCCACGGCGTTGTTCCAGGTCACCGTCTTCAGGCGCACCGAGGAACGGTCTTCACGACCCGCAACGGCTTTTTCGAACGCGTCGAGATTCGGCGTCGGAATACCATCGACCTCGAGGATGCGCCGGCCCGCGTACAGTGTGTAGCGCGTCGCGGGCGAGCCGTAGTAGAAGTACGCAACGAACACACCGTCGGGCGAGATGCCGCGCTGCGCCGCCATGGCGCGATGCGGAGCCTGCAACGTGGCGCCGGCCCAGATCAGTACGCGATCGATGTCGTTGCCTTCGAGCGCAACGGTCTGGACGTCGAGAGGCAACTCCTCGCTGTTGCGCCAGACGGTCACCTTCACGCGTTCCTTCTGCACCGCACGCTCGACTTCCCGGAAGCGGTTTACCACCTGGTCGTCGATTGCGAGCACCAGGTCACCGGGTTGCAGCAGCTTGGCCGCCGGCGAACCCGCGACCACACGCGTCACACCCAGCGCCTGGCGGCGCCCGGCGCTGTGTTTTTCGAGCTTTTCGATCCATGCGGCGGGCAGGCCGAGCTTGCGTGCGCCCGAGAGCGTGATCGGCGTGAACTCCGCTTCCAGGGAGTACAGCGGACGCTTCTCGCGGATCACGGTGAGCATTTCCTGCACGAGCTCGGCCGGGACACCCTTGTTGGCCTGCTGCAGCTCACGCCCGGTTTCGAACGCGAAGCTCGACCAGAGCGCCACGACATCGCCCGCCTTGTTGGCGAGCACGCCGTCGTATTCCGGGCTGCCGTTGATGCTGATCGTGTCGAGATTGCTCTCGCGGAACTGGAGCGTGCGCGACAGCGGGAAGGTCACCGCATCCACCGAGGACACCTCGGTCTTTTGCGACATGATCTTGTGGTCCGCGCGCATGCCCATCACCCACACCTCGTCGCCCTGCGCGAGCGGTGTGGCGTTGAGCTTCGCGGCGCGCACCGGCGTGGTGCCGATCGCGGCCGTGTCATAGGAAATGACCGCCAGGTTGTGCAACGGGTGGATGTACTCCACGCGCCCCGGCACTTCCACCGTACCGGCGAAAGTGATGCGCACGTCGCCCATCATCACCGGGATCGTGTTGCGATCCGTGACGATCAGGCCGCGCTCCGCGTCGATGACGACGCCGGTGCCGTGGTAATTGCGCTCGGTCACGCCGGAGACCGAGTACGGCATGTCGAAGTTGATGAGCGCGAGCGAAGGCGCGAGCTTGTTGATGCGCGCATCGTCGTACTTGACGAACGTCGTGCTCTGCGGCTCGACCGGAACCCCGGCCGGTGCCGGAGGCAGCGGTTCGCACGGCCAGAATCCCTTCGCGTCGTCACGATGGCACTTGCGTGCCGGAAACCAGCCACGATCCATGCGAACGACGCGAAACTGCTGGCCGTGCGGATCGTCCAGCGTGAAGTAGCGAGCGGTGACGCGCTGACCGTCGGCCATCTCCCTGATCGTGGCCTCGAAGTCCTCGAGCGAGTTCATCGGCTTGCCGTCGAGACTGATCAACACCGCGCCGCGCGGAATCGCGGCGGCACCGAACACGTAGCCCGGATTCGCGACATACACGCCCTTGACCGGCGTGTTGAAATGTCGCGCCTGCTGATACGACAGCGTGTGCACGACCGACTCGCCGAACTCGATGTACTCGGATGGCGTGATGGCGTGGAGATCCTCCACGGCGAGCTCGACATTGATCGGCTTGCCACCGCGCTGTGCCTCGATCGAGATCCTGCCGCCGACGTTGTCGTCGAGCAGCGCGTTCAGCGGATCGAAGTCGCCCATCAGCTTGCCGTTGGCGCGCACGAGAATGTCGCCCGGCTCGAGCACGCCATGCGTCCTGGATCCGGGTTGCACTTCCGACACCACGAGCATGCCGGTGAGCTTCGGAAACGCCTTGCGCATCGTTTCCTCGGTTTCAGTCTGCAGCCCGAGGCGGCGGACTTCGTCGAACGGCGTGAACTCGAATACGGTCTGCACGGTGCCGCGAGTAACGGGCTGGTTCTGCTGGATGAGCTTCAGAGCGCGTTGCACGCGCGAGAGCGGCAGATAGAAGCTGGATGCGGCGCCGCTGGAGCCGCCCGCGTTCAGGGCGACCACGCGACCGCGCACGTCGATGACGGGCGAGCCCGACGAGCCGCCCGAGGTGCTCGACGCCGCCTGGTAGTAGAACGTGTTGAAGTCGTTGTACTTGCCGATGCCGTAGTTGGGCGCATCGCGATCGAGTCGCGCGAGCGTGCCCGCAAGAATCGACAGCTGCTCGCCCGCGTCGTTACCGACGACGCGGATCTCGCGGCCCACCTGCGCGCCTTCCGGGTAGAGCGGCAGCTCGGCCGGCTGCATGAAGCGCAGTTTCGCCGGATCGTAGCGATAGAAACCGAAGTCATGGACCGGATCGCGATACACGGGGTAGAGCTGCACTTCCTCGCGATTGAGGAACGTGGCCTGCGCGGTGACCGGTCCCGGAGTGACGACGTGCCGATTCGTGAGCACGAGGCCGCGCTTCGCATCGACGATGAAACCCGTGGCCTGCGCGGACGAATTCCATTCCGTGTCGAACGCGCGTGTGCCATCGACCTGGATAGACACGACGCCGGTGGCAATACGCTCGAGCGTGCGAGTCCAGGCCGGGTTCTCTTCGCTCTCGATCGTTTGCATCGGCGCCAACAGGACGCCTTCGCCCTGCGCGGCCTGGTCCGCGGGCGAAACTGGCCCGGGGGACTGCGAAACCGCTTGCTCAGCCGGCTGCGGGACCGACTGCGGTACCTGCTGGGGCGCCTGCCGTGGCACCGGCTGCGGTGTCTGTTGGTTCGCTCGCGGCTGTGTTGCCTGGGACTCGGGTGACTGAGCTGCGGCAGTGGCTGACGTGACCAACAGAAGCACTGCTAGAAACGCTCTCATCGTGGAGGGTCCTCTCGGGGTCGGATTGGCGATGTTAAGCGATGGGACGCCGGATGGGCGGCGCGCAAGCGCGCTTCTGACCGCGGCAGTGCACCGAAGTTTCGGGGCAACGGCGCCGTTTGGCCCGCAAGATGCGGAAAACCGGAGTAAATTACCACGGTTCGCCACTGAAAGGGCCCCCGATGAGAATAATAAGGAACGTGGTTGGCATGGCCACGCTGTTCGGCCTCGCAGTCCTCTTCTCCCGAATCGCCGTCTCATGAGCGGGGCGCTGGCCGGGTTATTCTTCGCGCTCCATTCGCCCTGAGGCGCTGCCATGCCGCGCGCTGCCATTCTCATGCTCGACTCTTTCGGCATCGGTGCCACGCACGATGCCGAACGGTTTGGTGATACGGGTTCCGATACGTTCGGACACATCGCGGAGGTCCGCGCGAAAGCGGGCCGGCCGATGAAATTGCCGAACCTTGCGCGCCTGGGGCTGTTGCACGCATCGAAGGAAAGCACGGGGCGCAATCCAGCCGGCTTGGACATGAGCGCCGCCGTGACAGGCGCTTATGGTTTTGCCGAAGAGATCAGCACGGGCAAGGACACGCCGAGCGGACATTGGGAGTTGGCCGGCGTGCCGGTGCTGTACGAGTGGGGCTACTTCCGCGAACCCACGAACACGTTTCCGCCGCAGTTGCTGAAGGAGTTCATCGAGCGCGGCAAGCTGCCGGGCGTGCTCGGCAACTGTCACGCGTCCGGCACCGAGATCATCAAGAAGCTTGGCGAAGAACACGTGCGCACACGCAAGCCGATCGTGTACACGTCTGCGGACAGCGTGTTCCAGATCGCCGCACATGAGCAGGCGTTCGGGCTGGAGCGGCTGTACGAGATCTGCCACATCGCGCGCGAGCTGGTGAACAGCTATCGGATTGGTCGCGTCATTGCGCGGCCTTTCGTTGGCAACTCGGCGGCGGACTTCGTGCGGACCGGCAATCGACACGACTACGCGGTGAAGCCCCCCGCGCCCACGGTCCTGGACAAGCTCGTTGCCACGGGTGGCGAAGTAATCGGCATCGGCAAGATTCCCGACATCTTTGCGCACGAGGGGATCACGAAGGAAGTCGGCGCGTTTGGTAACGAAGCGTTGTGGGATGCGACGCTGAAGGAATGGTCGTCAGCGCCCGACCGCAGCATCGTCTTCAGCAACTTCGTCGACTTCGACACCCTGTATGGCCATCGCCGCGATGTCGAAGGTTACGCCCGCGCGCTCGAACAGTTCGATGCGCGTTTACCGCAGATGGTAAACGCGCTGGGGCCGGACGACATCGTCGTACTGAGCGCGGACCACGGCTGCGACCCGACGTGGCCCGGCAGCGATCACACGCGCGAGCACATTCCGATTCTCGTGGGTGGCAAGCGGGTGAAGGCCGGTTCGATCGGCAAGCGCAAGACCTTCGCGGACGTCGGGCAAAGCCTCGCGAAATTCTTCAAGCTGCCGAAGATGGATCACGGCACGGATTTCCTGAGCTAGGGCCGTAGCTCAGCCGCCTGTCTGCTTACGTCTGGGCGAACCCCTCGCCCGAAGGAATGCTGCATGTCGAATCTTCCCCTGATCATCGCCATCGGGCTGATCGGTGGCATCGCTATCGGCGTACAGGCGCCCATGGCGGCCATCATGGGCGAACGCGTTGGACCGCTCGAAAGCGTGTTCTTCGTGCACATCGGCGGCGCGATCGTCGTTGGGCTGCTACTGATTTTCTTCGCGGGCGGGAAGCTCGATGAGTGGCAGCAGGTGCCGTGGTGGGCGTGGCTCGCTGGCTCGATGGGCGTGATTGCCGTGAGCTCCACCATTTTCATGGTGCCGCGCATCGGTGTCGGCGGCGCGATCGTGCTGATCATCGCGGGCCAGCTCCTGATCGCAGCCGTCATCGATCACTTCGGGTGGATGGGAGTCGACACGACGCCGCTCACGTGGCAGAGAACGATGGGTTTGGGGCTGGTGCTATTGGGAGCGTGGTTTGCCGTGCGCGGGGCGGGTTAAGGCTGCTCTTCGGAGCCAGCAACGCCTCGCTTTCCAGGCCGAGCGATCACCGCAGCGATCACCACCAGCGCGATTCCGGGTCCAAACGCGAAGCTATATGCTGTGTTGGTGTACGCGCTGACGAATCGAGTTTCACGACTGATGGCCCGGACCCTGGCATCGGAAATGTGCCGCGCAGCGGCGGCCATGAGGCGTTGTACGGTGCCATTCGATGGCTCAATTCTTTCGAGCGTGACCCCGACCAGTTTCTGCAAGCTCATCCCTGTCTCCTATCAGAAACATTTTCGGTTTCCGGAGTATCTCCGTCGCGAAGACGTCCTTCGCCTTCACCTTTGCGCGCCACTCTCGTTGTGAAAAGACCTTCGGGTTGATCTCGCGGCCGATGCGGGTCTGAATCGGAAAAAAAACGTCGACCACGGCGCCGAGACTCACATCTCCGACAATGAGCACGTCCACGTCACTGCCGGAGGTTTCCGCGCCGCGCGCTACGGATCCGAATACGCATGCCGCCAGTATTCGATCGGCTACTGGCGACAGGGCATCGCGAATGACGTCTGCCATCCCGGACGTCTTGCGAAGCATGCTCGCGACTTCCTCGAATACTGGACACGAGCGATCAGCGCTGTAAAGGACCTGATTGCCGCGTTTCTCACGCTTCAACAGGCCTGAAGCCGCCAGCCTGTTCAGTTCACGCGTAAGCGTGCCGGGCGGTAGCCCTGTACGTCGTGCAATCTCGCGTCCATGAAGAGCGTCATCCGGATGAAGCAGGAGCAGACCGAGTACCTGGCGCCGGTAACCGGGCAAGAGCACTGAGGCGAGTAAGTGCTGCATAATTGGCAGCAATTGTCGCCTTTTACGCAGCGACGGGCAATTGCCCGCAAACTCGCGGCGTGTAGGCTTCGCTCGAGGCCCGTCTGCACCTACCTACTGCACTGCAGCCTTGATCTTCGCCGCCAGCTCCCCCGCTTCCGTCCTCACGCGCGCCTCGTCGATCGTGAGTACATCCCGGTCGCGCATGATGATCTTGCCGTCGACGACGACGTTGACCACGTCGGCTGCGTGCGCCGTATACACCAGGTGCGATATGACGTCGTACATCGGGTTGAGGTGCGGGTCGGCGAGCGACACCTGGATCAGGTCCGCCCGGCGGCCCGCCACCAGCGACCCCACCTGATCCCCAAGACCGATTGCCTCGGCACCGCCGCGCGTCGCCATGCGCAGCGCTGTCGGTGCCGGGATGACTTTCGGGTCCATCGTCGCGACCTTCGACAGGAAGGCCGCGAGGCGCATCTCCTCGAACATGTCGAGGTCGTTGTTGGTTGCCGCGCCGTCGGTGCCGATGCCCACCGGCACGCCCTGCTTCAGCATTTCCGGCACCGGCGAAATACCCGACGAGATCTTCATGTTGGATGACGGACAGTGAATGGCTCCGATGCGACGCTTCGCGAGGATCGGAATCTCCTCGGGCGTCGGGTAGATCACGTGCGCGCCGACGGTCGGTCCGCTGAAGAAACCGACGTCCTCGAGCACCTGTACCGGCGTCTTGCCGAAGTGCTGCTTGCTGTACTCCACCTCGTACTTCGATTCCGAGAGGTGAATGCTCATCGGCACGCCGAGCTCGTTCGCCTTGTCACGAATCACCTTCAGCTTCTCAGGCGTCACCGTGTAGACCGCGTGCGCGCTGATGATCGGGATCACGCGATTGTTCTTCCCTTTCCAGCGCTTCACGAACTCCGCCGCCTTGCGCAGTGAATCCTCTGCGTTCTCCGCGTCCGGGCTTTTCTGGTCGATGACGGTGGGCGCGATCATCGCGCGCACTCCGCAACCTTCCACGGCTTTCGCGACACTGTCGGGAAAGTAGTACATATCGAGGAACGTGGTCGTGCCGCCGCGGATCATTTCCCAGCAGGCGAGCTCGGTGCCGATGCGCACGAACTCGGCGTTCGCGAACTTCACCTCGGTCGGAAAGATGTACTTGCGCAGCCAGTCGATCAGCTCGATGTCATCCGCGATGCCGCGCAGCAACGTCATGGCCGCGTGCGTGTGCCCGTTGACGAGCCCTGGCATCACGACGCGGTCCTTGCCGTCCAGCACGGTGGCCGCGCGGTACTTCGCTTTGATCTCGGCGGCCGGGCCGACCGCGACGATCCTGCCGCCCTTGATGGCCACCGCTCCGCCCTCGATCACCGGACGAGCATCGTCCTGTGTAACGACGTAGTCGCCCTTGACGATGAGATCGACGTGCGCGATCGACGACTTCGTGTATGGCGTTTCTGCATCCGCTGCCGGCGGATTCTGAGCCGAGCACGCCGATGTGAAGACCAGCGCAGCGACCACGGCCAGGTGTGCACCCCCGCGGGAGTTGCCACGCGCGTTGGCCAGAGAAGTACGATACCGTTTCATTCGTTGTTCTCCTCGTTCTCTCCCCGGGGCCACCGGCAATGAATATCAGAACTTTGCCCAAAACCGAACTGCACTGTCACCTGGAAGGCTGTTTCCGTCCTGCCACCGTTCGCGAAGTCGGACGCACGCTCGGGATAGCAGTGCCCGCCGACGATGCCACCTTCCGCCGCGATTGGCTGATCACCGAGCCCATGACCAACCTGGCGGTGGCACTCGGCAAGTTTGCCAACATCCAGTCCATCTGGGGATCCAGCGAAGTCATCGAGCGCCTGACCTTCGAAGCGATCGAGGACTGCCGTGCCCAGAATATCCGCCTGCTCGAGCTGCGCTACTCACCGGATTTCATCGCCGAAGGCCATTCGCGTCTCACGTTCGAGACGATTCATCAGGCCATTTTGCGCGGCGTCGAGTGCGCGACATCCCGACATCGCCGTCGGCCTCATCGGCATCGTGCGAAAGATTCTCACGTACGAACAGGCGGCACGCACGACGGCTTTCATCATCGAGAACCGCAAGACGTTCGTGGGCCTGGACTTCGCGGATCGCGACATTGGCTACGAAATGCGCCGGTTCGCTCGACTGCTCGAAAAAACGCGCGGCGCGGACCTGCACCTGACCCTGCACTGTGCGGAAAACGACGTGCCCGAAGCCCCTGACCAGGTGCGAATGGCCATCGAAGAGCTGGGCGCGGAACGTATCGGTCACGGCATTTTCGCCGCCCGCGATCCTGCGGTGCTAGCATTCGCGCGAAAGCGCAACGTCCTCTTCGAGCTGTGCCCCACCAGCAATTGGCTGACCAGCTCGGTGGCTACGATCAGCGAGCATCCCATTCGCAAGTTCATGCAGGCCGGCGTGCCGGTTTCGATCAATTCGGATGATCCAGGCCTCTTCGGCATCGACCTGACACACGAGTACGAGGTGCTGCAGCGAGACCTCGGCTTCACCGCAGCGGATTTCACGGCCTGCAACGCGCATGGCGCGTCTCACAGTTTCATTCCCGAAATAGAAAAGCGCCGGGCGTGCGGGGCGACCCAAGGAAGTTTCGCTCAAGGCAGCGAATACTTTCCTGGGGCCCCGAAAGAGAGAACCTGATCCCTGGTTTGGTCAGCGGCTATTCGAAATGGGCGCGGAACGTGATTCCGAGGATGCGCGGCTCGTTGTCGAAGCCCGTGAGGTTGTTGAAGTCGATGCCGCCCTTCACGTTCTGCTCGTCGGTGATGTTGCGGCCGAACAGCGCGACTTCCCACTGGCCACCGTTGTGCGAGTAGCCGATGCGCGCGCCACCCTCGTACGTCTCGCCGCTGTGGTACTCCTCCGACTGGTACAGGAAGAACTCGGTGTCGCCCTGGAACGCCCAGTCCGTGAAGAAAAAGATTTCGCCCGCGCCGACCGGGATACCGTAGCGCGCAGTCATCGTCGCGATGTACTCCGGCGCCTGCGTGAATGGATTACCGTCGATCCCCGCGGTAAACGGATCCGGCATTGGATCGGTCACGGTGCAGTTCGGCGGCGCGCCGAAGGCCGGATTGGCACCACACGGACGTACGGTCAAGGTGGGGTCGTCCAGCTCAGTATCCGCATAGCTCAAGCCCAGCGTGACCAGGAAGTTGTCCGTGATCAGGAACTCGCTGTCCAGGTCGAAGCCCATGCCAATGCCTTTGTCGGCGTTGATGAGTTGCACGAAGTTGGCACCACCGCCGATCGCGGAGAGCTGCTGATCCTCGATCTCGTAATAGAACACCGAGCCGTTCAACCTGATGCGGTTCCCCGCAAGCAGCGACTTGAAGCCCACCTCGATCGAATTGATCGTCTCGGACTGCGCGACCGACGGTTGACCGAAGAACGCGATATCGCGGCCCTGGATCGTCGGTGCGCGGAAGCCCGAAGCCAGGCGCGTGTACAGGTTGAATGCGTCGCTCACCTCGAACAGTGCGCTGACATCCCAGCTCAGCTGCGAATCCGACACGTTGGTCGGTGGCACGGGCGCACCGGGGTTGTTGAACGCGGTAAGATCCTTCTCGTCATCCGTCCAGCGCGCGCCGCCGGTGAGCGTGAACGCGTCCGTAATGTCGAAGCTCACGTGCCCGAACACCGCATACGCGGTGTTCTCGTGGCGCACCGTGGTTGCGGGCACGAAGAACGGATTCGTCGTCACCGAGAAATCGGAATCGAAGTAAAACAGGCCAGCCTGCCAGAACAGCCGGTCCGTCGCCTGCGCGGCGAGCCGGATTTCCTGCGTGAGCTGGTCAAGGTCGTCGATCCCGTCCTGCGTGTCCGATGGGAACGGAATACACGTCGTGCCCGGCGCCGACCCTGGCGGGCACGGGCCCGCGCCCGGTGCCGGTCCGGCGCCGAAACCGCCGTCGATGTCGCCGCGGCTGCTGCTCTCCGTGGTTTCGTACGCGGAGACGGAGGTCAGTGTCATGCTCTCGCCCAGCTGGAAATCCAGCCGGATCGATCCGCCCAGCGACTCGGCCTGCTGCGGGTTGTTGTCGCCGCCGTCGTAGAAGACCACGTCGCGGTCGTAGTTGGAATTGAAGCCGTCGCTGCCCCGCCCGAGCACGTTGGCGCGGAAGATCGAGGCGGTGCCTTCGATGTCGCGGCCGTGCACGTTGAACAACGCCTGGAAGCGATCGGTCGGCTCGAGCAGGAGCTGCCCGCGATAGGCGAACTCCTGGAAACCGCCCATCACGTTGTTGTCGCCCGTGAACGCGTTGTCGATCCAGTCGCCGCGCTCCTGGTACATCATCGAGACGCGCGCCGAGAGGACATCACCGCCACCACCGGCCGCTGCCTGGACACCGGTGGTGGAGTGTTCACCGTAGTTGATGGACAGGTCCGCGTCGAAGTCCTTGCTCGGCTTCACCGTGTCGAACTTGACGATGCCGGCGGGCGTGTTGCGGCCGAACAGCGTGCCCTGCGGACCGCGCAGCACTTCCACGCGCTCGATGTCGAACAGCGGGAAGCTCTTGAGAATCACGTTTTCGAGGACAACTTCGTCCACGATGATCGAGACGGGCTGCGAGGCAGCCAGGTCGAAATCGGAGTTGCCCAGTCCGCGGATGTAGAAGCGTGGCGCGAGGCGCCCATTCGAGGATTCAGCGTAGAGACTCGGCACGCGCGTGGCCAGCGCCCGAATGTCGTCACCGCCCTCGAGCATCGAGGCCAGCCGCTCGGAATCGACGGTCGAGACCGAGATCGGCACCTTCTGGACGTTTTCCTCGCGGCGCTGCGCCGTGACGATGAGCTCACCCAGCGCGCTTTCCTCGATCTGCTGCGAGTGCGCCGGGACAGCGGCCAGAGTGGTAACCAGGCTTGCACCGCAGAACGCGAGCGACCGAAACGAACGGCTTCTTCTTGGCATTGTATGCCCCCCAATAAAACCAGCCGCGAGTATAGCCACTAACCAATCAACTCAACACCTTGGAACAGGTCCGCCCCGCTCCACCGGGCTGCCCTCCCGGGGATTTTGGCTCTCGCGCGCGCTCGTGCGACCATTGCCGTCCCAGCCAGGATCTCCAGCCTTCCGTCCATGGCCAGCAAGCACATCAACGCGCGGCCGGGCGATTTCGCCCCGACCGTTCTCATGCCCGGCGACCCCCTGCGGGCGCAATACATCGCCGAGCGGTATTTCAAGGATGCCCGCCGCGTGGCGGATGTCCGCAACATGTTCGGGTATACCGGGACATACCAGGGGAAGCCCCTTTCGCTGATGGCTCACGGGATGGGCATTCCCTCGTCGTCCATCTATTGCCACGAGTTGCTTGCCTATTTCGACGTCAAGCGCATCATCCGCGTGGGCAGCTGCGGCACGTCCCACCCGAAGGTGAAGCTGCGCGATATCGTGATCGCCATGGGGGCGTCCACGGATTCCGGCGTGAACCGCATGCGTTTTCGGGGCTATGACCTCGCCGCGCTGGCCGATTTCCGGCTCGTGCAGGAAGCGGTCCGCATCGCCGCGAGCCGCAAATTCCCCTACCATGTGGGCAATATCTTTTCGGCCGACCTGTTCTATACGCCCGAGCCGGAGATCTTCGAGACCCTCAGCAAGTACAACATCTACGGGGTCGAAATGGAGGCGGCAGGCATATTCACGCTGGCGGCCGAGTTTGGCGCCGAAGCGCTTGCCATCTGCACTGTCAGCGATGACATCCGTACGCACGCCGCACTGGACTCGACGGAACGGCAGACCGGCTTCGACGACATGATCCAGCTCGCGCTGGACACCGCACTCCTCGATACCTAACCCGCATCGCGGTGCCGCCATGAGTTCCGTCCCCAAGCCCATACCGCCCACGTTGCCCGACCTTTCAAGCGTGCCTCGCGTGGACGAGGTCGGCGTGAACGAGCGCGTCGCCCGGTTCCAGACCCGCAGCATCAAGAAGGAGTCGAAGGTCCATGCGCTCAAGCTCGCGCTGAGCATGATCGACCTGACGACCCTGGAAGGCCAGGACACGCCCGGCAAGGTGCGGCAGCTGTGCCAGAAGGCGATCCACCTGCACGACTCGCGTCCCGGGCTGCCGCACGTGGCAGCGATCTGCGTCTACCCGACGATGGTCGGGGTTGCGAAGCACGCACTCGCGGGACACGACATCAAGGTCGCTTCGGTCGCGACTGCGTTTCCGAGCGGCATGGCGCCGTTGAGCGTCAGGCTCGACGACACGCGCATGGCGGTCCAGGAGGGCGCTGATGAAATCGACATGGTGATTTCGCGCGGCGCCTTCCTCGCGGGTGAGTACCAGCGCGTGTTCGACGAGATCGTGGCCGTGAAGGAAGCCTGCGGTGCCGCACACCTGAAGGTGATTCTCGAAACCGGCGAGCTCGGAACACTCGACCGCGTCCGGCGTGCCAGCGTGCTGTCGATGCACGCGGGAGCGGATTTCATCAAGACGTCGACGGGCAAGATCCAGCCGGCCGCCACGCTGCCGGTGACCCTGGTGATGCTGCAAGCGATACGCGACTACTACTATGCGACCGGACGCATGGTGGGCATGAAGCCCGCCGGCGGCATCGCGAAGGCGAAGCTGGCACTTCAGTATCTCGTGATGCTGCGCGAAACACTGGGCAAGGCCTGGCTCACGCCCGAGTGGTTCCGCTTCGGCGCCAGCAGTCTCGCCAACGACCTGCTGATGCAGCTCGAAAAACAGCGCACGGGCGTCTACCAGTCCGGCGATTATTTCTCGAAAGATTGACCAGCAAGTTGACCGGAAATGTGACGATAGCCGAGGGCTCACATGGCGCGTCCCGATACCAAGCTCGATTTCGATACCGACTGGAAGTACTCACCGGCACCGGAGAGCACTGACCACGTTCGCATCGACGAGCAATACGATCTCTTCATCGATGGCGAATTCGTCGCGCCGAAGAAGCGCGCTTACTTCGACACCGTCAATCCCGCCCGTGAAACGAAACTCGCGCGCGTCGCCAAGGCCGACAAGGCGGATGTCGACGCAGCGGTCAGGGCCGCGCGCCGCGCCTATGAGCGCACCTGGTCGAAGATGAAGCCGGCCGACCGCGGCAAGTACCTTTTCCGGATCGCGCGCGCCCTGCAGGAGCGCT
>Ga0187892_10002785_pt1 | contig 33715 bp, 15 predicted proteins | sample MA1701073metaG_FD_139345 | JGI IMG/M metagenome (GOLD analysis project Ga0187892, IMG submission 139345) | Bio-ooze microbial communities from a basaltic lava cave in the Kipuka Kanohina Cave System on the Island of Hawaii, USA - MA170107-3 metaG ... | reverse complement strand
GTCAAAGATCAAAGCTTGTTCGTAAAACTCGATGGCCTTGCGCGCTTCGCCCAAGTTTTTGTAAGCCACGCCGAGGTTGCTCAGATCAGAGCCTTCGCCGCGCCGGTCGCCGATCTCGCGGTCAATGATCAAAGCTTGTTCGTAAAACTCGATGGCCTTGCGCGCTTCGCCCAAGTTTTTGTAAGCCACGCCGAGGTTGCCCAGGTCAGTGCCTTCGCCGCGCTGGTCGCCGATCTCGCGGTCAATGATCAAAGCTTGTTCGTAAAACTCGATGGCCTTGCGCGCTTCGCCCAGGTCGGCGTAGGCCAGGCCGAGGTTGCCCAGCGCATTGCCTTCCATACTTCGCCGCTGCAACCGGCGCGCGGCGGCCAGTTGCGTTTCCAGCCAGCGAATCCTTTCGCGCGGATGCTGGCGCAGATTGAGCGCGAGATTGACTCCAAGCGGTCCGACGTAATTAACGCACAACTCTGCCGCTTGCCGGTCAGCTTCCATCCGGCTGGCCGCCCACGCCATTCCCGCTTCGATGTTGGCGCGCTCGCGGTCGAAGAGCGCCAGACCCGCTTTGATCTGCTCGCCGCCCGCCAAGTAAAGATTGTCAGCTTCCGCCAGCACGCCCCGGAAATGTTGCGCGTGGGAAGCCTGCGTCGCGTGGCGCTCCTGCTCTTCCATCCGCGAATCGGCGAAGAGGCGGGCGAGGTCGTGCAGCTCGTAGCGGTCGCTTTGCGCGTCGTAATCCACCAGGCTGTAGCGGATCAGCTCGGCCAGCGCCTCGTTCGCTTTGTCCGCGTTTGGCGCGCTGGAAGCGCGCGTACCCAGGCGCCAGACGGCCCCCGCCGCCGCGTCGTCGAAAGTGGCGGGAAAGACGGCCAGCCGGGGCCAGAGCCTCCGCTGCGTTTCATCGAGCAACGCGAAGCTCAAACTGAGCGAGGCGTCAACCAGCGCCAACCGTTTGCCCTCATCGGCCAATTGTTCGGCGTACTTTTCGGGTTTGATGTTCGGGCGTTCGGCCAGCGCGCTGCCAACCAACCGCAGCGCCAGCGGCAATCGCCCGCACAGTTTGGCCAGCGCGCCTGCCTGCGCATCGGTCAATCGCCCGGCGATGCGCTGAAGCAGTTGGCGCGCGTCGTCTTCCGGCAGCGCTTCCAGGTTGCGGGCGACAAGCCCCGGCAGCGTGAAATGGAGCCGCGAGGTGACGATCATCGCCGAGCCTGCGGGCGGGATGAGCGGTTCGACCTGCGCGGCGTCCCGGGCGTTGTCCCACACCAGCAGCGCCCGTTTGCCGTCGAGCAGCGAGCGATAGAGCGATTGCAACTCCGGGATGGCTTCGGGCAAGCGCCCGACCATCGCCGGATCGAGCGAGCGGATGGCGTATTCGAGCGCCTGCGCGGGCGTGACCGGGAATTCGCCCACGCCGCGCAGGTCGAGGAAGATTTGCGCGTCGGGATAATCTTCCCGCAATTCATCGGCGAGCTTGACGGCGAGTTCGGTCTTGCCGACGCCGCCCATCCCCTGCGCTCCGGCGATGGCCACGCCGCGCTGACCGTTCTGTCGCAGATGCGCCTTCAATTCGGCCAACTCGTCCCGGCGGCCCGTGAAATCGGGCTTCGGCGCGGGCAGTTGATGCGAGGCCGACCTTTCGGGCGACGCCGCGTGGTGATGGTGATGAATGGTTGTGACCTTGTCGCGTCCGACGACATCGCCGCCGGTTTCGTGCGCGACGACATTGCCATCGCCCGTGACGACCACGCCGCTGTTGCCCGCGCCGATGGCGACAGCGCGATCGCCGGACGCCTCGACCGAAGCCGGCGGCGTCTCCGGCTCGGCGCCATCGGCCCGCTCCCAAACAACCACCGCGACGGCCACGATGACTGCGACGCCGCACGCCAGCCAGATCACCCATTTGTGATGGTCGAACCAGGGCGAGACGTAGTTGGCCAGGATGTTGCTGGCGATGCCGCCAAGGAACGACAGCGCGGCGAACCCGCCAAAGACGGCTGACACGGCAAGGCGCGATTTGTGGGATGCGGCTTTCGGCATAGGCGCTTTGGTGTTGGCGACGTGAGCGGGCGTGATCACCCCGGAGGCTGGCTGGCGTCAACCAACCACAGAAAGAAATGTACCTTAAGCTTGCAGCGCCGCGCGCGTTCGTTTGACCAGATCGTTGTCCTGCCCGCCAGACCCGCGCAGATTGAACACGCTGGCGGCCAGGTAACGGTCGCGCCAGGCCGGTGAGAGCTTGTAATAATCTTCCAGCACGGCTGAGCTGAACTTGTAATCGTGCGCGTTGGTTCCTTTGAGGAAGATCAGCCGCCGGGCGGCGTTGATCAAATTCTCCGGTTGCGGATTCTCCTTGAGATAAGCTGACATTTTGCGCGCCGCCGACATCCTGTCGTTGCTTACATCCGCAAAAATCTCCTCGATGGCGGCTTGGCCTTTGGCTTTCGGAGGCAGAGGCTCGAACTGATCAATCCTGACCGCGTTTCCGCCCGCCCGGTCGCCGCGAAACAGCGTGAGGAAGGCGGCCGTTTGCAGCAACAACAGCTTCCGGGTCTCATCATTGGCGCTGGTTTGATAAGCGAAATGAAGCGCGTTGGTCGAAGTGACCGCGTGCAACGCCACGATCCCCAGGCTTCGCATCAGCAATTCTCCCGCGCCCAGGAACATCGCATCCCAGATGGATTGCGGAGCGACGCCGCGATTGAGTTGGGCGATTACTTTGTCACACGCCTCTTCGTTGGAAGCTTCACGCAACGTGGCCAGCATTTCGGCGGTAGCTTCGACGCTGGGTTTACCCTGTTGCCATTCGTTACGAATCTTTGTGGCCAGCAACTGGTTGCGCCGCCAGGGGCGGTCGGCTGCGGCGTCGCGCTTGGCCGGGTTATCACCTTCGTGATAGAGCAACGCATACGCCAGCGAACGCAACACCGGTTCGGCGTGCTGCCAGCCGATGTGTTCGAGCGTGCGCCAGGCGTTGGCCACGTAGATCGCCTTGTGGCCGATGTCACGGAAATCGCGCGCGCCATAACGACAGAAAATCTCGAACACTTCCTGTGGGCTGGCAGTACGAGCCAAGCCAACGACGGCTGCATCGGCGGCTGCTTCATCCCAATTGTTCATCGCTTCGGTGAAGGCTTGCCGGGCTTTCGGGAGCGAGGGCACGGCTGATTCAGGCGCCGGTCCCATCGTCCAGTCCCCTTCCCTCACATCACGAGCCTGCGAATCTTTGAAATGGTCGAGCGACCAGAAGATCGGGAGCCAACGGTCGGAATCAGGCGAGGCAAGGCTGGCCAGGTGCGCGGAATTGACCACCAGCACGGCGTGGAATTTGAAGCCGACGGGCCGTGGCTGAATGTTGCGCACGCCGGCCAGGAGCAAGGCCGCCAGCACTTCACGATATTGCAAACCCTGCTTGATCCGCCGAGCCACCTCCTCCAGCAACCGCTCGCGTGGAGTTTCTTCCAGCAATCGCACGAGCGGTTCGATCTCCGGCTGGAGCCGGACAGACTTGGGGTTCAACTGAGCGTCGGCGCGCGAGACTCCGGGCAATTGCGATAAGAACGACAGATCGCCCAAGCCCAACAGCGCGCCGGATGTTGCGGTTGTTTTCAGAAAACCTCTTCTCGATGTCGGCAGGTTCATAGATTCCTCCTCAATGAGTAGAACGCTTATCGGCTGCTCAGTAACTGGCGCTAAATGTAACACCAAGCGCAGGCCAAAACCAGACTTTGCCGCCAGCAAAACTTGATCAACCAGAACGCGCAAAGTAAAGTACGCGCGTCCAACCGCAGTTCAACTTTCATCACTGTCGAACAGACTTCAACCCATTGGAGGCCAGTTATGCGCTACTCGATCACCCGCCGTTCGTTCGTGTTTGCCTGGATCGTTGCTTTGGCATTGATCCCACCGTTTGTTTCCACCGCTCAAAATCAACAGGCGTTCACCGTTGATGACTTGCTTGACGTAATGAACGTAAGCGTCGCCGATGTCAGCGACGACGGGCGATGGGTTGCCGCGACTGCCGCAAGCTTGCGCGACCGCATCGGCGTTGATAATTACCGCTTCGGCGATCCGACGTACTTTGCGCCGTCAAACGCAGATGTGCTTATCATTGATGCGCAATTGGGAAAAACACAAAAGCTGTTCACCGAAAAGCGCCAAGTGCGGCAATTGAAGTGGTCGCCGGACGGCAGCCGGTTGGCGATGCTCCAACTCAAAGGCGATCTATTCGAGCCGACGATCTGGGAACGCGCCAGCAACCGATGGCAAACCGTCAAACTGCCGCCAGCCAAATCCGCCGCCGAAAACTCCGAATTGACGTGGACGCCAGCAGGCGATCAACTGCTGCTCACGCTGCGCCCCGATGAATGGCGCAAACAAGCGCGCGAACGCTTCCTGGCCGAAACCAAAGCTGCGGTCGTCGTTCATTCGACGAAAGAGCCTTTTCTGGCCTGGGAAGATTTGCGGCGAATGGCGGCGGTGCGCTCGCTGGCGGCTTACGACGTGAAGTCGGGCGAGACGCGCGAATTGATCGCCCAGACCAAACTCAACTCCTACGACCTCAGCGAAGACGGTCAGCTTCTGACCTGGCAGGAAGACATCACCAAAAAGACCGATTACGACGTGATCTTCGGCAGCGAGAATCAAGTGATGGTCAGACCCGCCACCGGAGGCGAAGCCCGCACGCTGATCAAATCCACCAAAGGAATTACTCTGATCTGGTCGCGCGACGGGCGGCATTACGCCTACGCGAAAGACGGCAATCTGTTCACCGGTTCGGTGGATGACAAAGAGGCGCGACAGCTCACCGGGAAGAAAGAAGAGAAGAAGGACGGGGAGACTGGGGGAAAGGGCGAAGGGGAGAAGAAGAATGAGAAAGAGCGATTTAGCGCCGTGCGCCTGAGCGCCAAAGGCGATGGGTTGATTGCGTCGAACAAAGAAGGTCTGTGGCTGGTGGATGCGGCTTCGGGCGCGAAAGAAAACTTCTTGAAGATGAACGAAGAGGACAAGGAAGCGCCGCGTTATCAGGTCATCGAATGGAACGGTGACAACATCTACCTCACCTACGCTGCGCGCACGAAGTGGGAGCGCGGCCTGGTGAAATACAACCGCGCCAGCAAACAGATGATCGATCTGGTCAAAGACGCGCGCATCTATTCGAACTTCAGACTGTCGAAAGACGGCAAAACCTTCGTCTTCAGCGCCGCCGAAGGCAATCGCCCCGCCGACCTGTTCGTCGCCGACGCCGCGTTCAAAAGCGTCCGCCGCTTGACCGACGCCAACCCGCAATTGAAAGCCAAACGATTGAGCAAGACCGAGTTGATTTCGTATCTGGACGTGGACGGCACGCGCAGCTTCGGCGTCGTTTATTACCCTGTGGATTACGAGCCGGGCAAAAAATATCCGACCGTTTTCAACATCTACGAACAGTTCTTCGACGACACGTTTCAGGGGACGATCAACGTGCTGACCAACAACGGCTATGCGGTCGCGCAGCCTTCGGTCAATCTGGAACAGGGCTTCCCCGGCGAAGCCTGGGTCAAAGGCGTCACCGCCGCCGCCAACAAACTGATCGAAATGGGCGTGGCCGACCCCGAACGATTAGGGGTGCAAGGGACGAGCTACGGCGGCTACGCCACGAACCTCCTGATCACGCAGACCAACCGCTTCAAAGCGGCGATCAACATTTCGGGCAAAGTGAACATGGTCAGCTTCTACACCGACAGCCCGCGCCTGGGCGTGCGCAACATCCACGCGCCCGAAAAGAGCCAGGATCGCATCGGCGCTACGCTGTGGCAGCAGCCGCAAAAATACATCGCGCATTCCGCGATTATGTTCGCCGACCGCATCAAAACGCCGCTGCTGCTGATGACCGGCGAACAGGATCACAACGTGCCCGCGCGCCAGGCGATGGAGATGTATTACGCGCTGCGCCGATTGGGCAAAGAAGTCGCCTGGGTCAGTTACACCAACGGCGGCCACGGCATGCCGACCTCGACAATCGAAGAGGTGAAGGATTACCACCAGCGCATCCTCGATTGGTACAACGACCATCTGAAAGGCGATTTGAAGAAAAAGGCCGAAGAGGCGAAGGCGGAGGGCAGGCAGCAGTGAAGGATGCCAAAAATATTGAATTGATAGCGACGGTAAGTGTAATTTCGTATTTCTCATCGCAGGGAATCATCTTTCAGATTTGTACGTCGTCGCTTTTATGCAGAGGTCAGACTTTTGACATCCTCGCAAAACGGGCGTCACCCGCGATTGAGCTGAGCGCTGAAGTGATCCGGATACTTTACATATGACACCTATGAAAGATCTTGCGCCTCATATTTACAGGAAGCGAGTGCTTATAGAGGGCATCTACAAGTCTGATGTGAATGCCAATGATATTAGTCGGTATTTTGGGGAGCTACTGGCACATCTTGGACTTAGGAGTCATGGCAATCCTATTATATTTGAGTCATTGGGGATCGGCCAATTAAAGAATCAAGGATATGAGGCATTCGTTCCTCTCATTGATTCTGGGATTGCTCTTTACACTTGGAATAGCAGTCACTTTATGTCAGTGATCGTTTTCACGTGTAAGGAATTCTCAACAGAATCGGCTGTCGATTTCACAACTTCTTTCTTTTTGCTCGACCCAGTTGAGTACTGCGAATTCTAACTGACCCAAAGGTGTTATTGTACCTTTTGATATACCAGAGTTTCATCTAACACTTCCGTAGTATCAAACCATAGGAGGTAACGTATGCGGTGGACTGAGATAGCACAAGCCATTGGCTCAATTGTAAGCGGAGTCGTAGGCTTGGTAGGTTTTATGGTGGTCACTTATCAACTGATTCAATTAAAGATAGCTGTTCGAAGTGAAACGCATGCCCGGCTTTATGACCAGGCTCAACAAGTCATTGGGATATTAGTCAGTCGACCAGAACTCAGACCTTACTTTTACGATAATAAATCGATTGGTCCAGATAATGAATTGCATGGGATTGTCATGACCTATGCAGAGATGACTGCCGATTATTTAGAACATATAGCTGTTCAGAAAAAGACTTTGCCTCCAGAAGTGTGGGAGAAATGGGTACCGTATATTCGTGACCGGTACAAATCAAGTGAAGTACTCCGTAACTACTTTTCAGTTCATAGTGCGGAATACTCCGACGAATTGTGTGATGCTTTAGAGCCCCCCGGGAAGACGAGATTCAGATTATCTGAATCAGATCAAGCTTCATTGTCGCCAACTCCTGAGCAGGGTTCCTAACTATCGCTACACACTTTGATATTTCCTATTGGGACGTTCGCCTGCTGCTGATTGATGGCAACAATACAAGCGAAATATTGCCATCATTCGTGCCTTTACTTGTTCTTCACCAATATTATTCTCGGAATCCGACAGCCATTTTCTGTGCAAATGTTGCTATGGCCTGAATTCTAAAGAATTCTTTCGACTGTTTCATAGGGAGGAATAAATGAGCACAAACGCAGGCACGCCAACTTCCATCGCATATTCGCTCGCGCCGATGCTGTCGGTTCGGAATGGCGCGCGAGCGGTGGAGTTCTACAAGTCGGCATTCGGGGCGGTTGAGGTCTACCGGATGGAAGCCCCCGGCGGCGCGGTGGCGCCTCGGCTGGCGATTGAGGGCGCGGAGTTTTGGCTGGCGGACGAATCGCCGGAGCACGAGAATTTCAGTCCGGAGTCGCTGGGCGGCGCCACTGCGCGGATGATCTTGACCGTGCCGGACCCGGATGCGATGTTCGCGCGGGCGGTTGCGGCAGGCGCGCGCGAGGTCTACGCGGTGGAGGAAGCGTATGGGTGGCGTTTGGGCCGCGTGGTTGATCCCTTCGGCCATCACTGGGAGATCGGCCATCCGCTGGCGTCGTAGATTTCAGACAGAACTCACTTCCAGATAAGAATCAATCGCTGTCCTCTTCGGCGTGCAGGCGATGGAGAAAGCGATGGACAATGGGAGCGAAGGTGATTCCGGTGATGATCAACACGGCAAAACCGCTGTAGAGCGCGTAAAGGCCCGCGAAGATTTTTCCGCTCGTCGTCGCCGGCTGGGCGAGCGGCCCCATCCCCGAAAGGATCATCGCCGCATTCGCAAACGAGCAGCGGCTGCGATTTGTGCTCGAATTTCAGGATCGTTCTTCGACCTTTGCGCATCAGCCGCTTCCGTCCCTGATGTTAATCGCCACCCCAGTCGATTGCAGGCCGCCGAAATGTATCTTCAACTCCGCTGATCCCGGCGCGACACCTTCTGGCAATTGCGCGTCAACTTCATAAATCGCGTTGCCCGGATGGAAGTTCACGCCATCCGGCTGGATGATCCGCTCGCCAATCTGCACGCGGACGTTTTCGACGCTGGCGGTTTCATTCAACCCTTCGACCAGAATCTTCAGCCGCGATTTCTCGCCGCGCGCATAAATGTCCGTGCCGTAGTCGAGCGCGTTCATCACTGTGCCGATCTTTGGGATCAATTGCTCTGAAACAAATTTGATTTCAACCGGATCGGAAACTGAAACCTCGCCGATTTGCAAGTGGACTTTCGCAGCGCCAGTTTGAACATTTGGTGGAACACCAATTTCGATTTGAGTCAGATGGCTGAGTTGATCGCCGAATTCCGATTCCAGAGCGCCCTCGAAGTTGCGACCAATCGGACCAACGTAACGCGCGGCGACGGCCAGATCGCTGATGACAACGCTCGCCGAATTGCAATCAACCAGCTCACGATCCAAGCCTGAAGCGACGATGGTGAGCGACGCCTGGCCGCCTTCGGTCGGAATCGTTTTGTCGAAGGCATCAACAGTGCGTCCGAAAACCTCAATGCGCGGCGCACAATCAGTACCGCGAGCGGTAGCGAGCGTCGCTCCCTGAGTCTGCTTATTGATCGAGACACGCTCGCTACCGCTCGCGGTACTGACTTTGCGACTGCTCGCGGCGCTGATCTTGCGGATCGTCGTCCAGCAATATTGCGTGCCCCCGCCGAAGACACTGATCAGTTGCGCGCCAACTTCGCGCGCAAAGCGGCGGATTTCCGCTTCGGGAAACGAAGCCCCCGCCCACGTATCTTTCTCCGCTTGCTCGAAAAACGCCGCAGTTACGCCGTTGGTTTGAAATTTGAATACGCCTCCGGGCTTCAACACTCGCCACGCTTCGCTTATGTTCGAGGCGATGATTTCGGCGCTCGGCACGTGTTGAAAGACGTAAGCCGACAGAATCAGATCGAACTCTTCGTCCGAGAAGACCGCAAAATCAACGCCGCTGGTTTCGTAAAGCCGCGCGTTGGCGATGCCGGCCAGACGCGCGCGCGCCTGGCGGATCATTTCGCCCGAAACGTCCACGCCCGCGACTTCGCCGAAGACCGCCGCCAGATGTTTCGTCATTCGCCCCGCGCCACAGCCGATTTCCAGGACGCGCAAGCTTTTCGGATCGCGCCCTTGCGCGAGCAGCGGCAGATCGGCCAGCACCAGACGTTCGATTTCGACCATGCCCGATTGATCGAACTCTTCTTCGGATTGGCCGAGCCGTAACGAATTGATGAACCATTTCGCGTCTTCTCGCGCGCGCTCGTCCCAATCGCGCTTCATCGCCTGGGCGAAATCCTGCAACCCATGTTTTTCAGCCATCGGATTATTCATCGCCTTCTCGAAATTTTTTCGACTTTATTTTCAACCCCGTCACTCTAACTGGCACGAAGCGACGCCACCCAAGTCGCCAAGACAGTATTCAACAAAAATTTGGAGGGAATTTTAAATGAAACGATTTTCAGTCTTCGCAATCTGCCTGCTGGCCCTTTCAATCTCGATCTCGACCTTCGCTCAGGATCCGCAGGGGCAGCAGGGGCAACGTGGTGGTCGCCGCCAACGCGCCGATCTGCAAAAGATGGACGCTAACAACGACGGCGCGATCTCGCGTGACGAATGGAAAGGCCGTCCGCGAGCCTTCAACCGGATTGACAAGAACAACGACGGTTCGCTCACGCGCGAGGAGGCCGCAGGCGCGGCTCGCGCTCAAGGCAAACGCCAGCTTAGCAAGATGGACGCGAACAACGACGGGCGGATCTCCCGCGAGGAATGGAAAGGCGACACCGAACTCTTCACTCGTCTCGACACAAACAACGACGGCGCGATCACGAAAGAAGAACTCAAAGGCCGCCGCCGCAAGCGTTGAATATCTTTGAAATTCCGGGTTTGAACGGCGTCTCAATTCATTGGGTGTGACCTCCGCGCTCGCGCCCGACCGTTCTTTGATTCCGCGCAGTCCTTGTCGCTGAGGCCGCGCGGATGGGAGGCGCTGCTTCGGCAAAGCAGCCGGCCAATCAATCTGATGGCCGGCTGCTTTTGCTTTTACGCGATCGGCGACTCCCGCTTCTACCCTTTGACCTTTTCCCAATCCTTCAGGAAATTCGCCAACCCGATGTCGGTGAGCGGGTGTTTGATCAACTGGTCGAGCACTTTGAATGGCATCGTTGCGATGTCCGCGCCCAGCCGCGCCGATTCGATGATGTGCAGCGGGTGGCGGATGCTGGCAGCCAGAATCTCTGTGTTGAATCCGTAGTTGTCGAAAATCTCGCGAATCTCGCCAACCAACCCCATCCCTTCGTGGCCGATGTCGTCCAGGCGGCCAATGAACGGGCTGACGAAAGTCGAGCCGGCTTTGGCCGACATCAGCGCCTGCGTAGCGTTGAAGATCAGGGTCTGGTTAATGCGGATTCCCTCTTTCGACAGCGTGTGGGTGGCCTGCAACCCGGCTTTGGTCATCGGCAGTTTGACGTAAACGTTCGGATGGATTTTGGCCAGATCGCGGCCTTCCTTGAGCATTCCGTCGTAATCGGTGGCGACAACTTCGGCGCTGACCGAAGCGCCCTCCCAACTGAGGATTTCGCAGATTTTCAAAATGTGCTCTTTGAAATTGACGTTGCTCTCTTTGGCGATCAGCGAGGGATTGGTCGTCACGCCATCGAGAATGCCCAGACTCGCGGCCTCGCGAATCTCGTTAAGGTTTGCGGTATCAACAAAAAACTTCATACATTCACTCCTTTTGATTGATCGAGATTTACGAGCGCGGCGACTGCACTCTACCACAGCCAGGTTCGTCGGCAAAAATAGTCCGATACAGACAGGATTAACAGGATTTTTCAGGATGATCGGGATGGCCGGTGAACATCCTCTCTTGCGGTTAATCCTGAAAAATCCTGTTAATCCTGTCTATACTCCGTTCATTTTGTGTGATCGCTAAAAACATCACCCTGTCCTGTTCGTCCACCTCTGCCACAGCCAGAACGCGATCACGGTCACCACCGCGATGGCGCCGATGCCGAGCAAGATCAGAGTCCACAGTCCCCGCTTCGGATCGGGTTGAACCTCGAAGGAGAGAAAATCGGAGCGTTCGATCTGCAAACCGTCTGGCGTAAAGCCGCGCGCGTGAACGTCCGCCGCGTAAATGCCAGCCGACTTCGGCGTCCACACCGCGCGTTTCTCGTTTCCGCTGTTGGCGAAATTGATCTGTTCGACGCCGCCATCAGGCCCTCGAATCGAAGCTTGCAACACCGCGTCGGCCAGCGGACGTTCGGCCAGATCGAGCGAAGCCGAGATAATGATCGGCTGGTCGGTCTGCACGACCATTCGATCCGCCTGCGTTCGCAGCGTCGCGCCTCCGACAACTTTCGCCGAGAGCGAGTAATCAGCGCCGCCCGCCGGAGTTTGCGGCGTGGCTTCGAGCATTACTCGCCACGTCCCCGGCTTCGGATTATTGAAGCCATAACCGAGCGTGACCATCGTCTCAGGATCGTTGACCTGGATCAGACCGTTCGCTTCCGGCGTCAGATTGATGACATTGCCGCTGGCGCCACGGACAGTGACTTTCAACGACCGGGTCGGGTCGAGCAGGGCGAAGCTGGCCACCGCGACTTGATCCAGGTAGACATTGAGTTCGCTACTGGCGTTGGCGGCGACGTGGCCGGTGAAGACTTTGGTGAACTGTTCGGGCGCGGAGACGGAAGGCGGAGGAGGCGGATCGGGCGCGACCGCGAATTCTCCCGCCTGGCGTTGAAGATGCGGCAGGACGAAGTTTTTGAAGACCAGGTCGGATCGGGTCATATCGGTGTGCAACACCGGCATTTCGACAACCGGCGCAGTCACAGCAGCGACGCTCGCGCGGCTGACGACCAAATCACTGGGAGTGGCCGTGCACGGAGCTTTGAACGATTCGACTATTGAAGTTCCTGCGAGCAGGTAAAACGGCGCGCCGTGACGGCGGGTGATCTGGCGGTTGAAGACCTCGCGCATATACGAGGGTCTCAGTTCCAGCGTCGCGGGCAGATAGAATCCGAGCGAGGCTGGCAGGCTGGCGCACACCGTTCCACCGTGCGGCGAACCGATCATCAGCAACTGCGCCACGTCGCGCTCGGCCATCAACCGGTCAAGGTAATAACGCGAGATCAGTCCGCCCATGCTGTGCGCGATGATGTCAACCATCTGCGCTCCGGTCGCGCGTTTGACGCCAGCGATGTAACGACCGAGAGCTTCGGCGTTCTGCGCAATCGTGTTGGTCTGTTTGACCGGCTGCGCGACTTCGCCCGTGGACAGCGCGCCTTCCGCTTGCCCATCGCCGACCGCAAAGCCGCGCAGGCCGAGCGTGGCCAGATAACCGCCAGGCTGGGCGTAGTTCGCCCACGTAGCCGCGTTCGACGCCAGGCCGTGAACCAGCACGACCGGGCGTGGCGAAACGCGAAGTTTCGTCGTCGCCGAAAATTTCAACTGATCGGGCAATCCGGCGTCGCCGTGCTCGGCGCGAACCTCACGTTCGCCCAGCGATTTGCCGCCTTTGCCCCAATACCAGCCCAACGCGGGCGCGACCTCTGTCTCGCAACTCTGATTGTTGCGCTTGATGACGCAGCGGCCGATCTGGCGCCGGTCATCGGCGAAGGTGAACGAGGCGATGACCGCGATGTCGGCCACCTGGCTCATCGTGACCTTCAGCTTCACCGCGTCGCCATCCGTGATCGAAGCGAGCGTCGCCCCTTGCGGATTCAAGACGGCGACCGTCGCGGGATTGGCGGGTGCCGGGCTTGGCGTATTTTTCTGAGCGCCGCCTGGCGGCGCCCGGACTGCGGCGGCAATCAATAATCCGAACAGGACAAACAGAACAAACAGGAATGACGAACGGAACAGGAAGTCCGCATAGCGGCGTTTCATAGCTCTTCTCCTGGCGGTGGAAACGGACGGATTGATAAAGCTTGCGCTGCGACCTAAAGGCCGCGCCAATAAAATTCCAACCCCGGCTCAAGCGGAAGTTTTAAGCTGGCTGCAGAGCCACGATTTGGCGAAGACCCAATCCCGCTTCACGGTCGGGACGGCAATCTTCTGGACTTCAGCGACCTCATCCAGCGTCAACCCGCCGAAGAACCGCAACTCGACGCCGTGCGCCGCGCGAGCGTCAATCCCGGCCAATTTCTGCAACGCTTCGTCGAGCGCCAGCAGCCTCTCGTCCGTCCACACCGCCACGCCCAACACATCAACGCCTTCAACGCCTTCCAGCGAAACGGAGAGGTGGCCCCCTTTTCTCTTTTTGCGCGCGTGTTCGATGAGGATGAAACGAATCTTCTGAGCCACGACCGCGAAAAAGTGCGCGCGGTTTTGCCACGAGACTTGCGCCACGTCGCCGAAGATGCGCAGGAATACTTCATTGGCCAGGTCCGTTGTTTGCAGCGTGTGTCCGGCGCGCTCCAAACGCAGGTGATGGGCGGCGATCTTGCGAATCTGCGGGTAAACGACAGAAACCAGTTGGTCAAGCCCCGCTCTATCGCCGCCGCTGACGCGGTTGAGCAAAGCGGTTAGTTCAGTGAGATTCACGGATGACAATCAACGACCTCCTGATGATTGAGTCGAGACGGTTCCGAAAGACTTTTTGACCAGGCGCAATGAAAATGAAGATGAAGGAAACTCGACCGCGCTGCGGAGTATATGAATCCACAGACCGCCGGTCAAAAAAAAATCCGCCTCGTGAGCCATTTCCCTCTACGCCGTCGCTTTAGGCATTGAGCAAAGACTTCTTCCATCGAGCGGTTCGTTGATGGGAAGACATAGTTAAACCGCCTTGTGTGACCCGGGAGGGAAAGTCGTATGAAACATCAATCAACTCTGGCAAATCTGGCAGTTTTGGCAATCTGGCGAAAGTTGCGCAATTTCAGGTTGTCGTTCCTGGCGCTGGCCATTCTCGCGCCAATGATTCAAGCCCAATCAATCTCTTTACACGCGCGCCGCGATTTCGCCGTGGGCCGCGACCCGCGAGGCGTCGTCGTCATTGACCTCAACGGCGACGGCAGACCGGACATTGCGACGGCCAACTCGGACACCGACAACGTCTCCGTGCTGTTGGGCAATGGGGACGGGGCGTTCCGCGCGGCCATCAACATCACGGTCGGAGACGCTCCGCGGACGCTCGCGTCGTCGGACATTAACCGCGACGGACGGCGCGATCTCGTGGTGATTTACGAGACTTCAAACGTCATCTCGATCCTGCCCGGCAATGGCGACGGGACCTTCTCGCGGGGCAGGGACATCACGCTCAGCGTCCGCCCCTACGTGGTGGCGAGCGCGGACCTCAACAATGACGGGAACCAGGATGTCATCACTGTCAACAACACCACGGATCGGGTTTCGATCCTGCTGGGCAATGGCGACAGTTCATTTCAGACCGAACAATCCATCCTCGTCGGCGACAGCCCGACCGCGGTCGTTGTCGGTAATTTCAATAACGACGGGCGGCCCGACCTGGCCGTGTCGAACGCCGGGCCGAATACCATCTCAGTGCTGCTCGGCGCCGGCAACGGGACTTTTCAACCGGCCGCCGTCTCGCCGCGCGTGGGAAGCGATCCTCAGTCAGTCGTAGCCGGCGATTTCAACGGCGACGGCCGGCAGGATCTGGCTGCGGCCAATTACAGATCCGACAACATTTCAATGCTGTTCGGCAACGGCGATGGCACGTTCCAAACCGCCTCGTCGCTGATTGCGGGAAACGGCCCACTGCAGGTCGTCGCCGGCGATTTCAACGGCGACGGGCGACGCGACCTGGCCGCGATCAATTACTCCGGCTACTCGATCTCACTCTTCCTGGGCGCCGGCGCCGGCTCATTCCAGCCGGCGGGCGCGTTTCGCTGCGGCCCTCGTCCGCAGGGGCTTGGCGCGGGCGATTTCAACGGCGACGGGCGCGACGATCTGGTAACGGCCAACGACGGGACGACGACCGTCTCGGTTATTACGGGACGCGCCGGCGGGACTTTGCAGGTTGCGCGCAGTTTCAGCGTGAACGCGGGCCGCGCGGCCGTGGGGGATTTCAACCGCGACGGCCGGCAGGATTTCGCGCTGGTCAATTCGACCAGTGTGATGACGTTGATCGGCAATGGCGACGGAACTTTCCGGACGGCGCGGACGGTCGGGGCCGGATCGGACATAGAGGCGATTGCCGCCGGCGATTTCAACGGCGACGGCAGACCCGACCTGGTGATCGCCAATGGCGCGGGAGCGACAGCCAATCTCAGAAATACAATTTCGATTCTGCTCGGCAACGGCGACGGCACGTTCCAGCCGCCGAATAACTTTTCGACCGGGCCGGCGGGATCTGACCCGAAGTCCATCGTCGTGGGCAGTTTCAACGGCGATGGCCATCAAGACATCGCCGTCTGCAACGAAGATTCGTCCACCGTCTCCGTTTTCCTCGGCAACGGCAATGGGACTTTCCAGCCCGGCGCCAATCTCCCGGTCAACGGCCGCCCGCTGGCAATCGCCATCGGCGATTTTAATGGTGACGGCCGAAGAGACATCGTTACCTCGAATTCCAACGCCACGATCTCCGTGCTCCCCGGCAATGGCAACGGGACTTTCCAGGCCGCCGTGCGCATCGCCCTTTCCAGCGGAGCGCTGACTTCGATCGTCGTCAACGATTTCAACGGGGACAGCAACCAGGATTTGGCCACGACGATCAACGGCCGGGCGCTGGGCGTGGTTCTGCTGGGCAATGGGCAGAACGCGTTCCAAACGGCCGGGAATTTTGAAATCGCGGATGAGGCAAGCTCGCTGGTCGCGGGTGATTTCAACGGCGACGGCAGAACCGACCTGGCCGCATCGCACGGAAACCTGCAGAGCGTTTCGATCCTGCTTGGCGGCGACAACGCTGCTTTTCAGCCGCCCGCTCTCTTCGGCGTTGACGGATTACCGTTCCGGGTGGTCGCCGGCGATTTCAACGGCGACGGCAGACCCGATCTGGCCACGCCGAACGACAACGGCGCGACCGCGGCAGACAACGTCTCCGTTCTTCTCAACCTCGGCGGGTTCGGCGCGGAGCAGGAGCCGAACGAAACGCCCGCGCAGGCTAACGCCGTGACTTTGCCGGGCAAACGCACTGGTTCGGCGGGGCCCGGCGATTCGTTCGTCCACAACTTCAGCTACAGCAACGGCCGGCAAACTCCTATGCCCGACCTGTTCGCCTTCACGCTGGCTGGGAGCGCGCGGGTGGAATTGACGCTGCTCATCGCCAACTCGTCGGCCGACCTCGAGCTGTTCCTGCTGCGCGACGAAGGGAGCCGCCTGGTTCAGTTGGACGCCTCCGACAGCTTCGACGTGATCGAGAAGATCACCAGGGATTTGGCGCCGGGGCGTTATCTGATCGGCGTCGGCGCTTACGAGGGGCTTTCAACCTACACGTTGACGGCCACCGCGGGCGGGCCGCCTCCGCCTTCGCCGGCTATCACCAGTCTCAATCCAAACTCGGCCCTTGCCGGCGGTCCCGCCTTCACGCTGACCGTCAACGGCTCGAACTTTGTCAACGGCTCGACCGTCAGGTGGAACGGCTCGAACCGCCCGACCAGCTTCAGCTCGGCCACGCGATTGACCGCCGCGATCTCAGCCGCAGACATCGCCAATGCCGGCAATGCCTCGGTCACGGTCGTCAATCCCGAAGGGGCGGTTTCAAACCCGGGCAACTTCCAGATCACTCCACCGATTCAGTCGCCCATGATCATCAGCCTCAGCCCGAATTCAGCCTCAGCCGGGGGCCCCGTCTTCGCGCTGACGGTCAACGGCTCGAACTTCGTCAGCGGCGCGGCGGTGCGATGGAACGGCTCGCCGCGGCCGACCAGCTTCTCCTCTTCAACGCAATTGTCCGCGAACATCACCGCCGCCGACATTGCCAACCAGGGAACGGCGCAGGTGACGGTAGCCAATCCGAATGGCGAGGTCTCCAACGCGGCGGCCTTCACCATCAGGAGCGTTGATCCTCCCGGGCGGACCGTGCGCGTGGTTGACACGAGCGGCGCGCCGGGCAGCCTCGTCTCAGTTCCAATTCAAATGGTTGCGCAGGGCAATGAAGCCGCGCTGAGTTTCAGCCTGCAATTCGACCCGGCGATTCTCAGCAACCCGCAGGTCGCTCTCGGCAGCGGCGCCAGAGACGCCAATGACCCCAATGTGCGGGCGACGCTGCTCACCAACACCAGCCAGGCCGGAATGGGCCGGCTGGGCGTGATCATCGCGTTGCCGCCGGGCAATTACAGATTCGCCAGCGGAACACCGCAGATGGCCGTCGTGACTTTCAACGTCGCGGCCAACCCTGCGGTCAACAGCACGACCATCGGGTTCGCCGATCAGCCCGTCCGCCGCGCCGTCTCTGACGCCAACGCCAATTCGCTTCAGACGGACTTCTTCCCTGGCACGCTGACGCTGGGGGAGTGCGGAAACGAAGGCGACCTCGCGCCGCGTCCGAAGGGCGACGGCGAGTTGGCGATCAACGACTGGGTGATGCTCGGACGCATTCTCGCCGGATTGGAGCCGCCGCCCACAGGCTGTGAATTTCAGCGCGCGGACACCGCGCCGCGCGGCACGTTCGGCGACGGGCAGCTCGACATCAACGACTGGGTGCAGGCCGGACGTTACGTCGCAGCCCTCGATCCGGTCACTCCGGCGAGTGGGCCGAGCGGGCCGTCTCTCGCCGCCAGCCCCGGCCAGACTGCCGAAACGGTCAGCGCCACGCGCGCCATCCAGCCGGTCGCTCAAGGTAACCTGTTGCGAGGACAAAACGGAACGGTCGTGATCGAGATGGAGGCCGAAGGTAACGAAGCCGCGCTCGGCTTCACCGTCAACACCGATCCGGCGCAATTGACCTTTATCTCGGCGGTAGCGGGCAGTGGGGCGCAGGGCGCGACTCTCATCCTGAACACCAGCCAAGCGGCCAACGGGCGGTTGGGCATTTTGATTGCGGCGGCGCCGGGACAAACCTTCGCCGCCGGCAAGCGCCAGTTGGTGGTGATCACTTTCGCCGTGTTGTCGAACGGCAGCGGCAATTCGGCGCAGATCGCTTTCGGCGACCAGCCCATTCGCCGCAGCGTCGCCGACGCCGGCGCCAACAGCCTGACCGCGAACTGGACGACCGGCGTGTTGAGCGTCAGTCGCGGCGTGGCGAACGTCTCGGCCGCCAGCTTCAGCTCAGGCGATCTGGCCGTCGAATCCATCGTCGCCGCTTTCGGCGTGAATCTGGCGACCAGAGTCGAAGCCGCCGAAACCGTTCCGTTGCCCACCACACTGGCGGGAACGACGGTGAAGGTGAAGGACAGCGCCGGCGGGGAACGCGCGGCCCCGCTCTTTTTCGTGGCGCCGGGTCAAATCAACTACCTGATCCCGGCCGGCACGGCGTTGGGGACGGCGACCATCACCGTCACGAGCGGCGACGGCAGCGTTTCCACCGGGACGGCCCGGATCGCCGCCGTCGCGCCCGCGCTGTTTTCAGCCAACGCCAGCGGCCAGGGCGTGGCCTCGGCGGTGGTGTTGAGAGTCAAGGCCGACGGCGCGCAGGTCTACGAATCAGTTTCGCGATTCGATCAAACGCAAAACCGGTTCGTGCCCGCGCCGATTGATCTAGGCCCGGAGAACGAACAGGTCTTTCTGCTCCTGTTCGGCACAGGCTTCCGCCATCCCAGCAGCCTCTCAAACGTGGCGGCGAAGATCGGAGGGTTGGACGTACAGGCGCTTTACGCCGGACAGCAAGGCGGCTTCGCCGGATTGGATCAGATCAACCTGCGTTTGCCGCGCAATCTGGCCGGGCGCGGATTGGTTGATGTTTTGGTGACGATAGACGGGCAGACGGCCAACGCGGTTCAGTTGCAGTTTGGCGGATCGTCGCGTTGACCTGCTCGCGCGGTGTGGGGTTTTAACCGGAAAGGCTTGGCGACCAAGCCCTTCCGGTTAAAACCGGTACTCCAAACACTGGGAAAGATTATCGCTTGCCGTCCAGGTTGGCCCATTCGCCCGATTGAATGAAGCTGGCCCAGTAATACGGATGGTTGCGGTTTTTGCTCTTCAGCATTTGTAATTGAACTTGCCGCAAAGCCTCGCCGCGCCCTTCGCCGCGCAGCAATCGCTTGTAGTACTCGACCATCAACTCCTTCGTCCCGCGATCCGACACTCGCCACAGACTCATTACCTGCGTCTCCGATCCGGCCAGCACCAATGCCCGCCGCAGCCCGTACACGCCATCGCCACTTCGCACATCGCCTACGCCTGTGTTGCAGGCCGAGAGCACCACCAATTTCGTTCCCCACAAGTCGAGACCTGCGGCTTCGAGCGCGGTTAATATCCCGTCGTCATCGCCGCTCTTGCGCAAATTGGCGCCGGCCAGCGCCAGTCCTGAACGCAGAGATGGGTTTTCGATTCTGGCGCCGTCCGCCGGGACTTTTTGGAGGTCGCGCTCCTTTTCACCCACACCGGCAGCGGCGCCATTCAGAAAAAAACCGTGTGTGGCGATGTGCAAGACGCGTGGGCGACTGACCTGCTTGAGCGCGGCTTCAGTCGCCTGCGCCCCTGTCAGCACGATCGCATTACGCGCTAGCCTCTCGATTTCCGAGGCCTCTTCGGCCGTGCCAGGCAGCGGCGGGAAGTAAGCGCCAGCGAGCGTAAAGTTCGCGTTGGCTGTTTGATCAGCGTTTTGCGGCGCGACTGGCGCCGGTTTGAGGTCTCGCTCGGTTGCCGCCGGCCTCTCTGTCATTTCGCCGAAATCAGGATTGGCCAGCACGACAGCCTTACGGCCGCCCTCCTGCTTGACTTGCAATCGAAGCAGGTCGCGCCCGCTGGTCAGATAGCTGAACGAATAGCGATTGACCAGATACTGCCCCTGTCCGTCCATTAGCGCCGCAAAGGGAACGAAGTTGAGTGCGCTGTCGGGTGAGAGCAACACTTGACGGGTATTGCCTAACAGTCGGCGCACGGGCTGCATCACCATTCGATCCACGGCGCGCGCCAGTTGTTTGACATCCTGACGATTGCGATCACGCAACGCCTGCCGCAGCTTATCAATCGCTTCATCAATCGCTGCCGCCTCTCCAAGCTCAACCCATTGCGCCTCGCCCCCTCGCCACAGAATGTAGGCCACATAACGCGGTTGGCCGAGCCGCTCGTCAAGCTTGGTGAATTTCAAGTTATACGGACGATAGGCGAAGAATTCGACCAGCGCCGCGCCCGCCGGGATCACCGACTGAACGGCAGTCAGCGTCACCGGCCGGGATTGTGCGCGAAACTCGCTGTTGTGGTTGCCGACTTCCATCTCCAGTTCCTCAACCCTCTCTTCCTGCCGCTTGATGGCTTGCTGATACTCCGCCGGCGTAGCCCTCTGCGGGCCACCGAGCGTGAGCCTGGCCAGTTGCGCGCGCGCGTCTTTCAGTTGATCGAACAAAGTGCGATCTTGCGGACTGGCGCGGCGGCGCAGCGCCTCCAGGCCGTCATTCATCGCATCGAGCACGCGCCCCTTGCGTTGGAGGATCGCGGTCAGCGCCAGGTCGCGGGCGAGCGAATTGTCCGGGGCGGAGCGGGCATGTAAATGGACGGCGCGGTATGTGCTTCCCAACAGCGTGCTCTGATAAGCCAGTTTTTGCCGCTCGGAGCCAGAGGCGAGATTGACCGCGAGGTTGCGTTCCTCGATGGCCTGAGCCCGTGATCGTAAAGTCACAGCCTGGGAAATATCGCCCGTCGCTTCACGCAGAAGAGCCAGGTTATTGAGTGAAGAGGCCAGGTTAGGATGCTCAGCGCCCAGCGCCTTCTCAAGGATGGCCAGCGTGCGGCGATAGAACGACTCGGCCTGCGCGTTGTCGCCTTTGCTGTAGTAAAGAATGGCGAGGTTATTGTACGAAGCGGCGGTGGTCGGATGCTGGGCGCCCAACCTCTTCTCGCGAACGGCCAACGCGCGGAGAAGGAGCGGCTCGGCCTGCGAGTAATCGCCTTTAACTAAGTAAAGATAGCCGAGGCTGTTGAACGAATTGCCCGTGGTCGGATGCTCAGCGCCCAACACCTTCTCGTTGATCGTCAGCGCGCGGCGATAAAGCTCTTCGGCCTGCGGGTAGTTTCCTATGTTTTCGTAAAGCAGGGCGAGGCTGTTGAGCGAACTGGCCGTTTCAGGATGTTCCGGGCCGAACGATTTCTCTTTGATCGCCAGTGCGCGGCGATAAAGCGGCTCGGCCTGCGCGTAATCGCCTTTGACCCGGTAAAGAGCGGCGAGGCCATGGAGCAGAATGCTGGTGGAGGGATGCTCGGCGCCCAGCATCTTCTCAAATATGGCCAACGCGCGGCGGTAGAGCGGCTCGGCCTGCGCGTAGTCGCCCTTCTCGTGGTAAAGCAGGGCGAGATTATTGAGCGACTGGGCTGTGTCAGTATGCTCTGCGCCCAGCGCCTTCTCGCGGATGGCCAGCGCGCGGCGATGGAGCGACTCGGCCTGTGCGTAGTCGCCTTTGGCGTAGCAAAGCAGGGCGAGGTTATTGAGCGTGGTGGCCGTGGCGGGATTCTCTGCGCCCAGCGCCTTCTCGCGGATGGCCAGCGCGCGGCGATAGAGCGGCTCGGCCTGCGCGTAGTCGCCTTTGCTGTAGTAAAGAATGGCGAGGTTATTGAGCGAAGAGGCCGTTTCAGGATGCTCTGCGCCGAGCGCCTTCTCGCGGACGGCCAGCGCGCGGCGCAGGAGCGGCTCGGCTCGCGCGTAATCACCTCTGACCCGGTAAAGTTGGGCGAGGTGATTGATTGAAGCGGCCGTTTCAGGATGCTCCGCGCCGAGCGCCTTCTCGCGCAGAGCCAATGATCGCTCCGCCAGTGGAGTGGCTTGGGCGTATTGTCCCTTTGCGTTCAGGTTGACGGACTCATTGTAAAGCCTGTCCGCTTCCACCAGGTCGCGGTCTGTGTCAGTCGCCGCGCGTAACTCGACGACCTTCGCTTCATAACGCCCTGGCCCGGCGCTGTTGTTCAACGAGCGCACTTCCAGCCGGTAAATCCCTGCCGTCTCGGCGATACATTTCAAAAGCGCCGGCCCCTGTGCGCCGTTGGCGCTATCCAGTTTTTTGCTCTCCGGCCCCAGCAGCGTTACCGCCACGTCAACCCCGCGCGGCTCAACCACCACGTTCAGATACTGTCCCGCGCTGAGCGTAATCTGGTAAGCGTGGCTCTGACCGCCAGCCAACTCGCGTTCCTGTGGTTTACCAGGTTCCAGTGTCATCGGCTTCTCAGCATTCTGACCGCTCTGATTCGCCGCTGTTTGCTGCGCGCTCACCCCGCCGGCATACTGGCCGATCAGTACAGACAAAGCGCAGAGCGATAAAGCGATTTTGCCGAGGGCCACGAACGAGGCCTTACGGAAAAGGATCGAAGAAGCGAAGAGTAGGCTGACCATCTGATCTCCTAACAGCGATTTTTCGCCGATTGATGGGCGCTCCGGCACTGAGGACCGAGGCCGTGTGGCTTCCGAGTGAACCTCTGTACGCGGCGCGCCTCGGGTTGAGACGGCTACGAATAACTTTAAGACTGAACAACGAAAAAAGAATTACGAAGATGAAGGAAATGTGACCGCGTTGCGGAGTATATGAATCCAGGCAATGCCGGTCAACAAACTCGCCATACTGCCGCCGCCTGTTGAACCAGAGCAACCTTGATGTATGATGTAGTCATCTGTGCCCCAGCGTCTGTGAGGCGTCTGTATCATTCAACCTGATGTTTGGCAATCTAATGTCCGGCCAGGGAACGTTGGGTGAATGTTGCGGGTGTGGTAAATCAAGGCCATTTCGACGAGGTGAAGTTATGAGGCTCAAACCGGCCAGAATTTCGTTTTTCGGGGCAAGCATAATCGTTCTTTTTATTTCCGGGATCATCGCTCAGGACATCGGGCACCTGGGCGTCAGCGCCGATCCGATTCCGCTCGTGCAGGCCAAACGTCCGCCGCGGCGATTGGTTGCGCGCAGAACCCCGGCGCCAAATCCGGCCAGCAATACGTTACTTGCTGATGTTAACCCCGCCAGCAGCGCTGCGGGCGCGCAGAAGAACCAGAATTCAAGCGCCCCGGCGAACACGTCGGGCGCGATCGCCGCAAACACGACTCCGGCGGCTGTTCCGAAGCCGGAGCCTATTGTGACCAAGCCTGAGACGAAACCGGCTGCGCCCACCGCTGAAGATTTCATCGCGAAAGCCGAAGACTTGGCTACGAAGAACGATCCGCGCGGAGCCGCCGAAGCCTTCCGTCAGGCGCTGGCTCTAAAATCCGATTCGTTCGAGGCGCGACTGGGACTGGCTGATTCACTGCACGACGCGAAGGATTATCAGAACGCCGACAACGAATACCAGAAGGTCATCGCGCAAAAATCCGATGCGGCCGAAGCGCATCGCGGGCGCGGCGACACGCTCTACGAATTGAAGCGGTACGACGAAGCGATCACTGAATACCAGTGGGCGATCAAGGCCGGGGCAGTTGACGCGGGCGTCTACAACAACCTGGCGAACGCCTATTTCCGCACGAGCACGCGCGAAAACCGTGACCGCGCGATTGAAAACTACCGCAAAGCGATTGAAAAAGAGCCTAACTGGCCGGACGCTCACGCCGGATTGGCCTACGTCCTGCGCATGCAACAGCGGATGAATGAAGCGCAAATGTTGGTGGAGAAAGCGATCCAACTGGCGCCCAATTCGGCGCTTGCGCATTCAGTCGCAGGCCGCGTCTACGCCGACCTGAAAGACTTTGCGCGCGCGAACGCCGAAGGGCAGAAGGCCATTGACTTGGCGAAACAAGGGGCGAGCGGCAATCTCAAGTCGTTCGCCTATCTCAACCTGGGCGGCATCCTGTACGCGCAGGGGCGTTTCGACGAAGCGATCGTCGCTTACACCTCCGCGCAATCTTACGACCGCACGTGGGCGGTGCCGCGCAACAGTCTGGGCGCTGTCTATCTGGTGGCGAATCGTCCGAGTTATGCGATCGTCGAATTTGAGGAGGCGGCGAAGTTGGAGCCGAAGAGTCCGATCATTCACGGCAATCTGGGCACGGCCTATGTAATGTTGCAGAAATACGACGCGGCAATCGCCAACCTGCAGATCGCCGCGCAACTCGATCCGAAAAATCCCACTCCGCACGTGAAGATGGGACAAGCCTACGTCAGACAGGGGCGCTTCAACGAAGCCGTGAACGCATTCAGACGCGCCACGGAGATCGAGCCGGACAACGCCCAATTCAAGCAGGCGCTGGCTGACTCGTTAAAACTGGCAGGCCGCAAAGGTGAGGCCAAAGAAGTTTCCAGCGGAAAAGAGAAGAAAGAGAAGAAGAAAAAGAATTGATGATTGTGATGGATAACCTGATAGGCAAAATTGTTTGCGGTTATCGAATTGTTTCTGAAGTAGGCGAGGGGGGCATGGGCAAAGTCTACCTCGCCGAAAGCGCATTTCTGACCGAGTACAAACAGCAGGTCGCGGTCAAAACCCTGACCACCCACGCCTCGAGCGAGCGCCAGGCCACGCTCTTGCGCGACCTGTTCGTGCGCGAAGCCAACATCCAGGTCCAGTTCAAACACGAGCGCATCGTCAGCGTCATTCAGTTCGCGGTCGAGGGCGATCAGCATTTCCTGATCCTCGAATACATGCCCGGTTACCAGCATCACGGACGCCGCATCTCGAACATCGCCGATATGATCGCTTTTGAAACCGGGCCGATTCCGCACAAACGCGCCCTGAAGCTTTTCGCCCAGGCTCTGGACGCGATGCAGTACGCGCACAATTTCAGCTACCGCTGGGAAGGCGAAGAGCGCGTGGGCATCGTCCACCGCGACATCAAGCCGGCGAACCTGCTGCTGTTGGATCCTGATACGGTCAAGGTCAGTGATTTCGGCATCGTCAAAGTTCAGCAACGCGCTCCCGGCGCGACGCAAAAGCTCACGCCAGGCACAAGCGCGTACATGGCGCCCGAAGCGATCCTGGGGCCGCAGCAATTTGGGCTGGCGGAACTCGACGCGCGTTCGGACATCTACAGCCTGGGCATTACGCTGTACGAGATGTTGGCCGGGCGCATCCCATTTGCGCCTGACCCCAACGTCAACCCGGACGTTTCGCTGCGCCGCAAACAGGTGACAGAACTTCCGCCGCCGCCGTCGGCTTATTATCCAGGCATTCCGTCACACCTCGATCAACTGGTGCTGCGCGCATTGGCCAAACGACCTGAGCAACGCTATCAATCCGCGGATGAATTCAAACAGGCGATCCTGGCTCTCGACTCTCAACTCGAGTTGGGACTGGGCGAGGATGCGCCGACTACACTGCTCGGTACCAACTCATTCGCAGCCTCGACGGCCGGAGTCATATCTCCGACCACCGCCTCGCCCGCATCCGCCTCGACCAATTCGCGGATGCCTTACTACGCTCCGCCGACCAACATCTCCGGGACGCCGCCGATGACCAGCGAAACCATCTCGCCGCGAAAAGGTTCGTCAAAAATGGTGTGGCTGCTCGGCGTGGCTGTCCTGATTCTGGCGGCGGCGATGGGGTGGGTCTTGCTGAAAAACAGCGACAACGCGCAGGCGAATGCTGGCGCCGGAAATACAACTGCGGTTCTCCCCGTCCCCGAAGGAATGGTTCTGATACCCGAAGGAAGTTTCATGATGGGACGTAATCTGACCACAGAAGAGCAAGAAGAGCAGGATAAGATTGATAAATCGGGAGTGAGCAGCTACATCTTCAGCTACGATTACCCGGCGCATCCGGTCAATGTCTCCGCCTTCTACCTGGACGAGACCGAGATGTCGAACGCCCGATACGCCGAATTTATAACCGCGACGGGCCACGCGCCTCCCGCCAACTGGAAAGGCCCGACGCCGCCACCCAACGCCGATCGGATTCCGGTGACCGACGTGAGCTACCAGGACGCGATTGATTATTGCGCGTGGCGTTCCCAGCAGCGGCAGGACGGATTGAAATACCGCCTGCCCACGGAGGAAGAATGGGAATACGCCGCGCGCGGCAAAGACGCGGGGAAACCCAACGCGCCGGTCAATCTCTATCCCTGGGGCGATCAATGGGTCGAAAGCAATGCGAACACAATAGAATCACGGTTGAATCATCCGCGTAATGTTGACGCTTACCCGAACGGTAAATCGCCCTTCGGCGTCCTGAACCTGGCGGGCAACGTCGCCGAGTGGACCGGCGCTGATTTCAATCACTACCCCGGCAGCGACCGCAAAACCCCGCGCGAGCCGGGCTACGAGGGAACTTATCAGGTGGTGCGCGGCGGCGGTTTCGCTTATCCGAAAGAGTACGCGATGACGACGACACGCGTCTGGGCGAAGCCGGATGCCAACGGGCCGAAACTCGGATTCCGATGCGCGGCGGATGTCAAACATTAAGCAAAGCCGCCTTTCCACGGCAGCTCCGGTTCGCCTATCGCGGCGCGACCTCAGTCAAACGCAACGACAAAGGGTCTCAATTCCTCAAGAATCTGTTGACAGGAAGCATTTGTTCTCTATACTGTCCGTGTTCTAACCCAGCATTGGCTGACCCCATGAGCCTGTAACGGTGTCACATCCTCATCAAACAGCCTGCTGTCAGACACTGTGCCCCCAATCATCGAACACTTGGCAGAGAGTCTTTGCTCAACGTAGATGGGCATGGGCTTGATTCTATTTGCTCCATCCTCAAGGAGTATGAACAGATGGTTACGGTAAAGCTAGTTTGGCAGAGCCCTGGAAAACCCGCCAAAGACCAAAAGGTCTCCATCGGGGTTGATAATTTGGGGCGAGGTGGCGCGGTGACTCACAACCCTCTCCCGCTAGCTTCGCCAGAGACTAACCAGGCGCAAGCCCCGGTCAGTGCGCCTGCTCCAATCAACCTGCCCCAATCAACCTGCCCCAATCAATCCGACCAACAAACCGCTGATTGTTGGCAATAGGAGTTGTTGCGTTGACGCCGGTGTGGGAGCCAGCGCAGCGGATGTTGCCGGGCAGTCATGGCCGTTATCAGGAGAACTCCCTCATGCAAGTCTCACCAATCTTTGACTCAGTGTGGAAAACCATTCGCCGCTGTCTCAACGGGTCAGTCGGGTTTGCGTTCGCGGCAGCCTTGATCGTTGTCATCACGTATCAATTGGCCTCCAAGCCAGCCACCGCGCAAGGAATCCCTTATTCGCTGTCCGACATGGCAGCCAAATCAGCCGTGCCGCCTGCGCCCCAAAGCAGCCCGACGGTGAAACGAACCGCTGCTACGCCGTATGCGGTCACGCCTCTTCGTTTTCGTGGGCAACAATTGGCGAGGGCAAAGGAGGTAAAACTATGAGGAACGCATGCAGATTTAGTCTGAGACTGGCATTTGCAGCCTTTGTATTCACGGCAGCGCCGGCCTTTGCCCAAACGACCATTTTCTCTGATGGCTTTGAAGGGGCATTCCCCGGCTCTTGGACTGTCGGAAATGATGGCGGCATAACCACCGCCAAATGGGGTAACAACAGCGCCAAGGCGTCGGCTGGCAGTTACAGTGCTTTTTGCGCAGACAACGGCAGCAATACGCGAACAGTGTATGACGACAATCTCAAGACCTACATGGAGCGCCGAGGCGTATCGCTTGCGGGTTATACGACCGCAACTTTGAACTTCAAATATTGGTTGAATAGCGAAGCTGGTTTCGATTTCTTCACCGTAAATGTCCGTGACCAAGCTGGGAATTGGCACGAGGTAATGAAGGACAGCGGAAACGACAGTAGCGCCGGATGGCAGTCGAAGGCGCTCAACCTGAACGCGTATGCCGGTCAAACAGGGCTTTACGTGCAGTTCCGCTTCGATAGTGACGGCAGGACAATCAACCCCTCTCCAAGCGGAGTATGGGTGGACGAAGTAGCACTCATAGCAACAGCGTGCCCGACGCCTGGAAGCTTCAGTGCGTCGAGTCCTGGGAACGGCGAGAGCCTGGACCCGGCGACATCAGCGACGCTAAGTTGGGGGGCGTCACCTGGCGCGAGCCGGTACGACGTGAAGTTTGGGGAGACAAACCCGCCGACATACTTGAAGACGGTCACGGGGTTGTCAACGTCAGTAACGGTGGCACCTGGGAAGACGTACTACTGGTTCATCACCGCGTACCCGGACTGTGCCCCGACGAAGCAGACGAGCACGACTCAGCGAAGCTTTATGGTGAAGGCGACGCCAGTGCCGCGAGTGATCTACCCGAACGGGGGCGAGAGTCTCCAGGGTGGACAGACGATTACAGTGCAATGGACGGTGCAGAACCAGATCGCTGCGGGTGTGGAGCTACAGTACACGACTAACAACGGGGCGACGTGGACGACGTTTGCAACGAATGTCACGGGGACGAGTCGGAGTTGGACGTTGCCGAGTGTGACGTCGAGTCAGGTCAGGGTAAAGGTAATCACCTACAACAGTGGCGGGACACCGTACACGGACCAGAGTGACGGGACGTTCACGATCACGACGTGCCCGACGCCTGGAAGCTTCAGTGCGTCGAGTCCTGGGAACGGCGAGAGCCTGGACCCGGCGACATCAGCGACGCTAAGTTGGGGGGCGTCGCCCGGCGCGAGCCGGTACGACGTGAAGTTCGGGGAGACGAACCCGCCGACGTATCTGAAGATGGTCACGGGATTGTCAACTACGGTGACAGTGGCGCCTGGGAGGACATACTACTGGTTCATCACCGCGTACCCGGACTGTGACCCGACGAAGCAAACGAGCACAACGCAGCGGAACTTTGCGGTGAAGGCGACGCCGGTGCCGCGAGTGATCTACCCGAACGGGGGCGAGAGTCTCCAGGGTGGACAGACGATTACAGTGCAATGGACGGTACAGAACCAGATCGCTGCGGGTGTGGAGCTACAGTACACGACTAACAACGGGGTGACGTGGACGCCGTTTGCAACGAATGTCACGGGGACGAGTCGGAGTTGGACGTTGCCGAGTGTGACGTCGAGTCAGGTCAGGGTAAAAGTGATCACGTACGACGGTGCAGGGATGCCGTACACGGACCAGAGTGACGGTACATTCACGATCACGCCGCCACAGAGCATCAGCAGCGCATACTGGCTTGCGCCCAATAACGTGCTGGAAGGAACTGTGGTTAAGATGCGGGCGCAAGTAACCGGCTTTAGCGTTGGTGACCAATTTGCTTTTGAGATTCGCGAAGACGACTGCCCCGAACCTTGTCTCTTACCCTATCCCCTTGGCTTCGATGATGTCACTACCAAATACGGCAATGTTTATCTCCACACCGACGGCAATCTGTATGTGGACGCCATTTGGACGACTGTCTGGCAGTCCGACCTGTTGGGTGATCCGGAATTCTATTTCATCGTTTCGCGGGGCAGCGTCTCAAAAGAATCCAGCCGCGCCTACGCAGATGAAATGCACGTCGTCCAGGTGCCCGACCCGTATGGCGTTGGCGCACTAGAACCATTGGGGATTGATTTGTTCTCCACCATTCCAGTAGGAAACCGAAATAACCTCACAGACTTGGCAAACCTCAAAAACTACGGGCTGTGTTCTAGCGGCCAAAACAACGCGCAGTGTGGCCGCCTAGTGAACTCGACCGACCGAAAACTGATCATAGCCATCCACGGTTGGAATCGTACCGATGCTCCCGATGCACGTTTAACCGGCATTTCAAATGCTATAAACACTACCATTGATTCCCGCCAAATCGGCGTGGATTGGCGTGTAATCGCATACGATTGGTCACGGGACGCAGCCACAGGAGGAATTACTGATCCAGTCTCTTCACAAAAGGCGACGAGACCAGAAGAAGCTACGGCTAGGAACAGGGTGAAAGCTAGCATTGAATCGCCAGCCTTTGCAGAAAAGAACGCTACAGAAGCAGCAGAACGGGCTTACCAGCATGGGCTCTTGTTAGGTGCCAAAATTCTCGCGCAGGTGGAACCTGGCAATTTGCAGGCAATTCACTTGATCGGCCACAGCGCTGGCTCCTGGGCGGTTTATGGAGCTTTGCGTTACTTGAAAGCGCACGCAAATCCTTCAACCCTTATCCAAGTGACCTACTTGGACCCTTACATTCCCGCTGACGCGAGTACAAGTGAAAATGCAAACTTCAAACGTGCCGAACAGGAAAGTTCACCGGATTACTGCCGAGTTGCTGGTCAATTTTCAAGAAAAGCCGAACAATACTATTCAGAGAGTGACATCACAGATGTCGTAGGTGGAACTAACAATCGTTATTCTTTTACTTCCCAGCCAAGCGTTGTCTTCATCACCGACTTTCTGTTTCACCCTTCCGGTTGGGACGGCCACAGCGGACCAATTAAGTTTTACGAGGACACCATTAAGGACCCTAACCACTCGCAAGCCAGCGGACATGGATGGAGGCATTCCTTGGCTTATAACGAGGATATTACGTCGCCGACGGTGACGGTCAATCAAGCGGCGGTGCAATCCGACCCGACGAGCAGTTCTCCGATCAACTTCACGGTGGTGTTCAGCGAGTCGGTGACGGGGTTTGGGAACAGCAGCGGCGACGTGATCTTGGGGGGGACAGCCGGGGCGACCAGCAAGACTGTGACCGGAAGCGGGATCACTTACAATGTGGCCGTGAGTGGGATGACGCAAAGCGGAACCGTTACCGCGACCATCCCCGCAGGCGCGGCACAGGACGGTGCGGGCAATTCTAACACTGCCTCCACGAGCAGCGACAACAGCGTGACTTACAACGCGCCTGACACCACGCCACCGATGGTGACGGTCAACCAAGCGGCAGGGCAATCAGACCCGACCGGCAATTCACCCATCAACTTCACAGTGGTCTTCAGCGAAGCGGTGACAGGCTTTGGCAGCGGTGACGTGGCATTGGGCGGAACCGCCGGGGCAATCAACAAGAGCGTGACCGGCAGCGGAACGAACTACATTGTAGCGGTAAGCGGCATGACACAGAGCGGAACAGTGACTGCAACCGTTCCAGCCGGTGTAGCCCAGGACGCCGCGGGCAACGGGAACCTCGCCTCCACCAGCACTGACAACAGCGTGACCTACAATCTACCACCATCGGGTACGCTGCAATTTGCGCAGGCGAGTTATCCGGTGAACGAGAATGCGGGAACGGTGACCTTGAGCGTAACGCGTACCGGCGGCAGTTCCGGGGCGGTGAGTGTGCAGTATGCCACGGCAAATGGGACCGCCGTCGCTCCCGGTGACTACACAGCCAGTTCGGGTCCGCTCAATTGGGCCAATGGCGACACGTCTCCCAAACCCATCACTGTGCCTATTGTGAATGACAGCACGGCGGAAAGCAGCGAGAGTTTCACTGTCACGCTGTCCAATCCGACTGGCGGCGCCACGTTGAGCAGTCCTGCTACCGCCACCGTGACCATTGCTGATGATGACTTGCCGCCAACAATCATCCCGGTGGCAGTATCGCGGCAGCAAGGCAGTCTTGCTTCCAACGCGACCATTGCCAATGTCAGTGACGCTAATCAAGCGGCCAACACACTGACCGTCACGGTCAATGGCAGCGCCAGCGCGACCGTCAACGGCGTCACAGTGTCGAACCTCAGCGTTGATGTGGCGGGTGTCGTCACTGCCAATGTCCTGGCGGCCTGCCCTGCAACCAACGCCAGCTTCACGCTCACAGTCACCGACGGCGCAGGAGCTTCGGCTAACGCAACGCTCAACGTTACGGTCACCAATAACACGCAGCCTGTACTGACCTACGCCACCAATCAATCAGTTGCAGCAGGCGGCTCTCTGACGATCAACCCGGCCACTGGCCCCAGCGATAACGGCTCGCTCAGTGCAATCGTCGTGCAGAGCCAGGGCAGCTACACCGGGACGATCTCGGTCAATAGCGGCAACGGTATCGTCTCGCTCAGCGGGGCGAAGCCTGGCGGCCAGCACACGATCACGATACGCGCGACCGACAATTGCGGCGCGATGACCGATGCCACATTCACGCTGACGGTCACGTGTCCGACGATCACAGTCAATCCAGCTACATTGCCGAACGGGACAGTCGGAACGGCTTATAACCAAACCGTGAGCGCGACCGGCGGCGCTGCGCTTTATAGCTTCATGCTGCTCTCAGGTACGCTCCCAAATGGTTTGAACCTGGCAGCGAATGGCAATCTAACCGGCACGTTGACTCAAAACGGCGATTTCACTTTCACCATCAAGGTGACGGATGCCAATGGCTGTATGGGCACGCAGCAATACACGGTCACGATCAATCCGCCGCTGTGCCCAGTGGTCACAAGCATCAATCCGGCCAGTGGCGCAGCCGGGTCAAACGTGACGATCACAGGCAGCGGCTTCACCGGTGTGACGGCAATCAAGTTCACCGACAACGTAGCTGCGACCTTCACCGTGAACAGCAATACGCAAATCACGGCGATTGTCCCCACAGGTGCAGTCACTGGCCCGATAACGATCGGCAAGATCGGCTGCCCAGATGCACAGACTGGCACATTTACCCAATCAGGCTCATGTCAAGGAGCGCGACTCCTTCCAAGTAATTATATTGCTGGTCAGCTATTCCCAGTGAGTATTCAGGTGACGCCACTGTCCAACACACAGGTCTATGCTGTGGAAGATGTGCCGCCTGCGGGATGGGCAGTGTCTGCCATTGACAATGGCGGCCAATATGACGCCAGCAATGGCAAGGTGAAATGGGGGCCATTCTTCGATAACCAAGCCCGAACGTTGCGTTATTCAGTAACGCCACCGCAAGGTACGACTGGAACTCGTAGCTTTGCCGGAACATTGTCGGTGAACAGCACTAATATCCCTATTTGCGGTATATCAACCATTGAGCCTGCGACCTTCCATTCTGCTGACATCGATAATGATCTGCGAATAGTGGTTAGTGAGGTAACCGGGTATGGAGCAGCCTGGAAGTCTGGGGCTGTCTGGACTCGCCCTCCCAATCCCATTCCTATCGAATATGTCACTAACGCAGGATTGATCTGGAAACGCGGAGAAATATATCGCCACGATCCTTCTCAAACACCGCCTTGGGTACCAGTAGCAGCCGCTGCGCAGGTTTCTCTGATCAATGCCGGTTTGTTGGCGCTGCCAGGTGAAAGCAGCATTGTTGCCGGAGGAACGGCTGTTTCAAGCTTCAACCCAACCAGCTACACGCCGGGAATCGGTATAGCTGTCAGTATCGCGGTTACCCCGGATGCTTCCACGGTGGCTTATGCAGTAGAAGATCAGGTCCCGGTAGGCTGGACTGTGTCGAATATCAACAGTAGCGGCACATTTGATAGCGTAAATCGCAAAGTCAAGTGGGGGCTGTTCTTCGATAATAGTCAACGTACATTCACTTACACCGTTAGGCTGTGATCATCGTTTCGGCCATGGCCCCCCTTCAAGCAGCTTTGCGTCCGTTATTCGAACGCTTTGCCGCAGGACGCGCAGGCACGTCGAGATGATCCACCAACCATCCGAACAAGTCT
>Ga0187892_10002784_pt1 | contig 33720 bp, 34 predicted proteins | sample MA1701073metaG_FD_139345 | JGI IMG/M metagenome (GOLD analysis project Ga0187892, IMG submission 139345) | Bio-ooze microbial communities from a basaltic lava cave in the Kipuka Kanohina Cave System on the Island of Hawaii, USA - MA170107-3 metaG ... | reverse complement strand
GGCGTCGAGCAAGCGATCGCTGCTGCCGCGACGTGGCTCGCCCAGTCGGTGGGCAGCGCGGCCGTGCTGGTGCGCGGGAATATCATCAACGTCAGCGGCATCACCCTGAACATCAACCACGAGTGCACAGGGGTGTTCGTCCTCTTCGTGTTGGTGAGCTTCATCGTTGCGTACCCAGCCCGGCTCGTCTCCAAGGCCGTCGGCATCGCCGTTGGAGTGAGCATTCTGTCGCTCATCAATGTCATCCGCATCGCGACGCTCGTGCGCGTCGTCGAGTTCTATCCGGAAGCCTTCGACTACTTTCACGAGTACGTCTGGCAAGGGGCATTCCTGATGTTGGTGACGCTGTACTCGATCACCTGGGTCGAGTGGGTGCGTCGATGAAGTGGCGCTTCGCCGGCACCTTCCTCGCGGCGTTTGCGGTGTTGGTGATCGTCTGGTGGCTGACAGCTTTCGGGCAACGCTACCGCGCTGTGGTGCTGGCGACGGTGCAGCTGATCAGCCCCGCTGTGAATGGTTGGTGGCTGGCATACGACCAGCCCGGTCTTGTCGACCCGGTCGTCTATCGATCGGGGAGCCACGAGCTGCCGATGCTCTTGAACCTGCCACAGCTGTCGATGGGGTTCCTGCCGTTTCTCTCGCTGGTCATCGCCACGCCCGGGCTCGGTGTGCGGCGCATGGCGCGTGTCGCGGCGGTGGGTTCGCTCGCGTACTTTTGCATACACGTCTGTGTCGTGTTGCTGTACCCGGTGATTCTCGACCAGCCCAATTTCCTCAAGGACACCATCGGCGTCTTCTCGGGGCTGGTGGCGTTTGTGTTGGCGCCACTGGCGCTGTGGTTCGGTCTGACCTATCCGGCCTTGCGGTCGGTGTGGCAGCTTACGCCGACGCCGAACGCGCGGTGAGGTCTGGCTGCCCCAGGCTGTGCAGCTCTTGGAGCGCGTGCTCCGCGCGGCGTGCGTAGCGTTCCAAGCCGAGGTCGCGGCATAGGCTCAGAGCCTGCTCCAATTGTTCGATCGCCTGCGCCCGATCGCCACGCTCACTGGCGACGTAGCCGGCACCCAATCGGCCGACGGCCAGGAAGCGCGGCATGCCCGCCGCCGCGGCGAGCTCGACGGCGCGCTCGTAGGCCTGCGCCGCCTCGGACCACGAGTCGGGGCCCAAGCGGAGCATGACGTGACCGACCGCCAGTGCGCCGATCATCTCGGCCATGCGGCCACTCGCCGAGCCCGCTGTCAGTTGGGCCAGACGTTCCGCACGCTCGATCTCGCCAGCTTGCAGCAACACCTCGACAATGACGTGGGCGCCCAGATTCTTGCCGTTCTCATCCGAGAGGTACTGTTCGATGAGCGCCTGAGTGCGCCCCTCATAGATCGATTCGCCGAGCTCCAGGCGTACGCCGACCATGATGGCCGCTTCGAGGCGCAGGGAGCCGTTGTAGTTGAGGACTTCCGCGAGCTCGAGACTTCGCTCGGCCCATTGTTGCGCCTCGATGTATTCGCCACGCTCGAAGTGGAGCTGCGCCAGTGTGGTGGAGATGTTCGATTGGATGGTGCGATTCGCTGCCCGCACGCCCAACTCGTATGTCTCCGCCAGAGTGCGCATCGTCTGCGGGCCGGGGTCGAGCCAGCACTGAATGCGGTCGCGCATGAAACGTGAGCCGAGGGCGATATCGCTCACCCGGTCGCCGGCGCGCTCGAAATCCGCCACTACCTCTTCGATTGTTTGCAGTGCGAGCGCCAGGCGTCCGTCATAGAAGTACACCCAAGCCAGCGGCCGCAGGACGCCCGCCGTGGGGTAGCCGAGGCGACGGGCGGTCGCGGCGGCTTCTTCGACCAGCTGCAGTCCGCGCGCAAACGTTTTGGGGTGCCGCACCATCAACACACCTTTGAGGCCGGAGATCTCGACCACCGTTTGCGCGTCGCTGAGGGATTCGGCGATGTCGCGCGCCCGCCCGAGGATTTGGTGGGTGTCGCCAGGGTCGGGGGTATCATAGATGATGGTCATGCGGCCGACGCCCACGGCCGCATTGATCGCCAACTGCTGCACGTCCTGCGAAGGGGTGCTGCGCAACTCGGCTTCGGCGAGCTCCCAGGCTTGGCGGTAGAGACGGGCGGCGCTGCGATACGAGGGCACACGTTCTGCCTGTCGTGCCGCCGCGAGCAATGCCTCGACCGCCTTCTGCCGGTTGTCGCTGCGGGTGAAGTGGTGCGCCAGGAGGGTCCAGCGCTCGGGGTCGGACTCATTTGTGGTCCGTTCCAACATCAGACCGATCCGTTCGTGCAGCTGGCGCCGTTGCTTCAAGAGCAGTCCCTCATACGCCACTTCCTGCGTCAGACTTTCGCCGAAGCGAAACTCGTGATCCGAGAATACCTGTTTGCGGTGGATGACGCCGCGGCGTTCCAGCTCTGCGAGCGCCCCACCGACGTCGATGGCATCATCTCCCAGAAGCAGCTCCAACATGCGGCGGCTGAACTGCCGGCCGAGCACCGCCGCCACCTGCAGCGCGCGCTTGGCGTGCGGTGCGAGCCGATCGAGGCGCGCGGCGAGCACTTCCTGCACGGTGCCGGGAATCAGGACTTCTTCGACCGGTCGCGTCAGGCGGTGATGGCCGTTGTCGCGCGTCAAATACCCACCCTCGAGCAGGGCGCGGGTGATTTCCTCGGCGAAGAAGGGACTGCCCTCCGCCTTGGCGAGCACCAACTCCTCGAGCTCCGCCGGCAATTGCCCGTGTGCCACCGCGCGCATGATTTCCGTCGTTTCATCGTCGAGCAGGCGCCGCAATGTGATTGACGTGAAGGCCGCCGCCGGGCGCCAATGCGGCTGATACTCGGGACGATGTGTGAGCACCAGCATGACCGACGCGCGCTGGATCTGCGCAATCGCGCGCTCGAGCATTTCGCGCGAGGGCTCGTCCATCCAATGCAGGTCCTCGATGATGATGACGACCGGTCCTTGGGCACTTTCCTCCTTGATGAGGTGACCCATGGCCTCGAACTCTTTGCGTTTGAGCTCCTCGTTCGACACATCGGCGATACCGGGCGCTGGCAGCGACAACATCAGGCAGAGGTACGGGTACCACCGATCCAGCTCGGGGTCCCAGCGCCGCACGCGTGCGGCGACCTTCTCGCGCATCTCTTCGGAGGTCTCACCCGGTGTGAGCCCGAGAAAATGTCGCATCATGGTGACCCACGGATAATAGGGCACCATCTGATTCAACGCCGAGCAGCGCGCCTCGAGGAAGGTGGCGGGGGTGCCCTCGATGCGGCGCTTGAGCTCGTAGAGGACGCGCGACTTGCCGCTGCCCGCGTCACCCACGATGCTGACCACCTGGGCAAGACCGGTGGGCAGCTGGCGGAAACAGGCCTCGAGCTGCCCCAGCTCGGCATCGCGACCCACCAACGGCGTCAGCCCATGCTCGGCGGCGATGCCGATCGGCGTGACCGTCTCCCGCAGACCGACGATTTCGTACGCGATCACCGGGTCACGCTTGCCTTTGACGGTCGACGGGCCGACGCTGTGCATGTCGAACCGTCCGCGCACCAGGCGGTACGTCGCCTCGCTCACCAAGATGGTTCCCGGCTGTGCCATCGACTCGAGGCGTGACGCCAGGTTGGTCGTGTCACCGATGGCGGTGTAGTCCATCTTCAAGTCGTTGCCGACGGTACCGGCGACGACCGGACCGGTGTGGATGCCAATGCGCGCGGTGAGCTCGACGCCATGCGTGCTGCGCGTATCCTCATTGAACGTGTCGAGGGCTTCGCGAATCGCCAAGGCGGCGCGCACGGCGCGTTCCGGGGCATCCTCGTGGGCGATCGGTGCGCCGAAGAGTGCCATCAGGCCGTCGCCGGCGAGCTGGTTCACGATCCCTTCAAAGCGGTAGATCTCGCGAAAGGCCAGCGCGAGGTACTGCTCGAGGAGGTCATGGTAATCTTCCGGATCGAGCCGCTCGGCGATCGCCGTGGAGCCGACGAGATCGCAGAACATGACCGTAACCAGCTTCCGCTCGCCTTCGATGGCGTCCTTGCTGGCGAGGATCTTCTGCGCCAAGGCCTCGGGCATGGCCGGCGATCGGGGGGCTGGTTCCGTCAGTCGTTGCGGCTCCTGCACCGTGACTGCTTGCGGGGTGGCACTCGTGACGGCGGGTGATGGGGGGGCGTCGACGACCAGCCCGGTGCCACATTGCGGACAAAAGCGGAACGACTCACCGACTTCTGTGCCGCAGCTCGGGCAGGCGCGCGGAGCACGCGCGCCGCAGGCGTGACAGAACAGCGCCCCGGCGATCAGGCCCGTACCACAGGACGCGCAACGCATGCTCTCAAGCTTCGCCCTCGGCCGGCGTCCAGTCAAGTAGCGCGGTTTCTTCTTGACGTGAAGCGTCCGCGCACACCGAACTGTTGCGCGCCGTGGGCATTTCTACGAACCGCGAATCGGCCGCTTCCCTGCGACGAGTCGTTCGAGAAAATTGACGATCGGGACCTCGATGCGAGTGCCGCTGACCTGATTGATCTGGCGGGCTGCGGACGGGCTGGTGACGTTGATCTCGGTAAGGTACCCGTCGATGACGTCGATCCCGGCCATCCAGAGTCGCAGGGCCGCGAGGACCGGCCGCAGCGCCGCGACGATCTCCTGATCGCGCTCGGTGAGCGCGGTCGCCTCGACCTGTGCGCCCTGATGGATATTGGCCAGACGGTGCAGACCTTGCGGCACGCGGTTGACAGCTCCGATCGCTTCGCCGTCGAGCAGAAAGATGCGCTTGTCACCGCGCGCCACGCCTGGGAGGAACTGTTGTGCCATCAAGAATTGGCCGCGTTGTGGAGCCGCGTAGTCGGCGATCGCCGATTGCGATTCGCGACGCTCGATCACGCGGATGCCGCGCCCGCTGCAATCCGTCAGTGGTTTGAGGACGGTCCGTTCGTGCGCCGCCGCAAAGCGCGTCAGCCGTTCGAGGTCGTTGCTGACCAGCGTGGCCGGCGCGAACTGGGGAAACTGCAACGTCAACAGCTTCTCGTTCACCGTGCGCAGGCTGACGGGATCGTTGACGACGAGTACCTGTCGACTGGCGTGTTCGAGGATGAAGGTGGCCATCAGGTAGCGTTCGTCCACCGGGGGATCCTTGCGAAAGAGGACGAGATCGAAGTCGGAAAAGGCATGATCCGCTTCGTCCCCGAGGGTGTAGAACGGGGTGCGAGACAGATCGAGGGAGATGGCCCGCGCACGCACGCCGGAGCCTTCGGCGGTCAGGTAGAGATCGGGCAGCGTCGCGACGCTCGCGCTGTGGCCACGCCGGGCGAACTCCTCGATCAGCAGCAACGATGTTTCTGTCTCCAGATTGAGGGTGTCGAGCGGGTCGATGACGAGAAGGGCGTTCACGCGTCAATAGGAGACACTTTCCGTTCCATCGTCAACAGAGGCGGCATCGCGGACCGTGCCCTGTGCGGGCGGCGGACAGGCCTGCGTCGTGGCCGAGAAACAACTTGTCACGACTGGGGAAATCCACTAGCGTCAAAGGTTGATATAGACAGCGCGCGTTTGCCACACTTGCGTCGGCGGGCACCGGCGCGGGGCGCGGCGGCGACACAGCAGGCTCAGCGATGGATGACAGATATCCCTACATTCGATTCGTGGTTGATGCCGCGCAAATCATTGCGGGCGCGGTGGCGCTGGTCGTCTTGTTCAGCGGTGCGCTCCGTGCGTGTCACCACGGCGGTTTTGGCGCTCTGATCGGGCTGGTGGTCGCGCTGGTGGTCGCCGGCGTGGCGTTCGTGGCCGTCATGATCCAGATCGAAACCCTTCGGCTGCTGCTCGACATCGAACAGTCGACGCGGCAGGCGGCGACCGCCTCGCGTCCACCACCTCCAGCGCCATCGCCCCCCCCCGGTTCGACCGCGTAACGCATGGCGTACCGGCTGAGCGGCAAAGCCCTCGCATTCATTAGGAGTCAACGGGTCGCGCGTTTGGGGACTGTGAGCCGTGATGGGAGACCCCACAACGTGCCCATCTGCGCGGTCGCGACAGCCGGGCGCATCTACTTCGCCTCGGATGGACGATCGCGCAAGGTGCGTAATCTCCGCGCCAACCCGCACGCGGCGCTGGCGTTCGATCGCTACAGCGAAAACTGGAAACAGTTGGCGGGGGTCATGGTGGTCGGAACCAGCACGATCATCGACCAGGGTGCGGCGTTCCGTCGCGCGCGCCAAGCGCTCTATCGAAAATACCGATCGTATGCGCGCGTCTCGCCGATTCAAGAAGGCGAGAGCGTGATTGTGTGCATCACACCGACCAATAGCTACTCGTGGGGTCTCTAATGCGAATGTCAGTGTCCGCCAGCCTGCGTTCCAGGATTGCTACTACTTTCGCCACGGGGCTGTGCGCGATGGCAGTGCTCGCCATGGCGGGCCCGACCTGGGGACAACCCTGGGTGAAAAGGAACCCACGCCCAACGGGTGAAGACCTGTTTGCAACCAGCTTTGTCGATGCGCAGACGGGATGGGCGGTCGGGGCGTTCGGTATCATTCTGCGAACCGTCGACGGTGGCGCTTCGTGGCAAGAGCAGATCAGCCCGACACGTGCGGATCTGTTTGCCGTCACGTTCGTCGATGCGCAGAACGGTTGGACCGTCGGCGACGCCGGTACCATCCTGCACACCAGCGACGGCGGTGCGAACTGGGGGCCACAAATCAGCAATACGGCGCGGCCGCTCACCGGCGTGAGCTTCGTCGACGCACAGAATGGGTGGGTGGTCGGGTCGGATGGCGCCATTCTGCACACCAGCAACGGTGGCGGCTCCTGGGAGCCTCAGACGAGCGGGACGGTCGCAAGCCTGAGCGGTGTCAGTTTCGTCGATGCGCAAAACGGCTGGGCCGTCGGTGATCCGAACGATGTCACCGACTTGGCGACGATTCTGCACACCTCCAACGGCGGCGTGAACTGGCTGCCGCAGAATAGCGCCACCACCTTCGCCCTGATTGCCGTCGACTTCTTGGACACGCAATTGGGCGTCGCGGTCGGGGATGGCGGCATTGTGCTGCGCACCACCAACGGCGGGCAGGTGTGGAACGTCCAGCAGAGCGGCTCGGACGTGCTCCTGTGGAGTGTTGCGTTTGCCGACGCGCAAAATGTTTACGCTGTGGGCGATCCGGACTTCGACACGGGGATGGGCACCATTCTGCGTAGCAACAACGCCGGAACGAGCTGGGTGTTGCAGACGAGCCTGTCGACCAACCCAATATTTGGCGTCTCATTTTCGAGCGCGCGGGCGGGCTTCTCAGTTGGGGGAGGCGGAACCCTGCTCCGGACCACGGACGGCGTCTCCTGGGGTTTGACGAACCCCGCGACCACGAACACGCTCTTTGGCCTGGCCTTCCCGTCGACGTCGGAGGGTTTTGCCGTCGGCGACTTCGGCGCCATCGCGCGCACGGAGGACGGCGGCAACACCTGGCGGGCGCAAAACTCCGGAACCGAGGTCGGGCTCTTCGGCGTCAGCTCGGTGGATCCGCTGGTCGCGTGGGTCGCGGGTGATTTCGGTACCATCTTGCGCACTGGTGACGGCGGGTCATCGTGGTTTCGCCAGGTGACCAATAGCGATGCGGCGCTCCTCAGCATCAAGTTCGTCGACGCGGACTTGGGGTGGGCCGTTGGCGGTGGCGGCTCGACGGTGTGCGTGGGTGACTGTGACGAGGACGGTGAGGTCACTATCGATGAGATCATCATCGGCGTTGCCATCGCTCAGGGTCTGCAACCGATCAGTGCCTGTCCGGAGTTCGATCCCAATGGCGACATGTTCGTGACGATCGAAGAGATTCTCCAAGCGGTCAACAACGCGCAAAACGGCTGTCCGGAAGGCGAGGGCGTCATCCTGCATACCACCAATGGCGGCGGAACCTGGCGGCCGCAGACCAGCAACACCACCCGCATCCTCAACGGCGTCTCCTTCGTGGATAACCAGACTGGATGGATCGTCGGCGATCAATCGACCATCTTGCACACCACCAATGGTGGCGCGACATGGACGCCGCAGCAGAGCTCGCAGTGTTTCGGTGGACCGAATGACGAGCAGCCTTGCACCGCGAACAGCAATTGCCCGATGGGCTTCTGCACGGGGACGCAACCGTTGTTCGGGATCTCGTGCGTCGAGCAGACCTGCTGGGCCGTCGGCGGGACGCCGGACGAGGAAGATCCCATTCAGGTGATCTTGAAGACCACCAACGGGGGCACCACCTGGGTGGCGCAGGACAGCGAGATCGATCCCCACGACCCGCTGTTTGCGGTACATGCCTTCGACAACCAACGGGTGTGGGCAGTCGGCGATTTCGGTCTCATCGCGTCGTCCACCGACGGCGGTACGAACTGGGAGATTCAGGATAGCGGCGGCTTTGATCCGCTGAGCGCCGTGGTGTTTTCCGGCGCGCAGAACGGGTGGGTCGTTGGAGATCGCGGCACGATCCTCGTTACGACATCGGGCGGGCAGTAGCCGATTCGTTGATGGGGCGCTGCACCGCCGACACCGACCTATTCAAGCGGGGTCGGTGGGGGTTCCGCGTCGTCCCGTGCGCGATGTGGGAGACGGGTGTACGCCGTGCATAGACCCGCGCTGATCGTTCACGGTGGCGCCGGAACACACGTCACGGCGCTCACGGCAGCTTTGCGAAGTGGTTTGGCCGCCGCGTTGAGCGCGGGGTGGGACGCCCTCGCGGCCGGTGCTAGCGCGCTCGACGCCGTCTGCGCTGCAGTGGTGGTGATGGAGGATGACCCGGTGTTCAACGCCGGCGTTGGGTCCTGTCTGACGAGTGCCGGCACCGTCGAGATGGACGCCAGCGTCATGGACGGACGGCAGCTGGCTGCCGGCGCCGTGGGTGTCGTCCGCACAACCCGCCATCCCGTCGAGCTTGCACGAGCGGTCATGCAGGATGGGCAACACGTGACGGTGGCCGGCGTCGCCGCCGACGACTTTGCACGCCTGCACCACCTCGCCCAGTGTGCGCCGGAGGATCTCGTCACGGTAAGTCAGCGCGAGCGATGGCAGCGTCGCCAGACCGACGGTGTCGGCACCGTGGGAGCCGTCGCCGTCGACCGTGACAGTCACGTCGCGGCTGCGACGTCAACCGGTGGACTCTTCAACAAGCGCCCCGGCCGCATCGGTGATTCCGCGGTGATCGGGGCGGGCACGTATGCCGACGACACGCGCGGCGCGGTTTCCGGGACCGGCCAAGGGGAAGCGATCATGCGGGTCACCCTCGCGAAACGTGTCGTCGACCTCCTCGCCGATGGTACCGAGCCGTTGCTTGCCGCGCGGCAAGGCCTTGCCGACCTGGCCCGGCAGGTGGGTGGCAGCGGCGGCCTCATCGTCGTCGATTCGCTTGGTCGTGTAGGGTGGGCGTACAACACGCCGCACATGACCGTCGGATACATGCGCGGCGACCTCGCCGCCCCGGTGGTCATGGTTGGCGGTCCGTAGTCAATTGGTCCCTGGTCCTTGGTCTCTGGTCCCTGGTTCGAACCCAGGACCAAGGACCAAGGACCAGGGACCAGGGACCAGGGACCAGGGACCAGGGACCAGGGACCAGGGACCATGGACCATGGACCATGAACCATGGACCTCTCCATCACATTGCAGCGCCCCGAGGCTGTGGGGTACTGTGACCGGCAGGCATGGAGTTCGCGACGCGAGATCTGAAGCCCGGCGCCGCGGAGTCGGCGGCAGCGCTGCCCCCCGGCCGCTTCCTGTGGGGACTCGCAGCCGACGTGTGGATCTTCGTGTTCACCGCCATCATGGGCTCCGTCGCGTTCATCGCAGCGGTGGTCACGCGCAGCACACGGCCGATCGACGTCCTCGGTCCGATCTGGGGCCGCTGGATCTTGCGAGCGTGCGGCATCAGCGTCGATGTCGAGGGTTTGGAAAAGCTCGACCCCAATCGGCCGTACATTCTCATTTCAAACCATTTGAGCAACTTCGACATTTGGGCGACGCTCGGTGCCTTGCCGTTGCGCATTCACTTCGTGGCCAAGAAAGAGCTGACGCGCCTGCCGTTTCTCGGCCAAGCGTTGATGGTGAGCGATCACATCATCATCGACCGTTCCAATCCGGAGGAGGCAGTGAACCGCATCAACGAACGCGTTGCGCGGAACATCGGCAAGGGCTTCTGCATTCTGTTCTACGCCGAGGGAACCCGGAGCCCAGATGGTCAGGTCCATGCGTTCAAGAAGGGCGGCGTGACCCTTGCGATCCGCACCGGCCTGCCCATCGTGCCGATGAGTATCAGTGGGACGCGCAAGTTTCTTCCCAAGGGACACGTGGTCATCCGCCCCGGCGGCCGCATCAAGTTGCATCTCGGTGAGCCGATCGAGACCAAGGGATATCCCCTGGAGCGCAAAGAGGAGCTCAATGAGCTGGTGCGCGGCGTGGTCGTGAAGAACTACGTCGAAGACTACTGAGCAGGAAGTCACCGCGTTTAGCCCGCGAACGCGATCAGTGCGCTCCCGATGGCAATGATCAGCGCCCCCGCCAGGCGATAGACCGTTTCGCCCTCGCCTAACACCAGCCGGCTGAGCATCACACCAAAGACGATACTGGTCTGGCGCAGCCCGAGCACGTAGCTGGCGGGTGCGGTCACCAGAACCCACAAGATCAGCAAGTATGAGATCGGGCCGACGATTCCGTTGAAGAGCACCATCGCCGGGTTGGCGCGTAGCGCCCCGCGCGCCCGCGTCAGTGCCTGCCGCCCGACGAACGCACCGAGAAGGACGAACTCGACCAGGCTGATGGTGTAGAGAAACACGAAGGGTGGAACGACGCCGACGCCCTGCTTGTCGATGATCGTAAACACCGCGATGGTCAACGCGGTCAACAGCGCGTAGCGAGTGACCCGGTCGCCAAGCACTGCCCGTAAACCGCGCGCGCGTACCGCTGGGAATTGGAGCGTGAGTGCACCGACCCCGGACAGTGTTGCACCGAGCACACCCCACTCACTGAGCGCGGCGCGCGCAGTCACCAGATCCCAGGCCAGCACGAGAACGGGAGCGCTGCGACTCAGCGGGTACGCCACCGACAAGTCGCCCGCGTCGTACGATTTGAGCAAGTACGCGGCATATGCCGCGTGCACGCCACCGGAAGCGACAATCCAGAGCCATCCCAGCGGCGCGATGCCGCCCGCTGGCCACCACCACCAACACAGAGGGGTGTACGCAATCATCATCGCCATACCTTGCGCCAGGAAGAAGCCCCAGCGGTCGTCACTGCCTTTGTTGAAGACGTTCCAGACGGCATGCAGGAAGGCGGAGAGCAGAACGAGAGCGATGGCGGCGCCCGACATACAGCGCGGTTACGTCGAGTTCCGTGTCGACGCAACGGTTCGGCCTGGAAACCGCTCGGGGTAATGAAGACCGTGGGACTCGACAGATCCTCAGTAAGGTGAAACGATTCCGGGCAGAACGGCAATCTGTGAGGTGCCCATGATCACCGTGCGTGCGCTCGACCACTTCGTATTGCGCGTCCGCGATCTCGATGCGTCGCTGCGCTTTTACCGCGAGGTGCTCGGTTTGAAGATCGAGTTCCTGGAGGAATACCGCGCCGGTCAACGCCCGTTCGTGTCGGCTCGCGTCGGCGCGCAACTGCTCGATCTGGTTCCAGACCCGACCTACGATCCGAACGAGGGCATGAACAAAGGTGGGTTCATGCACTTTTGCGTCGAAGTAAAGGGCGGGCTCCACGAGATCGTTCCCGCCTTGCACGCGGATGGCGTCGAGGTGATCGACGATCAGCCAGTGCCGCGTATGGGGGCAACCGGAATGGGACTGTCGATCTACATTCGTGATCCGAGTGGCTACATCGTCGAGTTGAAGGAAAGCTCGGCTTCATGACGTGGACAGCTCGTCGCCGGCCAGTACCGGCTGCTGCCGTCGGCTGCTACAAGCGGTGAGAGGAGAGCGTGCAGATGGATGAGCCACGAACCATGCCGCCGTATCGCCGCGTGTACACCTATCGAGGCACATGGCCGCCGTTGTTGGGCGTTCTCTTGATCATACCGGCGTTGCTCGCCTTCGTGTCCATCTTCGCTGTGCTGCTCGCAGGTGGGGCATTGGCGGCGATCCTGCTGCCTTTCTTGGCTCGCCGGTATCATCCACCGATCAAACAGGACTCGAAGACGATCGAGCTGCGTCCCGACCAATACTCGCGTATCGACAGCGATCGCTAGGGCCTGCGGCCGGCGTCATTTCGGAAAATAATCTGACCAGTCAATAGTCGATAGTCCATAGTCGATAGCTGTTTGCTGCTTACCGGCCGTCAGGTCGCCAACCTCCTTGCCGTGAAGTTCGTCGAGGACGTCGAGGAGCGATGTTTGGCCACACCTATCAACTGTCGACTATCGACTATCAACTGAACTATTTTCCGATTGAGGTTAGGAGGTGATCATGGCCAGTATCAAGCCGCATGACGAGTACATGCATCCCAATACCGGCGAATCGAACTTCAACGAAAGCATGTACTTCAACTTCTACGATCGCGACGCCCGTATCGGCGGGTTCGCCCGTGTCGGCAATCGGGCGAACGAGGGCTATGCCGAAGTCACCCTCACCGTGTACCAAGCCGACGGCACCGCACTGTTCAACTACATGCGGCCGTCGATCGCCGACAACTCTGGATTCGATGCCGGCGGCATGCGATTCGAGGTCATCGAGCCGTTCAAACGGTTGCGCGTCTCGTACGACGGCACCGGGGTATACCTGGCGCAGCCGCTCGACCTCGAAGATCCGCGTCGCGCATTCACCTCGAACCCGCACAAACCGGTACAGCTGGCACTCGAGTACGATGGCCTGAGCCCCATGTACGGTGGTGAAGCCGAGATGGATAATCCCGACATGGTCTTTGCCAAGGGGCACTACGAGCAACATGTGCGCGCTGCCGGCGAGATCACGATCGATGGGCAGCGCACGCCGCTGCGCGCGCTCGGCCTGCGCGATCACTCGTGGGGGCCGCGCTCGTGGCAGTCGCCGCGTTTCTATCGCTGGCTGACTTGCGAGTTTGATGAGAGCTTCGGGTTCATGGGTTCGCAGATCGTCTTACAGAACGGCGTCGAGTTGCTGTCGGGCTTCGTCTTCAAGGACGGCGAAAACCACTTCGTCAATACGCTGGAGCTGCATACCGACTTCGCGGGCGAGGGTCACTACCACGATCGCATCGTCACCACGCTGCACACCGGCGTGGGCAATTTCGAGATCCACGGCACGGTGCTGACGATGCTCCCGCTGCGCAATCGGCGCGACGGCAAGGTCACCCGCATCAGTGAGGGCCTGACGGAGTGGCGCTGCGGTTCGCATGTCGGGTACGGGCTATCGGAGTATCTCGATCAGATGAGCTGAAGTTGACCTGATTTCTGGTCCCCGCCCCTGGTCCCCGGTCCCCGGTTGAAGAGAACCAGAAGGCTAGGGAACCGAGGACCGAGGACCATACCATCAACTTACGGCCGGTGATCGCGTCGGCGTCGGGGTTTTTCGGGTCTCGGTAGCCGCCGGGTTGCGACGGGTGTGGGCTCGATCAGCAGCGCCTCGGCGATGTAGCGATCCAGGTCGAAGAAGTCGCGATACTCCGGGATCTGCTTGAACTGGCGGTCGATGATCATGCGGTAGCTGTCGACGACGACCTCGAGCACATACGGGCCACTGCTGCCGGTGCGAACCAAGTCGACTGCGCCCATGCGCATGCCGATGACGTCTGCGGTGCGGAGGGCGATCTTCTGCGCTTCTTCGCTGACGTTCTGCAGAAACCGATAGCGGCCATCCGGGCCGCCCGTGCTGATCCAATCGGCTGGACGGTGATAGCGGTCGCGGTACGCCTCAGTCCAGAATGCAATCTGATGATCGATCACATAAGCGCGCACAACCTGGCCCGGTGTGACCCAGCGCGGGCCAATGTCCGCAATCAGACGCTGTACGTAGAACGGTGCCGGGTAGGTGAGGTGCACGCCCTGGAGCTGGCGGCGTCCCTGGCGGACGAGGTCGAGGCGATACTGATGACTGCCGCTATCCCCGACTAGATGTCCCTCGTCGAGCCAGAGGGCGATGTGGCTTTGACTGCCACAAGCGTAGCGGTCTCTGAGGACGGCGTAGCCGTGGGTGCGCACAAAGTCGTACACCTCGGCGGGCTCGGAGCTGATCAGTGTATCGGGCACCGGGATGCCCCGATCGACCAGGCGCTCCTGCGTTGCGACCTTGTCGCTGCAGAGATCTTGCACGGCGAACGGTGTGACGACTTCGGCGCGGGGAAACAACGCTTGCACGAGGGTGCTCGGTGTCTCGGCAGGCTCGACCTTCGCAGGCGGGTCGAACGGGAGGATGTAAAGACGGTGCACCTCCGCACAGCGCTCTCGTTGCGCGCCCGCGGCCTCGACGGTGATCGGCCACACTGCACCGCCCGCCGCGGCGGCGGCGCGACGGACATCGCGAACGATCTCTTCCACGAAGGGAGCATAGAGTTCGCCATACAAGCATGCGATCATCGGTGCGCGCTCGTCAATCTTGGTCGGCAATAGGCTGGGCAGTCGACAGTTGATCGTTCACAGTTGGACTCTCAACTCTCAACTGTCGACTCTCAACTCGAATGCGGCCTAGGCGAAGAACTGCTCGGCGTCGCCAGAGGGGACGGCGATCTGCTTCACTTCATTGTCACGATAGACGCGGAAGTGGACGATGTCGCCGGGCTGTCGACTCCACAGGAGCGTGTAGAGCTGCCGGCGGCCACTGATCGTTTGTCCGTCGACCGCGACGACGATGTCGCCGGCGCGCAGACCGGCACGGTCGCCGGGCGCATCCGGCAACACGCCGGCAATGACGACGTGGTCGCGCAACGTGTAGCAGTAGAAGCCGACCCAGGCGCGGCGCGACTGCGTAACACGGCGGCCGTGGCGCAGCAGCTCGTCGCGATGCTGGGTGTAGTATTCGATAGGAATGGCCAAGGTGAAGCGGCCGACCTCGTTGAGCTCCAGCGACACGATCCCCGCGAGCCGCCCGTGCAGGTCGAGCAACGCTGCGCCGCCCAGACCGGGGTTCAATGCGGTGGTCAAGATGGCGCGCTCGAGACAATACTCCCAATAGGCATCGAAGGAGCCCAGGGACGTGACCGCGCCGTCATGCGCCCGGCGAGTGTTGTCGGTTGCGGCGGCGGCGATGAAGATGTCTTCGCCCAATCGCAAGGGTGTCGCCCGCGACTTGAGGGCTGGACGCGAATCCCCATTCGTCTGCACGATGGCGATGCCGGTGGCGAAATCCTGCGCCACGATGCCGGCCGGTACGCACTTGTCGTCGAGAAATGTGGCCTCGACGCTGCGCGCGCCGAGGACGATGTAGTTCACCGTCAGGATCAGGCCAGGGTCGACGACGACGCCGCTACCGAGTCGTTCGGTACCGAGAATCTGAGCTGAGGGATGTGCCTCGGGAATCTGCGCCTTCAACGCGACGGTCGCTGGTAGGACCAACTCGATGAGACGGACGGAAGCGTTCATCGGCGCAGTGGGTTCCCGCTAAGGGCCGGATTGCAAGGTGGCACCGTCCCCGTTAGGAAGTTGCGTCTTCAAAGCAGGAATCCCATGCCCGCGCAAGAACTCGACATTACCCTTTCCCCCGTGAAGCTGCTGCGGCGCTGCAGCGCCCAACCTGGACTCGCCGCGCTCGACGGCGGCGGCCCGCACTCCTGGGGGACCGGCCACGCGTTGTTCGGATTTGCGCCGCGCGCGACCCTGCGCGTGCAACCTGACGGTTCCGCGAAGCTGCGGACCGACGCGGGTGACGAGCATCATCAGGGTGATCCGTTGGCGCTCTTGGCGTCCTTTCGTGATCGGTACAGCGTGGCGTCATCCGAGCCGTTCGCCGGTGGAGTTATCGCGGCGCTCAGCTACGACCTGCGGCACTGGATCGAACGTTTGCCGGCGGGCACAGTTGATCCGCTACGACTTCCCGTACTGTATGCGGCCGCCTATGACTGGTTGCTCGTGTACGCCTATGCAACGCGGCGGTACACGGTGGTGACGGCGCGCCCCGATATCGCATTGTCTACAGTGGCGCAGAAGATTCTCGCGCTAGCGGCGCAACCTGCGCCGCCGATTGCGCCGCATGCGCTCGTTCCCGTTGCCGACCTCGGGCGAGAGGACTACGACGCCGCCGTGCATGCTGCGCTCGCCTACATTGCGGCGGGCGATGTCTACCAGGTCAACTTGGCCCACCGCTTTGTGGTTGCCAATCCGCCGCCGCCCGCGCACCTGTTTACGACGCTGCAGCGCCATCCCATGCCATTCGCCGCCTTCGTCGACGCAGGCGACTTCGCTCTGCTGTCGAACTCGCCGGAGTGCCTGCTGACCCTGCGGGGCCAGCGCCTCACGACCTATCCCATCAAGGGAACCCGGCCACGAGGCCGCGACGCCACTGCCGACCGCCTCTTGGCCTGCGAGCTGGTCAACAGCCCAAAGGACCGCGCCGAGCACGTCATGATCGTCGACCTCGAGCGCAACGACCTGGGGCGTATCTGCGACGTCGGCAGTGTGCACGTCGACGAGCTGGCGCGGGGGCGGGCGTTTCCGACGCTGTACCACATGATCTCAGAGGTCAGCGGCACGCTCCGGCGCGACGTTGGCTTGGTGGAGTTACTGCGCGCGATGTTCCCCGGCGGTTCGGTGACAGGAGCGCCAAAGATCCGTGCCATGGAAATCATCGACATGCTCGAGCCAATCGCGCGCGGGTTCTACACCGGGTCCATCGGCTACCTCGGAACCGATGGCAGTCTCACCTTCAGCCTGCTCATCCGTACGGCGATTGCGACGTCGGGGGTCGTGACCTACCATGCGGGCGGTGGGATCGTGGCCGACTCGGTGGCTACGCAAGAGTACGAAGAGACGCTGTGGAAAGCGCAACCGTTCTTCAGCGCGTTGACCGCGCCGTGACCGCTTCTGCAGCGATGCTGGCATGAGCATTCCCGCCGCGACGTACGTCTGCTTGGATGGGGCCGTCGTGCCGGCCAGCCGGGCAAAGGTCAGCGTCTTCGACCGTGGGTTGCTGTACGGTGATGGCCTCTTCGAGACCGTGCGCTGTTACAACGGGACGCCACTCGCGTTACGCGCCCATCTTGGACGGTTGCGTGCCTCGGCACGCTTCCTCGGAATTCCCGTTCCTGGTCGGCCCTGGGCGCGGGACATCGATCGATTGCTACGCCGTAACCGGCTTCTCTCGACGGACGCGTGGGTACGTATCACGTTGACCCGGGGCGCGGCGGCGCCCGGGCTGCTGCCGCCGCGCCAACCACAGCCGACGGCCTTTCTGATTGCCGGGCGTGTCGATCCCAACGTCGCTGTGGTGCAGCAGCGTGGGGCGCGTGTCATCTTGTTACCGTTTGCCCGTCACGGGTTTCTCGCGGAGCACAAAGTGCTCGACTATCTCCCGGGGATTCTTGGCAGGGTCATGGCAGCTCGGCACGAGGCGTTCGAAGCCCTCTATGTCGATGAGGACGGGCTGGTCACCGAAGGCACAACGAGCAATATCTTCGCATGTCGCCGTGGGCGGCTCGTGACCCCGCCGGTCACTGGCGTACTCCCCGGGGTCACGCGACGGTTCGTAATCGAGCTGGCCGCTGCGGCCGGATTACGATTGGTTGAGCGCCCGCTGAAGGCTCGCGATCTCTACCGTGCTGACGAGGTGTTCGTGACCTCTTCGCTTGCCGAGGTCGTTCCCGTCATGATGATTGACGACCGGCAGATCCGCGACGGTCAGGTTGGCCCACGCACGCGCCGCCTGCAGAGCTTATACCGCCAATTAGTTGACAAAATCCTGCGCAAGGGAAACCGCAGTTGACGCAAGCCGGCCGGTCCAGACTGGTTCTGCGACATCGCATGTGCCCGTCGCCTGGTGGCAGGCTAATTGCTCATGTCACAGGGCATGACCGACATCGCGAACCAACAGCGGCCGCTGGATACTGCAGTTATTGCTGGCAACGTGCAGGACATTGCCGATGCGGCGTTGCGCGATTTACTTTCCGCGGACGCCGTTCTGCCGGACCAATTCTGGGAGGCCAAGCTCCCCTCCAGTTGCTGCACCGGCGAGGTCGCCCTCATGTGGGCGGTCTTCGCTGACGGTATCGACTGCTTCCGGCGCAACGTTGGCGCTACCGCTGGACAGGGCATGCTCGATTTTGAGGACGCCGAGGCCTGGATCTTTGTCACGGACTGGGATTGGCCGTTCTCGTTCGTGAACTTGTGCGAAGTGTTCGGATTCAATCCGAACAGTGTGCGCTGGCAGCTGCAGCTCTGGAAGCAGAAGCGCCAGCAGCGAGTCCCGCGTCATCGTTATCGGCCGGTTACGCGACACGCGGCGTAGCGAGGCGGCTACACCGGAGCCCGCGAGCCGATAGGCGTCGCGGGCTCCGGACTGCGCTGAAGAACCCAGAACCCAGATCGCCAGAGCCCAGAACGAAGACGCTAGACCATGGCGTCCATGGTCTGGGCTCTGGGTTCTGTGCTCTGGGTTCTACTCTTGGGCCCATTTGGCATCCAAGCTAGAGTGCGGCTCCATGGACAAGCGGCTCGAAGTCGCCATCGCGGCTGCCAAGGCAGGAGGCGAGGTGGCGTTGCGCTACTTTCGTACCGGCCTACAGGTCGAGTACAAGGGCGATCGTTCACCGGTCACGCGTGCCGATCGTGAAACCGAGCAGCGAATCGTCGAGGTGCTGACGAGCGCCTTTCCAGACTATGGAATCTTCGGCGAAGAGTTCGGTGAGCGCCAGGGCAGTGGTGTGCGGTGGATCATCGACCCGATCGATGGAACGAAGAACTTCATTCGCGGCATCCCTTACTTTGCGGCGCTGATCGGCCTCGAAGAAGACGGCGAGATTACCCTGGGCGTCATTCACGCCCCGGCAACCGGTGACCTTCTGTTCGCGCAGAAGGGTGCCGGCGCGTTTGATGCGCACGGTCGCCTGCAGGTGTCGCGCATTGCGTCGTTGCAGGAATCGATGGTTGTGTTTGGCGGTCTGGACGTGTTCCGCCGGGCTGGCCGGTGGCAGGGCTTTGAGGAATTGGTGCGTGCCACGGGGCGCCAGCGCGGATTCGGTGACTATTTCGGACATACGTTCATTGCCCGGGGGCAGGCCGAAGCCATGGTGGAGCTCGATCTGAAGCCGTGGGACATGGCGGCGATCAAGATCATCGTCGAAGAGGCGGGCGGCCGGTTCACGGACTTTGCGGGGAACGCGACCATCTACGGAGGCAACGCCATTGCCTCAAACGGGTTGGTGCACGCTGACGTCCTCGCGCTGTTCGGCTCCCCCCATGAAACGAGCGCGCCGCCCGTACGTTGAGAGGTTGCTTGCTCTGTTGCTACTAGGCGCGGCGTGTGAATCCGAGCCGCGCGTTCCGTACATCTCGCCCAAGCTCGAGAACTGGCCTCAACCGTATCGCGGCGTAGCCGGGCTCAAGCTACACGCTTTTACCACCGGCTACTTGAGCATGCCCGAAGCGCTGCTGTTCCGCGGCGGAAGCCTCACCCGATCGCGCCACGTTCCGGTGCCGGCGTTTGTCATTGAGCATCCCAAGCAAGGGTTGGTCCTCTTCGGCACCGGGCTCGATCCGAGCTGGGCGCAGGAGACTGGTTCGACTGGCTTCGGCCTCCTCGGACCTGAACCTCATGCCGTTGCGGGCGGCGACTTACGCTCTCAAATGCAACAGGTCGGCTTGCAGCCGGCCGCCGTGCGTTGGATCGTACTGTCGAGCCTACAACGGCAGCACGCGGGCGAGGTCGAGGCGTTTCCGGAGGCGAGGGTGGTCACCGCGACGGCAGAACGCGAGGCTCTGGGACAGGATGGTGCGGATCTGGAACTCGTCGACGACGTGCTGAGCTGGAAGTATGTCGACTTTGACAACGCCAAGCCGCTGGCCACGCTACCGGCCGCGGTCGACCTCTTTGGAGATGGCAGCCTTGTGGTGCTCGATGTGCGTGGTGCGACTCCGGGAACGATGGCATTGCTGGTGCGCCTACCGCGCGCCCCGGTGTTGCTTGCGGGCGAGCTGATTGTCCTCCGCGAACAGCTGCGCTTCGTTGTCCAACCTGCCGCGGCGGCGAACCGCGCCGAGTGGTGGGACCGGGCGTGGCGCCTGAAGCGTTTTCAGGATCTCGTACCGGAGCTGTCAGTGGTGCCCGGTTACGATCTCACACCACTCGAGGCGCGTGTCGGGCGTGACGTCAAGGTCCACGCGCCGCCGAAGGTCGAAGTGCCGCAGAAGCCGACACCGACCAAAGGTCCGCTCGAGCGTCTCCTGCCACGAAGATAGTTGCAAGCTGCAAGCGGCAAGCTTCAAGCCAGAATCACGGCTGCCGCTTGAAGATCTGGCTTGTCGCTTGTGACTCGAAGCTTGCAGCTGACTACGACGGTTTGTCGGCTGCCTTGCTGGCGTTCTTCATTCTTCCGCATGGGCAGCCAGCAGGCTTCGCTTTCGGCTCGTCGCCGGTTGTTGCAGCTTGCGCGCATGCGCCGTTGCCGCAGCATCCCCCATCGGGCATGCACCCACCGGCTTTCTTACCATCGTCCGTCGCCGCGGGCGCGGCTGCGGCCGGCGCCGGCTGTTTGACTTCTTCGGCTGAGAGAGGCGGCACAGCAATGATGAGCAGAACGGCCGTGCTGGCGGATGCGATGAGCGTGCGAATCATGGAACCTCCGTTTCGTCTAACAACGATGACGCCTGATAAAGTCGCATATTCACCCGAGCAGCTCCAAGCTGCAAGCTACAAGCCCCAAGCCAGACTTGACTCGACAACTTTGCAAACGCTGCCTTCTGGCTTGCAGCTTGAAGCTTGGAGCTTGAAGCTTACTCACACTCGCACTTCGCCGGCGTTGATGCGCTCGAAGAGGTCCTTTGTGAGGGGTGCGTAGCGCTGGGCTGCATCGTCGCGGAAGAACAGCGGGTCGGTGATGCGTGACGGATCATATCCGTCACGCTGCAGGTCGATCTTCCGCTGCTTCAGCGTCCCGGTGACGTCCATTGCCGAGACGATGCGCGCGAAGAGGGGGCGGGCATAAGGGGGGAGTTGCTCGGTGTGTTTGTAGAAGATCGTTGGATCGAAGGGCACACCGGGCTCGAGGACGAGTGCTGCCATCCCGGCCCGTCCTTCGGTGCCAGGAATCTGTACGCCGTAGACGTTCGCTTCACCGACACCCTCGGCGGCGTTCAGGATATCGGCGACCTGCTGGGTTGCGACGTTCTCGCCTTTCCAGCGGAACGTGTCACCGACGCGGTCGACGAAGTAGTAGTAGTAGTCGCGGTCGCGCCGCAGGATGTCGCCGGTTCGAAAATAGGCGTCACCGGTCGCGAAGGCGTTGCGAACCATCTTGGACTCGGTGGCCTGTGCGTCGGCGTACCCATCGTACGCCATCGGCCCGCCGGTGGTCACGCGGCTCAGCAACTCACCTGGCTCGTCGTCGCCACATTCCACCGCGAACCCGTCGGCGCCACGCACGAGTTCCTGACGGGCAAAGTCGTACCGGGCGAGCTTCAGGTGGTGATGTTGAAACGGGTGAGCACGACCGACGGACCCGGAGCGTCCGCTGCGGTTCATGAGACTGACGTTGCCCTCGGTGGCGCCATACATCTCGACGACGCGGGCGATGCCAAAGCGCTCTTGGAGTGCGGTCCACACATCGGCGCGCAGCCCAGCGCCTGCTGCGAGGCGAATGCGGTGGTTACGGTCGTCGGAAGTCGGTGGCTGGCGCAACAGATAGCGACACATCTCACCGACGTAGACGAACGCCGTCGCACCGTGACGCCGCGCGTCGGGCAGGAACTCGCTCGCGCTGAATCGTCGCCGCGATGCGAAGCCACCGCTCGTGCGCATGGCGACGCTAAACCCGACGAAATTACTTTCGCCGTGGTAGAGCGGCAGGGGTGCGTAGATGACGTCGTCAGCCCCCAGCCCCAGCAGCGCGGCGAGCCCGATACCCGCCATGGTGTAGCGGCTGTGCCGCACGATGGCCGGCTTCGGGTAGCCCGTGGTTCCCGATGTATAGATGTACAGGAAGACATCCTTGCCGCGCACGTCGGGCATCGACGGCTCGGAGCGCGGTGCTGCCGCCAGCGCCTGGTCGAGCGGCTCGACATGCGGTGGCAAGGCGGCGTCGTCGCCTTGGGCCCACACGGTGTAGGTGACGGCATCGGGGAGCACCACGACTGCCGGCAGGCTTGCGGCATCGACGAACACATGCCGGGCTCCCGATGTGCGCAACACGTGGCTGAGCGACGGCCCCGTCAGATGCGTGTTGATCAAGGCACCGACCGCCCCGATCTTGGCGATCGCGGTCTGCGCCATCAATAGAATCGGGCTGTTTTCCATCATCAACGCTACGGGCTCCCGCCCCGCTCCCGCAGAGCGCAAGACGGAGGCGAAGGCATTTGTGCCGGCATTGAAGTCGGCGAATGAGACCGTCTCTTCCTCGAAGCGCAATAGGATCCTCTCTGGGTTGCGCTCCGCCTGCTGGCGTGCCAGCACGCCCAAAGTATCGCGGCCGTCGTCGGAGGCACGGCGCAGCGCGCCGGCCATGCGCACGAACATGGGGACGTCGCGCAGGTCATCCAGCAGCAACCTGAGATTCATTCTAGGGCACATAAGCAAGCCCGCCGGTATCACGCAAGGTGCCGAACTGCCTGCTGAAACCCGCACACCACCAGGGCGTCGCTGCAGCCGGGATTTTTGTGGACTTCCACGAAAAACCGTGCGTAAATAAAAACAGCTAACGCGTATCCCACCCTGGAAGCTGGAGCCGAATGAGGACACTTTTGGTGAAACACCACGTCGCGAGTCTTTGCGTTTTTTCCGTCTTGATCATGGGGTTGGCCGCCTGCGGAGGCGGTGGAAGTGGCTCCGATGCTGCTGGAGCGGGACAGGCGGTCTCGCCGACCAACGGTGGCAACGGGAGCGCCAGCCCGACACCCACACCGAGCCGCGACGCGACCCGTCCCGGGCAAGTCGGTACGGAAACTCCCGGGACGACGCCGGGCCCGACGGAGGAGCCCACGGAACCCGTCGACATCATTCTGCGTCCGGGCGCCAACATTCGTCAGGCAGCGCGCAATGCCCCCGACGGTGCGACATTGATCCTGAGCGCCGGCATGTATCCGCCGGTCGAGCTGCGACCCGGGGACCTGCAAGGTTCGCTGACGATCCTCGGTGATGTCACCGGCGAGCTGACCGAGGGTCTGACTGCGTCGGTGATCATCAGTGCAGGCACCAAGGATGCCGCACTCTCCATTGTCGAGCAGGTAGACGTCACGCTCGACAGTCTGACACTGGTGGGCGGGAACGAGGCCGCCCTTTTGGTGACCGATAGCGAAGGGTTGACCATCCTCAACTGCATCCTGCGGGGCAGCCACGGCGATGGCGCGCGCTTCGAGCGATCCGTCAGCGGTCTGTTCTTCAACAATCTGATTTACAACAACGCCGGAACCGGCATCCGAGTGCTCGGCACAGACGACTGGTTCATCATCAACAACACCGTGTACAGCAGCAAAGACCACGGTCTCTATGCTGGCATCAGCTTGAGCACACCGTCGAGCAACCTGTTCATCACCAACAACATCTTCAATAAGAACATCCCGAGCGGGATTACGGTCGACAACGTGCCCCCCTCATCGTTGGACGGCTACTTCGCGGACTTCAATCTGAATAGCGATGGTTACGGGCTGGACACTCCTCTGGGAGAAGGTGACGTCAACGGGCCGGGATCAGCGTCCGACCCGCAATTCACGTTCCCAGCGGGCGGCAACTTCCGCACGACGGCTACGAGTCCCGCAGTCAATGGCGGAGATTTCGACACCGATCCCGATCTGGCGTTGTTCCTCTCCGATCGCTCAATCCAGAACGACGGCACACTCGACAGTGTCCCGGTGGATCTCGGATATCACTACCTGGTACCGGCCACGCCCACGCCGCGTCCGTAGTCGCGGGGGCGTCGAAGACATGGCAAAGAAGCGGGCGGCTGTGCCGCCCGCTCATGCTACACAACAGCTCACTGGGGTCGTTGCATCGAAGCCGGCGACTGCGAGCCGTGATCGGACACCAGAAACCAATCGCGCCGCACACTCCGTTGTGAATCGTCTGTCGTAGATGCCTTCGCTCCGAAGAGGCGGCGAGTCCTAGAGGGTGCCTGACTCCACGTCGGTTGTGACCTCGGCGTCTCCCTCTTCACCGCCCTCCTTCTTCGCCTCGCGACGTTCCATCTTCTTCTTCAGCTTCTCTTCCTGCTTGAGCTTACGCGCCATCTCTTTCCGTCGTTTCTGGTCGCGCTTGAAGGTTTTTCCACCTGCCATGTCCGCGCTCCTTTCCGCTGATGTCAGCCGGATATGCGATCTTGGCGACAGGCAAAGTCGACGAATGCCTGAGCGTTCTTGAACGTACCAGAGTCCCCCGAGCGTGGCAATTGCCAGACGCGGCGCGCGGTTGTTCTGATGGCGCGGTGCGCCTATAAGGGGATGCACATTGGGGCGCCAGGAGGCTCTATGACGACCGACGAGAAGCTCAAGCTCGCCGTGAGCGTGGCGCGCGCCGCGGCGCGCTCGGGCGAGTATCGGCGCCTCGACAAGCTGATCGAGATCGTGTTTCGCAAGCTGAACGAGCTGGCTCCATCGGACGAGGTGCACGATAGGGAGTTCAAGCTGTAGTCGGTGCGAGCCGACCGATTGCGCATGTCATCATCCCGAACGTATCGCCAGATCGCCCGGGCATTGATAGGGACCGTCTGGGTTGTGGGACCTATGCTAGCCGTCGGCGCCGCGTACGGACTTGACGCCCCGATCGCCACCAACGTCGCTAGCCTCTTCGTCGGCGAGCCGAAGATTGTCGAGGGCAAGGTATTGAAGAGCGAGCGTGACGCCAGCACCGTGCGACTCCATTTCGGCCCTGGGCCGCGCGATTTCACCGTGTCGTTGGTCATTCCCTTGCTCAATACCTTTCCACCGGATCCTGAGCGGGCGTACCTCGGCAAAACGGTACGCGTCGTTGGGGTCATCAGCGACTTCCGCGGCGCCCCCGAAATGATCATCCGCGACGCTGCGGACATCCAGGTAGTGGGCGAGGCCGCTCCCGCTGTCGTTCCTGCTGCCAACACAGCGCCCGCCGCCACGGCCCCGAATGGCACACAGGCGCTACACGAACAGATCGAAGAGCTCACCGAGCGTTTGCGTGCCATGGAGGATCGGCTGCGAGCGCTCGAGGGGACCGATCACAACGGTGCCACCGGCAAGTAGGCAGAGCCAATGCTCAGCGCACCCGAGCCGGCCGATGGGCAACAGGTTTCCGCAGACGAGAGCCGACTCACGACCAACGGCACGCTGACCTCGTCGAAGTGGCGCGGGCTCCTCAAGGCCGCGCTGAAGGTGCTGCTGACTCTGGTAGCGTTCTATCTGCTATTTACCCATTCGGTGCGGACCGAGACCGGCGAGTCGGTCACGGCGATCCGTGCGATTCTCGACTATCTGCCGCGCATCCAGGCGGCGGTGTTTTGGCGGTTCACGGCGCTCGCAGTGCTCATCAAGAGCGTCGGCATACTCGCGTCGATGGTCCGTTGGCATCTGTTGCTCTGCGGCCAAGGCATCGTCTTCCCGTTCTGGCACATCGCTACGACATTTCTCATTGGACGCTTCCTGGGGACGTTCTTGCCCTCGACCATCGGCTTGGACGGGTACAAGTTGTACGATGCAGCGCGCTACTCCGGCCGTACCGTGGAAGCTGCGGCGGCGACGGCCGTGGAGAAGTGCGTAGGAGTCATGGGGATCTTCCTGTCGTTTCTGCTGACGTTGCCGTTCGGCTATACCATCCTCGGTGCGCGCGCCGGCATTGTGGCCGCGATCACCGTGCCGATGGCTGCGACCGTCATCGCAGCGTTCTTCCTGATTGCCTTCCGGCCGAGGCTGGTCAGTGCCATGATACGACGCCTCCCGATTCCCACCCGCGGACGCATGACTGCGCTCCTCGAACGGCTGGGCACCGCAGCGATGGCCTACCAGAGCCAGAAGGTCTTGCTCATCCAGGCGACCGTGTTGAGCGTCGCGGTGCATTTCCTGACCGCCGTCATGTACTACTGCACGGCCTTGGCGATCGGTGCGGCGCACGCCGAGTTTTGGGAAGTAACCTTCGCGTCGACCATTCAGATCTTTGCGACAGTGATGAGCCCGTTCACAATTGCCGGCGAAGGGGTGCGCGAGATCGTCCAGGCCTTGCTGCTGGCACACAAGATCGGCGCGTCGCAGTCGATCATCTCTGCCGCTCTGGGTTTCTGGGCAGCCGAGGCGCTCACCCTGAGCGGAGGCATCTTCTACTTCCTACGCACTGCGGACTATCGGCCGCGGGTCGTGCTGCTGCCACGTACGACGGCCGCGTAAAGGAGGACACGCATGTCGACCGCTGCTTCGGAGTTGCGTTCGCTCGCTCGCTTCCGCCACGCTCTGCGTAAGTTTCTCTACGCCAGCGAGGAGGCGGCGCGTGAATCGGGTTTGACGCCGCAGCACCATCAACTGTTGCTGGGGGTCGCCGGCTTTACCGGTCAGGGATGGGCAACCGTCGGCGAGTTGGCCGAGTTCCTGCAGGTGCGGCACCACAGCGCCGTGGGTCTGGTAGACCGTGCGGAGGAGATCGGCCTGGTGCGGCGCCAAACGAGCACCGACGACCGCCGCGAAGTCCGCGTCTCGCTCACCGCCGAAGGCACCCGTCGCCTCCGGGCTCTGGCTGACCTGCATCACCGCGAGCTGCTGAGCATGCGGCGCTTCGATGTGCCCTTCATGGAGCGCGAGGGCAGCGTCAAACGCAAGCCCAGTGGCCGCTCTAGAGGTCGACGGCGATGAACAAAGACGTCAGAGCCCAGACCACAGAACCCAGACTTACGCCGTAGCTCTCCGCGGCCGCGGTCTGGTCTGTGCTCTGAAGAAAGACATCAGAACCCAGATCACAGAACCCAGACTCATGCCGTACTCTCTGCGTGCGCGTCGTCTGTGCTCTGGATCTGGGTTCTGTGTTCTGGGTTCTGGTCAGTCGATCAGCTCCGTCCAAGCTCTTCCGACCGCCGGGTCGCACTGACGACGGCCGCAATCAGCGCGTCTTTGAAGCCGCGGCGGTGCAACTCGCCCAGGCCGGCCAGCGTGGTGCCGCCTGGTGAGGTGACCATGGCGCGTAACCCCTCGGGCGTTTCGCCGGTGTCCTGCAACATCGCGGCCGCACCGGTGATGGTCTGCAAAGCGAGACGGGTCGCCAGCGGTGCCGGCAAGCCGGCTTGCACACCGCCGGCGATGAGTCCTTCGGCCATCAGATAGAGGTAGGCGGGACCGCTGCCGCTGAGCCCGGTCACCGCGTCGAGCAATCGTTCATCCGGTACCGCCACCGCCTCGCCTACGGCCCGCAACAAGCGCACGCCGAGCTTCTCGTCGGCGGCGGTGGCGTAGCGACCGCGTACCAGTACGGACATGCCCTTTCCGAGCAAGGCGGGCGTGTTCGGCATGACACGCAGTACGCGGGCGCGATTGCCGAGAGCCGCTTCGAGACGGCCAGTCGGGACGCCCGCGGCGATCGAAATGAAGAGGTGTGCGGAGGTGACGGCGGGGCGCATGACCGCGAGAACAGCATCCATTGTCTGCGGCTTGACCGCGAGGACGAGCACCTTCGAGCCGCGCACCATCTCTTCGTTGTTGGCGGTGGTCGCGATGCGAAACTGGCGGCGGGCGGCGTTCCGTTTGCTGGCTTCGATGTCGCTCGCCCAGACTTGCTCGGGGCGGTAGAGGCCGGCGTTGAGCCAACCTTTGAGGAGGGCTGTCGCCATGTTGCCGGCGCCGATCACGCCGATTGCCAGCGGACCCTTGCCTTTTCCCTTCGCCTTTCGCGTCGCGCGTCGTGCCATGCATCCTCCGAGAATAGGCTGTTACGCTGTTAGGCTGTTACGCTGCTAGCCAGAGCGTAGGATGACCCTAACAGCTAACAGCCTGCCTTTTGTCGTTCGCCAAAAATGGCGCGGCCAATGCGCACCATCGTTGCCCCTTCTTCGATTGCCACTTCGAAGTCGTCGCTCATTCCCATCGACAGCTCGCGCAGCGGCGCGTTGGCGGGCGCGCCGACGGCGAGGCGCTCGCGCAGCTGTCGCAGCATGCGGAAGAATGGTCGGACGGCTTCGGCGGTGTCGGCCGGTGGCGGCACCGTCATCAAACCCTCGATTCGCAACCCGGCTTGGGTGCCCAACGCTGCAAGCAGAGCGTCTGCTTCACTGACTGCCACGCCACTCTTGGTCGCCTCACTGCCGACGTTCACCTCGATGAGCACGGAGACGGCACGTCCCAGACGTTGCGCATGGCGTCCCAGCGCGGCACCAAGCGAGGCGCTGTCGACCGTGTGAATCACGTCGAACAACTCGAGCGCACGAGCCGCCTTGTTGCGCTGCAGCTGACCGATCAGATGCCAACGCGCCGACGCATCGAGGTGTGCGTGCTTGGCTGCCGCTTCCTGCACGTAGTTCTCGCCGAGGTCCGTTGCGCCCGCTGCGAGGACCTGTTCGATCGCTGCGACCGGTTGCGTCTTTGTCACCGCCACGACGCGCACTGTGGTTGCCTCACGGCCGGCGCGCGCCGCAGCCCGCGCGACGCGTTGGCGGACCTGTGCGAGATTGGCAGCTACGTCGATCAGAGTATCCCCGTCGGGCACCGACGGACCATACGGAAAGCAGGCGGTTCTGTCACGAGGGCGCGGCGGTCTGCCTAGAAGCCGAGCTGGCTCGTGCTCGCATCCTAGCCTCGGAGGTGACGTCGCGGCCGTCGGGTGCGAGGTAACAGCCAGGACTCGAGGCGTGCCGCCGCCTACACGCTTGCCATTCGGCGCCGCAATAGCGCCGCCACCTCGTCGATGGGCAGGCCGATGACGTTGCTGTAGGAACCGCTCACGTGCGTCACGAACTGGGCGGCGCCGCCTTGGATGGCGTAGGCGCCGGCTTTGTCGAACGGTTCACCGGTATCGAGATAGGCGTCGATATCGACCGCGCTCAAATCCCGAAACTCGACTGCGGTCTCGACCGCGAGCTCTTCCAGCATGCCGCGCGGATCAATCAACGCCACCGCCGTCACAACGCGATGCGTGGTGCCCGAAAGCCTCTTGAGCATCCGTTGTGCGTCGGCACGATCGGTGGGCTTGCCGAAGATCTCGTCGCTGGCGATCACGACGGTATCCGCACCGAGCACAAATGCCTCTGGATGCTGCCGCGCAATGTCGAAGGCCTTCTCGGCTGCGACCCGACGGGCAAACGACGCAGGGCCTTCACCCGCCTGTGGGACTTCGGGAATGTTGCTCGGAATCACTTCGAAGACGATCCCCTGTTGTGCCAGCAACTCGCGGCGTCGCGGCGACGCTGAAGCCAGAATCAGCCGGGCCTGCATTGGCTGGCTAGTTCGCGGAAGGTGCTCCGCTTGTCAACTGTGCTCCGCGATGATTCCGGAGCCTCGACTGTGCTAACTGGCTCTGCATGCGTCTCCCATTCACTATCGTTGCCGTTGCGTTTGTCGTGGCTGGATGCGCAACGACAGTTCCATCCGAGCCTCCGAGGCCGCAGGCGCGGCACGTCGATTCTGCGGAGGTGTTTGCGCGTGCCGTCGATGACTACCAGCAAGGCCGACTGCAAGAGGCCTTACCCGCCTTCGAGACGCTTCAGCAGCAGTATCCCGCACTGGCGGACTACCATCTGTACTATGCTGGCCTCATCTCCGAGCGATTGGGGGACAGGAGTCGCGCCCAGTCCTCCTTCGAATCGCTGCTGCGCGACTACCCGCGCAGCGTGAAGGCCTCTGCAACACGATTGGAGCTGGGCCAATTGTTGCTGCACGATGGCCAGCTCGACGAGGCACGTGCTGTGCTGCAACCGCTCGCCGACGGTGACGATGCGGCCACCGCAAATGCGGCGCGCATCGCGCTGGCCGAAGTCGATGAAGAGAGCGGTGCCGTAGAGACCGCATATGCCGCCTACGTGAGTGTCCGGCGCGCCGCACCGGCATCCCGGTCGGCGCGGATTGCGAAGGAGCACGTCGCGACGCTGCGCCTCACGCGCCCGGAGCTCGTGCCGACTGGCGCACAGCGAGTGGACGAGCTCCACCTACTGCTCGCCGAGCGCGACTTCACCGCGGCGGGCAATCTGGCGCGCACGATGCTCGCCGATCCGCAAGGTGGCGACGCGCCGGACGTCTGGCGCGCCTATGCCGACGCGCTCGCCGGGCAAGGGCAGACCGAGGAGGCCGTCGTGACGTTGCAGCAGCTCGCCACGCGCTACCCGGATTCTCCGGCGGCACCCGAAGCGTTGTTTCGCGCTGCGTCGCTGCTGTGGAACCGCGACCACGACGCCGAGGCGCTGACGCTGTTTGAGAGATTCCTGCATCGCTACCCGAACGATGGCCGTGCAGCCGATGCGCTCTATGCGATCGGCCGCATTCATCGGGCCGCCGGGCAGCGCAGTGAGGCGCTGCGAAGCTTCGCCGATCTGGTCGAGCGCTATCCGAGCAGCAAGATCGCCAACGAGGCGCGCTGGCAGATCGGCTGGGCGTACTACACCGCAGGTGACTGGCGCGCCGCCGCCGCCGCCTTCGCACGGCTCGCGGAAGTTACGACTGGGGAGACGGCCGCCGGGGCGCGCTATTGGCAGGCGCGTGCCCTCGATCATGCCGGTGATTCGCAGGCGGCGTCGACACGGTACGCCGAAATCGTGGAAATGAATCCCGACGGTTACTACGCAATGTGCGTTGAGCTGCGAATCGACGAAGCGACGTCTGCCGGACGCGGACCGCCGACCGCCGCGGACACCGGCACAGCGCTCGACCCCGGAGAGGTGGATCCGGGGCCGTTTCCAGGCAGCGACACGTTCCACAGCAGCCGCGCCGAAGAGTTGCGCCGGGCGCACCTGTACAGCCTCTCGCGTGCCGAGCTCGCCGCGATCGAACGCGACTACGGCGGTGACCCGGAAGTGACGTACTATCTTCTGCGTGCCTATCCTGGCGTCAACGGCTACGCCAACGCCATCCGACTGGCCCAGAAGGCCCCAGCAAACCTCCCGGCATCGGAGCGCCAGCGTGTCATGTACCCCCTTGCGTTCTGGGCCGATGTTCAGCGCGAGGGCGGGACAGTGGACGTCGATCCGCTACTGGTCGAGGCCCTGATGCGCCAGGAGAGCCGCTTCGATCCGCTAGCCCGCTCGCCGGCTAATGCCCTCGGATTGATGCAGCTGCTGCCGAGCACCGCGGCGCGCGCGGCCGGGAGCACGCTGGACGATGAGGTCTTGTTCGAACCGCAAACCAACATTCAGCTCGGCGTCCGCCACTTGCGATCCGTACTCGACCGTTACGGCGGCGATCCCATCAAGGCCCTGGCCGCATACAACGGCGGCGAAGCGGCGGTCGAAAAGTGGCAGCGCCAGTTCGCTGACCTCGACAGTGACGAGTTCGTCGAGAGCATCACCTATCGTGAGACGCGCGACTATGTGAAGAAGGTGATGGGGAATTATCGAGTGTACCAGAGAGTATACAGGGGCAACTGAAGATCAGGCTGTTGGCTGTTAGCTGTTACGCTGTTAGGGATAGACATGCTTCGCCTAACAGCTAACAGCGTGGTCTTCGTTCGCTTCCACCTCGAATCCCATATCCTTGATCATGCGATGCGCTTCACTATTTTCCTGGCCGGGCTGCGTCAGGTAGCCATCGACGAAGATCGAGTTGGCGGGATAGAGGGCCAAGGCTTGGAACCACCCGAGGTTCAGCTCGCGTCCGCCGGCGACGCGGATTTCGCTGCGCGGATTGGTGAAGCGCATCAGGCACAGCGTGCGCAGGCAGTGGGTGGGTGTGAGGTCGCGTCGGGCGGCGAACGGTGTGCCCTCGATGGGAATGAGAAAGTTCACCGGCAACGAATCGACCTGTTGCTCGCGCAACGCCAAGGCCAGATCCAAAATGTCATCGTCGGTCTCACCCATACCGATGATGCCACCGCAACACGTCGATAGCCCTGCCTGTCGCACGTTGTGTAGCGTTGCGAGGCGGTCGTCGTAGGTGTGCGTCGTGCAAATCTCTGGATGAAAACGGCGGCTGGTGTTGAGGTTGTGATTCACGAAGTCGATGCCGGCGTCCTTCAGGTCGCACGCTTGCTCGACACTCATGAGCCCAGCCGAGACACACAGCTCGAGGTGCGGAAACGTCTGCTTGATGGTGCGTGCGGCGGCGCTGAATCGGAGGATATCGGGGGCGCTGGGGCCGCGCCCGCTCGTGACCATGCAGTAGCGCGTCGCGCCGGAGGCGACGGCGCGCTGCGCGCCCGCCAGCAACTCGGGCACCGAGTCGAGACGATAGCGTGGAATGGCCGCCTCGGAGACCGCCGACTGCGAGCAGTAGTGGCAGTCTTCAGGGCACAGGCCGCTGCGCGCGTTGCGCAGTTGGCAGACCTTGACACGGCGTCCATGGTAGCGTTCACGAATGCGAAACGCGGCATGGAGCAACGGCAAGAGCGCATCGTCGGGGGCCGTCAGAACGGCAGCGGCTTGCGTGCGATCGACAGGAGTGCCGCTCAAAACTTGCTTGGCTAGCTTGTCGAAGTCCTGTGCCGGAGAGGGTGCTGTTTCCACGTGCATCGCAGAGGAGGAGGTACCAATATACCTGGGGTGCTTCAAGAGTAGTCGTAGATCCCATGATGGGTCAATTTGGTGGTTTCCCGGGCGTTCCACTGGGCAGTGGCTTTGCCCGCCAATTGAAACTTCATGGTACTTCATGGTCCCGAGTCCCGGGTCCCTAGTTCCTGGTTCGGATTTCCTCGGTGTTTTCTGGAACCAGGGACCACGGACCCGAGACCAGGGACCTGCCAAGCGGATTGGCGGGCAAAGCCCTTGGCAGTCTTGAGGTTTAGGAGGGTTCCGCGCGGCACGCGTCGTCCTCAACGGGAGACTCACCGCCAGGTATACCATGCCACATTGGCTCGATGAACTGCGCCGCGGGCTGCAAAGCCTGCTCGGGGTTACACCGACCCTCGACTTGCACGGCTACGGCGTCGCGGAGGCTCTGGCAGAGACCGAATCGTTCTTGCAACGTGCACAGGCCGCGCGCGAGCCAGTCGTGCGCATCATCTACGGCAAGGGGCACGGCAGCCCCGAGGGCCGTGGGGTGTTGCGCGACGTGATACCACGCTGGCTCGAGCGCGATGGGGCGGCGCTGGTCGCGCGCTACTGCCGGATCCCGGATGCCTCCGGCGTCGACGGCGCGGTCGAGGTCTGGTTGCGTGAGAAGGTGTGAGCGGACGCCACACCATTGGTGACGGAGGGAGACCGGGCTGACCGCTCGTGTTACTTGTCACTTGTCACTTGCACCTGTAGCTTGGCGCGCCATGACGATAATGACGGGTGGTCGCTTGGTGATCGCGGCAGTGGCCGTGTCGCTGACCGTGGGTTGCGCGACGCGCCGTCCGCCTAGTCCGACTGCTATCGATCCCAACAAGGTCATCGACCTGACCTACGCTTTCGGCCCCGACACTATCTACTGGCCGACGGCGGAATCGTTCGAGTTGCAGCGCGTTTCCTATGGACCGTCACCGGCGGGATTTTGGTATGCGGCGAACAACATCTGCATGGCCGAGCACGGCGGGACACACATGGACGCGCCCATCCACTTCGCCAAGGGCAAGGACACCAGTGATCAAGTGCCGTTGCGCGCCGGT
>Ga0187892_10002783_pt1 | contig 33740 bp, 27 predicted proteins | sample MA1701073metaG_FD_139345 | JGI IMG/M metagenome (GOLD analysis project Ga0187892, IMG submission 139345) | Bio-ooze microbial communities from a basaltic lava cave in the Kipuka Kanohina Cave System on the Island of Hawaii, USA - MA170107-3 metaG ... | reverse complement strand
TCGGCCACCGAGACCAACCAGACAGAAAAATGTGAGACAGAAAAATGAAGAAGACCAGAGCCATTCTTCATTTTTCTGTCTCACATTTTTCTGTCTGGTGGCCGAAACGATGATCAAGGCCGGCGGCGGAATCAAATTCGAGGATGTTGAGCTTCGCCAGATCGTAGATCGCCTGACGAAACCTGCGGTGCGCTGTGGCCAGGGCGTCTTTCGTTGATGCTTTCTTGACTTGCGCCAAGCGTCCGCGCAACTGTTCTTCAGCGGTGATTGTTGTGGTCGCTATTTCATCAGGTGGGGTCAGCGTCAATTTCTGCCGCACTTGCGGATGTCCCCTGAAATGATAGGTGACGTGATCAGTGTCCAGCACGTATCGAATCACAGTTGCGACTCCTCGGCGTCAACCTCACGCCGATATTTGACGATCTCTTCCACCCAATCGTCGAAGGTCGGATCATCGCGCAGAACGCCGTGCGTCTCCAGCCAGGGGTTGGCGCTCACACCGGCAGGCGCCTCCTCGACTTCAATCGTAAACAGCCTGGCGACGGCGAGCCGTTCTTCGAGCAGAGCTTTGGCCTTGTTCAGAGTCTCTTCCAGCGTTCTGCCTTCGGCAATGATGTCGGGAATGCCAACGACGAAAGCCGAGAACAACCCCTCCGGCAGATTTTGTACGAGCACTTGATATTGCATACTCAGTCACCTCCGTGTATCCATTATCGCATAAAATTATCGAAGTCGAGCCTGGGCGAAATCTTCGTCAAGTAGGCTATTTGGCCAACCGCGCCTTCGCATCAATCACTTCAGGAATATCGGCATCCGCGTCCTTCCAGATTTCCAACAAGCGGCGATAAGCCGCCTGCGCGCGCTCGCCATCGCCTTTGCGCTCATAAGCCAAACCGAGGCGATGCCGCGCCCACGCCCAGTTCGGGTTCAGCCGCAGCAATCGTTCGTATTCTTCAATCGCCTCGTCCCAGCGGCCCAGTTCCAGATAAGCGTTGGCCAGCGCGTCCGGCCCCAGGTCCTCGTACCAGAAGAAGACCGGTGTGGCCTGGCGCGCTTTCTTCAGATACTCGATGGCCTCGTCGCTTCGTCCGAGCTTGAGCGCGTAATAGCCGCGATGGTAGTAAGGTCCAGGAACTGTCCAAGCCTTTCCTTGAGGATCGGTTTCGGGCACGGCGGCAAAGAATATTTCTTTGAACCTCTCGGCTGTTTGCCAATCGCCGCGCGCCAGAGCGATGTACATGTTATCGCCGAATTCGTACTTGAGCTTCCAGGCTTCCCGCGCCATCGCCGCCGCCCGTTCGAGATCGCCTTTGCGCCAATACAATCTGGTCAGCCGCTGCCAACTCACCGCGCTGTCCCAGACCGAAGGCGCCAGCTTCTGATACTGCCGGTATTGCCGCTCCGCCAATTTGTAACGTCCCTGACCGAGATAGGAATCGCCCAGATGCAGATGGGCGAAGTGGAACTCCGGCTTAAGCGCCAGCGCGCGGTTGAGCGCGGCAATCGCGTCTTCGTAACGCCCGGCTTCGTTGTAAGTCATCGCCAGCGAGTCATAAGCGTTGGCCTCGTTCGGGGCCAGCTCAACGTAACGCTGATGTGCTGCAATCGCTTCCGCATGACGCCCAAGCCCGGCGTAATAGTTGCCGAGCTGGTTATAAAGCTCCTGCGCTTCCGGGTCCATCACCAGCCCGTTTTTCAGCGCCTCAACCGCTTCTTCCGACTTTCCCTGGTATTGCAGTTCCAATCCGAGCCGCCACCAGGCTTCGATCTCCTGCGGGTATTTGGCGACAATCTCGCGGTAAGCACGAATCATTTCCGGGGCGCCGGGCTTGGCGTACCAGGCCAGGACGTAGAGTTTGTCTTTCGCGGTCAGACGATGCGAAAGCCGGAAGGCGCGTTCCAGATAGGGCCTGGCCTTCTCCGTATCGCTGAGACGGACGTAACCGATGCGCGCATAAGCCATCGCAAACTGCGGATCGAGCGCGATGGCTTTTTCCAGGAGCGCGATGGCCTCAGTTGTGTGATACGACCGCATCCGTTCCAGCGCCAGCGAGTAGTAACGATAAGCCTCCAGATTGTTCGTCATCACTTCGGCCAGCGCGGGCTTGTTTTCCTGCTGAGAAAAACCCGCGCCCAGATGCGCGGCCAGTTTGAGCGAGAGCAGATCAACCTGCGACAAAATTTGCTCCGGTTGGTCAGCGGTCAAACTCTCGGAGGCGATCAACTGCCCGGTGCGCGCGTCGTGCAGCGAAGCGTCAATCCGCGTCTGGCCGCCCAATCGCGCGAAGCTGCCCATCACCACCGCTTCGGCGCGAGCGCGCCGCGCAATCTCCTGCGCTTCGTCCAACCGCAGCGTTTCAGCGTCCTCGCGCCCGATGCGTTCGAGCAAGAGATAAAGCTGCTGACGGCTCAAGACGCTGAGCGATTTTGAGCGCGACAGGTTGGTGATGAGCATGTCGGCCAAACCTTCGCGCAACCAGTCCAACTCGCGGTCGCCCGAACGATTCTCGAAATGCAGCACGGCGACGGGGCGCTTGCCGGGCAATTGCGGCAGTGTGATCTCCGGCGCCGGACGGAGACTGCGCGCCAGCAGAACGGCCAACACTCCAATGCCGATCATCCCTGCGAAAACAGTTACCACCCGCGAAGCGCCGCCGCCCAACCAGCGGCGCGCCGGCAGCAAAGCCCTCCGCGCGACGGACGAGTCAGTTATCTGTTTCGCATCATTGCCGACAATCTCTCCTTCGACTTCTTCTTCGATCTCGACCTCGACCGAGGTTGTTTCCTCAATTTCCACCGACGTGGAGAGCCTTATCGTTTTGCCGTCAATCAACTGAGCTTCTTCCACCTCGGCGATAAAGCAATAGCCTGATTTGGGAATGGTCTTGATGAAGCGAGGATGGCGCGGGTCGTCGCCGAGGGCTTTGCGCAGATCAACGATGCACTGCACCAGCGCATCGTCCGTCACCGCCGCGCCCTGCCAGACGTGTTCGAGTATCTCTTCTTTGGTGACCAACCGCTGGCGCTGATCGAGGAGGTATAACAGGACCTGAAAAGTTTGCCGGCGCAGATGCTGCTCTTCGCCGCCGCGCCTGACACAGCCAAGCTCGGGATCAACCTCAATATCTCCAATGCGATAAATTGGTCTGGCCGGAGAGATCATGACCCTACCACTACATTTCGGAAGAATTTCGTCTTTTGTTCGTTACTTCGGCTCGCGCTCGATGATAAAGAGTGTGCCTGCAAGTCTTCGGTACGGTACAGGGAGCGGTAGCGACCTGGCGAGGCCATCAGGTCGCTACCGCTCTCTGTACCGTACCGGCGCGCCCATTATAACCGGAGCATTCCGATGAAGCGTAAGCGCACAGTCAAAATCACTACCACACGCCGTCGCAAAGTCAGTCTCGATCAGATCGTGATCCGCCTTCACTGCCCGGTCTGCGGCCACGAAGTCGAGACGTTCGGCTTGGCCCAGGCTGTGGCAATTTTGGAAGGCGCGGACGCTGAAGCCAATGCGCCGCCAATGACGGCATTGCGGTTGGCGACGACAGTCGAAGCGCCCAAGCCGTCAAGGTAATCATCTTTCCCCAGTGTACCGGAGGCAAAATGTTTTCCTTCAAACGACCCATACTGATCAGCGCCGCCATCGTGGTTCTGTTTTCATTGGCGATGGTCGTCGTCTCTCAGCAGCCGCAAGACAGAAGCGCAGTGAATCAAGGCAAGCCCTATCAACGCTGGGAATGGGCGTATGAGCAGCGCGCCTATCCCCGAAAAGAAATTCCCGACGACACGCTGGATCGCGCCTGGCGGCAGCTTCAGCGATGGCGCGATCTTCCGCAGAAGAAAGGCAGCTTCCGGGCGCTGGGGCTGCAGCAGAGTCCCGGACGCTGGGTCAACATCGGCCCGGCGCCGATCTTGGGCGGGCAGACGCTGAATCCGCCGGACGTCAATCAGCCGCGTCCGGTCAGCGGGCGCGTTTCCGACATTGCCGTTGATCCGGCAAACCCGAATCGCTGGCTGATCGGAACGGCGCAGGGCGGCGTCTGGGAAACGCGCAATGCCGGCGCGACCTGGACGCCATTGACCGACAACCAGACCTCGCTTTCCATCGGCGCAGTAGCTTTCACTCCCACCAATCCGCAGATCATTTACGCCGGCACAGGCGAGGCTGTATTCAGTGGCAGCAGCCCTTACGCCGGCGTCGGTTTGCTCAGATCCGTCAATGGCGGCGGCGCCTGGCAGCTTCTGGCTCAGGACAGATTCAAAGGTCTTTCGTTCAGCGACATCAAAGTTGACCCAGGAAATCCGCAAACGCTGCTGGCCGCCGTAACTCAGATTACCAGTCAGACCGGACAGACATCGCCGAGCCTGCCGCCGGGCGGCGTGTTCAAATCCACCGACAGCGGGATGACGTGGACAAGAACTTTGACTCAGAACAATTTTGCGACTGACCTGGAATCGGCCCCGAATGATTTCAACCGCCAATACGCCGCGCTGGGCAGGGCGGTCGGCGACGCCAACAATGGCATTTATCGCTCGGTCAATGCCGGAAACACCTGGACTTTGGTTGACGGCCCCTGGCGAACCCGGGCCGGAGGAGTCGGGCGCATCGAGCTGGCCATCGCGCCTTCAAATCCGGATGTGCTTTACGTCAGCGTTCAGGATGCCGTCAACGGCGCCGCAAACGACAACCAATTGCTGGGCGTCTGGCGAACGGACAATGCCTGGGCGACGCCTCCCATCTGGGAAGAACTCACGCTGGACCCCAACCTGCCATTACTCAGCGAGAGTCAGTGGGCTTATGACCACGAACTCACTGCGCATCCGGACAATCCCAACATCGTTTATCTCGGCGGCGTTCATTTATGGAGATTGGATTACGGAATGCGTCCCCACGCCTGGGAGCGACTCGATAACAGGCCGAATAACGCAATCCACGTTGACCAGCACACGATGGCCTGGACAACGACAACGACAGCCGCCGCCTCGACCGCGCTCAACCACCAGCCGATGAGCTTCGAGATCAACCAGGGACAGACCGATGAACGGGTGAAGTTCCTCGCGCGCGGCCAGGGCTACAACCTGTTCCTGACGGCCAATGAAGCGGTGTTGCAATTGCGGAAATCGAATCGTTCACCACACCGTCAGCGTTCAGCCGTCGTCAGGATGAAGATGGTGGGAGCGAATAAAGCTCCACGAGTCGTCGGACAAACCCCGCTGCCCGGCAAAAGCAATTACTTCATCGGGAACGACCCGCAGCGATGGCTCACTGGCATCCCGAACTACGAGAAAGTCAGATACGACGATGTCTGGCCCGGCATTGACCTGGAGTATTACGGCAAAGAGCGGCGCCTGGAATACGACCTCATCGTCGCGCCCGGAGCGAACCCGAAGCGGATCAAACTCGGTTTCAGCGGCGCGCGCAAAATGAGCGTCAACCGCAAAGGCGACCTCGTCCTGCGCGCCAGAGGCGGTCAAGTGCGCCTGCTCAAGCCGTACATTTACCAGGAAATCAACGGCGTCAAAAAACAGGTGCGCGGGCGATACGTGCGGCGCGGCAAACGCCAGATCGGTTTTCGCGTCGGCGCTTATGATCGCAAGCTGCCGCTGGTGATTGATCCGGTGCTGGTCTATTCCACTTACCTGGGCGGCAGCAACGGCTCGGATGAAGCTTTCGATGTAAAGGTAGACGCGGCAGGCAATGCCTACGTGACCGGCAACACGACTTCAACCAATTTCCCTCGTTCCACGACGATTATCGGCGACCCGACTTCCCCCGTTGACATCTTCGTGACCAAATTCAACCCGGCAGGCACGGCGCTGCTTTATTCCACAGTCATCGGCGGCACGGGAGGCGATTTTGTCACGGGCGTGGCCATTGACGGCGCGGGCAACGCTCACATCACGGGCGGCACTGTTTCGACGGACTTTCCGGTAGCGAATGCTTATCAACCGGTCAAAAGAACGATTGACGATGCCTTCGTCATCAAACTGAACTCCACCGGGTCGGCGCTGATCTGGTCCACCTACCTCGGCGGCAACAGCTTTGAACGAGCGCGGGATATTGCGGTCAATGCGCAGGGGCGAGTCGTGGTAACGGGAGATTCGCTCTCTACAGATTTTCCGACGACGGCCAATCGCTTGTTTCCACATCCGGGCGGCACGGGAATTTCCAACGGCTTCGTCACCGAATTTGAAGCCACCGGTCTTTCACTTCGTTTCTCTACTTATCTCCAACGCGGCCCCGCTTCAGGCATCGCGGTGAATCCGGCTGGGAATATCTACGTCAGCGGACACACCAGCTCGAGCGAGTTCAGGCCCGCGCCGACGGGTTTTCAGACCGGCATCAGTGGTTCTTCGGATGCGTTCGTCGTCTGCATCAGCCCCACGTATTTACTGGTCTACTCCACTCTACTCGGCGGGAGTGGAACCGAAGTCAATCCGAAAATTACCGCGGATGCGGCAGGCCACGCTTACCTGACCGGCAGCACTGATTCAACTAATTTCCCGAGGAAGAACCCACTGCAAGCCACTTCCGGCGGAACCACTGACGCCTACATTGCCAAACTGCTGCCCAATGGCAGCGACCTGGTCTACTCCACATATTTCGGCGGCGCCTCCGTAGACAATGGACTCGACATAGCCGCAGATGTTTCGGGCAACGCATGGGTGACTGGCTTTACCCTGACAAACTTCCGAACGCCGGTTCCCAATCCGAACCCGGTTCAGCCCGGGGGCCACACCGGAGGCCAGGACGCTTTCATCGCGCAACTCAACTCGGTGGGCAGCGCTATTCTCTTTTTCACGTATCTGGGAGGGACTGGTCTTGAATTGCCGCGTGGGATCGCGCTGGATCCCACAGGGCAGAAGGTGTGTGTGGCGGGCGAAGCCGGTTCCGCTGGTTTCCCGACCACGCCTGGCGCTTATCAACCCAACTACGCCGGAGGCGGGCGGGATGCTTTTGTCTCGATGATTGATCCACAATCAGGCGCGGGGCGGCGGCTGATCGTCGGCAATGACGGCGGCGTGTGGAGCACGACAAACGGCGGGCAGGCCTGGGCCGACCACAACACGAACCTGGCGATCACCCAGTTCTATTTGGGATCGCTCCATCCGGCCGATGAAAACCAGGCGCTGGGCGGCAGTCAGGACAACGGCTCGGAGCACTGGACAGGCGCCAATTCCTGGCGCTGGGTAGGGAGCGGAGACGGCGCGGCCAACGCCTTTTCCTCCGCCAATCCCAACTCCCACTGGATGGTTTCATCTCAAAGGTTGGATATTCGCCGCACCAGAGATGGCGGGGCGACTCGCCCCAGGGCGGATTCGGGGATTGATGATAACGATGGCAAAGCCGTCAATCGCGCCCAATTCATCGCCCCTTGCGAAAAGTGCCCGAACAACAACGATGTGTTTATTGCGGGCACGGACAATGTCTGGCGAAGCAACAACTTCTTCAGCGCCTCCGATCCGACGTGGGCTAAAAACAGTCCGGACATGGGAGTCGCGCTCACGGCTCTGGGGTTTGCGCCGGATACCGGCTGCAACACTTACGCGTTCGCCACGGCCAACAGCGAACTTTGGCTGACTGTGGATGGCGGTGTGCCGTTGAACTGGCGGCACATCAACGCCGGTGGCCGATTGCCCAATCGCCGCATCACCGATCTGGCTTTTCATCCGTTGAATCCCGACATTCTGTACGTGACGCTCTCCGGCTTCGACGAAAGCACGCCGGGGCAGCCCGGCCACGTCTTCAAGACGACCAACGCGCGGGCGGCCAATCCCGCCTGGACGAACGTCAGCCCGCCAATCAATCTTCCGCACAACGCCATTGCGATTGATCCGGCGAATCCGCGCATTGTCTATGTCGGAACCGATATGGGCGTTTGGAAGAGCGCCGATGAAGGCGTGACGTGGGAGCATTTCGGGCCGGATCGCGGGATGCCGAACATCGCGGTGAACGACATTCGGATCGGCGAAGGCACTGGTCGAATCGTAGCCTTCACCCACGGGCGCGGAGCTTTCGCCTTTGAAAGAGGCCGCGCCGACCTGGCGCTGACGATGACCGACACGCCTGATCCGGTAGTCGTCAATCAGAATCTGACTTACCGCCTGACAGTCAGAAACAACGGCCCCGACCGCGCGACCGAAATCTTCCTGCTCGACACGCTGCCCGGCGGAGTGACGCTGGTTTCAGCCAGCGCCAGCCAGGGAACTTGCGCTGGCAGCGCCAGCATCAATTGTCATCTGGGCGCGCTGGCCAATGGCGCTTCGGCGACGGTGACGATCGTCGTCAGACCGCCGCAACCCGGCGCCATCACCAATCAGGCCAGAGTCTCCTGTTACGAAACCGACCCGAACAGCGCCAATGACACCGCCTCCGTTTCCACGCAGGTCAACCCCTCCACTCCCGACCAGCCGACGATCACCCGCATCACGCCCTCAACCGCATCGCCCGGCGCAAGCAATCTGGAACTGAAGATCGAAGGCGCGTTTTTCCAGCCCGGCGCGGTCATCAGCTTTTCGCCGAGCGCAGGCATCGAAGTCCTGACGTTTCCGCCGAGCGACCCCGGCTTCATCAGCTCCGCCGAGATCAGGCGGCGCATCAACGTCCTGTCAAACGCGCCATTGGGCGACCGGCAGATGTTCGTGACCAATCCCAACGGCGCGGCGGGAGGCGTGTTGCCTTTCAATCGCTTCACCATCATCGGCGCCGGCGCTCCGGCCATTGAAGTCACTCCGTCGTCGTTGAACTTTGGCGACCTCGTTCTGGGAGCGGTCAGAGGACTGACGCTGAGTTGCCGCAACAGCGGCGGGGCGCCGCTGGCGGTTTACGAAATCAGGAGCAACAATCCGCATTTCGCGCTGTCTCCGTCCGGCGCGCCTTTCAGCCTCGATCCGGGAACGACCAGGCTATTTACGGTCAGCTTCACGCCGACCGCCGCCAGCGCCCAGGCGGGCGAGTTGACCTTTTCCAGCAACGCGCCGGGCAAAACCACGCTGGGAATTCCTTTGCGGGGGAACACGCCGGGAACCTGCACATTCACGATTGCGCCGGACAATCTTTCCTTCCAACAAAGCGGTGGCGCCGGTAACGTCTCTGTCACCACTCAGCCGAGTTGTGAGTGGATGGTCGCCGATCCGCCGAACTGGATTGTGAACAATTCATCCCCCTTCCAGACCGGCAGCGGAACCGTCCGTCTCACAGCCGCAAGCAGCGCCGGCCCGCGCACCGGCACGCTGGCCATCGCCGGTCGCGTGCTGACCGTCAGGCAAGCCGAAGAGGTGGCCAGCGTTTCCGCCGCCAGTTTCAGCCGGGCGGCGCTCGCCAGCGAAGCCATCACTGCCGCTTTCGGACAAAATCTGGCGAACGGCACGCTGGCCGCCAACACAATCCCGCTGCCGACCAATCTTGGCGGGACGACGGTGAGAGTCAGAGACAGCGCCGGGAGCGAACGATTCGCGCCGCTCTTCTTCGTCTCGCCCGGACAGGTCAATTACCAGGTTCCGCCGGGCGCAACCACCGGCGAAGCGCTGGTGACGATCACCAGCGGCGGTGGTCAGGTTTCGATGGGAACAATGCTGATCGAAGCGGTCGCGCCGGGATTGTTCACCGCCGCCTCCAGCGGGCAGGGACCAGCCGCCGCCGTCGCGCTGCGGATCAGGGCCGACGGATCACAGAGCTTCGAGCCGGTAGCGCGTTTCGACGCGGCGCGGAACAGCTTTGTCACCGTGCCGATTGATCTTGGCCCGGCGAGCGATCAGGTCTTTCTGCTTGTCTTCGGAACGGGACTGCGCGGGCTGAGCGCGCCGGGGGCGGCGCAGGTCACCATCGGCGGAGTGAACAGCGAAACGCTCTACGCCGGAGCGCAGGGCGAACTGGTTGGGTTGGATCAGATCAACGTGCGTTTGCCACGAAGCCTGGCAGGACGCGGCGAGGTTGACCTGGTGGTGACGGCGGATGACAGGACGGCCAACACGCCCAGGATCAACATCAAATGAATCTAAATCGAAACAGGCAGGATGAGGCGCCAACTTACCAACTGAGGGCGCGCTCCACTCGATTTCCCCTCTCCCACCAACTGACGCCCGCATGGCGCACGTGTAAGACTTTGCCCATCCGTTGCGCCTGCGTGCGAAAGACAGAATGTCGTAAGACGCGACGGATGAATTCAGCAGTTTCTTCGGGGCCAACATCAAGGTAGACGAGGCAATAGCCCGCGTGAAGTAATTTGCGTTTGTTGAAATCCTGATCCCTGGTGAAAAAGGTTGGGCGGCGCAACCGGTGAAGCAGAGGAATGATCTCCTGACGATCTTCCATCCCGAAAGCGCCGACGTCTTTTCCGATGAATCGAAAGTGAATGCGCCACGCCTGCAGGCGTTCACGCTCAGGCTTGATAATGTTTTCGTCGAGCACATTCATGCTGCGCGCCGGCGCCGATTTTCCGTATGTTCGATCAACGACTCACGCGCCAAGGCAAGAGCTTCGGCAATGGCTTCGTGGCTGAGGCGATCGTCGTATGCCGCCGAGACTCGATCCCAATCCCAACCTTTCGCCAACAGATAGAGGACATCTTTGACCAGAATCCGCGTGCCTTTGAAGGTCAAATCTCCGCCGCAAATCCTGGGGTCAGAAACGATGTGTTGTCCGAACTCGACTCGTTTAGCTGTCTTCATCTGTCGCTCTCCTTCTTCGGTTGGAAGGCGAATTTAACACACTGTCCTGTGACCGGCAATTATGCCTGCCGCGTTCCCTCGGCCAGCCACTGCTGATACCGCCCCAGCGCCGTCAGCGGAAACTGGTTCCTGTATTGGTGATAGTTGATGTAGAAGTGGCCGGGAAAACCTGTGCCGGTGAATTCAGGCTCAGGCCAACTGCCGTCGGCGTTCTGTTTGCCCAGCAGATACTCGATCCCCATCTTCACGTTGTCGGAGTCGTAATCGCCCGCCGCCATCAACCCGATCAACGCCCACGCAGTCTGCGACGGCGTACTCGGCCCTTTGCCGCGCAGGTTCGGGTCTTTGTAGGACGCGCAGGTCTCGCCCCAGCCGCCGTCGCTGTTCTGAACGCTGCGCAACCACGCGGCGGCCTGTTTGACTTCGTCGCGTTCCATATCGAAGCTGGCGAACGGCGCAATAGCGCGTAGGCCGACCAGCGCCAGATACGTGCCGTAGATGTAATTCACGCCCCAGCGCCCCCACCACGAACCGTCCGCTTCCTGCAAGCTCAACAGAAAATCAATCGCGCGCTTGACCTGCTCGTCGGTGTAATGCTGTTCGCCGAGCTTCTGCTGCCAGTGGCCCAGCATTTCCAGCACTCGTCCGGTCAAATCAGCCGTCGGCGGATCAATCATCGCCTTCAGATCGCCATAAGGCATCTGGTTCCACAAGTCCTGCGTGTTATCAATGTCGAACGCAGCCCAGCCTCCGTCGCGACATTGCATCGTCATCACCCAGTCAGTCGCGGCGCGGCAGGCTTCGAGCTTGTAGTCGTCGTCGTCCAGCTTCATCGCCAGCAGCGCCATGATCACCGCCGCAGTGTCGTCAACGTCTGGGTAATAATCGTTGTAAAACTCGAACGCCCAGCCGGCGGGTTTGCCTTTGCGGTTGAAGACCGCCCAATCGCCGTAGCGAAAGATTTGTTGCGTTAGCAGCCAATCGCCGCCGGCTTTGACTCGCGGATCGGTCGCTGGCATTCCCGAATCCAACAACGCGGTCAATCCCAACGCCGTGTCCCACGTCGGCGAAATGCACGGTTGCAATCGCAAATGCTGCGGCAGTTCGGAGCCTTCAACTACGCCCTCTTCAATGCAGAAGCGGTCGAGCGCATCCAGCCCGCGTTTGATGTACGGATGCTTCGCGCTGTAGCCGAGCGCGTGGAACATCAGGATCGAGTTGAGCATCGCCGGCACGATGCCCGCCCAATCGCCCGGCGCATCCTGACGTTCGATCACCCATCGCTCGGCGGCTTCAATTCCCTTCTGCCTGAACGGGACGAGGCCGAGCTGGTCGAATCGTTTGAGCGTCTTGTCCGCTGCCAGGAAGAACGCGCCGATCATCGTGCCGTCGTTGTTCTTCAAACCGACATCGGCTCTGTCGCGCGAGCCTTCGACGAACAACTCGCCAGCGTGAACACCCAGGCCGTAAACCGGCTTCCGGTCAATCACGACCAGCAATGGCACGGTTGAAGAGCGCGCCCAGCTCGCCATCGTGTAGATGTTGAGCGGGAACCATTTCGGCAAAAACATAAACCAGGGCGGCAGCGTCGGAACGCCTGCCCACGGATACGCGCCGAACAAAGCCAGGTGCAGCTTCGTGAAGACGCGGGCTTTGGTCAGACCTCCGCGTTCGAGGATGAACTGGCGCGCGCGCTGCATCGGCGGCTCGTCCTCCCGATGGCCTGCGAGTTTCAGTGCGAAGTAAGCTTCAATCGTCGTGCTGATCTCTCCGCCGTCGCCGTAAAACAGTTCCCAGCCGCCGTGCTCGCGTTGTTCGCGCAAAAGGTAGCGCGCCATTTGCGCGATCCGCTGCTCGCGGTCTTTGCCGTTGCTGAACCGGTTGCGCGGATCGGCGTGGATCAGGATGCGGTGGAGCATCACGTATTCGGCGGTGAGCGTGACGTTGGCTTCCAACTCCGCCCACCAGTATCCGTCGAGGTTCTGCTGCGCCAGCAGGTATGCTCGGGCGTGGTGAAGCGCGCTGGCGACGCGCGATTGAGTGTCCGGCGTTATGGCTGACGGGGCCGTGCTCATGTTAGAACGTGCCGAGAGTCGGTTCCGGTTGAGGAGTCGGCGTCACTCCAGGAGTCGGCTCCGGTTCAAGTCGTGGCCCTTCCGGGGTCGTAGCGGGCGCTTGCCGTTGCGGGTATTTCAGGTAATAACCGATGATCAACGCCACATCCTCGTCGTAATTCTTGATGCCGCCCGGAACGCGGTTGGCTCTCAGATAACCGCTGAACGTGCGCCGGGCCACCGTCCCCATCACCGTACTTTTTGCGCTGCCCCAGAAATCGGCGCGCGCGCGCATGTCTCTGCGCGGCCCGTCACCGATGCGCGACAACAGTTCGGCGAAAAGCTCCGAGTTCCCTTTCGCCATAGTTTCAAAGAGTTTCAGGCCGTGCAGATAGCCCGAATAACGCACGTAAGGTTCGGTCGAGTTGGTGCAGGTGAGAAAGGCCACGAAATTGGCTTCGTCCTCTCTGGCGTACCCACGCTGATGGGCTTTGTGATGCGCCAGGACCATCGGCAGGTCGCAGGCCGGGACCTGGTCGTTGAAAGTCACTTCGCCCGTGAAGGCGATGTAAAACCCGCTGACCCCCATCCAACTCGTCAGGCGTGACAGGATGAGCGGTTTCGGATTGCTGAACTCGCCCTGGCTGGCGGCGCCGAGAAGCTGTTCCTGCTGGAAGGCGCGCTCGATGGATTTGAAGAGTGTGTCAGGCGTGATCGGCAGCGAGCTGCCGCTGATCCATTCTTTGGTTCCTCTGGCCAGTTCGTAATTGCTGTTGACGCCGGAAACGATCTGCAACCCGATAGATTCCAGATCGCCCGCGCGCGCCGGCCGCCGGTCGAACTCCAGGACTTCGGCCAACGGCATCCGCTGATAATTCAATCCCCACAGAAACAAAAAGATCGGGAACAGAACGCTCATCACCCAGAGCACCTGAAGAAAGAAGACCTTCAGCACATCGAAGAACCTGGATTCGCGCCGCCACGACCGGCGCATATACCACAATGTCCAGAAGGTGAACCAGATCGCCAGCATAACGAAGAGGATTTCGCCAATCGCTATGCCCGGCAAGAATTTGTTGAGCGCCGACAGCCAGCGACCGATGTAGTAGTAGAAGAACTGGCTGTAGACGGACTCGACCTCTTCGGTCATCAAGGCCGCCACTGCCTGTGCGCCGAGCGCAACCAGCAGCCAGACAAGTCCTCTCCAGTAATGGCGGCGGGTTCTAAATGGCCCCCCGCTATCGCCGTCAACCACTTCTTCCATATCCGCTGGCGATGGCGCCGCAATCACGACCGGCGGTCTGACCGGTACTCCTAATTTCCAACGAAAACGCATATCAGTGAACTCTCCGGTGAAATTATTCGAGGTTGTTTAGGGCGCGATGGCGTCAACTTCAATTTCGATGAGCATGCGGTCGTCAATCAAACGCCGCACTTCGACCATCGTCGCGCAGGGTCTGATGTCCCTGAAAAATTCGCCGTGCGCGCGCCCGAACTCTTCCCAGCGCGAGATGTCGGTGACGAACATTCGCGTTCGCACGACATCTTTCAAACCCGCGCCCAGAGCGACGAGCGCGCGCTCGATGTTGCGAATCACTTGAACGGTTTGCAAATAAGCGTCACCGACGCCGACGATTTCGCCGCGATCATCAGTGGCGGTCGTGCCGGTGACGAAGACTTGGGCGCCGGCGCGGATCGCGCGTGAGTAACCGACTATCGGCTCCCATTTCGTGCCTGAAGAATAGTATTGCTTTTCAGTCGTCATTTGTCAGTAGCAGTTTGTGAGTTGAAGGTTGGGCGCCGTACGGGAGCGTCAGCGACCTGAACCTCGGCAAGAGGCCGTTTTATCGAAGCCCAGGTCGCTGACGCTCCCCGTACGGCGCCTTGTCATTCGAACCTGCTGGCGGCGGCGCTCCGCACAGGCCGGCGTCTGGCGACCAGAAAGTCGAAAATGCTGACCGGCACAATCCGCGCCAACTTCATAAAGATCGAAGGGATCAGTGGAAACCGGATGACACGGTCGCCGCGTTCGATCCGTTTCAAAACCAATCGTGCGGCCGCATCCGCCTGCATCAGGAAAGGCATTTCACTTAAACTTTCAGTCATCGGCGTCAACACATAACCCGGCTCAATCGTCACCAGCCTGACGCCATGCCGGCGCAGATCAACCCGCATTCCATCAAACAGGGTCGAGAGCGCAGCCTTCGTCGCGCAGTAACCGGCGGAACCCGGAAAACCCCGGTCGCCCGCCAGACTCGAAATGGCCGCAATCGTTCCGCCATTCTGTTTGCGCATCGCCGGGATCAACTCCTCCAGACAGTACGCGACGCCGAGCAGGTTCGTTCTGAGCACTCCCTCGAACTTTGCGGCGCTGAAATTCCCAACGTCAGTCGGGCCGACGACGCCTGCGGACAGAATCGCCAGATCAATTCTGCCAAACCGGTTTAAAGTTTGCGTAACGGCCTGTCCGACTTGCGCCTGATCGCCAACGTCGCAGGCGAGAGTGATGGCGGCGACGCCGGATTTTTGCGCCTCTTTCGCCAAGCCGTCGAGCAAATCCTTTCGCCGCGCGGCCAGCGCCAGATCGTATCCTTTCGCCGCCAATTCCAGCGCCAACTCCAAGCCTATGCCCGATGAAGCTCCCGTGATGAATGCAACCGGTTTCATAATGTTTCTCGCGCCAATCGCGCGCATTCCTGCCCGCTCCACACCGCGCCTTCAATTGTCGCCGGCAACCCAGTGTCGGTCCAATCTCCGGCCAGAAAGAAATTCCTGAAGCTCGTCTGTTGCGAGGGGCGCAACGCGGCGACGCCCGGCGTGTGCGAGATCGTCGCGTCATGCTCTCTAACGACGAACGCGTGAATGGGTTCTCGCTTTCTGGCCGCCGGAAAAAACCTGCGCATTTCCTCAACTGCCATTGCGATCAACTCCTCTTTCGGCTGACCTGCGGCTTCATGTGCGCCGCTGATGACCAGAGCCAGATGTTGCCGCCGCCCGCCTGTCTCTCCCGCAATCGCGTTTTTGTTGAAAACCCACTCGATGCGCGAATCGAGCAGACCGGCGAATTCCAGGTCGGTGACTGGCTCGTCGTACCACAGATTGATCGAGACAATCGGCGCGGATTTGAACCGATCGAGGTTGCGCAACTCATCGCGTGATTCGGCCACTTCGTCGGAGATCATTCTGCGCAGCGCGAAATAAGGCGCGGCGCTGATGATCGTCTCCGCTTCGATCCGCTCGCCGCTGCGCAACGTGACGCCAACCGCCCGATCAGCTTCAAATTCAATCTGCGCAACCTCGGCGTTCAATCGAACCGAGCCACCGTGAGATTCAATGAAGGCCCGCGCGTCTTCAGTGTACAGATCACTCAATCCCACGCGCGAGATGACCATTGTCGAATCCTGGCGTGAATGCATAAAAGCCTGATCCAGCACGCGCGCAAACATATCCGCCGAGGCCCTGTCGGGCGACTCGTTCAGTGTCGCCAGCGCAACCAGGTCCCAGAAGCCACTCTGCATCCGCTCGCTTTGCCCAAGTTGATCAAGCCATTGGCGCACGGTGATGCCGGCGAGCCTGGCGCGATTGCCGTTGAGCCTGCGCAATTCCAAACCAACGCGCAATGCCCTGAACCGATCAGACCAGCCGATGGTGTCGAGTCGAGCCAGACCGATGAGCAAATGCACCGGCGCCGGCGCCGGCGGGCATTTGAAACTTGCGCGATGGACGATTCCGCCCGGCTGTTCTCGCAGAAAATCAACCTGCGGACTCTCTTGAAACTTGAGTTTGTTGATGGAGCCGATCTTTTCGAGAAAGTTCAAAGTGTGATGATAACAACCCATCATCAGGTGCTGGCCGTTATCAATTGTGTCGCCCGTGTTTTTGTCCGTGAACGAATAAGCGCGGCCTCCCAGGAATGAGCGTCGTTCGAGCAACAACACACGACCTCCAGCTTCAGCCAGATCAACCGCCGCGCTGAGTCCGGCAAAACCGCCGCCCAGAATCAGGACAGGGAGACGAGGAGAAGGGGGGAGGGGGGGCCGGGGAGACTTGGAAATCATCGCCTTGTCTCCCCCTCTCCCCCTCTCCCCTTCTCCCCTTCTCCTCTTCTTCCGATCGCCTTTACCCATTCGCCCAAAGCGATTAGGAATCGTTCGGGGCGGTGCAGCCGGACGCGATGGTTGAACACGTCGTAATTGACCTGCTCTATTCGTTTGAGCAACCCATAATAAATCCGGCCCATCGTCACGGCGGCAGTCATCGTCGGGAGATCTTCTTCAGGCAAACATTCGGCGGCGCGCCGGTAGTAACTGTGCGCGCGATCGCATTCAAATTTCATCAGATCGCGGAAATTGTCGTTGACCATCCCGTTGCGTAATTCGGCCACGCTGTATCCGAACCGCCGCATATCTTCCTGCGGCAAATAAACGCGGCCGCGGGCGGCGTCTTCTTTCAAATCGCGCAGGATGTTGGTCAATTGCAAAGCCACTCCGAGGTTGACCGCATAATCCCTGGCGGCGGGCGAGCGGTAACCGAAAATCTCGATGCACATCAACCCGGTGATCGAAGCCACGCGAAAACAATACTGGTACAACTCCTCAAAGGTTTCGTAATGGTTCCAATCCAAATCCATCTCGCAGCCGCTGATCATTTCCTCGAAATACTCTTTCGGCATCGGAAACCGCAGCAGGACGCGTTGCAATTTGCCGCCAATCGGCGTCGCCGGTCTGCCGGCATAGAGGCTTTCCAACTCTTTCCGCCACTTGTCCAATTCGACCCGCGCCTGCTCGCTGCGACCCGGGCCTTCGACGGCATCGTCAACAATGTCGTCAATCGCGCGGCAGAAAGCGTAAACGTCAATGATCGCCTGACGCTTCTGCCTCGGCAGGAACAGAAACGAATAGAAGAAATTGGATTGAACGGTCTTCGCCAGTTCGTGTCGCAGGTTGCGGGTGCGTTCGCGCAGATGCCAGGGGGTGAAATGAATGCCTTCTGATGTTACCGCTTTCATAAAACTCTGAAATGCCCTGTTTACAGGCTATAAAACTGCATGATCGGTCCTTCATGAAAAGCCATTATCGGGCTTGTCACACCTCCCCGAACTTCGTGGACGATGATTATGGATAACTTGTATGCGCCGGGCGGAGGGGTACCCGCAGGAACAGTAATGTCTACCTGATAGGTACGCTGCTTAGGAGGCCCCGAAAACAGCAGCCCGGATTCCAAGGGAACGACGGCGTAACCTACTTGCCCCTCAAAACCGGGTCCTAGTGATTCCATAAATACGCTCACGTTCCAGTTGCCAGTAATGATGTCGACCAGAGGCCCGTGTACTTCCCACTCAACCCGAGCTATCCAGGCGGTATTGACAGGAATAATGTTTGCCGGAACAGGCTCCGACGGATCAACTATCGGGACGACATTGACGCTGCCAACAATGTCGCGACTGGGAGATTCAAACTGTCCGCCGCTTTGTCTGTCCGGTTTTCCATTGATCGCCGGGCCGAGCGCAGACCGGCGCAATCTGAGCGATTCAACCAATCCCCAATGCACACAAAACCATTCTGAGGATCGGTTGAATATAGCTCCGGGACTCATATATTTGTAATTGTATTCCGCGCTATTGGGGTCGCTCACCAAAGGTGGTCGCGCGAAACCGATAATGGAAAACTCGTAAAGACATTCGAGAATCTCCTCCGGCCGCCAGTTCTCTTTCAAGCGATCTTTCCATTTCCCGTAAGCCTCCAGAAATTGCTCCCGGCTGAAGACCTGGTAGCCGATCTGCTGCAAAATCTCGAAATAAATCCGGTGATCAAGGTAGTGATTTTGTATCTCGTTAGTTATTTCATCGCTGAAGTACTGGCTGTATTCGTCGCGGGCGGCATAAATGATGTCGCTCGTGAACCGCTCCGGCAATGATTCAGGTTTCGCGCTTCGCCGCCGCTGCTTGTATACATTGAGAATGCAGTTGCAGAATTTGATCATGTCCCGCGGACGGCAGAACGTGTGGGCGCGAATGAAATGGTACTTGGACGGGAACCGTCCCAGATTCCCGGTTTCGTCAAACACCTTCTCCCAGGCGCCGCCCGGTTCTATTTCAAGCAACTCGGCGAAGCGGCGCTCCATCAGCGATTTCAGCGACGTGTCCTGGTCTGTCCGATCCCATTCAATTTCCAGAGCATAAGTGTCAGTGATCTTATTCTTATCGTTGAACGAAAGGCTGTTCCGGTAAATATCACTCCGCAAAAAGACGAGTATTTTGAGGCGCCGCCGGTATTCCTTCGCGGCGACTGCAAACTTGCGCGCAGCCAGAATCAAACCGATCAGGCGCTGCTGGTGTTCCGCCTCAGCTTTAAATTCCAGGTCCAAGTCGTCAAAACAGATGTAGTAACTATGGTCGGGGTTGAGAGACTCCAGGACCAGATGTTCGAGCGAGCGATTAACTTCCTGGAAGACGGCGGGAAGGTCCTGAGTAGACAGGTCTACCTCCATTTTAGCGCCCAGCTCGATTCCCAACTTGTTCAAATTACGCAAGCGCCGGCCCGGAGTGAATATTTCCGTGATTTGCGGACTGATCGAGCCGTAGGTGTCCTTAACGAAACTCTCCAGCTTGCCATACGCTTCCCTGGCCTGATCCGACCAGGGTTGTGACTGATCGTGATTAAGAAGAATTTTGGCGAGCGAGAGGAGAATGTAATACCGCCAGCTATGTAAGTATCTTTCCTGCTCGGCGGCGGACGACACAACCTGCTTACTATGATAGTGCCAGGGATAGTCGGCAGAGGTATAACCGACCGAAAAGATATTGTGTTCCCTCTGCCTTTGACTCGGGCTTACATCGCCTAAGCTGACAATCTCCTTGTAGATCGCCGTTTTGCCGCTGCCCTTTCGCCCCAGGATCAAAAAATGGCGATCTTGCTCTTCCAGCGCTTTTTGAAAGGCTGGATGTGATTGAAAGCAGAGGGCAAGTAAATCGTCCGATTCCGCGTCAATCGTGCCGAATTCTTCGATATCCGCTAAGGGCTTATTCATGGGTATCCTCCAATCCACATCTTCTGACGGCCTACCAAAGCTCGTGTGAGCAACCTGATCTTATCAGATGTCGTGATCCGGGGTCGCGCATTGAGCGTATCGTAACCAAGCTCTTCGATGCGTTTGAGAATCCGCATCCCGCCCAGCCACGTCAGTCGTAACTCAATCGCCAAACGCCCACTAACCAGGCTCGGCAATGTCCGCCCACGCTCGAACAATTCTTTCGTTCGTTCGATTTGAAATTCTAGCAACGCAGCGTAACGGTCGCTGAATCGTTTTTCCAGCAAATCTCCCTCGCTCACGCCAAACCGCGCCATCTCATCCTGCGGCAGATAAATTCGATCTTTCCGTAGATCAACTTCCACATCCTGCCAGAAATTGGTCAACTGCAAACCAGTGCAGATGTGATCGGAGAGTTGATGCAACCGCTCGTCGCGGTAATCGAACAGGAGCAGGATCAATCGTCCAACCGGATTGGCCGATCGCTCGCAGTAATCGAGAACCTGATCGAAATCGGCGTAACGCCGCTTCACGACATCCAGCTTGAACGCGGAGAGCAAGTCGCGGAAAAGTTTTATTGGCAATTGCAATTCCCTGACCGTTTCCGCCAGCGCGACGAAGATCGGGTGGCCGGCCTTGCCGATGTAGCAATCTTCCAGCCGCCGCTCCCAATCATCGAGCGCAGCCAGGCGTCGAGCTTCGGTTAAACCATTCGTCTCGTAACCCTCGTCCGCAAAATCGTCCGCCGTGCGAGCGAAGGCATAGATGCTGTAGACATGTTTGCGACGATTCTTCGCAACGAGCAGCGAGCCGACCGGAAAGTTCTCGTAATGCGCGCGAGCCATCCGCTCGCAATAAGCGAAGGCGTCGGTCACGCTGGACGAAGGCGCAGTCCGGTCGGTTCTATTCCAAGTGTTTACCTGAGTGCTCATAACAGAATGGGGTTGGGTGATGACGAAGGATAGCAAGAGATGACCATCAATTCAATTTGACCCGCCGCGCCGCAGTTTGCCAAACCAGTTGGCCTGTTGATAATCTGGCCGTCAATTTCAGCAATCAGATGAACAGACGCAATCAACACCATTTTCACAGGAGAGGTAACCGCTTTGAAAAAAACGCTTCTGCTCAATCCCCCGTCGTTCGAGAAATTCGATGGCGGCGCGAGTTCGCGCTGGCCCGCGACGCGGGAGATCGAAAGTTACTGGTATCCGGTCTGGCTGGCTTACCCGGCGGCGATGATCCGCGACCTCGGCGGAGAGTCGCGGCTGCTGGATGCGCCGCCACATCATGTCAGTCCCGAAGAGACGGCGCAGATCGCGAAGGACTACGAATTCATCATCCTCTTCACCTCGCACGTCGGGTTCAGGAACGACGTGCGGCTCGCTGAGCGGATGAAGGAACTCAACCCCGACCTGAAGATCGCGTTCGTCGGCCCGCCCGTCACGACGCATCCGGAACAGGCTCTGCGCGCCAGCTCTGCGATTGATTTCGTCACGCACAAAGAGTTTGACCACACGGTCACGCGATTTGCCGCAGGCCAACCGCTCGACAAAATTCCCGGCGTGCATTTCCTGCGCGATGGAAAGATGGTTTCGACTGCGCCCACGCCGCTGGTTCAGGAACTGGACAAATTTCCCTGGGTCACGCCGATCTACAAACGCGATCTGGACATCACGCGTTACAACGTGCCATTCCTGCTCCACCCGTTCATCGCGTTCTATTCGACGCGCGGATGCCCGGCGCTCTGCACCTTCTGCCTGTGGCCGCAAACTTTCGACGACCACCGCTGGCGCCAGCGTTCGGTCGAGGATGTGCGAAATGAAGTCGAGTGGGCGCTCGATGCGTTCAAACCCGAAGGCTTGCAGGAAATTTTCTTCGATGACGACACCTTCACTTTCAACCCGAAGCGGATGATCGAGATGAGCCAGGCGTTCAAGCCGCTGAAGTTTCAATGGTCGAGCACCTCGCGCGCGCACCTGGATTACGAAACGCTGAAAACGATGCGCGACGCCGGCTGCCGCCTGTTCATCGTCGGCTTCGAATCGGGTAACGAACAAATCCTGAAAAACATCAAGAAAGGCATCTCGGCCAAACGCTCGCTGGAATTCGTCAAGGATTGCAAACGCGCCGGCATCAAGGTCCACGCCGATTTCATCATCGGATTGCCAGGCGAAACCCGCGAAACAATTCGCGAAACGATTGATTACGCGAAAGAGATGGACGCCGAAACGCTGCAGGTCTCGGTCGCGCACGCTTATCCGGGCACGGAGATGTACGACTGGTTCAAAGCCCAGGGAGTGATCTTGAATAACGATCACATGTCGGATGAGTTGGGACAGCAGTTGCCGATGGCCAACTTCCCGCACCTTTCGGCGGCGGAGATGCTCGATTGGGTGCACAGGTTTTACGACGAGTATTACTTCCGACCCAAACCGATCTATCGCATAGTCAAAGGCGCGATCTTCAAGCCGCAGGAGCGCAAGCGGCTTTACAAAGAGGCGAAGGAGTTTCTGGCGACGCGCGCCAGAAGGCGTGAACTGGTGAAGGCTGGACAAGTTTGAATAGCCTGCTTTAGACAAAAGTCGGTGGAAGATTGTATAGTTTCTACGCAGCCCAACCAGACGGAGGGAACGATGATTAGTGACCGAGCACAAATAATTTGCAGCATCGGTAAAGGGCTGGAAGTGTTGGTGGACGGCGCTCCCAGTTCCGTCGTGCCTGCCAATACCCCTTGGAGGGTCCATCTTCAATGGGAGATTAGTGGGGCGCTCGCCCCATTCCTTACCGGCGGTTGGCATATCAGGGTTTTCTTGGAAGCGATCGGCAAAGGGTTTGAAGGGCAGGTGGGAGCAGCTCAGATAGACGTTAGTGAAGGGAAGATCATTGGATCTGACCGCCGCCATTACCAGGTGGATATTGAAGTTTCCGGCGCCGTGCCGCCAGGCGCATACAAAGTTGTCGCGACAGTTAACCTTGTCGCCCCGGATGGGGCATCGGGATCCGCTGCCGGTTATTCTGAAATTGGTTCGATACAAATCCTCTCACCCACTGATTCGAATAAGATAAGTAAAGCCAGTTCGAGTAAGGTAGACTCAGCTAGAGAAAGATACGCAACCCTCATTGATAAGGAATTTCTCCACGGTCTATCCGCTAATGAGGAAAAAGAACTAGAGCAAATAAACGCTTTCCTGGACGACCAGGAAGCGGACTTCTACGAACCTGCCAAAAAGAAGTTGATGGCGCTTCATGACCAGTTGCTAGCGCAATCCAGCCAGCCTCGACCGAAGGAGGAATAAAATGCCGGTGTTTCATCGCCGTCCAACGGCCCCTGAAGTGAAAGGGCACTACTCCCTGTTTCGCCCTTTCGTTCGTGAAGATTTCTCGGAATGTTGCGCCTATTGCTTGCTGCACGAAATCCTGGCTGGCGGCTCCGAAAATTTCCAGTTGGATCATTTCTATCCCCAGTCTATCTTCCTTGACCTCGTCAACAATTTCTTCAATCTCTACTACTCTTGCCACCCCTGCAATCACATCAAGCTCAACGCTTGGCCGAGCGCCGAACTTGAGGCCTCAGGCTATCGCTTCATTGACCTTTGTCAGGAGTGGTTCTCCACTCACTTTCAAGAAACTGACGATGGGCGCTGGCAGCCACAGACGAAAGCTGGGGAGTACACTGAAGCCCGGCTTCGACTCAATCGCAAACATTTAGTGGAAACGCGCGCCTGGCTGCGCAAAGTTGCGTTGCTTCATGGCGGTGAGCCAATCAATTGGGATACGCCGAGCCAAAACCAGATCGCGCGTTTATGGGGGCAAATCGGAAGTATCTGAAATGACTGAGGATTTTTACTGTGAGGAGGCGCTGAGCGAGCGCACTCCTGTCAACAAGGTGATCGAGACCGACCGCGTGCTCGCGTTTCATCACACGCGACCGTTCTGGCCAGTGCATATTGTGGTTGTGCCGAAACGTCATATAAATTCTCTGCTGACGCTCGAAGAGAGCGATAACCAGTTACTGATCGAGCTATTCGACGTCATCAAAAAGATAGCGGCGCAAGTTGTGGCCGAACATGGCGGCGCGCGCATTTTGACCAATCTCGGCCAATACCAGGACTCCAAACATCTGCACTTTCACATCAACTACGGCGATCCGTTGCGTTAAGCCAACGGCTTAATCCCCGCTAAAGCCATGGTCAAATACGGAAAGAACTTTCTGCGTCTGTGTCTCTGCCTATGCTTTTTCGTCGTCAGCCATCCGAACTCGGCGGCGCAAACACCTTCTCCACAGCTTACGGGCAAATTTCCTATACCCGCGAATCCGATTGAGCTGACCGGGACGGCGCGACCCAACGCGTATTTCGACGCGGTCGGTCACAAGGCGGCGATCTTCGCGGATGAATCGGGTGTGTTTGAGTCGTGGGTCTTTCCGATCAAGCTCTTCCACGACGCGCGCATCAGCGTCAGAGTTGACGGTCAGGACAACCCCGTTGATTTCGCCGTCATCGTCCAGCGCGTCATCGCGCGGCCCGAAGCGACGACACTGATCGCGTCAGATCAACTCTTCACGATCCGCGCGACCTTCTTCTCGCCGATTGACGAAGCCGGATCAATCGTGTTGCTCGACATTGACACGGCGCGGGCGCTGACGATCACCATCAGCTTCACGCCCGATCTGAAGCCGATGTGGCCAGGCGGGCTGGGCGGGCAGAGCGCAGGATGGCGCGATGACCTGAAAGCCTTTGTCATCAGCGAGAGCCGGCGGAAATTCAATGGAATTTTCGGATGCCCGGCGGCGACGAAAGGCGTCGCCACGCCTGCGCACCAACTGGCGTCGGGCGCGTTGCGGTTCGACATCAAGGTTGATCCGAAACTCGCCCGGCAGTTCTATTACCCGTTGATCATCGCGGGCGGAGTCAATGGTCGCCAGCCGGTGATTGATCTTTATCAACGTCTGGAAAAATCCGTCGCCGAGCAATACCAGAAGACCCTCAACCATTACCGCCGTCTGCGCGAAGAGATGATGGTCGTTGAGTCGCCGGATAAATCGCTCAACCTGGCGTTCGAGTGGGCGAAAGCCGCGCTGGACAAAGGGATGGTTGACAATCCCGATCTGGGTTACGGCCTCGTCGCCGGATGGGGAGCGACGGGTGAAGGCGCGCGTCCGGGATTCGGCTGGTTCTTCGGTGGCGACGCGGCGATCAATTCGTATGCGACGACAAGCTATGGCGATTTCGATTCGATGCGCGCCGCGTTCAAATTCCTGGCGAAGTATCAACGCGCCGACGGCAAGATCACGCACGAAATCTCGCAGGCCGCAGGGATGATCAAATGGTTCGAGGAATATCCGTATGCGTTCCTTCACGCCGACACGACGCCTTTCTACATCGCCGCAGTCCACAACCTCTACCGCCAGAGCGGCGACAAGGAGTTTATCCGGGATTTGTGGCCCGTGTTGAAGAAAGCCTACGAGTTCTGCGTCGCTAACGACAGCGACCATGATGGCATCCTTGAAAATTCAAAAGCGGGGCTTGGCGCGTCGGAGCTTGGCTCGCTGCTCAACGATCTGCATCAGGACATCTACCTGGCGGCGACGAACCTGGAGGCTTCGCTGGCGATGCGCGAATTGGCGGCGCTGATGAACGACCCGGCGCTGGGCAATCTGGCTGACCAGAAATATCAACGCGCTCTGACTTCCATCAACGAATTGTACTGGGATCAGAGGGCCGGACGGCACGTCTACGCGCTGACGAAAAGTGGAAAGCAGAACGCAGAGATCACAGCCTGGACCGCCGTGCCGATGATGTTCGGCCAACTCGATCCGAAACGCGCAGGTGAAACGCTGGCGACCTTAAGCTCATCGCAAATCAGCACGGATTGGGGCGCGCGGATGCTGAGCAATCAAAGTCCAGCTTATGATCCTATCGCCTACAACAACGGCGGCGTGTGGCCTTTTCTGACAGGCTTTGTCGCCTGCGCCGAATACGAATACCGACGCCCGCACGCGGGTTTTGCGCACGTGAAGCAACTGGCGCAACTCACTTTCGACCACGCGCTCGGCTACCATCCCGAAATTCTGTCGGGCGATTTTTACCGTCCGCTGGATGAATCGGTTCCCCATCAACTCTTCTCTTCGGGGATGGTGATCACACCATTGGTTCGCGGGATGCTGGGGTTGCGGGCGGACGCGGCCAATCGAGTCTTACGCTTCGCGCCGCAATTGCCCGCCGCCTGGGATTCGCTGAGGGTTCGGAATTACCGATTTGGAGCAAGCAGGTTGAGTTTCGACATCAGACGCTCTCAAATCTTCAATCTGAGATTTGAGATTGCGAAAGAAGATGACGAGCCTCTGAAATTGCAGTTCTCGCCCGCGCTGCCCGCGCTGGCCAGAATCACACGCGTGACGATTGACGGCAAACAGGTGAAATGCGCCGCGAGCTTTTACGGCGCCAGCGTGACTTGTAACATCGAGACCACGCTGCGCCGCCGTGCGGTGATTGAAATCACATTCAGAGGCGGAATTGAAATTGACGCGCCGCAAACAGCGATCCAACCTGGTGATCGCACGCAATCGCTCAAAATCATCGAGATCACCACTCCAGCAAACAACAAACTTGTGGCGAGGCTCGAAGGATTGCAAGGGCGCAACTATACGATCCGCGCGCGCGGTGGTTTGGGCGTCCAATCGGTTCAGGGCGGAGCGATCAGTGGCGAAGAGGGCGGTTGGAAACTGATAGACGTTTTGTTCCCCGTCTCCGCAAACATCAACGATTATCAGAGCCGGACGGTTGAATTGACGCTGAGAGAATTATCGAAGAAGGAGTTGTCGAGAAAGTAGCCTTGCCAATTTTCAGTCGAAGCGCCAACAGGAAAAGACGGCCTCGCGCAAAGATCATCTTTCTCTGCTTGATCTGCTGCGCGGCCTTTCCGGCGTTGTGGGCGTTCGTGATCGAGCCGAACCGGCTGGTCTTGCGCGAAACGCAAATCACGTTGCCAGCGTGGCCCGCGAGCTTCAAAGGCCTTCGCATCGGGGTGATTTCGGATTTGCATGGTGGCGCGCCATACATCACGACTGAGAAGATCCGCCAGGTCGTCGAAATGACGAATGCTGCGCAGCCTGATCTGGTCGTCATGCCCGGAGATTTCGTGATACAAAATGTGCTCGGCGGAAGGTTCATGGAGCCGGAAGCCATCGCCTCTGAATTGAATGGTTTACGCGCCCGATTTGGCGCATTTGCCGCTTTGGGAAATCACGATTGGTGGTATAATGGCCCGCGCGTTAAAAAGGCTCTCGAAAACGCGGGCATCCGGGTGCTTGAAAACGACGCCCTCAAGATCGAATTTAACGCTGAAGCAATCTGGCTGGTTGGCATAGGCGATATGTGGGAGGGCAGCCCCAACATCGCTTCGGCGCTCGCAAAAGTACCCAGGATGGTGAATGGCGACGCCCCCATCATCGCATTCACGCACAATCCCGACATTTTCCCCTCGATCCCTTCGGGAGTCTCGCTGACCATTGCAGGACACACTCACGGCGGGCAGGTCCGGCTCCCAATCATCGGACGGCCCATCGTTCCGTCGGCTTTCGGCGAGCGTTACGCCGCCGGTCATATTGTGGAAGGAGGCAAAAATCTTTTCGTGACTTCTGGTATCGGCACAAGTATTCTGCCGGTACGGTTCAGGGTTCCCCCGGAAATCTCGCTGCTCACAATCAATTAGTTGAAAGGTTGGTTGTGTTTTAACGACACCGCACGCCCCCGAATACCAACGTAGGAAACTCACAAGGAAGTTTTGATGTTATCGTCTTTCACCAAATTAACCCAGGGATGGCGCAACCTCTTCGCCGCGCCTGATTTGGCGCTCGATCTTGGCACGGCCAATACACGCTTATACGCGCTCGGCCACGGACTGATCGCCGACGAGCCTACCCTGGTCAAAATCCAACCCGAAACAGGAGTAATTGAAGCAGTCGGCGCCAGAGCCGCCCGCCTGTCCAGGTTGGACCACCAAGCTCTTTCGGTCTCTCCTCTTCACGCGGGAGTCGTCGCCGATGTAGAAGCGACCACTTCCCTGCTGAAATCTTTTCTCAAACGCGCGCATCGCTTCGGCATCCTGAAACCACGCGCCCTGGCTTGCGCACCGACGGGCGCGTGTGATGAAGAACGTGAGGCGCTGGTCGAAGCGACGCGCCGCGCAGGCGCAGCGGCAGTCATCGTCGTTCCGGAACCTTTGGCGGCGGCCATCGGCGCGGGGTTGGACGTTTCGTCTCCTTACGCGCAAATGCTGATTGACATTGGCGATGGCGTGACTGACATCGCGGTCATCCGCTCGGGCACGTTGATCACCACTTCGGCTGTGCGAACCGCCTGCGGCGACCTGCGTCACTCCGTCTCGCAAATGATCGCGTTTCGCTATGGCGTGCTTCTTTTCCCGCAGGAATCAGAGCGGTTGACGCATCTGGTCGGCGCCGCCCAGGATTACGAGCACGAGAGGTTGTTCGTGACCGCCGGGACGGATCTGCTGACCGGCGCGCCGGTGAGCCTGTGCGTGAGCAGCCACGACGTGATGGAAGCCATCGAGCCGTCGCTCGACACCATCATCGAAGCGATTCACCGGACCGTCCGCGATCTGCCATTGAAGACATCCTGCGAGGTTATCGAAAACGGCCTTTGCCTGACTGGCGGCGGCGCGCAGTTGCATGGAATTTCTGACCGGCTGGCCAAAGCTACTTCTCTGGACGTACGCGTCGCAAATAATCCAATGCGCGCCGTCATCAACGGCGCCCGCCAGATGCTAGCGGTTGGGAAGGTGACCGACATCTGGAAGAACTAGCGCCACTACTCTTCCATATCAATTTTCCTGGTAAAAACAACCACGCCGCGATGAGTTCAAAGGCTCATCGCGGCGTTCGCGCTCCACAACTCTGGCGCCAAAGCTTCGTTCGCGGAGGACATCAACGAGCAGAACAAACTCTGGCGCCGGAGCCTGATTGTGGAGATCCCTGAAGCTAAGGACAGAGAGAGATGAAAACCATATTTCATATGCAATATTTCATATGAGATATGAGATATGTCCGGCCAATACACCGGAAAATATTTGGGTGACTGCTTAGCAGGCGCAAGCCTGATCTGCCCCTGCAACGGCTGAGGAATCAGAAACGAGCCAGTCTCTGGCCTTGACGATACTACAGGAGATGGGTTCGTGGTCAGTGGTAGTGTAATAACCGGCGTGGGATTCAATGTGGGACTTGGGCTTGAAGGTAACCCGGCTTCGTTTCCGAATGTAGTTGCAGGAGCAGTACTCGGTGAAGTTGAGGATAAAATGCTGTTACCTATTGTGTTACCAAATATCAAAACCAGGCTAAGCGAAAGAGCTGTAAATTTGAATAATATTGGCGCCATTTCAACCTTCTCTGGTTACTCTCAACTAACAGATTCGACAACAAGAGCAGACTGGATAACATTCATCCGGAGGCAGCGGGGCAAGCCAATATCACCGGCTATGGAGTCAGGTCTGGTTCGGGGATAGGTAATATCCTGACAACGAAGGCAGCGACAGAAAGGTGATTCGATTTTGATGGGAACAACTTCTACGAGAGGATTCTGGGGCAAGCAGCGTGAACATTCACGCTATTTGGGATGCGAGTATTAGATACTATGCTACTAATTTAGTTGTCAAGCAGAAAAAGAAAAGTTTTTTAAATCAGTTGTTCAACCGGTAACTTTTACGCGTCTAGTCAGAATAACTCGCCGCTCCACGTGAAACACAGCAGACCGATTGCAGGTAAGCCTCAATAACTGAGTAGCTACCCGCAACCGGCCCGCTTGGATTTCTGGCAAAAAATCTATCCCTGAAAGTGCTCGGCGTTGATCTGAATGTAATTCTTCCATTGTTCGGGAACATCTTCGTCCCGATAAATCGCCTCGACCGGGCAGGCCGGCTGGCAGGCCCCACAATCAATGCATTCATCGGGATTGATGAAGAGTTGCTCGACGCCCTCGAATTCAGGTTCATCCTTGCGCGGGTGGATGCAATCCACCGGGCAGACGTCAACACAAGCCGTATCTTTCGTGCCGATGCACGGTTCGCAAATCACGTAAGTTGCCATTACGTTGTTCTCCTTCCTCAGGTGTCGGATGAAATTTCGGGTGAATGAAATTGCAATTGCTGATCCAGCCCGGGCCGGACTGAAACGTTATTGTACCGGTTCACATGCTGTTTGCAAGCCGTTCAAACCATTCGGCGATCTCTGCTCGCGGAGCAAAAATTTTAATCAGAGCAATCCGGCGATAAAATTCAGCAAGATAGCGCAAGAATTTCCTCTTCCCTCCGCGCTATCCTCCCGGCCAGTATCAATCCAATCAACACTTCATCAAAGGAGAGCGCAATATGTTGCAAAAAGGCGCGCCTGTCGCGGAACCGAAAGGCAAACTCGGAATCCTGCTGGTCGGGATGGGCGCTGTGACGACGACATTCATCGCTGGCGTCGAAGCAATTCGAAAAGGGATTGCCCGCCCCATCGGCAGCCTGACTCAGATGGGAACGATCCGTCTGGGCAAACGCACCGACGGCCGCTCGCCGTTGATCAAAGACTTCGTCCCGCTCGCCGGTCTCGACGACCTGGTCTTCGGCGCCTGGGACATCTTCGGCGAGAACTGTTATGAAGCCGCAATGCACGCGGGCGTGCTCGAAAAAGAATTGCTCGTGCAACTCAAACCCCAGCTCTCGAAAATCAAACCGATGCCCGCCGTCTTCGATCAGGAGTACGTCAAACGGCTGAGCGGCGCGCACGCCAAAAAAGGCAAAACGAAGATGGACCTGGCCGAGCAGTTGATGGCCGACATCGCCGAATTCAAGAAGAAAAACCGCTGCTCGCGGATGGTGATGGTCTGGTGCGCCTCAACCGAAACCTTCATTAAACCAAACCCCGTCCACAAAACTCTTGCGGCGTTTGAACAGGCCATGCGCGAAAACCACAAGGCCATTGCGCCTTCGATGATCTACGCCTACGCCGCGCTCAAATCCGGCGTCGGTTTCGCCAACGGCGCGCCGAACCTGACGGTGGACATTCCGGCTCTCGTCGAGTTGGCCGAAAAACAGAACCTGCCGATCTGCGGAAAGGATTTCAAAACGGGCCAGACGCTGATGAAGACAATCGTCGCTCCGGGATTGAAGGCCCGTATGCTGGGATTGCACGGTTGGTATTCGACCAACATCCTGGGCAATCGCGACGGCGAAGTGCTCGACGATCCCGGATCGTTCAAGACCAAAGAAGAATCGAAGCTCTCGGTCCTCGAATACATCCTGCAACCGCAGGTCTACCCCGATCTTTACAGCGATTTCTCGCACCTGGTTCGGATCAACTATTACCCGCCGCGCGGTGACAACAAGGAGGGCTGGGACAACATCGACATCTTCGGCTGGCTCGGTTACCCGATGCAGATCAAGATCGACTTCCTGTGCCGCGATTCGATCCTCGCCGCGCCAATTGTTCTAGACTTGGCGTTGTTTATGGACTTGGCGCAGCGCACGGGAATGCGCGGCATCCAGGAATGGCTCTCGTTCTATTTCAAGAGTCCGATGTGCGCGCCGAAGCTTTACCCGGAACATGACCTGTTTATTCAACTGATGAAGCTGAAGAACACTTTGCGACATCTGCGCGGCGAGGAACTGATCACGCATCTGGGGTTGGAGTATTACGACTGATCCCTATTTTCCGTCCGATTTCGCCGGCCAGAGTTCGTATTGTCCATATTTCTGCCGGTTGTCCGCATTGTCCGGGAAAACGATGATCGTGTTCTCTTCAATGATCCGCGCCTGCAATCTCTTCGCCAGGAGAAAGATCTTCAACGCTGTTTCGAGAGACACATCTCTCAATTCAATCGTGATCTTTTCGCCATCCTTGATCGCTTCGTCAAATCTGACATTGAGGTTTAACTGTTTCCCCACAGATTGAATAGCAGTCTTCAGTGAGGTGTCTTTAAAAGAAATGCTCATAGTCCTCGGCCCCAACTCCTGCACATCCGAAGGCGTTTGCGCCAACCCGACTATCGAATAGCAAAGCAGCAAAAACACAGCGGGCGTCAAAGTCTTCAGAGAATGTCGAACGAAACTACGATTGATCATTTCTATCTCCTTGGCTGTGACAGATTACTGTCAGTTTCGTTTTGCTCACTGGGAAGGCCGTCGCTGGCTGGACGGCGTGAACGCGGCGGATTGTAGCGTAGAGTGATGATCGCCGTCCACGAAGTTCCGGCTGGGAAAAACAAAATCGCCGCCCCTCGCCGCAGGCATCGCAGCCGGCAAACAAAACCAGCTTGCCTGACCGTGATCTCCTGCAGAACGCCACGATGGGCGGCGAGAGGCGGCGGTTTCAGTTTTAGAGCGGTTTGCGATCGCGTAGGTGGGACAATCGTGGCGGTCTACAAAATGGTGCGCGTATTGCCATAAATGACTTGCAGCAAGACTGCCATTTCCCGTTTTATGTCTATGTAAAGATGCAAAAGATGTGAAAAAATGTTTTTGCGTTTATGACCACATTTTGAAATTTTATGGTTGACAAGACCTAATGGATAGGCGGACACTGTCAAGCGACGGAAATGGTGCTTGGCTCAGCGAAGTAATACTCGATATTTTTCACACACACATAGCGGTTTAAATATAGAGCGAGTTGCCCAAAAGAAACGTTATCGCTCTTTCCTCCCTGTAAGCTTATCCCAATAGGCTCTTATCTCACTTATGAATGCAAGTCGTTGCTGGCTGCTTATAGACTGAATTTCACCTATAATTGGCTCATACGTCTAGAGCGAGGAGAATTAAGTATGAAAGTCTTGAACTACATTGCAATCAGCTTACTCTTGGCAGGTACCGGTGTGTTGCTCCACTATTCTGGAGGATTTCAGCTTCCCACAGCATCCAGGGATCAGGTTGCACAAAGAGAAGACAAGAGACCGCAAAAACCTCTCCAACGCCTTGTACAACATGCGAGAGAGGAAGGTCGAAGTGAAGTCGTTCTCCCATCAGTTATTGACTTGCAGACTGGTGTAACCTCAATGGCACAGATTCTCTCCGAGTACAGTATACTGCGAATTAAGGTCAAAGATACTCACGTATCAGTCGCTGACGGCGATATTAAGACTTGGTATAAGCTTGAGGTGCTGGAGGAAATACTTAGGCAAAATGAGGTAGATGATCGGCCGTTGCCAGAAAATATCCCTGCCCAATTACTTCCTTTACTTGATTCAGAGGTTCTCCATGTTCAGACAGGTGGCGTTACCTCAATTAACGGGATACGTGTGATACAGCCTCCCCCTGTAAATCAATATACGCTCAAACGTGGGCAGGACTACCTCATTGCTTCTTATCTGGAATGTGGAGGTAAATTGCTTTTTCCGGCAGCAGGAGTCGATGGTGTATTCGCTATTTCGGACTCAATTTTAACCCCTTTGGCCAAGAGGGATCGGGAATTTGTTCGCGAAGTCGAATGGGTCTACGGAAATCACCTGGATAGGCTGCGCACTGATATGAGGCTGCGGCGAGGGCGGGAAAAGTAGATCCAGGAATCTAAAATCATAAGATAAAAAAATCAAAAAAGGAGTCTTTTATGTCTTTGCGAAAAAGAGTTTTGTATTCGTGTGTCCTTCTACTAGGGGGATTATTGCTTATCACGGTTAGCAAGTCCCTGGCAGTAACCGGTCAGACAGGATGTACTTCTTACAGTTGCCCTCCATGCTATAATGACATACCTCCACTTGATGGGCATGGGCCCGTGGGTGGTGGCGATAACCGTCGTAAACTTTATGTGTTCATTGATTGGGGCAACCCAACACCTACTTCAATCTATAACGGCACGACTACTGCGATAGCAGTGTCCTTGCGGCAACCGTCCATTGACGCCCGGAAATTCACCCACTTCATTTTTTGCCCCCACGCTCAGACATCTCCCATTTCGGTAACCGTGCATGATTTGTGATGGCCGTTTCATTTATC
>Ga0187892_10002782_pt1 | contig 33747 bp, 24 predicted proteins | sample MA1701073metaG_FD_139345 | JGI IMG/M metagenome (GOLD analysis project Ga0187892, IMG submission 139345) | Bio-ooze microbial communities from a basaltic lava cave in the Kipuka Kanohina Cave System on the Island of Hawaii, USA - MA170107-3 metaG ... | reverse complement strand
GGCAACAGTAACTTCTGCTCCGGATCGTAGCTCAGGTAGATTCTGCTCATAGCCCTCACTATAATCCGTCTGGCTTTTCTTTGAACACGAATCTTTAAACATTATTCCGACAGACTCCTAGGTACCTTTGCGCTGAAAGGCCGCGATGAAAAAGCCATCGACACCGTCGCGGTGCGGCCACGTTCGAGCCATCCCAGGACTGGTTGTCAAAGAAGACTTCACGAGCAAGTTCACCGGAACAAATTGGTCGCTTAAACGAAGGAATTCAGCAGTTACTGCTTCGTTCTCTTCAGGCTCGACGGAGCAGGTCGAATAGACCAGCCGACCTCCAGTCTTGACTACTCTCGAAGCATTGATAAGTAGCTGTTTCTGCCGCTGCGACAGGTCCCGTATGTCCTCGGCTGAGATGCGCCAGCGTATTTCGGGGTTGTGCCGGAGCGTCCCAGTGCCCGAACACGGGGCATCCACCAAAACGCTGTCAAACGAGCCTTCTGGAAAGGGAAGAGGCTCGAGACCGTCCAAAACAACCGGAAAAATGTTTGCCAGCCCGTGGAGAGTGGCGGTACCGGACACGGTTTTGAGGCGATGCTGATGCAGGTCGGCGGCAACGACTCTGACTGAGCCCGGCGAATCTGCGATCTGAGTCGTCTTGCTTCCCGGTGCGGCACAAACATCAAGCACCAAATCGTGCGCGCGCGTGTTAAGCACCTGCGTGACCAGTTGTGATCCCTCATCCTGAAGGTAAATCTCTCCTGCCCGCGTCAGATCCTTCAACAAGGGGCCACCACCATTGATTCGCCATCCACCTTCGGCAATTTCAGAAGCAGACAACGAGGCCCCCGATGACCGGAGTTGATCCAGAATTTCGGCTTCCGTGGCTTTGTCCCGCACGATTCGAAATGCGATTGGTGGAGGTTGATTGTTCGCAATGGCAAAGGCTCTCGCGTCATTAACGCCGAGGAGCTCAATCCAACGATTGATCAACCAGGTCGGATGCGAAGTCTCAATCGCCAGTCGCTCGACAGGATCGGTAACGTCAGCTGACGGGTCGTATTCAGGTTCTCGAGTCGCGCGTCTCAGAACAGCATTCACAAAACTCTCGGCCGAACGGAGACGAGCCAGGCGCACTAAGTTCACTGATTCATTGACCGCGGCAGACGAAGGAATGCGTGTGAGGAAACGAAGCTGATAGAGACCAAGCCGCAAGGCGATCTGAACGGCCGCGTCAAGTCTCAGGATCTTTCGGTTAGCGTAGTGTTCTATGAGGAGATCTAACCAACGCTGCCAACGCAGAACTCCTAAAACCAGCTCGTGTGTCAGCGCTCGGTCAGCCGCCTTAAGCGTTTCCGGCTGCGCTGCCAAAAGCACTGAAGCATATGCTCCGCCGGCAACTCTGTTGAGGATCTCAAACGCTGCCTTGCGTGCGGGCGAGACTGTTTGGTTTCGGAGGTTTCGTGTCTTCTGAGTCAATCAAATTTTTCGCCAACGGCAAGGCGGGACCCGTTCAAGAAATCCCGTACGGTCATGCGCTTCTTCGCCTCGGGTTGAACTTCGAGCAGCCGCAAAGCAGTTTGCTCTCCACAACTAACGATTAGATCGTCGCCGTGAGCTTGAGTTATCTCGCCTGGAGAGGCATTCGTGCTGACGTCAAGCGGCTCTGCTTTGGTCACGATCAAACGATGCGGGCCGTAGTGGGTGTACGCGTTTGGCCACGGCTGTAATCCTCTAACACTACGTTCGATGCTGGCGGCATTTTTGTTCCAGTCAACCAATCCCATCTCCTTCTCGAGCATCGGGGCGAACGTGGCATCGCGATCGCGCTGCGGTCGAGGGGTAATCGCGTGAAGTCTTGCCAATGTTTCGCCTAAAAGCTCTGCGCCCATCAACGCCAAACGAGTCATCAACTCGGGAGCCGTTTCAGATTGACCAATGGCGGTATCTCGCTGCAGGAGAATGGGGCCTGAGTCCAACTCTTCTTCAATGAACATCGTGGTAACGCCGGTTCGCTCAGCTCCTTCGATCACGGCCCAGTTGACCGGCGCGGCACCTCGGTAAAGCGGCAAAAGCGAGAAGTGAAGGTTGAGACAGCCACGACGTGGCGTTTGCAGAAATTCGGTAGGAAGAATCCGACCATAGGCAACTACGACTGCCAGGTCTGCGACGTGCGAGGCGAATAGAGCCTTCGACTCTTTGGTTCTGATTTTTGCGGGTTGATGGACCGGTAGGCGGTGATTAAGTGCAAACTCTTTGACGGCTGGCATCGCAATATTGTGGCCTCTTCCGGACGGCCTGTCTGGTTGGGTCCAGACTGCTGCAACCTCGTGACCGTCTTCGATCACACGCTGCAAAGAAGGCACAGCAGCCTCCGGTGTTCCCATGAAAACTACGCGCATATGCTCTGACCGCGACTTCGATACCGTCTTAAAATAAATAGGCAGGCCGAGGCCTGCCCTTCTCGTTTGGTTAGAAAAACTATCTCAAACGGCAGTCCCAGCTTCGGCTCGCTTGCCGGTTGTGGCGCCGATCTTCTTCGAAGACACCTTGGCCTGTAGAAATAAGGCAAGATAATCGTGCCCGCCGGCCTTCGAATCAGTACCAGACATATTAAATCCGCCGAATGGATGCACTCCAACCAGCGCGCCGGTACATTTTCGATTGAGGTACAGGTTACCGACGTGAAAATCACGACGCGCCCGTTCGAGGCGCTCGTCGTCGCCGCTATATATTGCGCCGGTCAAACCAAACTGGGTGTCGTTGGCAATTTCGAGCGCGTGATCAAAGTCGTCAGCCTTGATAACAGCGAGCACTGGGCCGAAAATTTCCTCTTGTTCAATTGTTGCACCGGGCTTCACGTCAGCAATCACGGTAGGCTCAATGAAGAAACCCTGCTCACCGTCTGACCCGCCGCCAGTTAACAGTCGCCCGCCTTCGGCCCGCCCCTTCTCAATGTATTCGTTGATTGTCTTGAACGCTTTTTCATTGATCACGGCGCTCATGGTTGTTTCAGGACTGGTCGGGTCACCGACTCTGATCTGAGCCGTTTTCTCGACAATCTTTTCAAGCAAAGGCTCGTAAACTCGAGTGTCGATGATTGCGCGAGAGCACGCCGAACACTTCTGTCCTTGAAAACCGAATGCGGCTTGAACAATGCCGGTGGCCGCATCGTCGAGATTCGCGTCGTCCGCAACGATAATCGCGTCTTTCCCGCCCATCTCCGCAACCACTCTCTTGATCCAAATCTGCCCGTCATGGACCTTGGCGGCTCGCTCGTTGATTCGAAGGCCAATCTCCATTGAACCGGTGAAAGCGACGTAACGTGTCTTGGGATGGTCGACGACAACATCGCCCACTTCAGCACCTGAGCCGGTCATGAAATTCACCACCCCGGCCGGCAAACCAGCTTCTTCAAGGAGCTCAAAGAACTTGTAGGCGATTGTCGGAGCATCGGAAGAAGGCTTGAGGACCACGGTGTTCCCTGTAACGATCGAGGCCGTAGTCATACCCGCCATAATCGCCAGCGGAAAATTCCATGGTGGAATAACCGCGCCAACGCCAAGGGGAATGTACTCAAGTTGATTGTCTTCGCCGGGAAGCTTCGTGAGCGGCGGAGGGCTGGCATAGCGCTGCATTTCTCGGCCGTAGAACTCCATGAAATCGATGGCCTCCGCAGTGTCTCCGTCTGCTTCCGGCCATGTCTTTCCTACTTCATAAACCATCCATGCTGAGAACTCATGCTTGCGTTCACGCAACAGTTCGGCGGTTCGAAATAGCAACTGAGCGCGTTCCTCTGGCTTCGAGTTCTTCCAGGTATCGAACGCGGCGGCTGCAGCTTCCACTGCCTGGTTCGCCAACTCCTTCGTGGCTTTCTGAAAGCGGCCCACCACCTCGGTCCGGTTGGCCGGATTGATGCTGTCTAGCTTGCTCTCGGTCTTGATGCGCTCGCCACCAATAACCAGTGGATACTCGCGACCAAGTTCTTGTTTGACCTTTTCAAGCGCCTCGCGCATTGCTCGCGCGTTCTCATCCCTGCTGAAGTCAGTAAACGGTTCATTACGGAATTCTGTCGACATATGAAGCTCCGATTGCGGTTTTCCAGATACTATCACAGGGAAATGAGGCGGAACCAAATCCCTGCCGTGATCGAGGTTCTTTACAGGGCTTTTTGGTTTTGGGAACCAAACAAAACGATCCACGAAATTTCACGAAACGACACTAACTAATTTAGTGTTCGTTCGAGTGGTTTCGTGGATCGAAAGTTTCCTGATTCGGGAAAGATTGTAGACTTCTTTTAGCCCAACGCCGGGCTCCCTTAACTCGGGGTCACGACCAGTTACCAGCCTTTTGTAGCTTCTTAATCTTGCGCTTCACCAGCTCGCGCTTGAGCGGACTCATCTTGTCCAAAAAGACGATGCCATCGCAGTGGTCAGTCTCATGAAGCATGCACCGCGCGGTGAGTTCGGTGTCGTCAAGTTCGAATTCGTTTCCGTTGATGTCGTGCGCCCGGACTACTGCGCGCAGGCTGCGTTCTACCGGAGTGAAGATTCCAGGGAATGAAAGGCAGCCTTCTTCTCCGTTCTGCTCGCCTTCAACGTGGATGACTTCCGGGTTGATCATCACAATTCGCTGGTCTGGGTCTTTTCCTCCCGAACAATCCATTACAAAGAGACGTTTTGATACTCCTACCTGGACAGCAGCCAGACCAACGCCCGGAGCCGCATACATGGTCTCGAACATATCGCCGATGAGTCTCTTCAATTCGTCGTTGAATATAGTGACTGGGTCTCCCGGCGTATCGAGAACCGGGTGAGGCCACTTAACTATTTCCATCAATGCCATTCGCAGTTTTCCACCTCTAAAATCGGGCGTCCGCTTCGGAAATGCCTTCGATGTCGATTCTACGTCGAAGTTTGCTTGCTGTCAGCCGCAGGCTATTGCCAATTGTCAATTGCCGATTGCCGATTGGCAATGGTCAATGGTCAATACCCTCTTAACTGTTCGCGATAGCCTTCAAAGTTGCGCTTCATTTCTCCAAGGCTATCGCCGCCAAACTTGTCGCGCATGGCATCAGCGAGCACCAGTGCAACCATGGCTTCACCAATCACTCCCGCGGCGGGCACCGCTGTGATGTCGGAGCGTTCGAACCCGGCCGGTTGCTCCTCTTTCGTATCAATGTCCACCGATCGCAGAGGCCGCCGCAGCGTAGATAGTGGTTTCATGAATCCACGTATGCGCAACTCTTCACCGTTGGTAACACCGCCTTCCAAGCCACCGGCTCGATTCGTCTCACGAATAAACTCGCGCGTATCATTGTTATAAGCGATTTCGTCGTGGACCTCGGAACCGGGCAAACTGCTGGCCTCTGAGCCGGCCCCAATCGAAATCGCTTTCACCGCCGGAATCGACATCACCGCCTGGGCCAGACGCCCGTCCAGCTTCAAATCCCACGCTGTATGTGAACCGAGACCCGGAACCAGACCTCGAGTCACAACTTCAAAAACGCCGCCGAGTGTATCGCCAGACTCGCGTTTCTGATCGATCAGCTCAACCATCCGCTGCTGAGCCTCACTATCAGCGCATCGCAGAGGCGCGTCTTCCGGAATCGACGAGATCTCATCCCAGGTTAACTCCAACGCCACATCGGGAATCCCACCCAACTGGATCACATGACTCCTAATCTCTGCGCCGAATGCTGACAGCAGTTGTCTAGCCAGGGCTCCGCAGGCTACGCGAGCCGTGGTTTCGCGTGCTGAGGCGCGTTCCAGGACGTTGCGCAGATCGCGTGCGCCAAATTTCTGACCACCGGCCAGATCTGCATGACCAGGGCGGGGCCGTTTCAATGCTCTGGATTTCTCGGGGACAACATCCCTGGGACCAGCGGCCATGACCTCTGTCCAGTTGGCCCAGTCCTTGTTCTCAATTATCAGCGCCACGGGCGAGCCTAAAGTTAGACCATGCCGCACGCCGCTCAGGACTTCTACCGTGTCCTGCTCGATCTTCATCCGTCCACCACGACCATATCCCCATTGACGGCGTTTCAAATCGTGGTTGATCTGATCGACATCTACCGGCAGGCCCGCCGGCAAACCTTCCACTATCGCGACCAACGCGCGACCATGTGATTCTCCAGCTGTGGTGAAACGAAACATTACGCATCCATCTCCGAGCACTCGGCCGACTGGCTCTTCAAGCGTATTCACCGCAGAGACGCAGAGAGCGCAAAGGCTGCGCAGAGAATAAAACTCTACTCCCGTAACCCTAGCACCCTTCGGCGAATGCCGTCTTTAAGTACCACAACATTGAAGTTAATAATCAAACCAACGTTCCACCCTCCTAGTCTGAGGTACGTTAGTAACTGTGCTTCGTGAATGGGTGAGATGGACTCGACTGACTTCACTTCAACAACAACCGCATTGGCAACCAAGAGATCGAGACGGTAACCGCACTCCAAACGTGTTCCTTTGTATTCGAGTGGCAATGGCCATTCTTTTCTAAAGGGAATTTTTCTTAGTACCAATTCTCTTGCCAAGCACTCGTGGTAAACAGATTCAAGTAGTCCGGGGCCAAGACTCCGATGAACTTCGATGCCGGCACCAATTACAGCACCAGTAATTTCATTAACATGGATGGGCATGTTAACTCCTCTCTCTTCTCTGACATTCTTCGCACTTCTCTGCGCAACCTCGGCGTGACTCTGCGTCTCGGCGGTGAGATGGATTGGCAATCAGTGCGTTCTTGAAAAACAGTTCAACTCAAGTCATGTTAACTCCGAAAGCAGTGTTTCAGAAAAGATATTCCCTCGGCCCAGTATGCCAGCCGGATCAAAAGCACGTTTCAGCGCGGCCATCTCGCGCAGATGCTGGTCCGAATACATTTCCCGCAGGTAATCGCGCTTCAGCTTTCCAATCCCGTGTTCTGCTGAGACCGTTCCGCCTACCTTCACCGCCCGCCTCACAAACTGAAGGTAGATTTCTCGGGCTTTAATCGCTTCTGCTTCATCGCGGGGCAGAATGTTTACGTGAACATGATTGTCACCAATGTGACCAAATATCGTGTACCTCAAACTGCTCGTCTTGAGTAGGTCGTCGTAGAAATTCAGCATACCGGAAAACTGTTCATCGGGGACCGACATGTCAGTTGATACTTTGCGTTGATTGTAACGAGCAAACCATTCGTTCATCAGGACTGGCAATTGATGGCGAAACTCCCTTAGCTTTGCCTGATCCTGCTCAGTCGTCGCGAACCACGATTCGTCGGCCAGCGCATTGTGCCCTTCAAGCAGCTGCATCCATTCGCTCATCAGCGAATCTTCAGTCGTCGGCGTAGTTTCCTGTTCAAAGAATATGGCCCCTACCGCCTGCGACGGAATCGTTTCATATTTTTGCCGCAGAAAACCAAGCGACTCAGAATCAAAATACTCGAGCACCCGCGCGTCAACTGAACTGGACGCGGCTCCTCTGAAGTTCTGGCCTTCGCGTGTGGACAACGACGTAGAGCGAACCTTCTTAACGAAGGCGAGTAACGAATCGCGGTCCTTGGAGAAGACGACGCCGCTGAGCAAACCCTGCGGCTTGACAATCAACTTGAGCTCGGCTTCCACCACAACCCCAAGCGTTCCTTCACTACCGATGAAGAGATCGATGACATCCATTCCGGGTGCGACAAAGTATCCTGACGCATTTTTGCGAACGCTGGGCATCCGATATGACGGAAGTTTCGCTACTACCCGCGCGCCTGATGAGAGTGGAATCTCTATCCGGCCGTCGGCCTCGGCATGCAACTGTCCGCGCGTGAGATCGAGCAGATCGCCCGTCGTCAGCGCTACTCTTAATCGCTCGATGTAGTTTCGCGTTGGTCCATATTTGAAAGTACGCGCGCCGGAAGCATTTGTGGCAATGGTGCCTCCCAGGAAACAACTTCGCTCAGTCGGGTCTGGAGGATACAGCGCACCTTGCGATTCTACCGACTGCTGAAGGTCACGAAGGATTACCCCAGCCTCCGCGACAGCTCGACCACCAGCGCCCGAGCTAACGACACTCTTAATCCGATTAAGCCGGTCAGTCGCCAACACAATCCCGCCGAAAGGAACGCGCCCAGCGACTGTTCCGGTGCCGGCACCCGAGACGGTTACGGGCGTGGCGTCGCGCGTGGCCTCACTTAGGATTCGGCCGACCTCCTCGGGAGTTTCGGGAAACACGACACTCGCAGCAGTGCCGCCTTCCAGGTAGCTGGCATCAGTCAGGAATGACTGAATTTGATCGGGATCCGTTTTGATTAGCATCGACTCGACAAAAGCCGGGCTTGAAACAAAAAGGGGATACGATCCACGAAGCAACACGAAATTACACGAACCATTTCGTGATGGTTCGTGTTGGTTCGTGGATCGTATCCGAAGGCAAACACTTTGCTCACGTCAATTGCAGCTCGCGCTCGCGCAGATACTTAATCCGATCGCGCAACTCGGCTGCCTTTTCGAATTCGAATCGCTTCGCCGCAGCCCGCATTTCGAGATCAAGCCGTTCGATAGTCGCTGCGATGTTGTTCGCCGTGTACTCCTCAATCTGGTCCAACTCTATTGGAACTTTGAAGTAATCGGCCTCCGACGCCGTGATCAGGGTCGACTCAATCGGTTTCACGATTGTCATCGGGGTAATTCCCTGTTCCCGATTGAAGACTTCCTGGATGGCGCGTCGCCGCCGTGTCTCATCAATCGCGCGCCTCATCGAGTCGGTCTCACGGTCGGCGTACAAGATGGCTTTGCCCTTCGAGTTTCTGGCTGTCCGGCCAATCGTTTGAATCAGCGACTGCTCTGATCGCAGGAAACCTTCCTTGTCGGCGTCGAGAATTGCCACCAGGGACACTTCGGGTAAATCCAAGCCCTCGCGTAGAAGGTTGATCCCCACGAGCACATCAAACTCGCCACGTCTTAGATCCCGCAAAATCTTGATGCGCTCGAGCGTCTCAATGTCTGAATGGAGGTAACGAACCCGTACATCAACTTCAGTAAAATACTCGGTCAGATCCTCCGCCATTCTCTTGGTTAGCGTCGTTACCAGCACTCGTTCGCCTTGTTCGGCACGCGCCCGGCATTCTTCCAACAAGTGATCGATCTGGCCCTTTACCGGGTGGACCTCAACTTCAGGATCCATCAAACCCGTCGGCCTGATAATTTGTTCGATCACTTCACCGCCTGACTTCGTCAGCTCATAAGGCCCCGGAGTTGCCGATACATAAATCGTTTGCCCGATGCGTGCTTCAAACTCCTGAAAGTTCAGCGGGCGATTGTCCAGAGCCGAAGGCAGGCGAAATCCATACTCGACCAGTGTCCGCTTTCTCGACTGATCGCCCTCAAACATTCCGCGCACCTGGGGGATCGACTGGTGAGACTCATCAATTACGATGATCGTGTCTCTGGGTAAATAGTCGAGCAGCGTCGGAGGCGGTTCTCCTGGCTTCTTGCCAGTGAGGTGGCGGGAATAGTTTTCAATGCCGCGGCAAAAACCCATTTCCTTAATGAGCTCCATGTCGAACATTGTCCGCTGATGCAGCCGTTGTGCTTCAACCAATTTGCCTTCGCTAATCAGTTTTGGTTCCCACCAATCCAGTTCCTGACGAATGGTTTTTAAAGCCCGGCGAATCGTACTCTTCGGCATTACATAGTGGCTCTTCGGATAAATCGGCACGCGTGAGTTATGTTTTTGGATAACCTCTCCGAGCAAAGGATCGATCGTAGAGATTGAATCGATTTCATCGCCCCACAGCTCAATCCGAAACGCCTGATCCTGATAACTGGGAAAAATCTCAACCACATCACCGCGGACCCGAAACGTGCCGCGTCGAAAATTCACGTCTGACCGTTCGTACTGCAACTCTACAAATCTTTGCAGTAGCAGCTCACGCGAGATCCGCGCTCCCGGTTCGAGAAACACCAACATTCCGTAATAAGCGTCAGGATCACCCAGACCATAGATGCACGACACGCTGGCAACCACAATCACATCGCGCCGCTCAAACAGCGCTCGAGTTGCAGACATACGCAGTCGATCTATGTCTTCATTGACTATCGCTTCTTTCTCGATATAAACGTCGGCGGCAGGAACGTAAGCCTCCGGTTGATAGTAGTCGTAGTAAGAAACGAAATACTCAACCGCGTTTTCCGGAAAAAGCGACTTAAATTCCTGGTAAAGCTGCGCCGCCAGGGTCTTGTTGTGGGCCAGAACCAGCGTGGGTCGTTGCGTGCGCGCGATTACGCTGGCAACGGTGAAGGTCTTACCGCTTCCAGTTATTCCGAGCAGAACTTGATCTTTCGCGCCGTCGTCGAGGCCGCGTACCAGAGCGTCGATTGCTTGCGGTTGATCGCCTTTAGGTTGGTATTCCGAATGAAGCTTGAAGGGCATTCACAAATAGTAAATCGTAATTGGCAAATAGGGAAAAGGCGGCTTCAAAGAGTAGTGATCTAACTTGTCTTTGCGCCTTCAGCATTTTCTTTACGTCTTTGCGCGAAATGTATTTTGCGCGCTTATCTTTCACGCAAAAGCGCAAAGAAATCTGGATTAGGGCATTACTCTCCAAAAGGGATTTCACGCAAAGTCGCAATGCCAATCCCGTCTTCTTTGGGGCTTGGCACTTTTGCGACTGGGTGAATCTCCCAAAAACGAATGTCGTGAATGGCTGAGACCATTCACGACCAATGACGAACTAAAATCTGTTACTAACGAATCTTAAGCCGCGGAGGGCGTGCTCTCGCGGGCCTGACTACTGATCTGGTAGATCGCCTCCATGACCGCCGAGCGCACCTCTGACGGCAACGAACCGCGAACCGCGAGCCGCCGAAACGCCGGCACAATCTCACCTTGTCCACTCAAAGCCAGCAGCTTGACCACCGCCAGGCGAACTTCCACGTTCGGATGATCTTCGATGGCTTGCATCAGCGGTTGAACTTCGCCGGCTTTCGCCATTAGGAACAACAGTGAGAAAGCGTCGTACGTTTTCTCGCGGCTTTCACCGGTAAGATTAGCTATAGCATCGTTGGCCAAACCGGACGCAGCTAAGGCTGAGCCGATGTTGCGCCGCCGTTCCGGCGTTCCCTCTCTCAGCGCCTTCGTGAACGACGCCGCGCGATCCGGCTGCAATTCGTACAACGCATGCGCCGCCGCATGTCGCACTTCTGGTGCTTGATCGTCGAAAGCTTCTGAGATCAGCCGGAACGAATCATCTCCGGGCATACGAGCGAGTTGAGTTAGAGCCGCTGACCGCTCCGTCGAAAGGCTGCTCTTCAATTTCTGCAAGACATCGGCGGGAACACTTGAATCGTCACTTAATTGAGCGATGCCCTTTTCGGCTGCCACCGTGTCAATGGCTTTTACGGAAGGCTGTAACATGTGCGGTGTAGGAGGTTCATCGGCCCTGCCAACTTCCTCGACTCTTTCAGGTTGATGTAATGGAACCTCAACCCAGGGCAAATCCGCCGAGGTCTGCTCAACGTATTCGACGTAAGCGTGTTCAATCGGAATTGCTTGCTGACCAGATTCCTCGGCACGTCGATGGGCTTCTTCCGATAATCGACGCGCTTCTGCTTCCGCGGCCAGCCGGCCCTCTTCTTCAGAGCGACGACGAATTTCTTCCTGTTTCAATCGGGCTTCAGCAGCGGCACGAAGGGCGGCTTCCTCTTCCGCGCGCCGGTTAGCCTCCTTGGCCAAACGATGGGCTTCCGTTTCCGCGCGCACACGAGCTTCCACCTCCGCCTGACGTCGATTCTCCTCTTCACGCAGGCGTGTCTCCGCCGCAGCTCGAAGGGCGGCTTCCTTTTCTGCCTGCAGACGGGCCTCTTCGCCGAGCCGGAGTGCTTCCTGTTCTGCTTTCACTCGAGCAGCTTCCTCAGCCTGACGGCGAGCCTCTTCGTCTTTCAGGCGAGCCTCTGCTTCAGCTCGTCGTTGCGTTTCCGCTTCGATTCGACGGCGCTGTTCAACCTCTGCCTGTCGAAGCGCAACAATCTCTGCTCTGATTCGTTGCTCCTGCTCGGCTCGTTCGCGAGCCTTCTGCGCAACAATTTGCTGCTCTTCTGCGTCCTGGATGCTGACGTGCTGTTGTTTATCTTCCAGTTCGAGCCGGCGTTTCTCCTGTTCAGCCCGAATCTGTTCACGAGCATGAGCGAGAAGAAGCGACTCTTTCTCAGCTCTCTTCCTTTCGGCTTCCACTTCTCCCCGCCGGCGGGCGATTTCGGCGGCTGCCTGCATTAAGGCTTCCTGCTCCTGCCTAAGCTGCTGTTCGGCGGCCAGGCGGCGCTCCGCAGACTCTCGTTGGCGTTGCTCTTCAGCGCGACCTTGAGCTTCTTCTTCGTCAAGCTGACGACGAGCTTCAAGCTCGGCTCGACGACGCTCCTCTTCCTCGAGCTGACGGCGCAGTTCCTCCTCTTTTTCTACGCGTTCCTGTTGCTCTACGAATCGTCGCGCGGCGGCAGCCTTCGCACGCTTGCGCGCCAGCTCTTCGGCCGCTTTTCTGAGGACTTGGGCCTCAAGGAGAAAGCGCGCTTCTTCTTCGGCGCGGGTTTGAGCCTCGTTTTCAGTTCTTCCTCCCACTTCCATTACAAAAGGCATTCTAAACTCTTCTTCGACCTGGCGACGAGCTGCTTCCTCCTCAGCGCGCTTGCGAGTTTCCTCTTCGACACGTCTAAGAGCCTCTTCTTCGGCACGTTTTCGAGCTTCCTCTTCAGCGCGTCTGCGAGCTTCCTCTTCGACGCGTCTGCGAGCTTCCTCTTCGGCGCGTCTGCGAGCTTCTTCCTCGGCACGTTTTCGAGCTTCCTCTTCAGCGCGTCTGCGAGCTTCCTCTTCGACGCGTCTGCGAGCTTCTTCCTCGGCACGTTTGCGAGCTTCTTCGTCGGCGCGTCTGCGAGCTTCTTCCTCGGCACGTTTGCGAGCTTCTTCCTCGGCGCGTTTGCGAGCTTCCTCTTCAGCGCGTTTGCGAGCTTCCTCTTCAGCGCGTTTGCGAGCTTCCTCTTCAGCGCGTTTGCGAGCTTTTTCTTCGGCGCGTCTGCGAGCTTCCTCCTCGGCTTTCTCGCGTGCACGTTGCGCCTCGAGCCCCTTGCGCTCAAGTTCCTCGGCGGCTCGCAACAATGCCTGTTCTTCCTTCAGCAGGCGAGTTTCCTCGGTCGACAAAGTTTCTTCGGGCTTCTCAACGACAGATGCAACTGGATGCGATGAGGACGACGCAAGCGGCTTTGCAGCTTCTTCACTCGGCACAACTAGCACCTGCCGAGGTTCTACAACCTCCTGGACTGATTCACGTTCGTATGTCTGAAATACTCGATTGTGCGATTCACCGACGCGGGGTGAACTATCTGGCGACTTAGTCGTAACTGCGGCAATCTTTTCGATTGCCTCCCGAATCGTGGACTTAGGCACCTGACGGCTACTCTCGCGGCTGAGTAGCTCTTTTAAAGGCGGAATGGCCACCGGGTCGCCCAACTGGGCCAGCGACTGAACTGCAGCACTTCGGACTTCAGGCGCAGTGTCATGCAGCGCTGCTACCAAATGAGAAGTAGCCAGCTGGCTGTCTACTTGACCAAGCTTGATCGCCGCTGCCACTCGCTCTGAAGGCGAATCAGCTGTCCGCAGGTCTCGAGTTATCTCGTCAAAGTAACCGTGCTTTAGAAACTCCTGGCGCACGTAATCGCGGTGCTCGAACGTGCGCGCGCCGATTGCTGCGAGCAATTGCGCGGCTATCATTTGCCGAGTTGTTGAATCAGTGGAACTGATTACACTCGCGTCATACTCTCTTCCGGCCAGAAGCTCCCTAACTTCAACGTCTACTTGCTGAGCCGAGATCTGAGGACCGGACACAGGCTGCCCTTCAACCAAAGGTTGGGGCTCAATGGAGGGCGATATGTTCGGCTGTGTCGGCGTCTCGAGTTTCCGGCCGACTCTACTCGTTTCAGGTGAACCGGGACCGCTGGTTTGTGGTTTATCAACGTCGGTTACTGCAAGAACTGGATCCGCAGGCATCGAGGATTCAGCCGTACCGCTGAATCGCGCTCTATCAATGTCGTCTTTGGACGAGACAGGAGCCGAAGGGACAGGCAATTCGTCGGCGCCGCCGATTCCGGTATCAACATCGGCTTTTGCAGATACTGGAACCGACGGGACAGGCGATCCGGCAGGACTGCTAAAGTTCATTAAGGCAGGGGCGTCGCTCGGCGCTGATTCACCCATCGACTTTGGCTTCGCAAGTCGTTCCTTTGAATGCCTTGGACGCTTCCTGCGTGATCCAAAAGGCTTGTACCTGATTAACAAAATAGCTAGCGCCGACAAAAGCACTGCGGCAATGAGCACCGTTAACCAGTTTTGTGACGCGCGTTGGACAAGCGTCAGATTTGCAGCTGGCGCAGTTCTTGAATCTCGTGGCCCGGTTGTTCCAGGTTGCTGACTGGAACTCGTTGACTGATTTGGAGCCGGCGAAATGAGAGATGGCGACGATCCCGAGGTCGAGCTTCCGGAGCTGTCGATTGCGGCAGTGGTTCCCCCAGCATTGCTTTGATCAGAACCTTGATTGACTTGACCACTAGTATTGCCTGATCGCTCACTTGGGCTGTTTGTGCCCGGCGCCACATTCGGTCGTTGAGTCGCGGTTGTTCCCTGCGCTGAATAGCCGGCGCGTGGGTCAACGTAACTTCCGGCGTTTCGATTTGCCGTTCCACTTGGATTTTGAGACCGACCAATTCCGCTCGGGCTTGACGAAGCCGGATTGCTCGCGGCTGAAGTTGCCGGATTCGGACGGCCCGCGGTCGAAAAAACCACATCCAGACGGTTGAATCTTTGGTCGACCCGTGCGGCAGTTCCAGGTTGCAGGCGGAAAGAGAGGACTACGCCGTCACCAACTTTCTGTACTTGAGCGTCGTCGTACCCACTTCCGGTGAATCGAGATTGCGCGGCCGCAAGATCGGCTGCGGGGATCTTGACGTAGAATCGGTCGCCGCGCCGGTAAGCCTCATAGTCATTAAGCGCCGAATCAGAGACGACCGTTACTCGAGATCCCTCGTTGGCGCTGCCCGGACGTACTGAGGTCACGCGCCTTTGGCTCCTCACCTGCGCCAGACCGGCACTCAATTCAAACCAGGCTAGAAAGACGAATACCAGGACAGCAGCGACGACGCGCCATTTCATTCGGAAAGCAACTGCGTTGGTTAACTTTGATTTCATCCGGACATAGAGGGAGACACCGCCGCGCGCATTATGCAACCCTCGTCGCCGGCAGTCCAGAGGGTCAGAATTTCAATTCATCCGGCTGCCCTTCAAACTTCGAGTGCGACTCGATCTCGTTGTTTGTCTCCAACTTGGTGTCCGAAGACAGATCCGCATCAGGGTCCTGCACCAGGGGAAACTCCGGTGGTTTTTCGCCGTCTGATGTTTCCCGTTCCAGTTTGTAGAGAGCTTCGAGGAGAGCTGTTTTCACCTCCTCAGGAACGCCTTCCTGCACGGTGAGCTTGCGCAGATGCTCGACGATTCCGGCGTCACGTATGTTGGCCAGCAACCTCACCGCAGCTAGACGCACATCCAGATTCATATGACTGGAAATTGCGTCCATGATTGTGTCAATGCGTTTGGCCTTGGCCAACAGCGAAATGATGGAGAAGGCTTCGTATGACTGACGACGATCGCCGGTCGCTAACCTATCAAGTCCCTGGGAAACAATTCCGGCCTTGATACAGGCGTGGGCAACCTCCTGCAACAACTGTTCGTCTGCTGTTTCAATCAGGCGGACGTAAGCATCCGTGCGATCGAAGTTCAAACGGCTTAGAGCTCGGGCGGCGGCAGCTCGCACCTCTCGCGATTCGTCAGCCAGGCAAATCAACACCGCCGGGAAGACTGACTCATGATTGATCACCGCAAGGCTCGCTATCGCCTGCGCTCGGACAGCCGGTGCCGGGTCGAGTCGGGCAAGGTCTGAGAGCGCATTGACTGAACCGATAACGTGGAACTGCGCCAGCTCCTTCGCAGCTTCCGAACGCTTCGTCGGATCTTCGTCGGCCACCATGACAAAGGCGGCATTCAATTCAGCGTTGTCGACGACATCTGGAAGGTCTTCCACCAATGAGGCAGGTTCAAGATGCGTAATATCGTGACTGAAGAAGTCCCTACCGTCACCCAGAAGCCCGGGCTGGGCAATGGTGGTGTCGAAGAAATCCAAACCTTCAACTGAACAGGCACTCAGCGCTCGGCTGACGAGGCCGGCGGGGACGTCTGGATGTTGACGCGCCATGTCGAGCAATGCGCCGATCGCCCGCGGAAGCTTCAACTCCCCGATGCTGACGACTGCTTGATTTCGGACAATAGTTTCCTGGTCATAGAGTGCCTCGAGCAGGAATGGCAGAGCGTTCGTACACTTAACCTCACCCAGAGAACGCGCCGCAGAGGTGCGGTCGAAGGCATCCGGAGCCAGGAGTAAGGCGGCGCACTGACGAGCTACAAATCCGTATTCCTCTAAAGCTTCAAGTGCCCGTCGCCTCTCAACCTCATCGGGAGTAGACACGATCATCTTCACGAGAGAGGCTTCGATTGCCCGCCGATCGTCTGGAGCGCGAGACGAGAGAACGTCCATACGATGTGGCTGGCCCAGAACGAGCTTGCCAACTTCCTGGTCGATTCGATAAGCACCGTAAAGCGAGGTCGGGGTAGCTACGGCTGCAGTGGTTTCCGATCGACGCCCCTTTTGTAGATCACTGTTCGGCGGCCGCCCCGACGACCCAACCAGGGCGGATTGATTAGACGGAAGCGGCGTCTGGATGCTTTCCTCGACCCACTGATCCTTCGCCTTTCCCTTGCCGTTTAAGGAGGACTGGCGTGAGCGGACCTTTCGATAAACCAGAAAAGCGAAAATTGCCAAAGCCATCACGATCAACAAGCTGGTACTCGAAAAGATCGAGGCAAATAGTCCGTCGTCTTCTGGCTGAACCAGTATCTCGGGCTCATCTCCAGCGGAGCCTGGCGACGTAGCTGAGTTCTGACTGGAAACCAATAAACTCTGTCCTGATGAGCGCGAACTGGGAACGTTGGGTTGATAAGGGCCCTGGCTGCTGGAGCCGGTTGAAGCGTAACTTGTTCCCAGGCTTTGACTGGAGGAAGTCGTGGAGTCACTCGACATTGGCGCCGCTTGAACACTGTCCTGGCGGCCAGTGCCTTCCGAACCACCCGTGTTGGCGCTGATGATGAGGTTCATCCGGTTGTCGAGGCGGAGAACCGTGACGTAGTCGCTAGACTTGGTTGGAATGACAATTTCGACTGATGTTCCAACCCGGCGAAGCTTCACCCCCTGAGCAGTCTGAATCGAACTCTGAGACACGGCGTTCGGTACCACTACGTGGTAGCCCTCACCGTCCTGCCAGGTTTGCGCATTGCTCAAAGAGCCATCTGCCGCTATCGAAAATGTTGTGCCATTTGAAGAGCTTTGCGAAGTCACACCGGAGACGCTGACCGGCTTGGACTGAGCCTGCAAAGCCGAAGTCAGGGCGATGACGATAGTGATCGAAGTCAGGGCAGCAACTGTGGTCTTCTTAAAACGAACTGTCTGGCGGCCCAGGGCAAAGGCCTTGACGCGATATGAGAGGTGTTTCGAACAGAAGGAGTTTTTCATGGCGCAGGAACTGACGAATAAAACAGCAGGGCCTTGCCGGCAGGCTGAGCTGAGTGAAGGGAGTTACAGAATTGTCAATCGAACGCTCGTGAAGCGACGGTAAGATGAAGAACAGATTTTACTGTTCGTCGGTAAATTTGTAGCCAATTCCCCAAACAGTAAGGACCATTTGCGGGTTCTCCGGGTTATCCTCGATCTTGGATCGCAACCGATTGATGTGGGAATCGATTGTGCGGTCGTAACCTTCATAGGAATAATCCCAGATTTTTTCAAGCAGGTACTTACGAGGAAAGACTCTTCCCGGGTTCGATGCGAAGAGACGCAGCAGATCAAACTCTTTAGGAGTTAGTTCGACCTGGCGTTCTCCGATGGTTACTTCTCGTCGGGCTGGGTCTATTCGCAGCTTGCCACGAACAATCGGGGTTTCGTCACTTACGGAGTCCCCGCTCGAAACGTTTCGAGATCGACGCAGAACCGACTTAATACGGGCTTCCAGCTCGCGCAAACTGAAGGGCTTCGTGATGTAATCATCCGCGCCCATTTCCAGCCCGAGCACCTTGTCAACCACGTCGTCCTTGGCAGTGAGCATCAGGATCGGAAGGTAATTGACCTTCTCCCTGAGTTCCTTGCAAACGGCCAGACCATCCATTTTTGGCAGCATCAGGTCGAGCACCACCGCATCGGGTGGATCTTCGAGTGCCGTTTTGACACCTGCAATGCCATCTTCAACAGTCCTTACCTGATAGCCGGCACGAGTGAAATACTCGCTGATCGCCGTGGATATGTTTTCGTCGTCTTCCACCACCAGCAAAGAGACTCTTCGCTCTCTTGGTTCGACTTCAGGATGGTTTTCTTTGACTGATTTCTGTCTGTCAGCGGCTGTTCCCATTTGAGTGATCCAGTCTAAAACTGACAAGCAGGAGGCTAACGGGGATGGCGCCAAACAGGGGAAAGGCGCGTTCGGACGTTCGGAATACTACAGGACGAAGCAGGTAAACTCAAGCCCTAAGTTGTTGATAATGAGGCGTAAAGTGCCGATTCCGTGGCCTTAAGGCGCGTTCCTAAGCCCAGCGGACTAACCCCGACCGATGTGTTCTGGTTCAAGGCGGCCCACTTTGCTGGCGAAAGGACACTCTTAGCTCTCTATTGGGTTCTGACCAGGCAAACGGCGACCTGGGATTCGAACGCGGGGCCCATTGAAAAGTACTCCCCTCCAGAAGTCATTGTTCGTAAACTAGCCCCGCAAATGGATCGTAAGTTCTGGCGGAATGTCGCCTAAATTCGTTTGGCCGCTGACCAACCGCAAAAGGAGAATGTATGAATCCCGAGTCCCGAAAAGAGCTAATTGCGAAGTACAAGCATGGCTTCCAGGAGGTGTTGGATGCCCTGAAAGACTTTCCGGAGGAACTGATGACCGCCCATCCCTTTGAGGGCAAATGGAGTGCTCGCGAGGTGGTTCATCACCTGGCAGATAGTGAGAGTACATCGGCGTTCAGACTACGAAAGTTATTGGTCGAAGAACGGCCGTTGATCCAGGGTTATGATCAGGATCAATTCGCTGTCCGCTTGAGATACAACGAGCGAGACATTGCACCAGCGCTCGACTCCTTTCGAGCTGCGCGGGAGACCACGTCGCAGTTAATCGACTTGATGTCAGACGAAGACTGGTCTCGCGCAGGTGAGCACACGGAGAGCGGTCGATACACCGCGGAAGACTGGTTAAGAATCTACGCTGATCATGCGCACAATCATGCTGCGCAGATCAAACGTCTCCGTTCGGCGCTTGTTTCTTAGATCGGAAAATTTAAATCTCTCGGTCGCTTGACAAAGTTTTTATGCGCGAGCAAAATCCGGCTCGCTTCTAACACAAGTTGTCATTCGATCTTACGGTGAATCGAGCCAGCCGAAAATGATGGGTGCTGCTACTCTGCTGCAGACATCACTTCCCGATCTTGAAATCGTGCGTCGTGGAAAAGTGCGCGATGTTTACGCTGTTGACAGCGAGCACCTGTTAATCGTCGCCACTGACCGAATATCGGCGTTCGATAGCGTCTTGCCTACGCCGATTCGCCGAAAAGGCGAAGTGCTAACCGCACTTTCAGAATTCTGGTTTGACAAGCTCAGTCATGTAGTGCCAAATCACCTCGTCACTACTAACGCTGAAGAGATGCCTCCACTTGTGAGGCAACATTCAGACAAGCTGAGGGGCCGGTCGATGCTGGTTCGCCGAGCGGATGTCTTTCCGGTTGAATGCGTCGTAAGAGGTTATCTGTCGGGTTCGGGATGGAAAGACTACCTGAGAACTGGAGAAGTCTGCGGTCACAAACTTCCGGATGGGTTGCAAGAATCGGCAAAACTTCCCGAGCCGATCTTTACGCCCGCAACCAAGGCCGAGACAGGTCACGACGAAAACATCAGTGAAGAACAGGTTCGTAGCCTCCTGGGCGACGACACCACCACGATTCTCCGCGACACTTCACTGCGTCTCTACAATGAAGCACGTGAATATGCCCAGAGTCGCGGGATAATTATTGCAGATACAAAATTTGAGTTTGGTCAGGATCAGAACGGTCAGCCGATCCTCGTAGACGAGGTACTGACGCCTGACTCGTCGCGCTTTTGGCCGTTAGAGTCCTATGTGCCTGGAAGATCGCAGCAGTCGTTCGACAAGCAGTTCGTGCGAGACTATCTGGAGACTCTGAATTGGAACAAGCAGCCTCCCGCTCCGGCGATTCCCGCTGATGTCGCCGAAGCAACTGCTGGTCGGTATCTCGAAGCTTACAAGCTGATTACCGGAAAAGACCTGTAGTCTTAGCCTGGAATTCTGTAAGACCCGCCGGCTGCTGCCCCGGCCCCTGGTGGTGATTCCATTGCAAATGCGTGCCCAACTTGAAGTTTTGATTGATCAGATGCTGGATGGTCAGATTCTACTAGACGAAGCAGTAGCCGAGTTTGAGAGGGTTTACATTGAGAAGGCGCTCTCGCGCCACAAGAAACATCTGTCAAATACTGCGAAAATCCTTGGGATTCACCGTAATACCCTATCCAAGCGAGTGGCCACCTACCATAAGAAAGAGCGCCCCCTGAGCCGAGCGGCAAGACGTTCCTCCCGTTAGACTTCTTCCACCTATTCGTACCTAAATCCGGGTTGACAACCCGGTTCGATAAGCTATATTCTGGCACTCATCCATACAGAGTGCTAACAAAACCGTTGGATGCCTGCCCCAAGCATTTTCGCAGGAATATGTCAGGTGATATTGAAAGGAGAAACTAAGAAGAAATGGCAACTAATATCAAACCCCTACACGACCGGGTAATCGTTCGCCGCATTGAAGAGGGTGAACAGGTGCGCGGAGGAATAATCATCCCCGACACAGCCAAGGAAAAACCCCAGGAAGGCGAGGTCGTGGCGGCCGGCGATGGGAAGTACAAGGACGATGGAACCAGACAAGCGCTCGATGTCAAAAAGGGAGATCGCGTGCTGTTTGGTAAGTACAGCGGCTCAGAGATCAAAATTGATGGCGAGGAGCTCCTGATTATGCGCGAGGACGAGATTCTCGGAATCATCGAACGCGCAGGAGCGGCCAGCGGTAGCAAGAAAGGCGGCAAGTAGTCCGAACAAGACTCAGCCGCTTTTTTACTTTGATAAACCCAACATTCAGGAGAAAAGACAGAGATGGCAAAGCAAGTAGTTCATGGTGAGGAGTCACGCGCCGCAATTCTGCGAGGAATCAATCAACTCGCCGACGCTGTGAAAATCACCCTCGGTCCCAAAGGTCGTAACGTTGTAATTGATAAGAAATTTGGCTCGCCCACCATTACCAAGGATGGCGTGACCGTCGCAAAAGAGATCGAACTGAAGGATGCCCTCGAAAACATGGGCGCCCAGATGGTCCGGGAAGTCGCCTCGAAAACTTCCGACGTAGCCGGTGACGGAACAACCACCGCTACAGTTCTCGCCCAGGCAATTTTTCGTGAGGGCGTCAAAACAGTTGCCGCCGGCGCGAATCCGATGGCGCTGAAACGTGGCATCGACAAGGCAGTTGAGCGGGCGGTTAAAGAGATCAATCGGCTATCACGAGATGTAAAAGGGGATGCAATCGCTCAAGTGGGAACAGTATCTGCAAATGGTGATGAAACCATCGGCAACATCATCGCCGAGGCAATGAGCAAGGTTGGCAAGGACGGCGTCATCACCGTTGAAGAGTCAAAGACGATGGAGACGTCACTCGAGCTCGTTGAAGGAATGCAGTTTGACCGCGGCTACCTCAGCCCCTACTTCGTTACTGATCCCGAGCGCATGGAAGCGGTGCTCGAAAATCCGCTGATTCTGATTCACGAGAAGAAGATCAGCTCGATGAAAGACCTGCTGCCGCTACTGGAGCAGGTTGCCAAACTCGGCAAGCCCATGCTGATCATCGCTGAAGATGTCGAAGGGGAAGCGCTTGCGACTCTCGTTGTTAACAAGCTCCGGGGAACGCTGAACATTGCGGCAGTCAAAGCTCCGGGCTTTGGGGATCGTCGCAAAGCCATGCTCGAAGACATTGCCATCCTGACTGCCGGTAAGGTCATCAGCGAAGACCTCGGCATCAAGCTCGAGAACGTCAAGCTTGAAGACCTGGGCCGCGCCAAGAAGATCACAATTGACAAGGACAACACAACCATTGTCGAAGGCGCTGGCAAGCAGACCGACATCGAGGGTCGCGTCAAGACACTGCGCGTACAGATTGAAGAGACTACCTCGGACTATGATCGCGAGAAGCTCCAGGAGCGCCTCGCGAAGCTCGTGGGCGGTGTCGCAGTGGTCAAGGTCGGAGCAGCCACTGAGACGGAGATGAAGGAGAAGAAGGCGCGCGTTGAAGATGCCATGCACGCGACGCGCGCAGCTGCCAAAGAAGGTATCGTTCCGGGCGGCGGCGTAACGCTTGTTCGCGCGGCCAAAGCTCTGGAGAAGTTCCAGATCAGCAAAGATGGTGAAGGCGATCCCGACGAGCAAATCGGTGTCAACATCGTCCGCCGTGCCCTTGAGGAGCCTCTCCGCCAGATCGTACAGAATGCCGGCAAGGAAGGCGCGGTTATCGTCGAGCGTGTTCGTTCTGAGAAGAACGAGAACTTCGGCTTTAACGCTCAAACAGACCAGTTTGAAGACCTCGTCAAAGCAGGAGTCGTTGATCCGACAATGGTGACGCGCATTGCACTGCAGAACGCAGCCTCGATTGCGGGCCTGATGCTTACAACGGAAGCGATGGTTTCCGAGCTTCCGGAAGATGACAAGTCGGCCCCGATGCCGGGTGGCATGGGCGGCATGAGCGGCATGGGAATGTAGTTCCTGGCAAACTCAGCGGTACAAGAGCGGCCTCGTGAAAATGAGGCCGCTTTTTTGATGCTTAGGCAAGGCCAGCCTAATAGGCCCTATCCGACCTATAGGACTATTCAGATCCCGTGCACTTTTCATTGACACACCCGGTTACTTCTGGCATATACGCCGAGGTCGATCAAAGTTCTGCAAACGGCGAGACAGTTCCTTGCAAAGCACAACAACCAAAAGGTAGCTCGACCTACACCAGAACTACCTAACTGTCCTGACATTCCTTCTATGAAAGGAGCCCGTTCGTGGCTCGTCTCGCATTGCCAATCGAACAACTGAAGAGTCACTACACGGTCGTTGTGGTTGGTTCAGGTTATGGCGCGGGCATCGCTGCGTCTCGTCTGGCGCGCGCTGTCGCGCCAGATAACCAAAAGATAACCGTGTGCGTTTTGGAACGGGGTCGAGAATTCCAACCCGGAGATTTTGATCAGGACGACAAACCTATCAAGCCAGGCGAGTATCCCGACACCGAATTTGAGGCGATGCGTCAGGTTCAGGTTGATCTCCCTCAGTTTCATTCAGGCTCGCGCACGGGTCTGTTTGATATCCGCATGAACAAGGAGATAAACGTCTTCGTGGGTTGCGGTTTGGGCGGTACGTCGCTGGTCAATGCGAACGTCTGCATCGAAGCTGAAGACGCAGTGTTTCAGAGTGCCGAGTGGCCAGCGCAGATTAAGAGCGAGAACGGGATCGCCGAGTTAAGAAAAGGGTATGGACATGCGAGGGCCATGCTCAAACCAGTCAGTTATGATTTTCATGGCCATCCTGAGAAATTCCCGCCCATAACTAAGTTGAGCGCTTTGGAGAAATCAGCTACTCACCTGGGGCAGCAGTTTTATCCTCCACCAATAAATGTCAACTTCGAAAAACTTGAAAAGAACACTAATCATGTCGGCGTGGAACAGCATCGTTGTGTTGGTTGCGGTGATTGCATGAGCGGCTGCAACTATCGGGCGAAGAACACGGTTCTCATGAACTACTTGCCGGACGCCAAAAACCATGGCGCAGAAATCTTCACCGAAGTCTCCGTACGTCACCTTGAGCGCCAGGGAAATCGCTGGCTGGTTCATTATCAACTGCTTCAAACCGGTCGTGAGAAGTTTGACGCACCCACGATGTTTGTCAGCGCAGACATAGTGGTGCTTGGCGCCGGCACACTCGGCTCGACCGAGATTTTGTTGCGTTCGAAGAGAAAGGGACTGTCGCTGTCCTCCAGACTTGGAGAAGGATTCTCAGGAAATGGCGACGTGCTGGCTTTTGGTTACAACTGCGACGAGGAAATCAACGGCATTGGATTCGGCCATCGTCCACCAGAAGGCCGGCAAAAAGTTGGGCCTTGCATCACGGGCATCATTGACATGCGAAAACAGGCTCAACTATCCGAATCGATTGTGATTGAGGAAGGTTCCATCGCGGGTGCCTTTGGGGCTTTCCTGCCAAACCTATTTGCGGCTGCTTCAGCCATGCTGGGCGTGGACTCTGACCAGGGCGTTAAGGACAAAGCCCACGAAATTGAGCGCCAACTCGAGAGCATTGCATTCGGTCCTTACCGCGGTGCGATGCGTAACACCCAAACGATGATGTCTATGTCACATGACGACGCCAAAGGTCGACTCTATCTGGAAGACGATAGGTTGCGAATCTCCTGGCCAGGCGTCGGCGCTCAACCGAATTTTGAGAAGGTTGGGCGAAAGATTGAGGAAGCAACGGCGGCACTCGGCGGAACTTATCTGAAGAACCCGATCTCGAATCAGTACATGGGCCAGGATCTGATCACAGTTCACCCACTCGGCGGCTGCAGTATGGCCGACACAGCAAACACAGGTGTCGTAAACCATAAAGGTCAGGTTTTCTCAGGCGCGGACGGAACCGATGCTTACCCAAATCTTTACGTGAGCGACGGATCGGTTATTCCTCGCTCTCTTGGAGTGAATCCCTTACTTACAATTTCGGCGGTGGCAGAACGCAGCATCGCGCTTTTAGCGGACGACCGGTCCTGGAAAATTGACTACGAGTTTCGACCTCTGGCGGCAGCCACTCAGGTGGAATCAAAACTAGGCATCAGGTTCACCGAAAGCATGAGGGGATACTACTCCACCAAAGTGGTGGATTCGCGAGACGATGCATACCATCGTGGCGAACAGCAGGGACGACAAGACCGTACGCCCATACAATTCGTCCTGACTATTGCCTCGGATGATTTGGACCGGACAATTTCAGACGCCAACTACACGTCGATCCTGGGTTCCGTGACGGCTCCCGCACTCTCGGCACAGCCGTTGACGGTCAACATGGGTAATTTTACCTATTTCCTCGAAAACGATGAGGGGGAACTATCGGCGGGCTTCATTCAGAGACTACTGCGTTTTCTCGGCTTGGGCAGAACGACAACGAAAGGCGCAAGCAAGCGGATGCAGTACAAGATGCACCTGCGGTCCGCCGAAGGTCAGAGTTATTTCTTTTACGGTTTCAAAGTCTTGCGGAACGATCCGGGTCCGGACTTCTGGTCTGATGCAACGACGCTATTCATTACTATCCATCAGGGGGACAACATCCATGGAGCCGTCATCGGCAAGGGTTTGATGTATATACCGTTGGCTTCCTTCATGAGACAAATGTCTACCATGCGGGTAACAAATGCCAGCGGACTCGCCCAACGATGGGATGCAATGCTGCGGTTTGGCCGCTTCTTTGGCGGACGAATCATGGACACCTACGGCGCGCACCTTCTCTGATAGCTGATTTCCAGTTGTTACTCGCTATTAACGGGAGACTTCAACAATGTCACCAACACAAACTAAGCCGGGAGTGAGCTTTCGCGAAACGATGAAGGGCGGATTTGCGCTTGGCGAGACTGACCCAAAAACCGGTGAGGCCAAGGGCAACGCCGGCGGAACCACTCTCGCCATACATTGCGACATAGACATTCCTGATTCCTACGCGTTCATTTCGGACCCCGATCATTTTGTTGTGATGCACGGTCATGTCGACTTTGCTCCGCTTGGCATGAACATGCCGGCACCAAAAGGGATTTTCAATCTCTTCTGTCCGTCGAATAACCCCAAACTCAAACACATGGTTTACGAATTGGGCTTCGAACACGGCGGGCAACAATATTATGTGGCGGGGAAAAAAGAGGTTCGAGACGATGTCGGGTTTGATATGTGGGCCGATATCACCACCTGCTTCACCCGGCTGCACTCTGGCACCGATCAGAGTGGCCCGGTTGTCGGCGCCGGCGTGATCTACATCAAGCGGGAACAGCTTATGAACCTTATTCCCACGATTCACGCAACCAACACCAGCTCAAAACAAGAGAGTCTCAAGGTGCTGGCCGACTTCGGGAAGTTCTTTATGGGTTCAATCTGGGATACGTATTCCAAAACCTAATTGCGACCTAAGACTTCTTACTCTGCGTTCCTTTGCGAAAACCTTTGCGTCCTCTGCGGTTATGTTTGATCGCTCGACAAAGTACCAACCGCAAAGGGACGCAAAGGTTTTCGCAAAGGGAAACAGAAAATGGCCGGCGCATCACTTGTCACCTCCGGCTTCTTTCGGGTTTGAAACGCGCTTCCACTCGACCGCCCCGTCTGGTTCCATTTTTCACGGTTAACTCTGGATAGGTTGAGTGTTCAGCTACTAAACCCTCGATCGCCAACTCGGCTTCAATCGACTTGATGTCTCGCGGCTTCCCCTCTATCTCCATAAACATACCAAACGGAAGTTCGTCGACCGCAATTTCGGTGTCGCCCAGCATCCAGGTTTCACGTCGCTTTTCATAAACCAGGGCGGGCGTAAAGCCGAGTGCCTTAAGAATGGAATCGACCGCGTGGGGGTCACCCACCAGGGTTTCTTCTTCCAGTTGTCGCTTGATTGAGGAACGACTGGAATAGCGTTTCTTGTAAGTCAAGATTGCTTTGTTTCCGACGCGACGAAGACGCAACACCGCTTTCCCAACCTGTAGACCTTTCCCGCGGTAAAGGGTGTTCTCTTCAAACTCCTGGCCCTGGAGCTGAGCGCCGATCAATCTGAGCCGCCGTCGGACTGCTGCAACTTGCGCCTTTTTCAGACGATACTTCTTTTCGATTTCAATGGGCATAAGGCATTGCCAATTGCCAATTGCCGATTGCCAATTGGCCGTTTGCAACCGGCGAAATTATTATCGGGACTCTCTCGTTTAATAGACGGTAGGCAATCGGCGGCCGGCCATTGTAGCGAAAATCGGCAATTGGCAATCGGCAATTGGCAATGTTCATCCTTCCCTGACCCAGCGCCACACTTCGGGAATCGTCGCCTTCTTGCCATACATCAACATTCCCACGCGATAGATGCGTCCCGCCAGCCAAACCAAACCCAGGACAGTACTAAACCCGATAGACAGAGACAGCAGGATCTGCCAGAAAGGCGGCGTCTGAGTTACGATCCGAACCATCATCGTGATCGGCGAGAAAAATGGGAACATCGAAACCCAGAATGCCAACGACGAGTCGGGGCTCCGGATGACCGGAAATGCCAGGTAGAAGCCAATGGCGAGCAACAGGATGATCGGCAGGGCTAATTGCCCGCCTTCCTGCGCTGTCGTCACCATCGAGCCGACCAGTGCGTAGACGGTTGAGTAAATGAAGTAACCCAGCAGAAAGAAGAGCGCAAAATAAATGAAGACCGATGCCGGGACCCTGGGAATGTTGAAAGGTAATCCTTTCGCGGCGATTGCGGTGAAACTCAAAAAGGCCGTAGCCCATACCGCCAGCTGGGTAAGACCCAGGAGAGAAACGCCCACCAACTTCCCGACCATCAGAGTAAATGGCCTGACGGAGGAGAATAAGACTTCCGCGATGCGAGTCTCTTTCTCTTCGATCACCGCTCCAAGTACCAACTGACCATACATTAAGATGGTCAGGTAGATAATGAAACCGCTCCCAAATACGAAAACAAATCCTTCGCCAGAGTCAGTCTGCTCTCCCGTTTGACTCATCTTGATGGATTGCAGCGTCACCGGTCTCGAGAGTTCGCGCACCGTCTTGACGTTAATATTCGCTTCTGCCAGGCGTCGTTCTCTGACCGTCTCGCTTAGCGCATCCTCTAAACGCTCCCTGGTAAAGACGTCGCCGGTATTGCTGCCATAAAACTGTGGTGTTCCGTCCTGGAGTAAGTTCGCGGGAAGCACGAGATATCCATCCAACTCTTTATCGCGCACCCGGCGGTTTAGTTCAGACTTAACTTCGTCCAGTGAGCGTCCGGCGAGTTTAACTTCCTGAAGCTCGATATTGTCTTTCTGCTGCCGCGCAGCCTGCTCCACGCGTTGATTGGTGTTGGGACTAAGCGAGTTTGGATCGATTCCCAATGCCGGAGTCTCTTCCGCCTCTTCACTCGCCTGACTCACCGCGCGCGAAAGGGGTACGTACAACTTTTCCGTTTGGTCGACAACAGCCATGCGCACAGGACCGCCCTGAATGCTGAAGATAAGCATCGGCACTACCCCAAACAGCGCCATAATTAGCGGTCCCAGAATCGTGGCGAAGATGAACATCTTCGAACGCACGCGCTGCAGATACTCGCGCTTTAGCACCGCCAGAAACTTCGTCATTCGGCTTCGCCAACCTTCTCGATAAAAATATCCTTGAGACTCGGTTCGATCATTTCGAATTTGGTAACTGACGCACCAGCGTCGACAAGTCGCTTCAGAAGTTCCTGACCGCTGGCTCCCGGAGCCAGCCATACCTCCGTTTCGTCGCTGTGTTGTATGACTTTGCTCACTAGAGACGGGTCGGCTAGAACACCATTCGAGTCTTCAACTCTTAGGGCGACGGCGTTGCGACCGAAACTCTGCTTGATTTGACGCAGGCTTCCCTCGAAAACCTTCTGCGCCTTATTGATAAGGCAGATATCGTCACAGATCTTTTCGGCGACCTCCATTTGATGTGTGGAAAAGATAATGGTCGTACCGGATTTCTTCAGCTCAATCACGATGCCCTTGAGCAACTCCACACTTACCGGATCAAGACCAGAAAAAGGTTCGTCGAGGATCAGCAGATCGGGCTGGTGAATCACTGCGGTAATAAATTGAACCTTCTGTTGCATTCCCTTGGAGAGGGCCATCGCCTTTTGGTGCTTCCATTCAGTTAGCTTTAGGCGAGCGAGCCAGCGGTCGATCCGTCCATCGACTTCAGCACCGGTCAGATTCTTCAACTCGGCAAAGAACCGGAGTTGTTCTCCGATTTTCATCTTCTTGTATAGGCCGCGCTCCTCAGGCAAGTATCCGATCCTGTCTTGCAAGTCGCTGGTAAGTTGCTGCCCAAACAACTCAATCCGTCCCGAATCCGGAGCGGTGATGTTCACAATCATGCGCAGGGTCGTCGTCTTCCCCGCCCCGTTTGGTCCCAGCAGCCCGTAGATTCTTCCGGCCCTCACCTCCAGGCTCAGGTCGTTGACAGCGGTAAACTCCCCGAACCTTTTGGTGACATTCGATAGGCTTACGGTTGGGTTATCTCTGGACAATGGTCGAGCCTTTCGCTCTGGTCGAGGTCAGACGTGGGTTAACTGTACTCATCTACTAACGATACAATTCCCACCAATACGGAAAAATGGATACGAGGGTTTTTTAGTTGCGTGTTGTGGGCATCTGTTACATAGTTAACCTAACACAGCGGCTGCGGAATCGTGAGCCACCTCGAAAGGGATTTCATAGCTCTCGGGCCCCCAGATCGAAGCAGGCGTCTCCCCAGGCAACGTCCATTTGCTCGTACTCTTCGCCGTTAAAGAACCATGCCTGCGTTGATTAAGTCACTGAAACCAATCACCAGCCTTCTGATCGGTCTGCTCACTTTCGCAATCCCTGCTTTTAGCCAAACAACCTCCCGCTCCCAGGACCCGGGAGAAGTAGTCCGTGTCTATACAGATCTTGTCCAAACGGACGTCATGGTTTTCGATAAACAAGGACGGTTCGCAAACGGACTCCGCAAGAAGGATTTTGAGCTTCGCATCGATGGAAAAATAAGGCCTATTGAGTTCTTTGAGCGAGTTACGGTAGGTACTGCCAATGAAGAGACGCAACTATTGGCCGCCAGAGGAACATCCGGATTGAGCAAGGCCGGTACTCCCGCAGTGCCACTTGATCGTGGTCGCACGATCTTTTTTTATATCGACGATCTGCATCTTGGCGTGTCGAGCATGGCAGCTACGCGCAAACTGATTGCCGGCTTCATTGATGCCGAAATGAATCAGAACGATGAGGTCGGCATCACCTCAGCCAGCGGCCAGATAGGTTTTCTTCAGCAGCTTACCGACAACAAGACAGTACTTCGCGCCGCCTTACAAAGACTCAGCACCCGATCATACTCTGTGCGCGATTTCGACCGTCCTGCAATGTCTGAGTATCAGGCGCTTCTGATCGACCGTTATGACCGAGGCGTCTTTGAGTTTTTCGTTGAAGAAACGATGAGGCAGAATCAATTTATGGGTCGGCAAACAGCCGAAGGCATTGTCAGGGCTCGCGCAACTTCGCTGCTCCAACAAGCCGCAAATTTCACCCGTAGTACTCTGGCTGGTCTGGAATCTCTGGTTAAATCTTCCAGAAATCTCCCGGGACGCAAGCTTGTGTTCTTTTTGTCAGACGGCTTTTTTCTCGACAATCGCAATTCAGATTCACAAGAGCGATTGCGGAAGATCACCAGTGATGCGGCCCGCAGCGGCGTAGTGATCTACTCGCTGGACGCGCGCGGCCTGGTGGCTTCCTTAGACGACCTTTCAGTGGAAGCCCCGTTTGATCCAACCGGTCGACTGGCCAGCGCAACACTCGGTGAATTGCCCGCTTCGCAGGACGCAATGAATGCCCTCGCCAGAGACACGGGCGGCCGGCCATTCTTCAATTCAAATGCTCTCAACATTGGTGTGACTAAGGCTCTCGAAGAGACGTCGGTTTACTACTTGCTTGCCTGGAAGCCTGAACCGGGAACTTCAGACACGAGAAAGTTTCGTCGCATCGAGGTGAAACTGATTGATAGACCAGAGTTGAGCGTGCGTGTACGTCGCGGCTTCTTTGATGTTGAACCCACGGCCGATGGAACCAGTGCAAAGAGCAACAAACCTGCCACCAAGACTCCGGAAGTACAAGTGAGAGAGGCTCTGGGAACGCCATTTCCCGAGCGCACCCTCCCAATTGCCTTGACCCTGAACTACGTTAGCGAACCGAACAACCGATTGCTCCTTTCAAGTTCAATGCAAATCCCGAACGAGTTTATGTCTTTCAGCTCCGTCGACGGCAAACGCGCTGCGGTAGTGCATGTGGCGGGCACTGTCTTCAATGATCAGGGCCGAGCAGGCGCGCGCTTTGGAGAACGAATCACCTTCACCAGTCCAGCCGGAATCTCCTCAAGTCCTTCAGGCGATAGTCTGATTTACTCGTTTCCGGTTTTTCTTGGTCCCGGGCTTTATCAGGTGCGGGTGGCTGCCCGTGACGAAAAAAGTGGACGTACCGGAAGCGCGCATGGCTGGGTAGAGATCCCGGATCTTTCAAACCGTAAGTTAGCACTCAGCAGCCTGATCATCGGCTCCACAAATCGAGGATCGGTGATGAACAAGTCGAGTGACAGCTCACCGGTGGTCGATGATTTCAGCCTCAGCGTTGATCATCAGTTTCAGCATAACTCCCACATCCGCTTTCTAATCTTCGCTTACAACAGTCGATCGTCTGTCAGCACGGTCCCTGACCTCGCCGCTCAGGTCCAAGTTCTCAGAGACAATCAACCGGTTGTAACGACCGCATTGAAGAAAATTCCCACTGAAGGCGTGGATTTAGATCGGGTGCCTTACGCCGCCGATCTCTCTTTAGCTGGACTCTCCTCCGGCCGTTATTTGCTCCAGGTGACAGTCATCGACCGCGCCTCAAAAACCAGTACGTCGCAGCAAGTACGGTTTGGCATTGAATGATCCTCGTCGCAGACCACATAACCTGAGGGAATGACCACTCCATGGAAACCCACGCGAGTACAGGTTCTTGCGGCTGAGGGAAAAACTGTTCCGGACGTAATCGCTCCCAACCTTAAAGTCCTGTTCTCTGGAATTAATCCTGGCCTCTACACCGCCGCTGTTGGTCATCACTTCGCTCGCCCCGGCAACAGGTTTTGGAAAGCACTCTACGAGGCAGGATTCACCGGACGTTTATTCTCGCCGTTTGAGGAGCACGAGTTGTTGAAGAGTGGTTACGGCATCACGAATGTGGTGTCACGGGCCACCGCTTCCGCCGATCTTCTGACGACGGAGGAGGTTATCGCTGGAGGTAAACGGCTGTCTGCTAAAGTGCGTCGTTACCGCCCACGGATTCTGGCTGTCCTGGGATTGGGTGCTTACCGAACAGCTTTCAATCGCACAAAGGCGACTGTTGGTCGGCAAGACGAGATGATCGATGAGACGAGACTTTGGGTTTTGCCGAACCCGAGCGGACTAAACGCCAACTATCAGCAGGCGGCATTGACGAAGTTGTTTGCGCAATTGAAGGCAGAGATATCGGACAAGTCCGGCTAAGGCGTCACATACGCCGGCTGAGTTCCTGCACCAGCCAACTTCTGGCGGCCTTTCCTTCGACAATAAGATTTCCGTTCTTGTCGTAAATCTTCAAATACGGCACAAATGAAATGCCATGCTGTTGCGCGACCGGAGTGTTCCACTCGTCTATGTTCATGAAAAGCACCTGCATGTCGGGAACCTTTCGATGAACCTCATCCAATAGCGGACTCAACTGGCGGCAAGCGGGACACCAGTCGGCATAGAAATAAACTACGCTGATGCGGCCCTGAGTTAGATAGGGCCTGAAATCGTAGTTCTGGCCTGGAGTGTTCAGAGGCTTCGCATTTGTCTTTGGCACTTCAACGCGGCTCTTGGAAGTTCCTGAAGTTCCTGACGCACTGCTAGCGGTTCTTCCGCGAAACAACACGTCTTCTCTTCCCAGCCCCGACTTGCGAGAGTTTTTGTACGTTGCTGAGTTTGTCTGCTTCGCTGCCTGGGCACGACGCCATTCCCACGGCGGCATGGGTGATCCGTCCTGCCAGAGACCGCGTTGTTCCGTCCGTGCGGCTTGTTGCGCCTCCCCATAAATCCGGCGGTCTGCTTCGGCGAGATTGTGATCGCTCTTAGCGTCGTACCAGGCCGCTCCATCACGGATCACCTGAAGCCCAATATCCATGTTGTTACAAATCAGTCGGCCCAGGACGTTACCGGCCCTCAATTCACTGAAGTCAACTTCAACTATTCTGTTGAGAACCAGGCTCGCAAGGTGTTGTTGTGCTGTTTCACCAAACTCCTGCTTCATCTCCGGAGCGTCGACGCCTTTTAGGAGAACGGTGACTTTCTGGTTGTTCGTAAAAACGACGACCGTTTCGCCATCGCGAACTTCTGTCACCACGCCACGTAGCACCATGGCATGTGCCGGCGGCGCAAAAAGAAGAAACAAGAGTATTAAAACAGACTTGATGTATTTCATGTTTTTGTGAACCAAACAGTTGGAAATCTGAGGAGCCGACAATGCTCGGCTGGTATTGACGGGAATCACGGTATGGCACCCATCCGACGATTTGAGATTAACACCGCGAAACCGAGCCGGTCAATTCTTTGTCTGAGGCGCTTGCCCGACACACTTTAGGAAGCTCTGATCAAGTTGCATAAGGGAAAAGTCTCGCGCGATGGAGTCAGTACCACCTCGCGGTAGCGGGTGGGTCGCTTCGTCAGAAATCTGGCCTCGATTGCGTAAAGAACCCACCCGC
>Ga0187892_10002781_pt1 | contig 33753 bp, 35 predicted proteins | sample MA1701073metaG_FD_139345 | JGI IMG/M metagenome (GOLD analysis project Ga0187892, IMG submission 139345) | Bio-ooze microbial communities from a basaltic lava cave in the Kipuka Kanohina Cave System on the Island of Hawaii, USA - MA170107-3 metaG ... | reverse complement strand
GTCGTCGCCGATTCGCGCAGCCCGCGCGACGGCCGCTTCATCGAGCGCATCGGCAGCTACAATCCGCTGCTGCCGCGCGACGACGCCAAGCGCGTCGTGCTCAACGAAGAGCGCATCAGGCACTGGCTCAAGAACGGCGCCCTGCCGACCGAACGCGTCGCGCATTTCCTCGGCGCCGCGGGCCTTGGCGAGAAGCCGGCGCAGCGCCAGCAGACCATGAAGCATCTGCCGAAGGCGAAGGCGCAGGAGCGCATGAAGGCCGCGGAAGAGGCGAAGAAGGCCGCGGCCGATGCGGCGACGAAGGCCGCCGAGGCGCCGGCCCCCGCGCCGGCGCCGGCGGAAGCCCCGGCCGCCGACGCCCCGGCCGAAGCGCCCGCCGAGGGCGCGGCGCCGTAACGACGCGCCCGGACCCGGACGATCGAAATGGGCCGCCGCGTTCTGCTCGGACGTATCGCCGGCGCGCACGGTGTGCGCGGCGAGGTGCGCATCCGCAGCTACACGGCGGTGCCGGCCTCGATCGCGTCCTACGGTCCGCTCGGCGACAAGCCGGGCACGCGCGAGTTCAGGATCGCGCTGCGCGGCACGGTGCGCGGCGACGAGCTGATCGCGCGCATCGAGGGCGTCGAGGATCGCAACGCGGCGGAAGCGCTGCGCGGCACCGAACTCTATGTCGAACGCGACCGGCTGCCGCCGATCGAGCGGGCGAACGAGTATTACGAGGTCGACCTGGTCGGGCTGACGGCGGTCGACGCGAACGGCAACACGCTCGGCACGGTGGTGCGCATTGCCAACTATGGCGCCGGCCCGGTCCTGGAAGTGCGGCGGCCCGACGGCGCCGAGCTGTTGCTGCCGTTCACCGACGCGGTCGTGCCCTCGGTCGATTTGGAAGCCGGCCGGCTGGTGGCGGCGCCGCCGGCCGAGATCGAGCTGCGGCCGGACGACGCGACCGGACCGACCCCGGCGGGCAACCGGCCGGCGGAAGCGACCCGGCGCCGCCCGTTCCGTCGGCGTCCCTCGGGCCGGAAGCTGCGGCGATGAGCCCGGCGGAGAGCCCGATGGCTGGCGATCGGGGGCCTTCCGGCATGCCCGGAACGGGTCCGGCCTGGCGGGTCCGGGTACTGACGATTTTCCCCGACATGTTCCCCGGACCGCTCGGCCGGTCGCTGGCCGGCAAGGCGCTGGAGGCCGGGATCTGGGCGCTGGAAACGGTGGACATACGGGAGTTTGCGCGCGATAAACACGCCTCCGTCGACGACACGCCTTTCGGCGGCGGGGCCGGCATGGTGATGCGGCCGGACGTGGTGGATGCGGCGCTGGCCGCCGAAGCCGAAGGCCGCACGATCTATCTCAGCCCGCGCGGCCGACCGCTCGACCAGAGCCTGGTGAAGGAACTGGCGGCCGAACCGGTTGTGACGCTGCTGTGCGGCCGGTACGAAGGCGTCGACGAGCGGGTGATCGAGGCGCGCTCGCTGGAGCTGGTGAGCCTGGGCGATTTCGTCCTGTCGGGCGGCGAACCCGCGGCGATCGCCCTGATCGATGCGGTGGTGCGGCTGCTGCCGGGCGTTATGGGTCAGCCGGCGGGGCTCGAAGAGGAGAGTTTCGAAGCGGGTCTGCTCGAGTACCCGCATTACACGCGACCCGCCGACTGGCAGGGACGCACGGTGCCGGAGGTGCTGCTCTCCGGCCATCACGAGATGATCCGCCGCTGGCGACACGAGCAGGCGGAACGCACGACCGAGAAGCGGCGGCCGGATCTCTGGGCGAAATATCTCGCCGCCCGGACCGACGAGGTGCCGAAGAAGAGGAAAGGATGAACGCCATGAACACGATCCAGGAGCTCGAGGCGGCCAACGTCGCCGGCCTCGCCCAGAAAAAGTCGATCCCGGATTTCGCGCCCGGCGACACGCTGCGCGTCCAGGTTCGCATCGTCGAAGGCGACCGCGAGCGACTGCAGGCCTTCGAAGGTGTGTGTATCGGCCGCCGCAATGCCGGCGTGAACTCGTCGTTCACCGTGCGCAAGATCTCGTACGGCGAAGGCGTCGAGCGCGTGTTTCCGCTCTACAGCCCGCTGGTCGAGACCATCGAGCTGGTCCGTCGCGGCAACGTGCGGCGCGCGAAGCTCTATTATCTGCGTGGCCGTCGCGGCAAGTCGGCGCGCATCGCCGAGAAGACGGGCAGTACCGCGAACGCCGCGGACGCCGAAGCGCTCGGCGAGACCGAGACGGCCTGACGCCGGCGCAAGGTTGCATGGCCGATCCGCGCACGCTGTTCGACAAGATCTGGCAGAACCATCTCGTTCATCGCCAGGACGACGGCACCTGCCTGATCTATATCGACCGTCACCTCGTCCATGAGGTGACGAGCCCGCAGGCCTTCGAAGGCCTGCGGATGAGCGGCCGCACGGTGCGCCGCCCCGACGCCACGCTGGCGGTCGCCGACCACAACGTGCCGACCAGCAATCGCGCGCAGGGCATCGCCGATACCGAATCGCGCATCCAGGTCGAGACGCTGGAGAGGAACTGCGCCGAGTTCGGCGTCCCGTATTTCTCGATGGACGATGTCCGGCAGGGCATCGTGCACATCATCGGCCCGGAGCAGGGCATGACCCAGCCCGGCATGACGATCGTCTGCGGCGACAGCCACACTTCGACGCACGGCGCGTTCGGCGCGCTGGCCTTCGGCATCGGCACCTCCGAAGTCGAGCACGTGCTCGCGACCCAGACGCTGATCCAGCAGCCGGCGAAGAACATGCTGATCGGCGTCGACGGCACGCTGCCGCTCGGCGTCACCGCGAAGGACGTCATCCTCGCGATCATCGGCACGATCGGCACGGCCGGCGGCACCGGCCATGTCATCGAGTATGCCGGCGAGGCGATCCGCGACCTCTCGATGGAAGGCCGCATGACGGTCTGCAACATGTCGATAGAAGCCGGCGCGCGCGCGGGCCTGATCGCGCCCGACGAGACCACGTTCGAGTATCTGAAGGGCCGGCCGATGGCGCCGAAGGCGGGGCAGTGGGAGCAGGCGGTCGCGTTCTGGCGCACGCTGCCCTCCGATCCCGGCGCGCGCTACGACCGCGAGGTCCGGCTGCAGGCCGGCGCGATCCCGCCGCAGGTCACCTGGGGCACCAGCCCCGAGGACGTGCTGCCGATCACCGGCAGCGTGCCGCACCCGGACGATGCGAAGACCGAAAGCAAGCGCAAATCGATCGAGCGCTCGCTCGAGTATATGGGTCTGAAACCCGGCACCAGGCTGACCGAGGTGCCGGTCGATCGCGTGTTCATCGGCTCCTGCACCAACGGCCGCATCGAGGATCTGCGCGCGGTGGCGGCGATCGCGAAGGGCCGCACGGTCGCGAAGACGGTGCAGGCGATGGTCGTGCCGGGCTCCGGGCTCGTGAAAGAGCAGGCCGAGCGCGAAGGCATCGATCGCGTGCTGATCGAGGCCGGCTTCGACTGGCGCGAGCCGGGCTGCTCGATGTGTCTTGCGATGAACGCCGACCGGCTCGAGCCGGGCGAGCGCTGCGCCTCCACCTCGAACCGCAATTTCGAGGGCCGCCAGGGCCGCGGCGGCCGGACGCATCTGATGAGCCCGGCGATGGCGGCGGCGGCGGCCGTCACCGGCCATCTCGCCGACGTGCGCGACCTGCAGTGACATGATGTGCCCGATCCGCTTCGCGGCGATCGCGGCGGCCCTTGCGCTGGCAACGCATTCGGTCCCCGCGAACGCCCAGGACGGCGCCACGATCGAGGCGGTCGAGCAGCTTTCCAGCGACTACACCGCCATTGCCGGCGGCTGGTGGCTCGACGAGCGCTGCCGCCTTCTCAAGTTCGAGCAGAAGATCGAGTTCGAATGGCTGGTCGGCGAGCTGACCGAGGCGATCGCCGGCGAGCTCGGCGCCGGCTGGACCGGTTCGCGCCAGCAGTCGGCGCAACAGATCGCCGCCGATATTCCCTGCGACGCCGCCGCGGCCGACCTGATCGGCGATTCCGTCACGTTGGCGCGCGTCGTCACCGACCAGCTCACCGGGCTCGTCTACACGCAAGGCGCCACCGATCGCGAGTATTTGCTCGGGCGGTTCAGCTCTCTCGCACAGGGCCGCGCGGTCGCGGATCGCTGCCGCTTCAAGACCGATGCCTGGCGGGCCGAATATCGCAACCTGGTCGACCGGATCGGCGTTGCGCTCGGACAGCGCTATGCCGACGTCGACTTCAGATCGCTGGCGACCGAGGCGCAGCTCGGGATCGATGCGGCGGCGATCGAATGCACGCCCGATCTCGACAAGCGCATCGACGCGTTCTTCGCCGCGGCGCGTTCGCTCGCGCTGCAGCTCGGCCTGATCGCACCCGTCCCCTGAACCGATCCGGCGGCTGAACGGCAGATCCGCGCTATCGCGCGATCCCGATCGCCGATCCCGCGACCGGGGCGCTCGACGAATGGTGACGCCGCCGCAAAGCGGGCGAGATCGCGCAGGCGCTGCCGGAGGAGACCGGCGGCGAGACGCGCCGGGTTTTCAAAGAACACGGAACCCTGTCGTTCCTGTCGGTACCGAGGCACGTCGACGGTGCTTGGTGGGGTTTTCTCGGCTTCGACGACTGCCGCACGCCGCCCCGGTGGCGCGCTCGAAATCGGGATGCTGCGCACGGTTGCCACCATGATCGCGGGCGCGGTGCAACGCGAAGGCGTCGAGCGGCGGCCGCGCGAAAGCGAGGAGCGGCACCGGCTCGCGGCGCGCATCGTCGCCTGCGATGCGATCTGCCCGGCGGTCGAACGCGAGGCCGCCGCCGGCAAGGATCGCCGCGCGCGGCGCGCGCGTTTCGGGATCCGGCCGCCGCAAACGCTGCGCGGCCGGCGGCCGCCGGTTGCGATCCGCATCCTGCTCCGGCGCTGACTTCCTCTGCCGCCCGCCACCGGCAGCGGTTTCGAAGCGGCCGGAGGCGGGCGGAATCCCCCGTTTTCCGCCGTGGCGGAGCAATTCGAGGGCTCGCCAGATTCTAGTTGCAATTAAGAATGAGTTGCAATATCAGAGTCCGGCCCGGCGGCAGCCGGGACGGCACGAGACGCCCGTGGCAGCGGGCACGATACAGGGGGATACCAGCATGCCAATTCAGATGCGCCGCCGGGGCGGCTTTCTTGCCGGGCTTCTGTCCGGCGCCAGCGTCCTCGTTCTCGCCGGTGCGACACCGCTGGCGGCCGAACTTTCGATCGACTGGTCGAAGGCGACCGCGACCCGCATCCAGATCGCCGAGAGCGACGAAACCGGTGAAACCGGCGAAGGCGGCGAGAGCGGGGAAGGCGGCGAAGGGGGCGCCTTCGCCGCGGCCGCACCGGACGAGCGGTTTGCCGCGAATCTGCTTGCCATGAAGGGGCATCTGTTGTCGGCACTCGAACTTTACGACGACGGCGAGATCGATGCCGCGGCACCGCATTTCGAGCATCCGCGCGCGGAACATCTGGCCGCGGTCGAACCGATGCTGGACGAGCACGGCGCCGGCGAACTCGGTGAAGAGCTCGAGCAGGTCGAGACTGCCGCCTATGGCGAGGGCGGCGAGTCGGGCGCGATCGAGACGACGTGGACGGAGGCAGTCGAGGCGATCGATGCCGGTCTCGAGGACGCGATCGACGGGTCGCCGGCGCGCCTGATGTCGGTCAGCCTGCTGGTGCTGCGCCAGGCCGCGCATGAGTACGAGGAGGCGATCGAGGGCGATGCCTTCGCGCTCGAACATGAGTATCAGGACGGGCGCGGATTCTACCGTGCGGTGCGCGGAGAAATCGAATCGCACGCCGACGAACTGAACGCGATCGATGCCGCAAAATACGCCGAGCTGGTTGCGGCGCTCGATGCGGTGGGGCAAGCCTGGCCCGGCGCCATGCCGCCCGCGAGCCCACCGGTGACGACAGCGGAACTGAACGCCGCGATTGCGGGGTTCGAGATCGCGGCACTTGCCTTCCGCTGACGGGCGAAAGCACAGAATACCGGATCGTCGGCAGTCTCCCGCAGGCGCTCCGGTCCCGCAGAAAAGGGCGTGCCACCTTTTCTGCACCATGGGCGGCGCGGTACTTGGGCCTCGGCAGGGACACCGGTATCGCGCCGCCGTCATGCTATGCTCCCGCGCCGTCGGGAGGCAATCATGCATTACGGCACCGTCCAGCAACGCGTCCTCGCGTTCGTCCTCGATGCGATGATCCTTTTGGTCGTCATCGGTGTGATCGAAGCGGTAGGCATTCCGGTGTTCGACGACGTTATCCCCGTCGAAGCGCCGGTCGATGGTGCTTCGGAAACCGGTGCCGTCGAAACGGAAACGAAGTTCAAACCCTCGCTCCCCGGCATCGTGGTCACGATTGCCCTGATCTGGGGCTATTACGTGGGTTTCGAGGTGTCGCGCTACGAGGCGACGCCGGGCAAGATCGCGATGGCGCTGCGCGTCACCGACCTGGAGGGGCGCCGCGTCGGCATCGTCCGAGCCAGCATCCGTCATTTCGCCAAGCTCCTGACGCTCGCGACCCTGTCGCTCGGGTTTTTCATGGCGGTCTTCACGCGCAAGCGCCAGACCCTGCACGACCTGGTCGCCGGCTGCCTCGTCATCAGCAAGACGAAATAGGTCGCAAGGCGAGATCCGGGTGCCTTGCAGTTCGTCCGACACTCACGCTTACTGGTAGCGGCACGAATGCAGGGGGCCGCCATGCGGTATGCACCGATCGGGCGACGTTTCGGCGCCTGGCTGATCGACCTCGTCGTACTGTGGGTCGTCTTCAAGTTGCTGACCATCGTCGGACTGCCGCTGCTCGAACAAGCTCTCACCGACAATTCGGCGACGACAGCCGGCGACGACGGCTCGATGGCGTTCAAGCTCTCCTACGAATTCGACCTGGTTGCCGGCGCTCCGGCGATCGCGCTGATCTGGCTCTATTCGGCGCTTCTCGAGAGTTCCCGATTCCAGGGCACGGTGGGCAAGATCGTCCTGTCGCTGCGCGTGACCCATGTCGACGGCAGCCGGCTCACGTTCCTGCGGGCCACCGGCCGGATTTTCGCGAAACTGCTGAGCGGCTTCATCTTTATGCTCGGCTACATCGTCGCGCTGTTTACCGAGCGGAAGCAGGCCCTTCACGACCTCATGGCCAGGACGGTTGTCGTGGCCTGACCGCCGTGACATAACCCCGCCTGTGCCGTGGCCGGGGGCCCGGCCCCAGACGCACGGACCGGACGACATGGAAAAGTTCACCAGACTGCGCGGCATCGCGGCGCCCCTGCCGATGATCAACGTCGATACCGACATGATCATCCCGAAGCAGTTCCTGAAGACCATCAAGCGCACCGGGCTCGGCAAGAGCCTGTTCGACGAGATGCGCTACAACGCGGACGGCAGCGAGAAACCGGATTTCGTGCTCAACCGGCCGGCCTATCGCAAGGCGCAGATCCTGGTCGCGGGCGAGAATTTCGGCTGCGGTTCGTCGCGTGAGCATGCGCCCTGGGCGCTGCTCGATTTCGGCATCCGCTGCATCGTCGCACCGAGCTTCGCCGACATTTTCTACAACAACTGTTTCAAGAACGGCATCCTGCCGATCGCCTTGCCGCAGTCGGAAGTGGACAAGCTGATGGACGATGCCGAGCGCGGCTCGAACGCGATCGTCACCGTCGATCTCGAAGCGCAGGAGATCGCCGGGCCCGACGGTGGGCGCATCCGGTTCGAAATCGATGAATTCCGCAAGCATTGCCTGCTCAACGGGCTCGACGATATCGGCCTCACGCTCGAGAAGGCGTCGGCGATCGAGAGTTTCGAGGCGCGCAACCGCACCTCGCAGCCCTGGCAGTGGCGATAGTTTCCCTACGACATTTGTCACAGGATCTCGTTTTACCACAGAGACACAGAGGACAACGAGGCTCGGCTTCCTCTGTGCCTCTGTGGTGAACTATTCCCTTTGTTGCAGCGCAGAAGTTCCAACGCGACGGTCTCCCATCGCAGAAACGATCAGGAAGAGTTTATGCCCAAGAACCGCAAGCTGCTGATCCTCGCCGGCGACGGCATCGGACCCGAAGTGATGGGCGAGGTGAAGCGCGTCGTCGACTGGTTCGCGAAGAACCGCTCGGTCGCGTTTGACGTGAGCGACGGTCTCGCCGGCGGCGCCGCGATCGACAGGCACGGCATCCCGATCACCGAAGAGACGATGGCGGACGCAATGGCGGCCGATGCGGTGCTGCTGGGCGCCGTCGGCGGGCCGAAATGGGATTCGCTGCCCTTCGACAGGAAGCCCGAGCGCGCGCTGCTGCGCCTGCGCAAGGACATGGCGCTGTTCGCCAATCTGCGGCCGGCCATGGTGTTCGGTCCGCTCGCCGAGGCCTCGTCGCTGAAGCGCGAGCTGGTCGAGGGGCTCGACATCATGATCGTGCGCGAGCTGACGGGCGGCGTTTATTTCGGCCAGCCGCGCGGCATCGAGACGCTGCCGGACGGCACGCGGCGCGGCGTCAACACGCAGGTCTATACAACGCCCGAGATCGTGCGCGTCGCGCGCGTCGCCTTCGACCTCGCGCGTCTGCGCAAGAAGAAGGTCTGCTCGGTCGAGAAGGCCAACGTGATGGAAAGCGGCGTGCTGTGGCGCGAGGAAGTGCAGAAGCTGCACGATGCCGATTTCGGGGACGTCGAGCTCAGCCACATGTATGCCGACAATTGCGCGATGCAGCTCGTGCGCCGGCCCAGGCAGTTCGACGTGATCGTGACCGACAATCTGTTCGGCGATCTGCTCTCCGATTGCGCGGCGATGCTCACGGGCTCGCTCGGCATGCTGCCTTCGGCCTCGCTGGGCGCGGCCGATGCGACCGGGCGCCGGCGCGCCATGTACGAGCCGGTGCACGGTTCCGCGCCCGACATTGCGGGCAAGGGCCTCGCCAATCCGCTCGCGACCCTGCTCTCCTACGCCATGATGCTGCGCTATTCGTTCGAGCTCGGCGACGATGCCGACCTGATCGAGCAATCCGTCGGCGACGTGCTGGCATCGGGCGTGCGCACCAAGGACATCATGACGCCGGGTGCGACAGAGGTTTCGACGCGCGGCATGGGCGATGCGCTGCTCGCGGCGCTCGATGCGCGGGCGCGCTGAGGCCCGCCACGGTCTTGGGGTTCCGCCCGGTTACCCGGCGTTCACTTGACCGCCCGCCGACGGGTGCTGGCCTTGCGCGGATGACGCCGGGAGACCGTCGATGCGCGTTGCGATGATCCTGATGGGGGCCGTCATGACGCTCGGTCTCGGCGCTGCGACGCTGGTCGACGGTGCGGCGCAACCGGCCCCGGCCCAGAATGTGGCCCAATCTGCCGCCGGCGATTCCGTGCCCTGCGGCTGCGGCGGGCCGAAGGCGATTTACGCCGCGCAGTACGGCACGGTGCAGCCGCCGGCCCTGCGGCAGCGGACGCAGGAGCGTGAAGCCGCGGAAACGGCTGACGGCGACCGGCCGGCGACCGAAACCGACGCCGCCGACGGCGGCGGCCAGGCCCGAGAAGGGTCACGCCCGCCGATCGCCAAACCGGATCGACAGCGCCGGTCGGTCGCTTTAAGATTGTACCCGGATCGTCGCGCAGAGGGGCCGCGCATGCGTCTTCCTTCCATTCTAGCCGTGCCGGTTGCGCTCGGGCTGATGCTGTCGTCGCCGGCATCCGCCGACGACAACCAGTGCCCGCGCGCCGCCCAGGCCGCCGCAATGTCGACCTATCTCCAGTCGCAGGCCGAGGTTGCGACGGTTCCGGCCGCCGAGACGTCGGCCGAGACGTTGGCGCCGACGACCGAGTCGACCAAGAAGACGACCACGACCACCCCGACGGGCGGCTGACGCGCGCATAGGATAAAGCGATGTCAGGGCCGCCCACCGGGCGGCTCTTTTCGTTTCGGGGGGCCGCCCCGGCAGAACAGAACGAACCGGCCGGCGCGGGGTCAGGCGATCCCGTGGCGGCGATACTCGTCCGCGAGCCGGCCGGCGAGGCAGAGGCCGAGCATCCGGAAGTCGCTGAGCAGCGACCAGACCGGATGGCCGAACGTGGCCGGCCGGTTGCCCTCGATCGCGACATGGCCGAGCCAGGCGAAGCCGTAACCGGCGACGGGCGCCAGCAGGGCGAGCCAGAACGGGCCGACCGCCAGCGCGACCGCCACGATCCCGACTCCGAGCAGGCTGCCGATATAATGCAACAGCCGGCTCCCGGGGCTGCGATGCAGCGCGAGATAGAGCGGCCAGAATTCGGCATAGCGCGCCGGCCGGGCGCTAGCGGCGGCTCGCTCTGGACCGATGTCCGTCATGCCTGGCTGGGCGCGCATCGTCGCAGTGCCCCTGTCGACCAAGGATCTGCCCGGATTCCGGCGCCCGATGGCGCCGCCGGCACGCTTGCTCCGGGCACCGGCCCGGATTATGTGATCGCGGCCCCCGGACCCCGCAAGGCCGGCCGCGATGGGCCTTCCCGCCCGGGAAGCGCCGCACACCCGCGCGGGGACAAGGAAACGGAAGGTTGATCATGGGTTACAGGGTTGCAGTCGTGGGCGGCACCGGCAATGTCGGCCGCGAGATGCTGGCGACGCTGGCCGAGCACGCGTTCCCGGCCGACGAGGTCGTGCCGCTCGCCTCGGCGCGCTCGGCCGGCTCGGAGGTCTCGTTCGGCGAGGACAAGGTTCTCAAGGTCCGGGCGCTCGACAGTTACGACTTCAAGGGCATCGACATCGCGCTGTTTTCGCCCGGCGCGAAAGTGTCGGCGGTGCATGCGCCGCGCGCGGCCGAGGCCGGCGCGATCGTGATCGACAACACCTCGCATTTCCGGATGGACCCGGACATTCCGCTGGTGGTGCCGGAAGTGAATGCGGATGCGATCGCCGGCTACACCAAGCGGCATATCATCGCCAATCCGAACTGCTCGACGATCCAGATGGTCGTGGCGCTGAAGCCGCTGCACGATCTGGTGCCGATCAGGCGCGTCGTGGTCGCGACCTACCAGTCCGTCTCCGGCGCCGGCAAGGACGGCATGGACGAGCTGTTCAACCAGACCCGCGCGATCTACATGAACGGCGCGGTCGAGCGCACGAAGTTCACCAAGCAGATCGCCTTCAACGTGATTCCCCATATCGACGTCTTCATGGAAGACGGTTCGACCAAGGAGGAATGGAAGATGGCGGTCGAAACCCGCAAGATCCTCGATCCGGACATCAAGGTCAGCGCGACCTGCGTGCGCGTGCCGGTCTTCATCGGCCATTCCGAGGCGGTCAACATCGAGTTCGCCGCGCCGTTTTCGGTCGAGCAGGCGCGCGCGGCGCTCAAGAAGGCGCCGGGCGTCGTCGCAATCGATCACCGCGCCGACGAGGGCTATGTCACGCCGGTCGAATGCGCCGGCGACGGCACGGTGTTCGTCAGCCGCATTCGCAAGGATCCGACGATCGAGCACGGGCTCTCGATGTGGGTGGTCTCCGACAATCTCCGCAAGGGTGCCGCGCTCAACGCCGTGCAGATCGCCGAAGAGCTGGTCGCGAACTACCTGCCGAAGAAGTGACGCCGCTTCCGGCGCGCGCAGCGCGCAAGCCGCACGCCCCGCGCGGATCGCGATCAGGCGGAAGCGCCTGCATTTCCACCTGATCGTGTGAATCCGCCCTGCTCGTCAAAGTTCAGGGCAAATTCGCACGTTCTTGCGAAATTGCCGGCGATTCGGCAGGAACGTGAATTGCTCTAGAAAATGCGCGTGATCGCGGCCTCGATGCGGCCGGCGCCGTTCTGCTCGCCGAGCACGAGCTCGCGGCGCCCGGCGGCGGCGGTTGCGGCGACGACGCGCGAGGTATCGGCGGTCGCGGCCGCCACGGCCTCGCTCAGCGGTGCGCCCAGCAGGTGCCGGCCCAGCAGGCGGGCGGCGAAATAATCGCCGGTGCCGTGCGCCGCCGTCGCCTGGCGCTCGACCGAGCAGCGCCAGGCGCCGTCGGCATCGACCAGCAGATTGTTGAGCCGCGCGCCGCGCTCGGTTTCGACGCCGGTCACGACGACCGACAGGCTGCGACCTTCCCTGCGCGCGTTGGCGACCAGCGCGCGTGCCGCCGCCAGCACATCCTCGATCGCATCGACCGGCCGCTCCGCCAGCCAGCCGAGCTCGAACTGGTTGGGCACGATCACGTCGGCGATCGGGAGCAGCATGCTGCGCGTCGCGCGCGCGACCGCCTCCTCGACATAGAGGCCGCCGTCGCGCTCGCCGAGGACCGGATCGCAGACATAGATTGCATCCTGATTGGCGCGCCTGACCCGCGCCACCGCGTCGACCACGACGGCCGCGTTGGCGGCCTCGCCGAGATAGCCGCTCAGCGTCGCCGCGCATTCCTCGAACGCATCGATGGCCGCGAGGCCTTCGAGCAGGGCCGCCAGCAATTCGGGATGGTGCCGGCTGCCGCGCGCATCGGGATAGCCGAGATGGCTCGAGAGGGTGACGGTATCGATCGGCCAGGTCTCGATGCCGAGCGCGGCCAGCGCCAGCATGGCGGCGGCGTTGCCGACATGGCCGTAAACGACGCGGGACTGGATCGAGAGCACGGCGAGCGGGCTTGCGGCCATGCGCGCAACGTTAGCCCCCGACCGTGGGCGGTACCATAGGCGGTCCGGGGGCGGTTCCGGCCGGTCGCGCCGGCTTGTTGCCTCGAAACCGGGATTGCCTATAGTCGCCCGCGTTTTCGGGATCTGACGGGGTCGAAACGATGTATCGCGGCAACGGGCCACGCCGGTCGGCGCTCTATGTGCCGGGTTCCAACGCCCGCGCGGTCGAAAAGGCGCGCAGCCTGCCCGCCGATGCGATCATCCTCGACCTCGAGGATGCGGTCGCGCCCGATGCCAAGCGCGAGGCGCGCCAGCTGGTCTGCAACGCCGTCAGGGAAGGCGGTTTCGGCCAGCGCGAGGTGGTGATCCGCGTCAACGGGCTCAACACACCCTGGGGCTATGCCGACCTGGTCGCCGCGTCGGGAGCCGGCGCCGACGCGCTGCTGCTGCCCAAGACCGAGAACGTCGAATCGGTGCGCCAGGCTGAAACCGTGATGGCGGCCAACGATGCGCCGGACGATCTCGCGATCTGGTGCATGATGGAAACGCCGCGCGCGATCCTCAATGCCGAGGCGATCGCCGGGGCCAGCCCGCGCGTACGCTGTTTCGTGATGGGCACGTCCGACCTCACCAAGGACCTGCACGCGCTCCACACGCGCGACCGGCTGCCGATGATGACGGCGCTCGGCCTCTGCCTGCTGGCCGCGCGCGCCTTCAACCTCGCGATTCTCGACGGCGTGCATCTCGACCTCGAGGACAGCGAGGGGTTCGAGCGTGCCTGCGCACAGGGCCGCGAACTCGGCTTCGACGGCAAGACGCTGATCCATCCCGGGACCGTCGAAGCGGCCAACCGGATCTTCGCGCCGACCGACGCGGAGATCGACTGGTCGCGCCGCATCATCGCCGCCCATGCCGAGGCGGCGAAGCAGGGCCGCGGCATCGTGGTCGTCGACGGCAAGCTGATCGAGAACCTGCACGTGCTGAACGCGCGTCGCGTCGTCGAACTTGCCGATGCGATCGCCGCGAAGGACCGGGCCGAGCAGGAACGGATCGAAGCCGCGCAATGACCTGCATGACCGATCCCGGCCGCTTCTTCGAGGATTTCCGTCTCGGCGAGCGGATCCGCCACGCGGTACCGCGCACGCTGACGACCGGCGATGCCGCGCTCTATCTCGGCCTGACCGGCTCGCGCTTCGCGCTGCATTGCGCTGACAGTTTTGCGCGCACGCTCGGCTACCGCCAGGCGCCGATCGACGACGTGCTGGTCTTTCACATCGTGTTCGGCCGCACCGTCCCCGACATCTCGCTGAACGCCATCGCCAATCTCGGCTATGCCGAATGCCGTTTCGGCGTGCCGGTCTATCCGGGCGACACGCTCGCGACGGTCTCGGAGGTCATCGGCCTCAAGGAAAACTCGAACCGCGAGACCGGCATCGTCTACGTTCGCTCGACCGGCACCAACCAGGACGGCGAGACCGTGGTCGACTATGTGCGCTGGGTGCTGGTGCGCAAGCGCGACCGGAACGCGGCGGCTCCCGACCCGGTGGTACCGAAGCTCGCCGAATTCGTTGCGCCCGCCTCGCTGATCCTGCCGGAAGGCCTCGATGCCGCGCGCTGGGACGAGGTCGGCGCCGGCACCGCGAAACGCTGGGAGGATTACGAGCCCGGCACGCGCATCGACCATGTCGACGGCATGACGATCGAAGATGCCTGCCACATGACGGCGACGCGGCTCTACCAGAACAACGCGCGCGTCCATTTCAACCGGCATGTCGAGGCGCAGGGACGGTTCGGCAAGCGCATCGTCTATGGCGGACACATCGTCAGCCTCGCGCGCGCTCTCTCGGCGAACGGGCTGGCCGCGGGTTTCCGCCTCGCGGGCATCAACGGCGGGCGGCACGTCAATCCGAGCTTCGCGGGCGACACGATCTATGCCTGGAGCGAGGTGCTCGCGTGCGCCGAACTGCCGGGCCGCGGCGATCTCGGCGCGCTGCGGGTGCGCAGCGTCGCCTGCAAGAACCGTGCCGCGGTCGACTTTCCGGACCGGAATGCGGCGGGCGAGGCCGATCCCTCCGTGGTGCTCGATCTCGATTACTGGGTGCTGGCGCCGCGCCGCGTCTGATCGGTTTGCGGCGACAACGGCCTACTAGGCGCTAACAGCTACTGTGGGCGACTGCGTAAGTCGTGCCACGCTTCCCAATCAACAGGTTCGCCTTCATGCGCGATCAAATCTGTTGGCACAAGGCGGCCAACGAACAGAACAAGGTTGTGACATGGCCAGCGAGCACTTGGCGCCAAGATGCCATCAAAGCCCAAGAAGGCCGCAGCATCGCCAATCTCTTGTGTGCGTTCATAGGATAGGTTTGCGTAGTTTTCGCGAGACACCCCGAGCGCTTCGAGCGCCGCCAAGTCAGCGATTCTAAGGGTGCGCGTCGTTTGAACTGTCACACGATGAAGAATTGATCGGCTGCGCGAAGGGAAAACCGGTTGGCGGTTCAGATGATAGTATATCTCAGCGAGGGCGCCTTCACGCTCCACCGAGGTGTAAAGAACATCGAAAGTTCCAGGATCCCATCGTGCTTTCGTTGGATAGCCTTGCAACGGATCGCGACCCTCCGGAACAATGCGCCATACATCTCCTTGGTAGGCGACGCCCTCATGGGCGTCCAACAAATCAAGCAGTTCAAGATCGCGGGCGCGCCGTTCTTGCACGTAGCGCCTCAGATAAAGGCGCCCGCATCTAGGCGTTCAATGACCGCAAGTACTTCTTCGGTTCGATCTGAATTTATTAGATCAATAGCGCGCTCTCCATTGAGCAATGGATGTCGAGTGTGGAGCCATAGTCGGGTTTCATCGGGATTGTAAAAATCCGCAAGGCGGTCCACCACGTAGCGCAAATCGGAGATTACAGTTTGCGTTCGAAGATTGGGCGCCCCAATACCATTCGACCATCGAGAAACAGTGGCGGTGGAAACATCGACAATGTTGGCGATGTCCTTGCCTTGCAACCCGCCGCGAGTACGGAGGTCACCAAGAATGCGCGCGACGGCACTCATTATCTAATGCTTTCGTGAGCTAGATTTCCGTTGAGTCGACAAGGCCCGCGACGGCGCTAAGGATCGCGGTGCGCCATCGACTGTCTTGCCGAGGTCTTCTAGAACGTCTTGCATCCTGCCCAGCCGATCACTGCAGCGCTCCACCAGTTTTATCAGCTGCCCATCTTCGAGTTTGAGTTTGGCGGCACTGCGAGCGGCTCGTTCTGCCGTCCGTAGGTGAAAATCCAAAAAATGTCGGACACGCCGACCGTCCGGGACTCGCGTGATATCCCGAATTTGCCAAGCCCGTCGAGACAAATAATGTGCTTTTGGATCTCTGATCATGTCGTCGTAGCCGTTGAGGCAGCATGAACGATCGCCGCAACTCAGCAGCCGGCGAGCACTTGGCGCTGCCATCAGTGCTTCAAACTGACTCATACTAAGAAGACGGTCCCATCCGGAAACGAGCACCCGCTTCTCTCGACCGCCTCCCTTGTGTTTCTGGGTGGCTTATGCCAATTGCTAGCATCAAACCGCTCTCTCCGCTACACCGTGGCAGATGCCGCCCGCTGCTCCAAAGGCGGCGATAGCAACACCGGCGAGTCCGCCAACCCCATCTGCTACAATAGGCCTCTCTAGTCGAAAGAAATCCATCATCGCACCTATGTATCGTCGAAGCCCCATCGGCGTTGCGTCTGCGCCGAATCCTGAAATACGGAACCACAAATCTGCGAATGGGACATCAGCGAGTCCTGCGATGAATGCGCGCCGCTGTGCCGGATCCCGCAGGGATGCGTAGGTTATATTCAGGAAGAAATTGATTCTGATTGCCGAACCACCCTCGGCATCGAGCGCTCGACGAAGTGCTGCTGTGGCCTTTCGGTCAACATCAAATAGCTGGTCCGGGTAGCCTTCGAGGAGATGAGTAGGGGCGAGAACCGAATGGAATCCGTGCTGTACTGCGAACCGAGCAATCTGCCCAATAACATCCCGATTTGCGTTGGGCCGCATATCATCCGGTGTCAGAATTGAACGAGGGTTCGCCCAAGGAGCGCCGCGCGCAACACCGCCGAACCGCCCGGGCGCGGACAGTTCGGCAACGTTCGTATCCAGAATCAATTCCGCCCCTGCATCAGCAACCAATTCGATAAGTTCTTGCTGAGGTCCGACCATGGCGGCGTCCACCACCACCCGGTCGAACGGCATTCGACCTGCTCCTAGCAACGTTTCTAATTGGCGATGGCCAGAACTGCCCAAGCGCAAAAAATGGCCGATTTCGGTCGGTTCGCCATGAAGATAGACCACTTTCTCGGTCATTCGACACCTCTAAACCCTAGTTACATATTGATTTCATAGAAGTCAATAGGTGGAATCATTTTGCAATTTCTGCCGGCTAAACCCTCCATTTTGGGGCCGGCAGATCCGGTACTACAATATGGCGTTAGACGACTGTTTGTCGCTCTGCTAATGAGAGAGGCGTCAGGTGCGCCGAGCCCGAAGCACTCGCGCAACGCATCCCGGAGGGGGATGCTCCTGACGCCTCTCAGGGAGCCGCTTGCGACCGGCTCCGCACGAGAAAGCGGCGGGGTCGCCGACATGCGCTCGCTCCGCCGCACCGCTCGACCGATGGACAGCGTTGCCGCGTCCGACGGTCGTGCAGGCGCAAAGCCTGGCGCGCGCATGCTGGCCCTCGAGAGGCCGCGGCGACCCGATGTCGAAACGGTATCACCCGACCGACCGTCGGCGGCGTCGCGCGAAAACTCGCGACGAATCGCGGGCGTCGCACGACACGCTTCCACGAACGGAAACCGAACCGTTGCCGGCCGGCGCCATCCGTCTCTCGCATCGCCGTCCCGCGCAGGTGGGTCGACGACGCGGCCGGTGAGGCTGGTCTGCGGCGCCCGAAGGCGTCGCCGGGCAATCGCCTGCCTCGCCATCCCGGATCGAATGCCGATGCGCGGGCATCCGGTCCGGCGCCGAACCCGTCGAACAACCGACGTTGCCGTCGACATCCGGAGGCTCGCAGCCGTCGCGTCCTGTCTGCTTGCGACCGGCGGGAACGGAGGTTGCCGTCGGTTGCTCGAGCCGGACATCGCGTCGTCGGCCGACGCTTTCGCGTACTGTCAAAAGCTTGAGAGGAATCCGAAATCGCGGCAATGCGGATTCCAAAGTCGCAGCGTTTTTCCTGTGCAAAAAGCCGCGCACGGTGCACAAAATGCCCGCCCGTTTTCCACCGATCTGTCCACAGTTGCGGCGATCGCTTGCGCTGCGGGAGCGGTTCCCGGCGGGAAACCGGGCCGCCGGTGCCGGCCTTCGCCACAGTCTGTTTGCACCGCAGCATAGGCATTGACTAAGGTAGGGAGGCGTCCGGTTCGGCCGGCCTGCCCGCAATCGGTCGGCAGGGCGTCGCAACCGCCGGGAACAGGCACGATGACCGCGAACCAACGTCCGCTCTCCCCGCATCTGCAGGTCTACCGTCCGCAGCTCACCTCGGTGCTGTCGATCCTGCACCGGATCACCGGCCTCCTGCTCGGCCTCGGCACGATCGCGCTGGTCTTCTGGCTGATGGCGGCGGCGGGCGGCGGGCGCAGTTTCAAGATCGCGCAGTCCGTCGCCGGCTCGATACCGGGCCGCATCCTGCTGTTCGGCTTTACGCTCTGCCTCGTCTATCACCTGCTGAACGGCATCCGGCATCTCGTCTGGGACACCGGGCGCGGACTGGAACTTCCCCAGGTCTACCGCTCCGGCTGGCTGGTCGCGACCGCGACGGTCCTGCTCACCGTCGCGATCTGGTTCGCCGGCTATGCGGTCGCCGGTGACTGGTTCGCGGGGGCGCCCGAATGACCCGTTTCCGCAACGATCTCGCGCGCGTGCGCGGCCTCGGCGCCGCGAAGGAAGGCGTGCAGCATTGGTGGCTGCAGCGCGTCACGGCGATATTGCTGGTGCCGCTCGCGATCTGGTTCCTGGTCGAACTCGTCGCGCATGTCGGCGCCGGTCATCGCGAGGTCGTGCGCTGGCTCGACGATCCGATCCCGCTCGCCGGCTTCCTGCTGCTGCTCGGTGCCGGCTTCTGGCATCTGGCGCTCGGCCTGCAGGTCGTGATCGAGGACTACATTCATCGCGAGGGGCTGAAGATCGCGCTCATCCTGCTGGCGAAGTTCGGCTGCCTCGCGCTCGCGCTCGCCGGCATCCTGTCGCTGTTCTATATCGCGTTCGGAAGGTAGCGCCGCCATGCCCGACACCGCGCCCGCCAGCGGCCAGCCCGCCCCGCGCATCAAGGGTGCTGCCTATCCGATCGTCGATCACGAGTACGACGTGCTGGTGATCGGCGCCGGCGGCGCCGGCCTGCGCGCGACCTTCGGCATGGCGCAGAAGGGCCTGCGCACCGCCTGCGTCACCAAGGTGTTCCCGACCCGCAGCCATACCGTGGCGGCGCAGGGCGGCGTCGCGGCCGCGCTCGGCAACATGGGCGAGGACGACTGGCGCTGGCACATGTACGACACGGTCAAGGGGTCGGACTGGCTCGGCGACCAGGATGCGATCGAGTACATGGTGCGCGAGGCGATCCCCGCGATCATCGAGCTCGAACATTACGGCGTGCCGTTCAGCCGCACCGAGGCCGGCAAGATCTACCAGCGGCCGTTCGGCGGCATGACGACGAAATACGGCGAAGGCATCGCGCATCGCACCTGCGCCGCCGCCGACCGGACCGGTCACGCCATCCTGCACACGCTCTACCAGCAGTCGCTGCGCCATGCGGCCGAGTTCTTCATCGAGTATTTCGCGCTCGACCTGATCACGGACGAGAGCGGTCGCTGCCGCGGCGCGATCGCCTGGAATCTCGACGACGGCACGATCCATCGCTTCAACGCGCATCTCGTGGTGCTCGCGACCGGCGGCTACGGGCGGGTCTATTTTTCCTGCACGTCGGCGCATACCTGCACCGGCGACGGCAACGCGATGGTGTTGCGCGCCGGCCTGCCGCTGCAGGACATGGAATTCGTGCAGTTCCATCCGACCGGCATCTTCCCGGCCGGCTGCCTGATCACCGAGGGCGCGCGCGGCGAGGGCGGCTATCTGACCAACTCGGAAGGCGAGCGCTTCATGGAGCGCTATGCGCCGTCGACCAAGGATCTCGCCTCGCGCGACGTGGTGAGCCGCGCCATGACGATCGAGATTCGCGAGGGGCGCGGCGTCGGTCCGGAGAAGGACCATATCCATCTCCATCTCGAGCATCTCGACCCCAAGGTGCTGCACGAGCGGCTGCCCGGCATCTCGGAAACCGCGCGCATCTTCGCCGGCGTCGAGGTGACGCGCGATCCGATCCCGGTGCTGCCGACCTGTCACTACAATATGGGCGGCATTCCGACGAACCATCACGGCGAGGCAATCTCGCCGAAGCCGGGCGATCCGGATGCGACCGTGCCCGGCCTGATGGCGATCGGCGAGGCGGCCTGCGTCTCGGTGCACGGCGCCAACCGGCTCGGCTCGAACTCGCTGCTCGATCTGGTGGTGTTCGGCCGGGCCGCGGCGAACCGGGCCGCCGAGCTGGTGAAGTCCGGCGAGAAGCTGCCGGCGCTGCCGAAGGACGCCGGCGATGCCTCGCTCACGCGGCTCGACCGGCTGCGGTACGCCAAAGGCGGCTCGCCGACCGCGCAGCTTCGCCTCGACATGCAGCGCGCCATGCAGGCCGATTGCGCCGTCTTCCGCTCGCACGACACGCTCTCCAAGGGTGTCGAGCGGCTGCGCGGCATCTGGCAGCGCCAGGAAGACCTGCACGTCTCCGACCGCTCGATGATCTGGAATTCCGACCTGGTGGAGACGCTCGAGCTCGGGAATCTGATGGCGCAGGCCATGGTCACCATCGTGTCGGCCGAGAACCGCACCGAGAGCCGCGGCGCGCACGCGCGCGAGGACTATCCCGAGCGCGACGACGAGCACTGGCTCAAGCACACGGTCGCGCGCTGCGACGATAAGGGCCGGGTCGAGATCGGCTACCGGCCGGTCCACCTCAACCCGATGAGCAACGACGTGCAATCCTTCCCTCCGAAGAAGCGGGTCTACTGATGGCCGAGTTCACCCTGCCCGCCAATTCGAAAGTCAAGCCCGGCAAGCAATGGAAAGCACCTGCCGGCGCGAAGAACCTGCATCTCTTCAAGATCTATCGCTGGGATCCCGACACGGGCGAGAACCCGCGTCTCGACACGTACGAGGTCGATCTCGCGACCTGCGGGCCGATGGTTCTCGACGCGCTGATCAAGATCAAGAACGAGATCGACCCGACGCTGACCTTCCGGCGCTCCTGCCGCGAGGGCGTCTGCGGTTCCTGCGCGATGAATATCGACGGGATCAACACGCTGGCCTGCACGATGCACATCGCCGAGGCGAAGGGCGATCTGAAGATCTATCCGCTGCCGCACCGGCCGGTGGTGAAGGATCTGGTGCCCGATCTCAAGACCGCCTATGCGCAGCTCGCTGCCATCGAACCCTGGCTCAAGACCGAGACGCCGGCGCCGGCGCGCGAGCGGCCGCAGAGCCCGGCGGAGCGCGCCAAGCTCGACGGACTCTGGGAATGCATTCTCTGCTTCTGCTGCCAGACCGCGTGCCCGAGCTACTGGTGGAACGGCGAGCGCTATCTCGGACCGGCGATCCTGCTGCAGGCCTATCGCTGGATCGCCGACAGCCGCGACGAGCACACGGGCGAACGGCTCGATGCGCTGGAAGACCCGTTCCGGCTCTATCGCTGCCACACGATCATGAACTGCACCAAGACCTGCCCCAAGGGTCTCAATCCGGCCAAGGCGATCGCCGAGATCAAGAAGCTGATGGTGGCGCGGCGCTAGCGCGTCGCGGTTACTGCAGCGGAATCTCGTCCTCGATCGTATGCTTCAGGCCGAGTTCCTCGACGGTGAGCACCATCCGGGCCCGCACCGAGCGGTGGCCCTTGAGCTTTCCGGCTTCCGCCGCGGCGCGTGCGGCGTCCTCCAGGGCGCGCTGCGAGGTGATGCCGACCTGCTTCAGGAATTTCCGCAGTCCCATGTTGAAGGCGTCGTCGTTCATGGCCTGTCTCCCTTTTCCCGAGTGCCTATGCTATCGCCCGCGGCCAATGGGGCCAAAACCGGACCGGGCATGAACGACCAACCGACGCCGCCGTCGGCAACCGACAGCGACGGGCCGCGCGCCCGGTATGGCCGGTTGCTGGCCGAAGGCCGCATCGAGGCCGATCCGCGGCAGCAAGCGGCGGTCGAGCGGCTGCAGGCGCTGCACGATGCGCTCGGGGCCCGGGGTGCGCGCCGCGGGCTGCTCGGCCGCCTGGTCGGCAATGGCGGCGCGAACGGCGCGCCCCGCGGCGTCTATCTCGCGGGTGCGGTCGGCTGCGGCAAGTCGATGCTGATGGACCTGTTCTTTGCCGGCGCGCCGGTCGGGCGCAAGCGCCGGGTGCATTTCCACGAATTCATGGCCGAGGTGCACGACCGGCTGCATGCCTGGCGGCGCGATCGCAGCGGCGATCCGATTTCGGCGACCGCGGCCGCGATCGCCGACGGCGCGGAGCTGCTCTGCTTGGACGAATTCCAGGTCGGCGACATTGCCGATGCGATGCTGCTGGGCCGGCTGTTCGAGGCGCTGTTCGCCCGCGGCGTGACGGCGGTCGCGACCTCGAACTGGCCGCCGGAACGGCTCTACGAGGGCGGGCTGCAACGCGACCGGTTCCTGCCCTTCATCGATCAGCTTCGGGAGCGACTCGACGTCGTCGACATGGGCACGGGTCCCGACTGGCGGCGCGTGCGGGTGGCGGGACAACCGGTCTATTTCGTGCCGCACGACGGGAAGGCGGTGGCGGCACTCGCTGAGACCTTCCGGCTGCTGACCGACGGGGCCGAACCGAAGCCGGATGCGATCGAGATCGGGGGACGCACGATACGCATCGAGCGCGCGGCCGAAGGCGTGGCATGGACGAAATTCGATGCGCTGTGCCGAACGGCGCTGGGCGCATCCGACTATCTCGCGCTCGCCGGTCGCTACCACGCGCTTCTGCTTGAAAATACGCCGATTTTGACCGACGAAGACCGCAACGAGACGCTGCGTTTCGTGGCGCTGATCGATGCGCTCTACGAACACAAGACATTGCTCGCGATGAGCGCGGCGGCGGAACCGGATGCGCTCTGTCGGGCACGCGACGTGGCCTTTCGTTTCCGTCGCACCGCCTCGCGGCTGGTCGAAATGCGATCGGCGACGTACCGCGCCCGACAGCATCGCCGATAGTTCTTGACATTTTATTATCCGCACACTTGCCCTTGGGGTAGAAAAGGAGTATTGACACTAGACCTTGTAGGGCCGCGCGACCGACATTTTGGGGGCGAACGCGGCCCGCACGCATGAGGCCAGGGCGGATCGACATCTGGATGGCGCGCAAGAAGATCGCTGTCGTTGGCGCGGGCAATATCGGTGGAACGCTGGCGCTCCTTTCCGGGCTCAGAGAGCTCGGCAACATCGTCATGTTCGACGTCGTCGAAGGCGTTCCGCAGGGCAAGGCACTCGACATCGTGCAGGCCTCGCCGGTCGAAGGCTTCGACGCGTCGATCAGCGGCGCGAACGACTATCGCGCGATCAAGAACGCCGATGTCGTGATCGTCACCGCGGGCTTCCCGCGCAAGCCCGGCATGAGCCGCGACGACCTGCTCGGCAAAAACGCCGAAGTGGTTGCAACGGTCGGCGCCGCCATCAAAAAACACTGTCCCAAGGCCTTCGTCATCGTCATCACCAACCCGCTCGATGCGATGGTCTGGGTGATGCGCGAAGCATGCGGACTGCCCCATCATCGTGTCGTCGGCATGGCGGGTGTTCTCGACAGCGCCCGTTTCAGGTATTTTGTGGCGGAAGCGATGAACGTATCCGTCGAGGATGTTAGCGCTTTCGTTCTGGGCGGACATGGCGATACCATGGTCCCGCTCGTTCGCTACTCGACGGTTGCGGGCATTCCGCTGCCGGATCTGGTGAAGAGGGGATGGCTCACCAAAGAGAAGCTCGATGCGATCGTCCAGCGCACGCGCGACGGCGGCGCGGAGATCGTCGGTCTCCTGAAGACCGGGTCGGCCTACTTCGCGCCCGCTGCCGCGGCGATCGCGATGGCTGAATCGTTCCTGAGGGACAAGAAACGCGTATTACCCTGTGCCGCCTGGCTGAACGGCGAGTACGGGGTCAAAGGGCTCTATGTCGGCGTGCCGGTTGTCATCGGCGCCGCCGGCGTGGAGAGAGTGGTCGAGATCGATCTGAACAGGTCCGAAAAGGCGATGTTCGACAAGTCGGTTTCGGCCGTTAGGGGCCTCATCGACACGATGAGGAAAATTCAGAGAGGAGACAAGACATGAGAAGGTCTCGTAAGAGGAAGTCGTCTCGGGCCGCGGCGAAGCGCGCGGCGCCGAAGCGGAAGGCCAAGCGGAAAGCCAAGCGCAAGACAAAGCGCAAGGCGAAGCGCAAGGCCAAGCGTAAGACGAAGCGCAAAGCGAAGCGTCGCTCTCGTCGCAAGGCCGCTGCTCCGGCAGCCGGCATGTAAACAAGAAAAGGTTGCTAATTGCCTTTCAGCGCGCTGCTCCCTGGATCACGGCCGAAGGCGGTGATCATGCGGGCAGCGCGCTGATGCAATCCAAGGCTTGCGTCGGCGGCGGGTCAGGTCAGGGCGCGGACGGGATTTCCGATCCCGTTTTGTCATGGGGGCGCGCTTGAACCCGCAAGGGAAGCTGTTAGATTGACCGCGGCCTCCGTTCGCGGAGGTCCGCCCGCCGCCGCACATTCACGATTGCGCAAGCCCGCCAATGAACATCCACGAGTATCAGGCGAAGGCCCTCCTGGCCCGCTTCGGCGTGGCGATTCCGCGCGGCAATCCGGCCTTTTCCGTCGATGAGGCGCTCGGCGCCGCCGATGCGCTCGGCGGCTCGCTCTGGGTGGTGAAGGCGCAGATCCATGCCGGCGGCCGCGGCAAGGCCGGCGGCGTCAAGATCGCGAAATCGCGCGACGAGGTGCGGAACCATGCCGGCGACCTGCTCGGCAGGACGCTCGTCACCAACCAGACCGGTCCCGCCGGCCGCGTCGTCCGCCGGCTTTACATCGAGGAAGGCATCGCGATCGCGCGCGAGCTCTATCTCGGGCTGCTGATCGACCGTGCGACCAGCCGGATCACCGCGATCGCCTCGACCGAGGGCGGCACCGAGATCGAGCAGGTCGCGGAAAAGACCCCGGAAAAGATCGCGAAGGTCGCCATCGACCCGACGACCGGCCTGATGCCGCATCATGCGCGGCGGATCGCCTATGCGCTCGGCCTCGAGGGCGACCAGATCAGGAAGGCGACGAAATTCCTCGAGGCGATCTACCGCGCGTTCGTCGAGCTCGATGCCTCGGTGGTCGAACTCAATCCGCTGATCGTGACCCGGGCGGGCGATGTGATGGCGCTCGATGCCAAGATGAATTTCGACGACAACGCGCTCTATCGCCACAAGGACGTGGCGGAACTGCGAGACGAGGACGAGGAAGACCCGACCGAACGCGAGGCCGCCGCGCACGAACTCAACTACGTCAAGCTCGACGGCAATATCGGCTGCATGGTGAACGGCGCCGGGCTCGCGATGGCGACCATGGACATCATCAAGCTCTATGGCGGCGAACCGGCGAACTTTCTCGATGTCGGCGGCGGCGCGACGCGCGAGCGCGTCACGGCAGCGTTCCGGATCATCCTCGGCGACCCGAACGTGAAGGCGATCCTGGTCAACATTTTCGGCGGCATCATGCGCTGCGACATCATCGCCGAGGGCGTGGTCTCGGCGGCGCGCGAGCTCAGCCTGCGCGTGCCGCTGGTGGTCCGGCTCGAAGGCACCAATGTCGATCTCGGCAGGAAGATCCTCGCCGAGTCGGGCCTGCCGATCGTCTCCGCCGACGATCTTGCCGATGCGGCGAAGAAGGTCGTCGGCGCGCTGAAGGCGGCCGCCTGATGGCCGTCCTCGTCGGCAAGGAGACCAGGGTCATCTGCCAGGGCATAACCGGCGCGCAGGGCAGCTTCCATACCGAGCAGGCGATCAAGTACGGCACGCGCATGGTCGGCGGGGTGACGCCGGGCAAGGGCGGCATCCGCCATCTCGATCTGCCGGTCTTCGACACGGTCGCCCGGGCGGTCGAAGCAACCGGTGCCGATGCGACCGCCATCTACGTGCCGCCGCCCTTCGCCGCCGATGCGATCCTCGAAGCGGTTTCCGCCGGCATGCGCCTTGCGGTCTGCATCACCGAAGGCATTCCGGTGCTGGACATGGTGCGGGTGAAGCGCGCGCTGTCGGGGAGCGGGACGCGGCTGGTCGGGCCCAACTGCCCGGGCGTCATCACGCCGGGCGAATGCAAGATCGGCATCATGCCGGGGCATATCCATAAACGCGGCCGGATCGGCATCGTTTCGCGCTCGGGCACGCTCACCTACGAGGCGGTCGCCCAGACGACCGCGGCCGGGCTCGGCCAGACCACCTGCATCGGAATCGGCGGCGACCCGGTCAACGGCACGAGCTTCATCGATTGTCTCGAGATGTTTCTGGCCGATCCGGAAACCGAAGGAGTTATCATGATCGGCGAGATCGGGGGTTCGGCCGAGGAAGAGGCGGCCGATTTCGTCAAACGGTCGAAGACCAGGAAGCCCATTGTCGGGTTCGTGGCGGGCGTTTCGGCGCCGCCCGGCCGGCGCATGGGCCATGCCGGCGCCATCATCGCCGGCGGCAAGGGAGGGGCGTCGGACAAGATCGAGGCCCTGAAGTCAGCGGGAATCCGGGTTTCGGACTCGCCGGCCAGCCTCGGGAGCACCATGTTGGAGGCGTTGCGGCGATAGGATTGGGAGGGGCGGTCCGGAGGCCGCCCCATCGGGGGCCGGAGCCGGGGGCACGTCCGGCCGCCGTCGAGGAGCGAAACAAGACATGCAACGCGACGAGTTGTCGTTTCTGTCGGGCCCGAATGCCGAGTTCATAGCCGATCTCTATGCGCGCTACGTGACCGATCCGGGCTCGGTCGATCCGAGCTGGCGCGAGTTCTTCGCCGAACTGCGCGACGACAGCCGCACCGTGCTCGAGGAAATGCAGGGCGCGAGCTGGGGCCGGCGCGACGGCAACGGCAACGGTCACGGCCATGCGGCCGACGCCGGCTACGAGACCGTGATGCTCGACGAGGCGCCGGCGTTGAAGACGCCCGCCGCCGGCGCCGAACCGTCGCTGCGGGGAGTCGGCATCGACGATATCCGCGCCGCCGCCAAGGATTCCGTCCGCGCGCTGATGCTGATACGCGCCTACCGCGTGCGCGGCCATCTCGAAGCCGATCTCGATCCGCTGAACCTCAAGCCGCGCGACCGGCATCCGGAGCTCGATCCGGCGACCTACGGGTTCACCGAAACCGACATGGACCGGCCGATCTTTCTCGACGGGGTACTGGGCTTCCAGTACGCCTCGCTGCGGCAGATCGTGCAGATCGTGCGCGACACCTACTGCGGCAAGATCGGCGTCGAGTACATGCACATCCAGGATCCGGCGCAGAAAGCCTGGATCCAGGAGCGCATCGAAAGCATCCGCAACCAGCCGCAATTCACCGAGAAGGGCAAGCGCGCCATTCTCGAGCGGCTGACGCACGGCGAAACTTTCGAGCGCTTCCTCGACAAGAAATATACCGGCACCAAGCGCTTCGGCCTCGAGGGCGGCGAAGCGACGATCCCCGCGCTCGAACAGATCCTCAAGCGCGGCAGCCAGCTCGGCCTCGACGAGGTCGTGTTCGGCATGGCGCATCGCGGCCGCCTCAACGTGCTCGCGAACGTGCTCGGCAAGCCGTTCGTCGCGATCTTCTCGGAGTTCCAGGGCAATCCCGCGAACCCGGAAGACGTCCAGGGTTCGGCCGACGTGAAATACCATCTCGGCACCTCGTCGGACCGCGAGTTCGACGGCAGACGCGTGCATCTGTCGCTGACCGCCAACCCCTCGCATCTCGAGGCCGTCGATACGGTCGTGCTCGGCAAGGTGCGCGCCAAACAGGCCCAGAAGGGCGATCTCGACCGCAACCAGACCATGGCGATCCTGCTGCACGGCGATGCGGCGTTCGCCGGTCAGGGGCTGGTCGCCGAGGCGCTCGATCTCTCGGACCTGAAGGGGTACCGCACCGGCGGCACGATCCATTTCATCATCAACAACCAGATCGGCTTCACGACCGACCCGGTGAAGTCGCGTTCCGGCCCCTACTGCTCGGAAGTCGCGAAGCTGATCCAGGCGCCGATCTTCCATGTCAACGGCGACGATCCCGAGGCGGCCGTGCACGTCGCGCGCATCGCCATGGAGTTCCGCCAGCAGTTCAAGCGCGACGTGATCGTCGACATGTTCTGCTACCGGCGGCACGGTCATAACGAGGGCGACGAGCCGTCTTTCACCCAGCCGCACATGTACCGCACGATCGCGAAACATCCGACGACGCGCGCACTCTATGCCGAGCGGCTGGTGCGCGAGGGCGTCATCGGCAAGGAAGCCGTCGACCAGATGGCGACCGGCTTCCAGGCCCGGCTCGAGGAGGCGTTCGAAACCGCCAGCGGCTACAAGCCCAACAAGGCCGACTGGCTCGAGGGCGCCTGGTCGGGCCTGGCGGTGGCGACCGGCGACGACCGGCGCGGCGAGACCGCGGTCGAACTCGAAACGCTGCGCGAGATCGGTACCGCCATCACCTCGTTCCCGGCGGACTTCCATGTGCACCGGAAGCTGACCCGCATTTTCGAAGCCAAGCGGCAGCACATCGAGAGCGGCACGGAGATCGACTGGGCGACCGCCGAGGCGCTCGCCTTCGGCAGCCTGCTGATCGAGGGTTTCAAGGTGCGGCTCTCGGGCCAGGATACCAGCCGCGGCACCTTCTCGCAGCGCCATGCCGTGCTGATCGACCAGGAGACGAAGGACGAGTTCGTTCCGCTGAATGCGATCCGGAAGGGCCAGGCGCTGATCGAAGTGGTCGACAGCCCGCTCTCGGAGGCGGGCGTGCTTGGCTTCGAGTACGGGTTCAGCCTTGCGGAACCGCGCGCGCTGGTGCTGTGGGAGGCGCAGTTCGGCGACTTCGCGAACGGCGCTCAGGTCATCATCGACCAGTTCATCGCCTCGGGCGAAGCCAAGTGGCTGCGCATGTCCGGCCTCGTCATGCTTTTGCCACACGGCTACGAGGGCCAGGGGCCCGAACATAGCTCGGCGCGACTCGAACGGTTCCTGCAGCTCTGTGGCGAAGACAACATGCAGGTCGTGAACTGCACCACGCCGGCCAATTACTTCCATGCCCTGCGTCGCCAGGTGCATCGGAATTTCCGCAAGCCGCTGATTGTCATGACGCCGAAATCGTTGCTGCGGCATAAACTCTGCGTATCGCGGCTGCAGGACATGGGTCCGGGCACGTCGTTTCATCGCGTGATGTACGACGACGTCAGGCTTTGCGCCGACGACGAGGTGAAGCGCGTGGTACTGTGCTCGGGCAAGGTCTACTACGATCTGTTCGAGGAGCGCGCCAGGCGGGAGATCAAGGACGTGTGCTTCCTGCGTCTCGAGCAGCTTCATCCGTTCCCGCACAAGGCGCTCAAGGCCGAGCTCGGCCGGTTCCCGCAGGCGGACATCGTCTGGTGCCAGGAGGAGCCGAAGAACATGGGCGCCTGGTCCTACGCGGCGCCCGAGATCGAGGCGGTCATGGCAGAACTCGGCCATCAGGCGGGCCGGCCGCGCTATGTCGGCCGTCCGACAGCGGCGGCGCCGGCGACCGGCCTGCTGAAGCGGCACACGCGCGAGCAGGCGCTGCTGGTCGATCAGGCGCTCACGGTCGGTTGAGGAGAGCATGGCGATGGCCAGAGACGTTGTGGTGCCCGCCCTCGGCGAATCCGTCACCGAAGGCACCATCGCGAAATGGATGAAACAGGTTGGCGACGACGTGGCGCGCGACGAGGCGCTGCTCGAGCTCGAAACCGACAAGGTGACGCTCGAAGTCTTCGCGCCGGCGGCGGGCAAGCTGGCCGAGATCACCGCCGAAGAGGGCGCCACCGTCGAAGTCGGCGCGGTCGTCGCCCGCATTGCCGAGAAGGGCGAGGCGGCGGAAGCCGGCGAGACGCTCGAGGTCAGAAAGTCGGACGGCAAGTCCGAGGCGAAACCGGCGTCAAAACCGGTGCCCGCCAAGCCCGAACTCGCGCGCGACGTGTCGGACGAGATGCGCGCGCAGGCCAAACCGACCATGGGCGATCGGCGCGAGGCGGGCGCCGAGGCCGAGCGCGGCGCGGCGCCGGCGACTGCGGCGGCGGCCGGCGGCCTGTCGCCTGCCGTGCGCAAGCTGATGGAAGAGAATTCGGTCGCGCCGACCGATATCGCCGGGTCCGGGCCCGACGGGCGCATCACCAAGGGCGACGTGCTCGACTATATCGGCCGCGAAGTGAAGAAGGGCGCCGGCGAGCCCGCAGCCGCGCCGCGCGCGCAAGCGGCGCCGGCATCCGCGACAGCCCGGCCCGCCGCACGTCCGACCGCACCTTCCGAACCCGGCGCGCGCGAGGAACGCGTGCGCATGACGCGGCTCAGGAAGCGCATCGCCGAGCGCCTCAAGCAGGCGCAGGAAACCGCGGCGATGCTGACGACCTTCAACGAGGCCGACATGAGCGGGGTGATCGCGGCGCGCAAGCAGTACCGCGAAATCTTCGAAAAGAAGCACGGCGTCAAGCTCGGCTTCATGTCGTTCTTCGTGAAGGCCTGCATCGTCGCGCTCAAGGAAATTCCGGCGGTCAATGCCGAGATCGACGGCGACGACATCGTCTACAAGAACTACTACGACATCGGCGTGGCCGTAGGCACCGAGCAGGGGCTCGTGGTGCCGGTGCTGCGCGGTGCCGACGCGTTGAGTTTTGCCGAGATCGAGACGCGCCTGTCGGAGCTCGGCCGCAAGGCGCGCGAGGGCAGGCTCGCGATCGACGATCTGACCGGCGGCACCTTCACGATCTCGAACGGCGGCGTCTACGGTTCGCTGATGTCGACGCCGATCCTCAACCCGCCGCAGTCGGGCATTCTCGGCATGCACAAGATCGAGGACCGGCCGATCGCGGTCGCCGGCAAGCTCGAGATCCGGCCGATGATGTATCTGGCGCTCTCCTACGATCACCGGATCATCGACGGCCGCGAGGCGGTGACGTTCCTGGTGCGCATCAAGGAATGCATCGAAGACCCGCAGCGCATCCTGCTCGACATGTAGGGGTTCCCCTCGCCATGGCCGTACCCGAACTCAAGCCGGCCCGGCGCGCGAATGCGCGGCGGGTGCCGTACTGGAACCAGACGACCGATTTCACCTGCGGGCCGTCGGCCCTGATGATGGCGATGAGCGCCTTCGACCCGGCGATCGCCATGAGCCGGCCGTTCGAGTACGAGCTCTGGCGCGAGGCCAATTCCGTCGTCATGCGCGGCAAGGGTCCCGCCGGCTGCAGCCCCTACGGACTCGCGCTGGCGGCGCACCGCCGCGGCTTCGAGGTCGAGATCCACGTCAATCATCGCAACGCCTTCCTCGCCGACCGCTGCCGCAGCGCCAAGCGGCGCGAGGTGGTGGAGATCGTCCAGAAGATGGACCTGGCGCAGCTCGAAGCGTCCGGCATCGGCGTCGTCCACGACTGGCCGGGCGTCGCCGGTATCGAGGCGCGCTACGGCGAAGGCTGGCTGCCGATCGTGCTGGTCAGCACGCATCTCATCCACGGCGATCACACGCCGCACTGGGTCGTGGTGACGGGTTTCGATCCCGATCGCGTCTACGTCAACGACCCGTGGGTCTCGCGCAGCAAGGGCCAGAGCGAGGCGGACCAGACCGACCGGCCGGTCGGGCGCGACGATTTCAACCGCATGGCGCGCTACGGCAAGAAGAAGGAACGCTCGGTCCTGTTCCTGCGGCGCGCCGCGTTCCAGCCCGCCGCGCAGGCCGCGCGCTAGCGGGAACCGACGGGACCCCCTCATGGCGGAGCGCTACCAGGTTGCGATCATCGGCGGCGGGCCCGGCGGCTATGTCGCGGCGATCCGCGCGGCGCAGCTTGGCATGCGCACGGTCTGCATCGAAAAGCGCGGTGCGCTCGGCGGCACCTGCCTCAATGTCGGCTGCATCCCTTCGAAGGCGCTGCTGCACGCTTCCGAGCTCTACGAGCGGACGGGCGGCCATCTCGGCCGCTATGGCATCGACGTCAAGGGTGTCGCGCTCCAGCTCGACAAGATGCTCGCCTACAAGGACAAGGTCGTCGGCGACTTCACCAGGGGCATCGAGTTCCTCTTCAAGAAAAACAAGATCGACTATTTGAAGGGTGCGGCCAAACTGGCCGGCGACAGGCGCATCGACGTGACGCTCTCGGGCGGCGGCGAAACGCAGCTCGAGGCCGATGCGATCGTGATCGCAACCGGCTCGGAGCCGACCGAGCTGGCGGGCGTTGCCATCGACGAGACGCGCATCGTCTCCTCGACCGGCGGGCTGGCGCTCGGCGCGGTGCCGAAGCGCCTGGTGGTGATCGGTGCCGGCTATATCGGGCTCGAGCTCGGTTCGGTCTGGCGGCGGCTGGGATCCAAGGTGACGGTGGTCGAATATCTCGACCGCATCCTGCCCGGCATGGACGGCGAGATCGCGAAGCAGTTCCAGCGCATCCTGGCGAAGCAGGGCATGGAATTTCGCCTCGGCAGCAAGGTCACGGCGGCGAAGTCCGGCAAGGACGGCGTCGCGCTGACGCTCGAACCGGCCAAGGGCGGTGCCGCCGAGACGATCGATTGCGACATCGTGCTGGTGGCGGTCGGCCGCCGGCCCTTCACCGAGGGGCTCGGGCTCGACAGGGTCGGCGTCGCGCTCGACGAGAAGGGCCGCGTGCGCACCGACACGCATTTCCGCACCAATGTCGACGGCATCTATGCGATCGGCGACGTGATCGCCGGGCCGATGCTGGCGCACAAGGCCTCCGACGAGGGTGTTGCGCTGGTGGAATCGCTCGCCGGCCAGGCCGGGCACGTCAATTACGATACCGTGCCGGGCATCGTCTACACCTGGCCGGAGGTCGCGACCGTCGGCCGGAGCGAGGAACAGCTCAAGGCCGAAAATGTCGAGTATCGCGTCGGCAAGTTTCCCTTCACCGCCAACAGCCGCGCGCGCACGACCGGCGACACCGACGGGTTCGTGAAACTGCTGGCCGACAAGAAGACCGACCGGCTGCTCGGCGCGCATATCATCGGCGTCCATGCCGGCGAGCTGATCCACGAATGCGTGATGGCGATGGAGTTCGGCGGCTCGGCCGAAGACGTCGCCCGCGCCTTCCATGGCCATCCGACCTTGGCCGAGACGATCAAGGAAGCGGCGCTCGCCGCCGGCACCGGCGCGATTCATATCTGACGCTGCAGCGCGCGGCTCGTGCGCTCAATCGACGATCGACGTCCCGTAGTGCTCGACGGTCGGGAACGGGTCGTAGTACCGGTGCAGCGATTCCTTCCATCGCGGATAGCGATCGGAGCCCCGGAACCCCTCGGTGTGATCCTCGAGCCGGCGCCAGCGCACCAGCAGCAGATAGCATCCGGATTTCTCGATGCAGGGCCTCACTTCGATGCCCTCGAAGCCCGGCGTGGCGCGGATCAGCGGCTGCGCGTCGCGCATGACCGCTTCGAACCGTGTTTCGTCGCCGGGGCGAACGTCCAGGATGGCGTGTTCGAGGATCATGGCCGCAACCCGAGTTCCTGGTCGGTTCGTTCAACGTTTTTGAACAGGTCCGCGACCGCGCCTTCGGTCGCCGCAGCAGCTTCGGTATCGACCCGATGATTGGCTTCATCGCAGCTTTCCGGAAAGGAAATTCGCACCGCCGAAATCCATCCATGGTCCTTCAAGGTTGGCGCACCGCCCGATGTTTCCAGGTCGAGCCCGAGACTTACGGCGGTGAAGCAATAAACCTCGCCCACACGCTTTGGATTGGGATGGCATTCGATTGTTGGTTCAAATTCGGTGACGGTCACCAGAACCTTCTCAAAGATTCGAGGCGAGGATTCCTCGTAGACGTGCCAAGCCGTATGAACCTGATCGGCGATATAGAAAGCGTGGTCGAAGGAAAATTCCTGCTCGCCGCAGCGATCCGGCTCGTTCTGGAACAATATTGTCATCGGCCGAACGGTTCCCGAAAGCAGCGCG
>Ga0187892_10002780_pt1 | contig 33764 bp, 28 predicted proteins | sample MA1701073metaG_FD_139345 | JGI IMG/M metagenome (GOLD analysis project Ga0187892, IMG submission 139345) | Bio-ooze microbial communities from a basaltic lava cave in the Kipuka Kanohina Cave System on the Island of Hawaii, USA - MA170107-3 metaG ... | reverse complement strand
TCTCGGTGCCCTTCTTGTCCTCGTCGGCGATCAGTTGCGGCTTCTCGGTGCCCTTCTTGTCCTCGTCGGCGATCAGTTGCGGCTTCTCGGTGCCCTTCTTGTCCTCGTCGGCGATCAGTTGCGGCTTCTCGGTGCCCTTCTTGTCCTCGTCGGCGATCAGCTGCGGCTTCTCGGTGCCCTTCTTGTCCTCGTCGGCGATCAGCTGCGGCTTATCGGTTTCCTTCTTTTCGTCTTCGGCATATGCAGCGAACGTGGAGAGACCGAACGCGCTGGCCAGCGCGAGCGCGAGTAGAGTCTTGCGATTCATGTAAACCTCCGGAGTCGGTTAAGGTTGAATTCCAACTTGACCTGCGTCCCATTGGACGGGTGAAGCATAGGCGAGGTTTACATGCCGAGCCGATTCTTACGAACATGTAATCGGCGCGTAGCGCCGACGTAAGCTCGATGAAAGAATAGCTTTGGCGAACTTACGCGGAGCTTACGGAATCGCGTTCGACGATCTTCGGCGCGGCGTGAATGTCTGCTATTGGCGACAGTGTGAAAGTCATTGCCTGCTTTCCTCGGAAGGTCAGCGCCGCGCGTGCGGAATGCGCGCTTGCGGAGCTGCCGGAGCCGGAAAGCGGACCGTGACTCGAAGTCCGGGGTTGTTGTCCGACAGCTCGACCGACGCGCCATGGAGTTCGGCAACGGCCTTCACCAGCGCGAGCCCGAGGCCGCTGCCCGGCGTGGTGCGGCTCGCCTCCAGCCGGTAGTAGCGGCGGAATACTTTTTCACGCTCGGGGGCGGGGATGCCCGGACCGGTGTCGGCGACGCGCAATACCGGCGAGCCGCCTTCGAGCGTCAGGCCGATGGTGATGTCCACGTCGGCGGGACAGTGGCGGATCGGGTTCTCGATGAGATTTGCCACCATCTGCGTCAGGAGCTCGCGGTCACCCTGGATCAGCGGGACACCGGCGAGAGCGATTTTCAATCGCTGCCCGCGGTCTTCGGCAACCGGCACGTACGCGTCGCCGACATCGGAAACGATCCGCTCCAGGCTGATCTCGGAAAAGCCCGCGCGCCGGGCTCCGGACTCGACCTGGGAAATGCGCAGCAGGGCCGAAAACGTCTCCAGTATGGCATCCACCTCCGCGATGGACTGCTCGATGACCGCATCTCCGTGCGGTCCCGTCCTTCCCCGGGCGTCCTCGAGCCGATGGCGCAGGCGGCTCAACGGCGTCCGCAGGTCGTGGGCGATGTCGTCGGAAACGCGCTTCAGGCTCTCCATCAGCGCCTGGATCCGGTTGAGCATGGCGTTCAGGTTCACGGCGAGCTGGTCCATTTCGTCGCCGCCGCCGGAGACCGGCACGCGCTTGGCAAGCTCCCCGTCCATGATCGAGCGGGTGGTGCGGTTGATTGCCTCGATGCGGCGCAGGAAGCCGATACCGAGCGCTGCGCCGCCCGCGCCGGCAAGCAGCACGGTGATCGCAATGCCCCAAGCGAGTGCCCGCACGATCGCCTCCCGCGCCTTCACCGCCCGGTAGCGGCTTTCGCCTACCAGCAGAAACCCGCCGTTCTTCAGCCGGCGTCCCTGGGCTACCACGGGATACGCATCGGCCGGGTCCTCCGGTTTCGAGGTCGGATCCGCAAGGAGGAAGCGCACGGGGAGCACCTGCTCGCCCTCCACCGGCTTCATCGGCGGAAGATTGCCGGCGATGCGCTTTCCCGCCGCATCCTGCAGCAGGTAGTAGCGCCGCGGCGGCCGCAACTCCGCCATCCGCAACTCGATCGCGCGCACGATGCTGTCGAGTCCCCGGGAGCGGTAGAGCTCAACCAGCACCTCCGTCTCGCGCTCCACGGAATCGCTCAACTGCGCGTCGAGAGCGGCGAGCGTAATCCAGTAGACGATCAGGAACAGCACTGCCACCGACGCCCCGAAGACGGCGGCATACCACGCGAGGAGCCGGAAGCTCGTGCTGCGAAGAAAATTACCGGGAGACGCCAAGAGAATATCCGGAGCCGCGCACGGTGTGGATCAGTTCCTCACCGTAATCCCGGTCCACCTTGGCGCGCAGGCGGCTGATGTGGGTCTCGACGACGCTGGTGTGCGGGTCGAAATGGAATTCCCAGACGTTTTCCAGGAGCATGGTCCGCGTCACCACCTGTCCGGCATGGCGCATCAGGTACTCGAGCAGCCTGAATTCCTGCGGCTGCAGCTCGATCCGCTTGCCGCCGCGCGTCACCGTGCGCTTGAGCCGGTCGAGTTCGAGATCGCCGACGCGCAGCACGGCGGCCTCCTCCGCCATGGGCGGGCGGCGCGCGAGCGCGTTGATCCGCGCCAGCAGCTCGGCGAAGGCAAACGGCTTGGTGAGGTAATCGTCGGCGCCGGCCTCGAGCCCCTCGACGCGGTCGTTCACCCCTCCGAGCGTCGTGAGCAGAAGCACGGGCGCGCGGGCGCCTGCGGCGCGGATCGTTTTCACGATGGCGAGACCGTCGAGGCCGGGCAGCATGCGGTCGATGACCATGACGTCGTAGTCGCCGCCGGAGGCGAGCAGGAGCCCGTCACGGCCGCTCGCCGAATGGTCTACCGCGTGGCCGTGCTCGCGCAGGCCTTTCGCCACGTACGCCGACGTGTGCGGATCGTCCTCGATCAGCAGGATCTTCATGGCCGGGCATTGTGGAGCCGCCGCAATTGGACCCGAACGATAGCGCAGCGGCTCCCGACCCACAAGGAAGCTACGGCCCCGCCGGATGTCCGCTTACCGAACGGTAAGCTTCGGGTAACCTCTATCCGCCCGATGCGCCGCCGCCCCGGGGCTGCCGCAACCGGCGCATCCGCTGCCTTCCGGGTTCAGCAGCCGCTCATCCCCACAGCTGCTTCAGCCGGGACGTGCGGCCGCACCCGCTCTTGTAGAACTTGTAACGCGCCGGGTTCTTCTGGTAGTAGCCCTGGTGATAGCTCTCGGCGGGGTAGAACTGCGATGATTTCGTGATCTCGGTGACGATCTCGCCCTTGAACGGCTTCGACTTCACGAGCGCGGTCCGGGACGCTTCCGCAAGCCGCCTCTGCTCCTCGTCGTGGTAGAAGATGCCGCTGCGGTACTGGGAGCCGCAGTCGCAGAACTGGGCGTCCCGCTGCGTCGGATCGATGTTGCGCCAGAACACCTCGAGCAGCCTGGCGTAAGTCACTTTCGACGGGTCGTATTCGACCTGCACCACTTCCGCGTGGCCGGTGCGTCCGGTGCTGACCTGCTCGCAGGTCGGGTTCTTCGCCTTCCCCCCCATGTAGCCCGACGTCGTGGCGATTACTCCGGGCACCGGATCGAAGGCTTCCTCCATACACCAGAAGCAGCCGCCGGCAAAGGTCGCCCTGGCGGTCGCGGCCTTCGCTGCGGTTCCGGGTTGCGCTTGCGCCCAGATCCCGCCGGGCAACGCAAGGGCGAGCAGCGCGCCCCACATCAGCGCCTGCAATTTTCCGTCCCTCATGATCGGACTCCTGTCGGGTTGACAGTTTTCCTGCGCCGCAGCTCGGCGAACGCCGCGAGCTCCCAGTGCCGGATGGCGACCAGCAGGCTCATCGCCGAGCGCTCGCCGAGCGGCAGCCTGGCGTCCTGGTCGTTCAGCTCGGAGAACTCGCGCGCGATCCGCTTGAGGCGCGTGACCAGCGCCGCGCTCGAGGCTCGCGAGAGCATGCCGTTCACCACCACCATGAATTCGTCCGAGCGGTCGAAGCGCGAGCGGAAGTACTCGTTATGCGCCTGCTGGTTGAAGAAGCGCTGGATCGGTCCATCCGGGAGCCACGAGAAATCGAGCGATATCATGAGCCTGATACGGTTGTTGGGCAGCAACCGGATGAACCCCAGGCGGTCGAGGCGGACAAGCAGCTGGATGCATTCCGGCCTGGAAATGTCGTAGGTCGCGACGATCTGGTCGAGTCCGACGTGGTTCAGCGCGCACACGGCGACGAGGAAAAGCCTGGGATGGGAGACTAATTCCTGCTCCTGTTCGTGGCTCAGCCGGGAGATGAGGTTTTCTTCCTGATGCAGCGCCCGCGCGATATCGGAGAACTCGCTGTTGGCGAGCTCGCACACCTGGTCGAGCCGCTTGAGGGAGAAATTCCGGCGCGAGAACATGCGCTTTACGCTGGCCTCGCTCAGGCGCAGCTCGCGCGCGACGCGGGCGTAGGTGATGCCCCGCGATCGCAATTCGCGCTTGAGCACATCCACCAGTCCGGCGCTCGTTGTCATGGCGGTCCTCCCCCGTTTCCCCCGGCCCCCTCTACCGGTCCGTAGCGCAAGGTATCACTAATGGCTACCGGCGGGTCAACGGGTAGCCACGTCGCACGCGAAGCTTGCTTTGGTTTTTGCGCTGCACCAATCTTGCTCTGCGCGCGGGCGCCGCCTGCGGCATATCCACGGGGAGGACGACATGCAAGCCATCACGAAACGATTGCCCTCACGCGAGAAAAGCGACCAGGCGCGGGCACGCGCCATCGTGCGATTCAACGGACTGCTGTTCCACGGACTCGCCGCCGCGTCCTTCCTGGAGACGGCTGCGCCGCTGCATGCCGTTCGCCTCGCCCGGACCCTTGCGACGCGGCCCGAGGTCGGGCTCTGGCTTGAGCAATCCTGGTGCCCACGGTGCACGGAGATCGGGAACCGGCTGCGCGACTTTATCGCCGCGACCTGGCCCGAATTCGACTGGAGCGCGGCCCAGCAGGAGTTCCACGAGCGCTACCGCCGGGGCCCGGCGCTGGCGAGTCCGGAGCCTGGCGCCGCGCTGGCGGCGCTGGGCCTCTGCGTCGCGTCCACCCAGGCGGCGGTGTTCTATCGCGCCCTTGCCCGCGGTGCGGATGAGCCGGCACTGCGCGAACTCGCGCGCCACGCGGTGCAGGTCCATGGCGGCTCTTTCGATTACTCGAGCGCGCTGTTCGAGCGCTGCGCCCGCTACGAGCGCGTGGGCCTGCTCGCCGCCTGGCGAGCGGTGCACGCAAGCTGCAGCTCGGCGCGCGATTTCGACGTGCGCGTGGCGTTCGAGCCGCTCGCCCGCCATTGGAGGGGCGCGCCCACTGTGCCCGAGCTCAACTACGGGGATTTCCGCGCGCGCATGGCCGCGTTGATCGAGCGCCATGCCGGATTGGGGCGCGCCGAGCGCCTGCTGTTCCGGCCGTGGCTCGCGCGCGAGCGCCAGGCGCCCGCCCCGCAGGAACCCCAGTCGGGCCCGGCACGACGTTTGCCGTTCGCGCTGCAGCCGCTTGCGGCGTAGCGCAGGACGGGCGCGGGGGGCGGCTCGCCCTCCGCGCCCTGAATCCGCTACACTGCCCGCGCCGTAACAGGGATGCCTGGGACATCGGAGCGATCCATTTGAATTCCCCGACATCGGTTCCCGCCGGCAAGGCGATCGCGACGCTCGCGGGCGGCTGCTTCTGGTGCCTGGAAGCGGTGTACGACCGCATGAAGGGCGTTGCCTCCGTCGAATCCGGCTACATGGGCGGGAGCGTCGCGAACCCGAGCTACGAGCAGGTCTGCGGCGGAGATACCGGGCACGCCGAGGTCGTGCAGGTCACCTTCCATCCGGCGGTCGTGTCGTTCAAGGAGCTGCTGGAGGTATTCTTCGTGATCCACGATCCGACGACGCTGAACTTCCAGGGCAACGACGCCGGCACCCAGTACCGCTCGGCGATCTTCTACCACTCGCCGCAGCAGAAGGCCGAGGCCGAGGAAGTGATGGCGCGGCTCGGCGCCGCAAAGCTCTGGGACGGCCCGATCGTCACCGAGCTCACGCCCGCGACCACTTTCTACCCGGCCGAGGGCTACCATCAGGACTACTTCGCGCGCAATCCCTACCAGCCCTACTGCCGGGCGGTGGTGGCGCCCAAGGTCGCCAAGCTCCGCAAGCATTTCCTGGAGAAGCTCAAGGCGTCCTGATTCGGGGCGGGCGGCGCGGGTTGTGCCGCTCCGCCATGTAACAATTCTGTCATGTGGCTGTCATAGACTTGGCGCCGCCACGCAAAGCGCCCCTCATGAACAGCATCGTTCTCGTGGTCGAAGACGAGCCGGCGATCCAGGAGCTGATCGCGGTCAATCTCGAGCATGCCGGCTACCGCGCGTGGCGCGCTTCCAGCGCCGAGGAGGCCGACACGATGGTGCGCGACGCGCTTCCGGACGTCGTCCTCCTCGACTGGATGCTGCCGGGGACTTCGGGGCTCGCCTACGCGCGCAGGCTGCGCGGCGCCGAGCGCACCCGGCGCATCCCGATCATCATGCTCACGGCGCGCGCCGAGGAGCGCGACAAGGTCGAGGGGCTCGAGGGCGGGGCGGACGACTACCTCACCAAGCCGTTTTCGCCGAAGGAGCTGCTCGCGCGCATCAAGGCGGTGCTGCGGCGGCGCGCGCCCGAGCACACCGATGACGCGGTCGAAATTTCGGGCCTGCGGCTCGATCCGGCGACGCGGCGCGTGGCCGGCAACGGGCGCCAGATCGAGCTCGGGCCGACGGAATTCCGGCTGCTGCACTTCTTCATGACGCATCCGGAGCGCGTGCACAGCCGGGCGCTGCTGCTCGACCGCGTATGGGGGGACCACGTGTTCGTGGAGGAGCGCACGGTCGACGTGCACATCCGCAGGCTGCGCCAGGCGCTGGAAGCGAGCGGGCACGACCGCCTGATCGAAACGGTGCGCAGCAGCGGCTACCGGATGCGGGGAGCCTAGCCCGGCGGGCCGCACGCCGTGGGATAATACGCATTGCCCTTCGAGAGGCATGCGCGCTTGAATAGCCCACTGCTGCGAGCCGCAGCGACACTCGCAACAGTAGCGGCGGTCGCACTCGTCGCGGGAGCCGGGTTCGGCGCCGCGACGGGATGGGCGGTCCTGGCGCTGGGCGCGCTCGCGCTGCTTGCATACCACCTGATCAAGCTCGCCGCGCTCATCCGCTGGCTCAGGCAGCCCCGGGCCGGGGCCCTGCCGGACGCGCGCGGCGTGTGGGACGAAGCCTTCGCGCTGCTGCACCGCTTCGAGCGCACCGCCGCGAAGGAAGCGGCCCGGCTGTCGCGCGCGCTCACGCGCTGGCGCCAGGCCGGCGAAGCATTGCCCGACGGGGTGGTCATACTCGACGCGCAGAACCGCATCGAATGGTGCAACGAGGGCGCGGGCCGGCATTTCGGCCTTAACCTCGGAGCGGATCTGGGCCGGCCGGTGATCAACCTCGTGCGCCAGCCCGGGTTCGTCGCCTACGTCGAAGCCGAGGACTACACGCACACGATTCAACTGCGCTCGGAGCACGGCGGCGGGCTCACTCTCTCGGTGCAGGTGATACCGTACGGGGAGTCGCAGAAGCTGCTGCTTTCGCGCGACGTCACCCGATTCGAGAAGGTCGAGACCACGCGCCGCGATTTCGTGGCCAACGTCTCGCACGAGCTGCGCACGCCGCTCACCGTGCTCGCCGGATTCCTGGAAACGGTGCGGGAGCTCAAGCTCGATCCGCAGCGCACGCGCGACTACATGAATCTCATGGCCGAGCAGGCGCGCCGCATGCAGCGCATCGTCGACGATCTGCTTGCGCTCTCGGCCCTGGAGTCCTCGCCCGAGCCCTCGCTGGAGGCGCGCGTGAACGTGCAGGGCCTGCTCGCCAGGGTCATGGCTGACACCGAGGCATTGAGCGCCGGCCGGCATCGCGTCACCCTGGACGCGTTCGAGGGATTCGACATCGCCGGCGCCGAAAGCGAGATCGCGAGCGCGTTCGGCAATCTCGCCAGCAACGCGGTGCGCTACACGCCCGAGGGCGGCACGGTGAACCTCGTCTGGCGCGCTTCGCGGGAGGGCGCGGAATTCACCGTCGAGGATACGGGCGTTGGCATCGAGCCGCACCACATCGCGCGGCTGACCGAGCGGTTCTATCGCGTCGACCGCGGGCGCTCGCGCGAAACCGGCGGCACCGGTCTCGGGCTTGCGATCGTCAAGCACGCGTTGATGCGCCACCAGGCCACGCTCGAGATCCAGAGCGAGCCCGGCAAGGGCAGCCGGTTCATTGCGCGCTTCCCCGCGCGGCGCATGCTGCCCGCCGCGACTCGAACGCAGGACGCCGCCACGGCCTCGCCCGCGGCGCCCGGCTTCTCGTAAGACGCCTCATGAAGTGCGCAAAAAAACAGAATGATTTATTGGCGGAAATCCGGATCGGAGACGATTGCGCGCCGCGCTTCACGCGAACCCTGTCGGTCACAAATATGTAACGAAGCCGGCCTATACCTGCGACTGCGAACTCCACTAAAATGACCGGAAACGAAGTCATGGAGCGGTCCGGGGCTTGAATCGCGATGCGCTTGCCGGACAGCGTGCCATCTTCCGGGCAGTAGTCGACTCACCCAACGGACTTTGTCGAGCGAGAACGTGGCTTCGCGCACCGCGCGCAGCCATCCGGCGATGAACAAGCCGCGCGATCTACCGGAGCTGTACCTCAACCGCGAGCTGGGACAGCTCGCGTTCAACCGGCGCGTGCTGGCGCAGGCGCAAGATCCGGCAACCCCGCTGCTCGAGCGCCTGCGGTTCCTGTGCATCGTCAGCGGCAACCTCGACGAGTTCTTTGAAATCCGCGTCTCGGGGCTGCAGGCCGAGATCGAAGCCGGCGCGCCCGCCGTCGGGCCCGAGCGCATACCGGCCAGCCAGTTGTTCGGGCGGGTGGCAAAGGAGACGCACGAACTCGTCGCCGCGCAGTACAGCCTGCTCAATCAGCAGATTCTGCCCGGGCTCGCCCGGGAGGGCATCCGGTTCCTGCGCCGGTCCGAATTCACGCCGAGCCAGGCCGAATGGATCCGGAGCTACTTTTTCCGCGAAGTGATGCCGGTGCTGACGCCCATCGGGCTCGACCCCGCGCACCCGTTCCCGCGCGTGCTGAACAAGAGCCTCAATTTCGCGGTCGAGCTCGAAGGCAAGGACGCATTCGGGCGCAACTCCGGAATCGCGATCGTGCAGGCTCCGCGGGTGCTGCCGCGCGTGATCCGGCTGCCCCGCGCGAGATCTCGGACGCGGATTACGATTTCGTGTTCCTGTCGTCGATCCTGCACGCGCATGTCGCGGATCTTTTCGCGGGCATGAAGGTGGTGGAGTGCTACCAGTTCCGGGTGACCCGCAACAGCGACCTCTTCGTGGACGAGGAGGAGGTCAAGGACCTGCGCACGGCGTTGCGCGGCGAGCTGCCCGCGCGCCAGTTCGGCGACGAGGTGCGGCTCGAGGTCGCCCAGGAGGCTTCGGCCAGGATTACCGAGTTCCTGCTGTCCCAGTTCGGCCTCGGGGAGGAGGATCTCTACCGCGTTGACGGGCCCGTCAACCTCGCGCGCCTGATGAGCGTGCCGGGCTGGGTGGACCGTCCCGACCTCAAGTTTCCGGCGTTCCATCCCGGGTTGCCTGAACCCGTGAAGCGCCGCAACCACATCTTCGCGACGATCCGCGAGCGCGATCTCCTGTTCCATCACCCCTACCAGTCGTTCCAGCCGGTGGTGGCGTTTCTCGAGCACGCGGCGGCCGACCCTGCGGTGGTCGCGATCAAGATGACGGTGTATCGAACGGGCGTCGAATCGGAGCTTATGGAGATCCTGATCAACGCGGTGAAGAGCGGGAAGGAAGTGACGGTGGTGCTGGAGCTGCTCGCGCGCTTCGATGAGGAGGCCAACATCAGCTGGGCGCAGCGGCTCGAGGCGGCCGGAGCGCACGTCGTTCACGGGGTGGTGGGGCACAAGACGCATGCCAAGATGCTGATGGTGGTGCGGCGCGAGGAGGATGGGCTCCGGCGCTACGTGCACCTGTCCACCGGCAACTATCACACGCACACCGTCAGCCTTTACACCGATTTCGGCCTGCTCACCGCCAACGAGGAGGTCTGCGCCGATGTCAGCGATGTTTTCACCCAGCTGACCGGGCTCGGGCGCGCGACCAAGCTGAAGCACCTGTGGCTGGCGCCCTTCAGCCTGCACAAGCAGGTGCTGCGGGCAATCCGCGGCGAGGCGCAGCACGCCCGGGACGGCAAGCAAGGCCGCATCATCGCGAAAATGAACGCGCTGCTCGATCCGGAGACGATCGATGCGCTCTACGATGCCTCGAGGGCGGGCGTTGAGATCGACCTCGTCGTGCGCGGCATGTGCGCGCTGAAGGCCGGCATACCGGGGGTGTCGGAAAACATCCGCGTGCGTTCCGTGATCGGGCGCTTTCTCGAGCATTCCCGGGTGTTCTACTTCCACAACGCCGGCGCGGAAGACGTGTACCTTTCCAGCGCCGACTGGATGGAGCGCAACTTCTTCCGCCGCGTCGAGATCTGCTTTCCCGTCCTCGATCCACAGCTGAAGAAACGCGTCATCTACGAGGGCCTGAAGCCCTACCTCGAGGACAGCGGCCAGTCATGGACGATGGGCCCCGACGGCGACTACCACCTCGAATCCCCGCGGCAGGGAGATCCCGTCGTGGCGCAGGAATCCCTGCTCAGGCTCCTGGCCCAGCACGCATCGGCCTGACCGTGTCGGCGAGCCGTCGCGTCGCCTCCCGACCGCCAGATGTCGCGGCGCTGGCGCGCCTCGCCGGGCTGCCTGCGGCTCAAGGCACGCGCCGCGCCCCGGTAAAGGCCCGGCCGGCCCCGCTTGCCTCAACCCAATCGGTAAACGCCGCGTTTCGCGCGGTCATGGCGGCCGGACTCGCGCACCTGCTCGCGAACGAACGCGGGCTGGTGAGCGGCACCGATCCGGAGTTTCTGCATCAGGCCCGGGTCGCGCTGCGAAGGCTGCGCTCGGCGCTGGAAGTCTTCTCGCCCCCGCTGCCCGAGTCCGTGGTCGCACCTGTCGAGCGCGAGCTCAAATGGATGGCTTCCCGGCTCGGGCCGGCGCGCGACTGGGACGTGTTCATGACGGAGACGCTGCCGCCGATCGAGGCGGAGTTCGGCGCGCGGCGCGGACTGAAGCCCCTGCGCGCACGCTGCAACAGACTGCGGCGAAGCGCGGGGGCGGACGCGCGCCGCGCGGCGCGCTCGGCGCGGTATCGGCGGCTAACGCTCAGGCTTTCCGCCTGGCTGGCGGCCGAGAGCTGGCGCGCGTTCCCCAACGGCACCGTCCGCGCCGCCCTGCAGGGCCCGGTGGGAAACCACGCCCGGACGGTGCTTCAGGCGCGCTACGGACGGGTGCGCAAGCGCGGACGCGGCCTCGAGAAGCTCTCGGCGGCCCGGCTGCACCGGCTGCGCATCGCGATCAAGAGGTTCCGCTACGCCGCCGATTTCTTCTCGGGGCTCTACCGGGGGAAAGCGGTGCAGGAGACGCTGCAGCGTCTCTCCCGCCTGCAGGACGTGCTGGGCGCGTTGAACGACTCGGCGACGGCTGTGGATCTCGCGGTGCGGGTCTGCCGCGGCCGGGGGGCGGGGAGCCTACTCGAAGCCCGCGGCATATTGCTGGGGTGGAACCGCGCGCGGGCGGCGCCGCTGAAGAAGGAGCTGAACGACGCGTGGCGGGCGTTCAGCGAGGCCGGAACGTTCTGGTGAGGCCGCGTCCCGCCTAGCCGGCGACGGCGAGCTCCGCGCCGGACTCGATCTCCTCGAGCTCGGGGATCTTGAGCTCGAAGCCGATTTTCTCCCACTCGCGGATCTCGCCGTGGAGCGCGGTCGCGGTCAGGGGATTGCGCGCGAGCCACCCGTGCGCGAGCGCAAGGCGGAACTTGCGGCCCTGGCGCCGCGCCTGCAGCGACGGCAGTTGCATGTCGGCGCGGCGGCGGTGGAGCAGCGCCGCGATCCTCAGGGCGAACACCATGTTCCAGTCCAGATGGTGCGCCTCGATTTCGTCGGCGACCTTGCCGAGCGAGCGGCGATGCGACTGAACGAGGAGTGCCAGCTGCGCCTGCTCGTCGCGCGAGAAGCCCGGCATATCCGCGTGGTTGATGATATAGGCGGAATGCTTGTGATAGCCGCTGTAGGCGACCGAGATGCCGATCTCGTGCAGCTTCGCCGCCCACGTGATGAAGCGCGCGGCGGCCTCGTCCGGCGCCTCCGCGTCGGCGGCGAGCCGGCGCAGCAGCGTGAAGGCGAGCGCGCCGACGCGCTGCGCCTGCAGCGCGTGCACGTGGTAGCGCTGCATGAACTGCGCAACTGTCGCTTCGCGCATGTCCTTGTGGTGAAAGCGGCCGAGGAGATCGTAGAGCACGCCCTGGCGCATCGCGCCCTCCGCCGACACCATGGACTTGATGTCGAGCTCGGAAAGCACGGCATTGAGGATCGCGAGCCCCCCGGGCAGCACGACCGCCCGATCCGGCTTCAGCCCCGCGAGCTCCACCTTCTCCATTCGGCCTGCCTTGATCAGGCGCGAGCGCAGCCGGTCAAGCCCGGCGGGTGTTATATCGCCGTCGTCTAAGCCATTCAGCTGCAGGATCGCGGCGAGCGCGCGCACGGTGCCGGAGGAGCCGACTGCGTGCTGCCAGTTGCCGCGGGAGAATCCCGCGACGATCGGCTGCAGTTCGTTGCGCGCGGCGAGTTCGGCCTCCTTCATCGCGCCCTTCGAGATCCGGCCTTCGGGGAAGAAGCGCAGGCTGTAGGAAACGCAGCCCATGTACAGGCTCTCGAGCCTTTGCGGCTTGTGGCCCGCGCCGATGATGAATTCGGTGGAGCCGCCGCCGACGTCCACGACCAGCCGCTTCTCGCGCGAGGCGGGCAGGCTGTGGGAGACGCCGAGGTAGATCAGGCGCGCTTCCTCGCGGCCGGCGACAACCTCGATCGGGAAGCCGAGCGCGGCCTCCGCCTTCCTGAGAAATGCCGCCGCGTCCTTGGCGACCCGCAGCGTATTGGTGCCAAGTGCGCGAACCGCCTTGCGCTCGAATCCGCGCAACCGCTCCCCGAACCGCTTGAGGCACGCAAGTGCGCGCTCCTGCACCCCCTCGTCGAGGCGCTTGTCTTCGGTCAACCCCTCTCCGAGCCGCACCGGCTCGCGCAGGGAATCGAGCGGATAGAGCTGGTCGCCGACGACGCGCGCTACCTGACAATGAAAACTGTTGGATCCGAGATCGACCGCGGCAAGCGTCGTGTATGCGGCCATCGGTGCTACCAGAAAGTGAGACGGGGATTGCGCCAGTGTCGCGGTACGCGGACCGGAGGAGGGAGGGGAACCGCGCGCAGGCGCATTGCGCGACGGTCGTTCCTGGAGCATATCGGTGCAGCCGGCAGCGTGATTACCCTCCTTCGTTCAAGGAGCGATCAATCCCGCCAGTATAAGCAAGCCGCGCGCAATCGCCAAGTCAAACTGCCCAGCATGCGTCGGAATTGTTTCAGGAATGTTAAAGCGTGCACGGTGCATGAGATTCAGCATGTTCGGCGGAACTGTGAACACTGCGCCATACATGTTGCCGCAATGTTGTTGTGCAGCCGGCCGTTTCCTGTCGGGCTTGTGCGCGGGAATGTTTTTACGTCATGCTTTAATGAACTGGAAGATCCGATCATACGAGGAGCGGTCAACATGCCAACGCGCGCGAATCCGGTCTCACTGGCGAAAACCTGGGCGGACGAGATCGACGACCTGTACCACCAAGCGACGGAAAGAACTCTTCGGGAGCTGCTGGGCACCCGTGCCCGGACGCTCGTCCGCGACGCCGAGGGGCCGCATGACGCCGATAACGTACAACGTCCTGTTCCTGTGCACCGGTAATTCCGCCCGCAGCATCATGGCCGAGGTTCTGCTCAATGCCATGGGCAAGGGCCGCTTTACGGCCTTCAGCGCCGGGAGCCATCCAAAGGGTCGCGTCCATCCACTCGCGCTCGAGCTGATCCGGAGGAACCGCCTGCCGACAGAAGGCCTGCGCAGCAAGGGCTGGGCCGAGTTCTCGAAGCCCGCTGCACCTCGAATGGACTTCGTGTTCACGGTCTGCGACCACGCGGCGGCCGAAGCGTGCCCGGTGTGGCTTGGCCAGCCGATGACCGCGCACTGGGGAATCCCGGATCCGGCCGCGGTCGCGGGCGACGACGCGCACGCGCGGCGGGCCTTTCTCGCCGCGTACAGCCAGCTCATGCAGCGCATCTCGATCTTCGTGAACCTCCCGCTCACGCATCTCGACCGTCCTGCCTTGCAGAGCAGGCTGGATGCGATCGGCCGGATGGGGCAGGACGAGCCGGTGGCCTGAACTCGTCCCGCTCCCGCCGTCTCGATTGTCATGAAGCTGTAACACGGCTTGCGTACTATCGCTGCGTTGAGTGAACAGGAGATAGCGATGGAAATATCCGGCAAATTCAGGCTGTTGAGCGTGGTGGTTGCCGTGGGGACGGCGCTCGCGATCGCGCCCGCGGCGCCGGCGCAGACGGTCAAGATCGACGGCTCGAGCACGGTGTACCCGATCACCGAAGCGGTAGCCGAGGAATTCCAGAAGGCGAAGAAGGGCGCCGTGAAGGTCACGGTGGGTATTTCCGGAACGGGCGGCGGCTTCAAGAAATTCTGCCGCGGCGAGATCGACGTGCAGGACGCGTCGCGCCCCATCACCAAGAAGGAGATGGAGACCTGCAGGGAAGCCGGTATCGCCTACCTGGAAATGCCGGTCGCCTATGACGCGCTCACCGTCGTTATCAATCCGAAGAATACGTGGGCGAAGAGCATGACCGTCGCCGAGCTGAAGAAGATGTGGGAGCCGGCCGCGCAGGGCAGGATCACGCGCTGGAACCAGGTCAATCCCGCGTGGCCCGACGCGCCTTTGAAGCTCTTCGGCCCGGGCGCGGACTCGGGCACCTTCGAGTACTTCACGGAAGCCGTTACCGGCAAGTCCAAGTCCAGCCGTGGCGACTTCACCGCGAGCGAGGACGACAACGTGCTGGTACTGGGCGTCTCGCGCGACCTCAACGGCCTGGGCTATTTCGGCTACGCGTACTACATAGAGAACCGGGACAAGCTCGTGGCAGTCTCGGTGGTATCTCCGGCCGGAAGGGCGGTTGCGCCGTCCGTGGAGGCCGTCGTGAACGGCTCCTATCAGCCGCTTTCGCGGCCCATCTTCATCTACGTGAATGCAAAGTCGGCACAGAAGCGCGAGGTGAAGGAGTTCATCGAGTATTACAACCGGCACGCCGAGAAGCTGGTGAAGGAAGTCAAGTACGTCCCGCTGCCCGGGAAGGCCTATACCTACAACCTCGAGACGCTGAGCAATATGCGCGTCGGCACCAAGTTCGAGGGCGAGAACAAGGTCGGGCTGACGATCGAAGAACTCATGAAGCTTGAAGCCAAGCTCTAGTCCGTTTCAACTCTCCCTGAGCGCGCGGGAGGGGTGAGCGCCCCTCCCGCCGTTTTCGGACGTGGTTCCCCCGCGCCCAACCTGAGATAATCCCGCAGCCGTCACGAGAATGACCGCCGTATCGCATGCCGAGAGGATAGGGGAGTTGCCGGATAGCTTCGTCAGCCACCGGCTCGCGCGGCGCAAGCTGCGCCACGTCAAGGAGCGCATTATCGAGTTTGTGCTGTTCCTGGCGGCCTGCGTCTCCGTGGCGACCACGATCGGCATCGTGGTCATTCTGCTGACCGAATCGGTCGTGTTCTTCCAGCAGGTTTCGCTCTGGGACTTTCTCACCGACACCCAGTGGACGCCGCTCTTCGCCGACGCGCACTACGGCATCCTGCCCCTGCTCTCCGGCACGGTGGTGAGCTCGATGGTCGCGCTGGTGGTCGCGATTCCGCTCGGCACTATCATCGCGATCTACCTTTCCGAGTTTGCGCCGTTCTCGGTGCGCGAGGTCGCGAAGCCGTTTCTCGAGCTGCTGGCCGGAGTGCCCACGATCGTATACGGCTATTTCGCGCTGCTGTTTGTGACGCCCCTGCTGCAGAAGCTCATTCCGGGGCTTCCCGGGTTCAACCTGCTTTCGGCGGGGATCGTGATGGGCATCATGATCATTCCCACCGTGAGCTCGGTCTCCGAGGACGCGATGCGGGCGGTACCGATGGCGCTGCGCGAGGGTTCCTACGCGATGGGCGCGACGCGCTTCCAGACGGCGATCCGGGTGGTGACGCCCGCCGCGTTCTCGGGAATCGCCGCCGGCTACATCCTCGGCATCTCGCGCGCCGTCGGCGAGACCATGATCCTCGCGGTGGCGGCCGGCATGCAGCCCAACCTGACCTGGAACCCGCTCGAGCCGGCGGCGACCATCACGGCCTACATCGTGCAGGTCGCCCTCGGTGACCTGCCGCACGGCAGCATCGGCTACCAGACAATATTCGCGGCGGGGCTTTCCCTCGTGCTGATGACGCTCTTTTTCAACGTGCTGGGGCACATGCTGCGCAGGCGCTACCGGCAGGCGTACTGACGATGACCGAGCAGACTGCCCGACTCGAGTCGATACGCGCGCTGATCACGCGGCACAAGCGCTGGGACGTGGTGTTCGCCACGCTCGGGCTGATCGCGCTCATGGTGGGGGTGCTGACGTTCGCCGCGCTGTTCGCGCAGATGGCGATGGACGGAGCGCCGCGGCTGTCCTGGGACTTCTTCACCAGCTTTCCTTCGCGCAAGCCGGACCAGGCCGGCATCCTTTCGGCATGGGTCGGATCGACCCTGGTGATGGTCGTGACCGCCGCGACCGCCGTGCCGCTCGGGGTGGGCGCGGGTGTCTATCTGGAGGAGTACGCCCCCAAGAACTGGATGACCGATCTCATCGAGATCAACGTGACGAACCTCGCGGGAGTGCCCTCCATCGTCTACGGGCTGCTCGCCCTGGGTCTCTTCGTGTATGGGTTCGGTCTCGGGCAGAGCATCCTGACCGCCGGGCTGACGCTGGCCCTGCTCATCCTGCCGGTCGTGATCGTCGCCACGCGCGAGGCGATCCGCTCCATTCCGGCCATGATCCGGGAAGGCGCCTACGCGCTCGGCGCAACCAAGTGGCAGACCACGTCGCATCACATCCTGCCGTACTCGCTGCCCGGCATCATGACGGGGGTCATCATCGGCATGGCGCGCGCCATCGGCGAGACCGCCCCGGTGATCACCATCGGCGCGCTCACCTTCATCGCCTTCCTGCCCGCGGCCCCGTTCACAGGCGACCCGCCGGCAGGGATCTTCGACTGGGTGATGTCGCCGTTCACGGTGATGCCGATCCAGATGTTCAACTGGACGTCGCGGCCGGAAGCGGCGTTCCACCACAATGCCGCGGCGGCGGGCCTGGTGCTGGTGATGATGACGCTTTCCATGAACGCGCTGGCGATCTATATTCGCTATCGACTGAGGAAGACGCTCAAATGGTAGGCGCACCCGCACCGGAGATCGCATCGGTCACGGCAGCCGCAGGCGGCCCGCCCGCGCCCAAGAAGTCCGAGACCCGGGAGCTGAGCTTCTATTACGGGGGCTTCCAGGCGCTGAACGGCATCAGCATGCCGATCTACGAGAAGAAGGTGACGGCGCTGATCGGCCCGTCGGGCTGCGGCAAGTCCACCGTTCTCCGCTGCTTCAACCGCATGCACGATCTCTACCCCGGCAACCGCTACGAGGGGAGCATCATGCTCTACCCGGACAATACCAATATCCTCAATCCGGTGGTCGATCCCATCGAAGTGCGCATGCGCATCAGCATGGTGTTCCAGAAGCCGAATCCCTTTCCCAAGTCGATCTACGAGAACGTGGCCTACGGCCTGCGGGTGCGCGGCGAGCGCAAACGCGCGATGCTCGACGAGAAGGTGGAGGAGGCGCTGCGCAACGCGGCGCTGTGGGACGAGGTGAAGACCCGCCTGAACGAGCTTGCCTTCAACCTTTCCGGCGGGCAGCAGCAGCGGCTGTGCATCGCCCGGGCGCTCGCGGCCGATCCGGAGATCCTGCTGTTCGACGAGCCGACTTCCGCGCTCGATCCGATCGCAACCGCCAGCATCGAGCAGCTGATCGCCGAGCTCAAGGAGAAGGTGACCATCCTGATCGTCACCCACAACATGCAGCAGGCGGCGCGCGTATCCGACTACACCGCGTACATGTACCTCGGCGAGCTGATCGAGTTCGACGCGACGGATACGATCTTCATCAAGCCGAAGGTCAAGCAGACCGAGGATTACATCACCGGTCGCTTCGGCTAGCGACCCCGCGCAACCGGCCATGCCCACCACCGAGCACCTGAGCAAGCAGTTCGACGTCGATCTGGAAACGCTGCGCTCCCGCATGCTGCAGATGGGGGGCCTGATCGAGTCGCAGATCCTCACGGCGATCGACGGCTTCTACAGCGGCAGCCTGGAGACCCTCGACCAGGTGATCGAGAACGACCGCCGCGTCAACGGCTTCGAGGTCAGCATCGACATCGAGTGCAGCCACATCATCGCCCGCCGCCAGCCTGCGGCGAGCGATCTCCGCCTGATCATGGGGGTGAGCAAGGCGGTGACGGACCTCGAGCGCGTCGGCGACGAGGCGAAGAAGATCGCGGTGGTGAGCAAGCAGATCCACAAGGGCGGGCGGCTGCAGGTGCCGCGGCTCGGCGACATCCGGCGCGCGGGCAGCATCGTCGTGGGAATGCTGCGCAAGGCGCTCGACGCGTTCGCCCGGCTCGATGCCGTGGCGGCGGCCGAAGTGATCCGCGACGATGCCACGATCGACGAGGCGTTCCGCGGAATCATGCGCCAGCTGATCACCTTCATGATGGAGGATCCGCGCACCATCTCCACCGCCCTCGAGATCGTCTGGGTCGCGCGCGCTCTCGAGCGCATGGGCGACCACTCCAAGAACATGGCGGAGCAGGTGATCTACATCGTCAAGGGCACCGACGTCCGCCACACCACGTTCGAGGACATCGAGCGCAAGGCGTCGCAGTAAGCGGCGACTGGCGGCCCGACGCTTTCGCCGCCGGGCGCCCCCGGCCTGCTCACGTTTGCCGGTCGCGCCGCCGGCGCACAACGCCGCACATGAAGTAGCGCGGATAAGTCCTTGACTTCATGCCGCAGCGGGACGGAGCCGTGCGCCGGCGCACCCTCGCGGGTCCGCGCCGGCAGCGCGTCAGGCGGAAGCGGTAACGCTCAACGAGCGCGGCGAAGCGAGCGTCCGCGAACGGCGACACTCGCAAAAAACCCCTTGCAAGGTTGCGCGGACATAGGCATCCTCTACCCGCTGAATTCGAGGATAGAGGGCGTTACCTACCACTCACTCGCGCTGATTCAGCGCACCCAACGGGAGATCCACACTATGGCCAAGAAGAGCAGCAAGAAGTCCAAGGCAAAGAAGAGCGGGCGCAAGGCGAATGCAGCGTTCATGAAGCCGCTGAGCCCGGACGCGACGCTCGCCGCGGTGGTCGGCAGCAGCGCCATGCCGCGCACGGAAGTCACGAAGAAGCTGTGGGCGTACATCAAGCGCAACGGCCTGCAGGACAAGGCCAACAGACGGATGATCAATGCCGACGACAAGCTGCGCGCTGTGTTCGGCGGCCGGTCACAGGTGTCGATGTTCGACATGACGAAGCTGGTCAGCAATCACCTGCGCTAGAACCCGCTTCACGCGAAGAAGGGGCTGCGGAACGGCAGCCCCTTTTTTCTGCGCCGCTCACCGCTCGTCGTCCCGCTTGCGGGCGGCGACGGCTCCCGCGACGAGCAGCATCGCCCCCATCGCCCAGAATACCGGCAGCATGCCCAACGCGGCGGCGACACGATGCGGACGCAGCGCGCCCCCGTGAAGACAATTTTCTGCGAGGCTTCTCTACCGGCTCAGGCGGTTGCGGCCTTTCTCCTTGGCGCGGTAGAGCGCGCGGTCGGCGGCCTCGATCACGGCCTGCGGCGTGGCGGAGCGCCCGTTGCGCTCGGCGACGCCGATGCTCACCGTCACCGACACCCCGCGCTTGTCGCGCCATCCGCCTTTCCGGCGCCTGGTGCGCCTGGTCTGCACCGGGCGGTCGGCGCCGCGCAGCGCCATCCGGTAGGACTCGATGTCCTCGCGCACCGCTTCCAGATGCGGGATCGCATCTTCCGCGTCCTTTCCGGGGAACAGCACGGTGAACTCCTCGCCTCCGTAGCGAAAGGCCTTGCCGCCGCCGCCCACGCGGGAAATGTGCGCCGCCACCATTTTCAGCACCTGGTCGCCGAGGTCGTGCCCGTAGGTGTCGTTGAACTGCTTGAAGTGGTCGACGTCGAGCATCGCAATGGTGTAGCGGTTGCCGAGCGCCGCCAGCTGCTCGTTCAGCGCGCGCCGGCTGGGGATGCCGGTCAGCTCGTCGCGGAACGCCATGCGATGCGCATCCTGCAGCACCGCAATCGCCACCATCAGCTCCGCGGCGGCGATGAAGCTCGCAAACGAGACGTATGCGTTGGGGACATGCGCGGCTATGGCGAACGCGGCGATCGCGCCCGCGAAACCCGCGTTCAGGTGGGAGCGCCGGACGAACGCGGCGATCGCTGCGACGGCGAAGCCCAGCGCGATGGCAAGGATCGCGGACTGCGGCAGGCGCCCGGCGCTGAGCGGGATCGTGTCGAGGAATTTCTGGTACGCCAGGTCGACGAGATCGGCGCGGCCCGCGACGAACACCCACGCCGTGATCGCAATCTGCGCCAGGAGCACGCCGAACCGCAATGCCGCGTGGCGGTTCCACACGCCGCGCTCGGGCAGAAGCGACAGCAGCGCCAGATCGAGCGGCACGAGGACCGTGAGCGCGGCGTAGACCGCGCGCGCATGAAATTCATCGACGCCCTCCTGCAACCACCATTGCCGTGCCGCGTAGGCGGTGGCCAGGACGAGCAGGGCGAGCACCGCGCGGCCACGACCATATGCGGCCGCGAGCGCCATGCCGAGAGCGAACATGATGTGGGGGCTGTATAGGATGAACCCCGCGAACGCGCGCGGCAGTGCCGCGCCGTAGACGACGAGCGCAAAGCCGGCCGCGAGGATCGCGACCGGGGCCACGGGCAGCGCAAGCGCCCTCAGCAATGCGCGCATGTCCCTCGAAAGCGGTAAGCGGTCAGCACGCGGAAAAGAGCGCGGCCCCGGGGTTCAGCGGTCGGCGGCCACGGGTCACCGGTATCAAGGCGCCAGCCGCGCGATCCGCCAGCGGCCATTGCGCGCGCGGCGGTAGACGATGCGGTCGTGCAGGCGATCCTCGCCGCCCTGCCAGAACTCGAAAACGTCCGCCACCAGCCGGTAGCCGCCCCAGTGCGGCGGGCGCGGCACGGCGCCGGTATACTTCCGCGCAAAGGCCGCGAAGCGGCGCTCGAGCGGGCCGCGGCCCGCGACGACGACGCTTTGCGGCGAGGCCCACGCCGCAAGCTGGCTGCCGCGCGGCCGGGTGGCGAAATACGCGTCCGACTCGCGCGCCATCACCCGTTCCACCCGCCCGTCGATGCGCACCTGGCGCTGGAGAGCGCCCCAGTAGAAGAGGAGCGTCGCGCGCGGATTGCGCGCGAGCTCGCGGCCCTTGCGGCTGCGGTAATTGGTGTAGAACACGAAGCCGTGCGCATCGAACCCTTTCAGCAGCACCATGCGCAGCGACGGATGGCCCGCGCGGGTCGCCGTGGCGAGCGCGACCGCGTCCGGCAGCGGCTTCACCTCAGCCTGCGCGCGCTCGTACCATTGCGCGAATTGCGCGACCGGGTCGGCGGCGACGCGGTCCTCGCTCAGTGGCCGGCGGCTGTTTGACACGCGCCGGATTGTACCCTAAAGATCAACCCCTTACCGTCGGCGACGGCGCGCGAGCCGCGCGCAAATCGGCAACGATAGCGAGGCTCGAAAGCCGAAAGGGAACGGGTCCTGCCTTGCGCGGCGCGCGGGTGACGAGCCGCGGGTCACTCGCTTCGTGCGATCAGCCGAGGAGGCGCCAGGTGCCGTCACCGCCCGGGCAAGCTTTCACCCGGTTCGTCTGCTTGCCTCCGTCGGTGGTGACCCTGAAGTCGAACTCGCGGCATTTCACGCCCGCCTCCTCCAAGCCGCGCAGCGGGGTCAGACGGTAGGTCCTGCGCTTGTCGGCGCTGGTCCAGGTCACCGCCTTCTTGTCGCCCACCAGCTCGAGCGTATGGCCGATGCAGGCGCGATCGGTCTCGTCCATGTCGCGGCCGATCTTCGCACCGATGATCGCGCCGGCGACCGTGCCGACGACGATGGCGATCTGCCGGTTTTCCCCCTTGCCGACCTGGGAGCCAATGGCGCCGCCCGCGGCCGCGCCGACGACCGCGCCGACCGCCTCGCGGTTGCAGCGGCCGTTGATCACGCCGTAGTGCCGGTCCCACTTCTTCCCGGTATAGCCGCTATAGGGATCGCCCTTCTTGCGCTTGCCGTGCGCCGGCGCCCAGGGCGGCGGATCGCCGTAAGAGCTTAGCGGCACGGCGAACGCAAACGCACCGCCAACAAAGGCGAGCAGGGTCAGGGCACGGATAAGGCGGGGGCGGGCGCGCATCGATTCCTCCTGTCTAGCGGAATGGCAGCTGCATCTGCGCATTGGACTGCCGGTCTGCCGACTAGTTTACCCGCAGGCGCCAATCGCCCCGCACGCGGTGCAGAACTCGCAGCCGTCCTTGTGGATGACCGCTGCGTTGCCGCATTCCGCGCAGCGCTTGCCGTGCAGGACCCGGTAGGCGGCGCCCTCGCGCACCGGCATCCGGTCGTCCTCGGGAATCTCCAGCACGCCCATCTCGGACAGAGGATAGCCGCGCTCGTCGAGCACGCCGAGCATCGAATAGCGGTGGATGATCAGGCGCGCGCAGTAGGCGATCGTGCTCGGGAAGTTCTGCTGGCGGCTCTCGCCCGGCACCCGCGCCATGAAGTCGCCGAGCGGCTCGGCATAGTTGAGGAGCTTGCGCAGCTTCATGCCGATCCACGCCGGGTCGATCACGCGCATGTCGAGCGAGATGAGCTTGCACAGGCCGTCGAGCGCGCGCGGGTACTCCCCCGCCATCCACACCGAGTAGGGGCGGCGGTGCCCGCCCGGCAGCATCAGCTCCTTGAGGATCAGGAGGAAGTCGTCGCCGGCGCGCGGGTTCAGCACGTCCACCGTCCAGGACATCGTGCCATCGGTCCCGGTCTTGGGCTCCTTCCGGGCGAACAGCGCTTCCAGCACCGGCGAGTTTCCGTCGAGCTTCGAGAGCGCCCCCAGCTCGTCCACCCGGAAGCGCACGATGCGCGCGAACGCCGCCACCAGGCTCGGCGCCCGCTGCAGCTCGCCGTCGGGCGGCATCGGGCAATCAAAGGCGTCGTCGCCCGCCGTGCGCGCGAGGATCTCGAGCTTCATCTTGAGCCAGGCCTTGTCCTGCGCGCGCATGTCCATTGAAAGCGTCTTCGCGACCGCGCCGAGCCCCCGCGGCTGCTCGGCGCCGTTCACCCAGACCTCGAACGGGAAGGACTCGCCGTTCTCGACGTGGCCGACGAAGATCGCGAACTGACCAAACGGCGACTCGACCATATAGGTCCAGGACGGGTTGCCCGCGGCGAGCTTGGGCCGCCCCGGCCAGCGCAGGCTGGCGAGAGCGGGCTGCGGCGCGGCCTCCAGCCGGATGCGGCGGTCGGCGCTGGTGTCGAGGTCGCTCGGCTGCTCGGCTTCCGGCGCGACCGAGAGCACGGCCCCCAGCACCTTGTTCGGCCGGTAAGTGGTGATGCCCTTCAGCCCCGCCTTCCAGGCCTCGAGATAAAGATCCTTGAACTGCTCGTACGGATAGTTCTCGGGCACGTTCACCGTCTTGCTGATGGCGGAGTCCACGTACGGCGCCACCGCCGCCACCATCCGCATGTGATCGAGCGCGGTGATGTCCATTGCGGTCACGAACGCGCCGGGAAGGTGCTCCATGTCCCCGCCGAGGTGGCGGTAGAGGCGCCACGCGTGGTCCTCGACGTCGTAGGTCTTCATCGAGCCGTCGGACAAGCGCTTCTTGCGCTGGTAGGTCCAGGCGTAGGGCGGCTCGATGCCGTTCGAGGCGTTGTCGGCGAAGGCGAGCGAGATCGTGCCGGTGGGGGCGATCGAGAGCAGGTGGCTGTTACGGATACCATGCGCGCGGATCTCGTCCTTCAGGCGCTCCGGCAGGCGCGAGGCGAAATGCGGCGCGGCGAGGTAGCGCTCCGCGTCGAGCAGCGGGAAGCCGCCTTTTTCCCGCGCGAGCCCGACGGAGGCGGCATAGGACTCGTCGCGCATGGCCTCGGCGATGTTCGCCCCCATGCGGCGCGCTTCCTCGGTGTCGTAGCGCAGGCCGAGCATGATGAGGGCGTCGCCGAGCCCGGTGAAGCCGAGCCCCACGCGGCGCTTCGCGCGCGCTTCGTCCTGCTGCTGCTCGAGCGGCCAGACCGTCGCCTCGAGCACGTTGTCGAGCATGCGCACGGCCGGGCGCACGACTTTTCCGAATGCCTCGAAGTCGAAGCGCGCCCTTGTGCTGAACGGCTCGCGCACGAACGGCGTCAGGTTGATCGAGCCGAGGCAGCAGCAGCCGTACGGGGGCAACGGCTGTTCCGCGCAAGGATTGCTCGATTCAATGCTTTCCACGTACGACAGATTGTTGTCTTTATTCGCATGGTCGAGGAAGAACACGCCGGGCTCGGCGTGATCGTAGGTGGACTCCATGATCTCGCGCCACAGCTCGCGCGCCCTGACCCGGCGGTATACCCAGAGGCCGTCCGGGCGCTGGGCCGGCGCGCCCTCGAAGTCCGGAGCGGGCGGCTGCTTGTGCACGAGCTCCCAGTCGCCGTCGCTCTCCACCGCGTTCATGAAGGCATCGGTCACCGCCACGCTTACATTGAAGTTCGCGAGCTCCCCGTGGTCCTTGGCGTGGACGAAGTCCTCGATGTCGGGGTGGTCGCAGCGCAGTATCCCCATCTGCGCGCCGCGCCGCGAGCCGGCCGACTCCACGGTCTCGCAGCTCTTGTCGAAGACGCGCATGTAGGACACCGGGCCGCTCGCGGTGCTGTCGGTACCGCGTACCCGCGCGCCGCGCGGGCGGATCGCCGAGAAGTCGTAGCCGACGCCGCCGCCGCGGCGCATCGTCTCCGCCGCTTCCTTGAGCGCGACATAGATGCCGGGCCGGCCGTCGATGGTCTCGGAGACCGAGTCGCCGACCGGCTGCACGAAGCAATTGATGAGCGTTGCCTGAAGCTGCGTGCCCGCCGCCGAGTTGACGCGTCCGCCGGGGATGAACCCGTTCTCGAGCGCTTCGTAGAATACCGGCTCCCAGCGCGGCGGGTCCTTTTCAACCGCGGCAAGCGCGCGTGCGACACGGCGGCGCACCGCTTCGACGTTTTTCTCGTCGCCTTTCGCGTATTTCTCGAGCAGAACGTCGAGCGTGACCTGCTGCGGGGGGAGCGCGAACCCGGTGTCGGTGAGTTTCATGTCGGTTCCGCGTTCTTCTCAGGATGCGGTGCGGTCGTCCCTGGAGCGATCATGATACGCCGGATGAAAAGGGGATTCTAACCGATTGTTTATGCGACTTGATGCAGGTCAAAGAAATGGCGGGCTAAGGAGTTCCGGACCGGCTCCGGACCGCGTCAATTCCCGCCCGACCCGGCGGCGTTGCCGGCGCGGCGCAGCCGCGCGTTCTGGCTGCCGGCGACGAGCGTCAACGTATCGCCGTCGACCAGGAATACCGGCCGCGCGCCCAGCAACTTGAAAAATCGGGTCTCGAACGAGGCGAGCGGCTCGGGGCAGCCGCGGCGTGTTGCCGCCATCGCCCCGACCTCGAGCCAGTCGTCCACCAGGCGCGCTGCTGCGCTCGCGCGGTTGCAGCCGCTGAAGGCCTCCACCCTGCCGTCCTTGAACGCGAGCGTCGCGCGCGGCACGCCGGGGATGCGGCCGGTTCCGATGAAGGTCGAGTTCACGAGCTCCCAGTCGCCGTCGGGCACGGCGGATACCACGGGTTCCCGCGGCGGTGGCGCGGCTGGCGGCGTGACGCAGCCCTGGATCAACGCGCAGGCGAGCGCGGCGTACCCGGGGAGGTGGCGGCGGTGCGATCCGGCCATCGCGTCATTTCACCGAAAGGCAGATTCTAGACGATCGCCCGTCGCGCAACCCGGCGCCGCCGCCATCAGTGACCGCGGCGCCGCACGCGCCGCATCAGGAAGCGCGCGGGATCGACCGCGTCGGCGAGATCGCTCTCGAGCGGCAGGGGCTCACCTTCCAGCATGCTCGCGATCAACTCCCCGCCGAGCGCCGCCCACGTCAGCCCGCGCGAGGCGTAGCCGAACGCGCCGTAGAGCCCGTTCAGGCGCGGCAGCCGCGGCGCCCACTTGCCTGATCGGGAGGCCATGCCGGCAGACGCCGGTCCGGCATCCGGCGCATTGCCGATCAGCGGCAGGCGGTCCGGCGTCACGCAGCGAAAGCCCACCGTGCCGGCAAGCCGCGCGGGGTCAAGCCGGACAGCGCTTCCCGGCAGCAATAACTCAAGCCGCTCCAGGTTGCCGGCATGCCCGGAGGCGCGCGGCTCGGGATCTTCGTCCTCGAAGTCGTAGGTCGAGCCTACGACCGCTGTACCGTCTGCGGCGGGTATCAGAAGGCCCGCGCCGGCGAGAACCGTGCCGGGCGGATCGATGCTGCCCGGCGGCAGGCAGGTGAGCTGCCCGCGCACCTGCTTCAACTCCACGCCGTGCGGGACGAGGCGGGTTGCGTCGTGCGAGTTGGCAAGCACGACCACGGGCGCCGCGGCGATCGGCGTTCCGTCCGCGGCGAGCGCACGCCAGCGGCTCCCGTCGCGCTCCAGCGCGTTCACCGCGCGGGCGGGGTGGAAGGTCAGGCCCGGCCGCGCCGCATCGAGCAGCGCCGTAACGAGCTCCACGGCGCGAACCCAGCCGCCCCCGGGAAACCACAATCCCCCCATAGGCGCGGCGAACCCCGTGCGGCGGCCGGCTTCGGCGCGCGGCAGGTACTCCACGTAACCGGCCGGATTTCCCAGCGCGCGGACGGAATCCGCCATCCGTACTTCTTCGCGCGCCTCTCTTGCGATCTGCAGCACGCCGCACTGCGCCCACTCAAAGTGCCGCCCGCCGGCCTCGAGCGTGCGCCAGCGGTCGATGGCGTAGAGAAATCCGGCGCGCGTCAGGCGGGAGAGGATGCTGTCGTCGCGCGAGACCTGCGGGTGGAAGCTGCCGGCCGGCATGCCCGACGCTTCCGCCGCCGGCGCGGCGTGGCGCTCGATCAGCTCGATCGCCCAGCCGCGCGCGGCGAGACGCTCGGCGACCGCGGCACCCGCGAGCCCCGCGCCCACGACGATCGCGCGGCGCTCGCTCCATTGCGGGGCGGGGGGCGGTGCATTGCGCTGCGGCCGGGGAGGGGAATAGCCCGCGGCGAGCATCTGTCGCTTGCGGCCGAAGCCGGGACGCAGCTCGGGCGCGAACCCGGCGACCGCGAGCGCTTCGCGCACCGCCCGCGCCGTTGCATAGGTCGCGGCCGTCGCACCGGGATGCGCGATCCGTGCCAGTGCCTTCATCACCGAAATCGCCCACATTTCGGGGTTGCGGTCGGGCGCGAAGCCGTCGAGGTAGATCGCGTCAGCGGCAAGGCGCAGCCTGGGCAGGACGTCCGCCACATCGGCGAGCGCGAGCGTGAGCGTTACGCGCCCGCCTTCGAAGTGCAGCCGGTGCAAGCCGGGCACGAGCAGCGGCCACTGCGCCTGCAGCTCCGCGGCTAGCGGGGCGAGCTCGGGATAGCGCGCGTGCAGCGTTGCGAGTCCCTCGCGCGCGAACGGATGCTTCTCGATCGAGACGAAATGGAGCCGTTCCGGACGCGCGGGGTCGGCGCGCCACGCCTGCCACGTCGCAAGGAAATTCAGGCCGAGTCCGAACCCGGTCTCGACGATCGTGAAAACGCGGGCGCCGGCCCAGCGCTCCGGCAGCGCGTTGCCGCCGAGGAACACATGCCGCGCCTGGCCCGGCCCGGAGTCCGCGCTGTGATAGACGTCGCGGTATTCGGGCGAGTACGGCGTGCCGGCTGCGTCGAACGCCGGCGCGGCAGGAACGATTCGAAATGGGGCCTGCGCCACCGGATCGTCCGCGGTCAGCCATGAAACGGGGCCACGTCAGCTTATAACACGCCACGCAGCGCGCGTTTTCCCGGACACGGCCGCTGCCAGTGCTTCGGTCCGCCCTCGCCCGGCGCGGCGCGATCGCCGCGCTCATGAACCGCCTGCTCGACGCGTGGGTGGGCCTCTACGCGCCGGCGCCGCGGCGCCTGCCCCCGATGCTTTGAGGCGCCGGGGAGCTAGGTGTGCGCGGACTGACCGCGATTGCGCGCCCGGCGCCAGGCGGCGGGCGTCGTGCCCAGCTCGCGCTTGAACGCGCGGTTGAACGCGGCCTCGGAATCGTAGCCGACGTCGGCGGCGACGGATGCGACGTTGCGGCTGCCCGAGCGCAGGAGGTTCGCGGCGAGCTGCAGGCGCCAGCGGGTGAGGTACTGCATCGGCGGCTGCCCGACGAGACCGGTGAAGTGGTCGGCCAGCGCCGAGCGCGACAGTCCGACCGAGCCCGCGAGCTCCTCCACCGTCCACGGGTGCGCCGGCTTCGAGTGAATCAGCGCAAGCGTCTTGCCCACGAAGCGATCGCGCAGCCCGGCGAGCCAGCCGGTGCGCTCGGGCGGCAGGCTTTCGATGTGGCGGCGGATCGCCTCGACGAACATCAGCTCCGAGAGCTTCGCCAGCACGGTGCCCGCCCCGGCGCGCTGCCCGGTCGCCTCGGTGAGGCTGAACCGGATGGAGGAGGTCAGCCACTGGGCGCCGGGACCGTCGCGCATGCTGACGAGCATGATGCGCGGCAGCGCCGCGAGCACCGTGTCGAAGAGCGAGGAGTCGCAGGCGAGGTAGCCGCACACCATCCGGGTCACCTCGCCGCCGCCGCCGTAGCGCACCTGGGGCACCTCGTCGGGGCCGCGCTGGATGACGAGTTGTCCTCCCGGCACCGCCGGGCGCGCGAGGTCGCTCCCCAGGGAGTGCGCCTCGCCCGTTGGAATGATGATCAGGTCTCCGCCCTGCGCAGACACCGCGGGCCCGCCCGGAACGGAAGCCTCGCACCGGCCCTCGGTCACGAGGCGGTAGATCACGACGTGCTGCGCATTCGGCATCTGCTCGACGCACACCTCGACGCCGGAGGGCTCACCGATGCACCAGGGCGCGGTGAACTCGGCGTCCAGGAACGCAGCCCAACGACGTCGCCTCGGCCGTGCTCAGCAAGTCCACCTGGGCAGTGCTGGCGCTGGTTTGCCACATCGAGCTGTTCGTGCTCGCGCGCTACCACGCGAGCATCGATCCCGATACCGGGCTCTCCGAGCTCTACAAGGACGTCTTTCTCCACCACGCGCGCGAGGAGTCGCAGCACGCGATCCTCGACGAGCTCGAGTGGCGCCGCGAGAACGCCAACCTTTCGGCGGCTGAGCGCGACATCGCCGTCGACGACCTGATCGCGCTCGTCGGGGCGGTGGACGGCCTGCTGCAGATCCAGGCGGGCGCCGACGCGGAGTACTTCCTGAAGACCAGCGGGCGGACGTTTACGGCCGCGGAGCAGGAACGCTTGCGTGCGGGCGTGCTCAAGGCCTACCGCTGGCAGTACATCGTCTCGGGCGTCGAGGACTCGCGCTTCCAGAAGATCCTCGGCGACATGATCACGCCCGCGCAGGCCGACCGCATCGGCAAGGCGCTGGCGCCGATCCTGAACTGATCGCTCCGGGAGGGGTCGGTGGGCCGTTCAGGCCCGCCGGCTCCGTTCCGCGAGAAAGCCCGCGAGGATGCGGGCGGTGTGGGAGCGGGTCGTCTGCTTCGCCACCGCCTCCGGCGCGCCCTGCGCGACGATGCGGCCGCCGGCGTCACCCCCTTCCGGTCCGAGGTCGAGGACCCAGTCGGCTTCGGCGATCACGTCGAGGTTGTGCTCGATCACGACGACGGTGTTGCCGGCGTCCGCCAGCCGGTGCAGCACATTGAGGAGCTTTTCGACGTCGGCCATGTGCAGGCCGACGGTGGGCTCGTCGAGGACGTAGAGAGTGTGACTGTTCCCCCTCACCCCATGCCCCTCTCCCACCAGGGGAGAGGGAGAATAACGGACCTTCGCAAGCTCGGTAACTAATTTAATGCGCTGCGCCTCGCCGCCGGAGAGGGTCGGGCTTTGTTGGCCGAGCGTGAGGTAGCCGAGCCCGACGTCCTGCAGCAGGGTAAGCGCGTGGTGAATCGACCCGTGCGCGGAGAAGAATCCCACCGCCTCGTCGACGCTCATCAGGAGCACCTCGCCGATGCTCCTGTCCTTGAAGCGCACGGCAAGCGTGTCGGGGTTGAAGCGCACGCCGCGGCACGCCTCGCAGGTGACCTTCACGTCGGGCAGGAACGACATCTCGATCCGCTTCAGCCCCTGTCCCTCGCACGCCTCACAGCGCCCGCCCGCGGTGTTGAACGAGAAGCGCGAGGCGGTGTAGCCGCGCATGCGCGCCTCCGGCGTTTCCGCATACAGCCGCCGCACCTGGTCCCAGAAGCCGACATAGGTCGCGGGACAGGAGCGCGGCGTCTTGCCGATCGGGGTCTGGTCCACCTCCAGCACGCGCCCGACGGCTGCCGCTCCGTGAATCGCGCGGCAGCCCACGGGCGTGAAGGATGAAGGCGGAAGGCTGAAGGAAGACCCGGCTCCGCGCCTGCCGCGGTTTCGGTCTGCCTTCTGCCTTCCGCCATCTGCCTTGCGGCTGTGCGTTGCGACCAGCCGCTTGAGGTTGTCGTGGAGCACGTCGCGGGCGAGGGTGGATTTGCCCGAGCCGGAGACGCCGGTCACCGCGATCAGCCGCCCGAGCGGCACGCGGACGTCGAGGTTTTTCAGATTGTGCAGGGAGGCGCCGCTGACGGTGACCGCGGAGGTGGCGGGAGTCACGGGACGCCGCGTATGCAGCGGATGCCGGAGCGGTTGCGCCAGGAATCGCCCCGTGACCGAGGCGGGGATGCGCATGAGCTCGTGCGCGGAGCCCACCGCGACCACCTCGCCGCCGCGATTGCCCGCGCCGGGGCCCAAGTCCACCACGTGTTCCGCGCGGCGGATCGTGTCCTCGTCGTGCTCGACCACCACCAGCGTATTGCCCCTCGCCTCGAGCTTCGCCAGCGTGTCGAGCAGGATGCGGTTGTCGCGCGGGTGCAGCCCGATGGTCGGCTCGTCGAGGATGTAGGCGACGCCGCGCAAGTTGGAGCCGAGCTGCGCCGCGAGCCGGATGCGCTGCGCCTCGCCGCCGGAGAGCGTGGGCGCGGCGCGGTCGAGCGCGAGGTAGGCGAGCCCCACTTCACGCAGGAACGCGAGGCGCGCGCGCAGCTCCGCCAGGATGTCGCGCGCGATCTCCGCCTGCCGCCCCTCCAGGCGGAGATCGTTGAAGAATTCCTCCATGGCCGATACCGGCATGCGCGAGAGATCGGCGATGGAGCGGCCCCGAAAGCGCACGGCGAGCGCGGTTGGATTGAGCCGGCGCCCCGCGCACGCGGGGCACGGCGCGGCTTCGCCCTCGTACCACTCGTTCCACCAGATCTCCTCTCCGGTCTGCTGCTCGTCGAACCCGGAGATCCTCAAGCCGGTGCCGTAGCAGGTCTTGCACCAGCCGTGCCTGGAGTTGTAGGAAAAGAGCCGCGGGTCGAGCTCGGGAAAGCTCGTGCCGCAGGAAGGACAGGCGCGCTTCACGGAGAACACCGTCTCGATCATGCGTGCCTGCGAGGGATCGCCGGTTTCCATCGCGCGCGCGAGCGCCTCCAGGGGCGCGAGAACCTGGACCACGCCCTTGCCGTGATCGAGCGCGCGCTGGAGCGCTGCGCGCAATGCGGCCTCGTTGTCCGGACCGGCGCGCACGTCGGCGACCGGCAGCTCGATCGTGTGCTCCTGGAAGCGCGAGAGCCGCGGCCAGTTTCCGGTGGGAACGAACCCGCCGTCCACGCGCAGGTGGGTGTGCCCTCTGCCGCGCGCCCAGCGGGCGAGGTCGGTGTAGTAGCCCTTGCGGTTCACCACCAGCGGCGCGAGCAGGCCCACGCGCGAGCCGCGGTGCTCGCGGATTATCCTCGCCGCGATCGCGTCCACGCTCTGCGGCTCGATCGCCACTTCGCACCGCGGGCAGTGCTGGGTGCCGAGCTTCATGTAGAGCAGCCGCAGGAAGTGGTGAATCTCGGTCAGCGTCGCCACCGTGCTCTTGCGCCCGCCGCGGCTCGTGCGCTGCTCGATGGCGACGGTCGGCGGAATGCCGAAGAGGGCGTCGACGTCCGGCCGCGCCGAGGGCTCGACGAACTGGCGCGCATAGGCGTTGAGCGATTCGAGGTAGCGGCGCTGGCCTTCCGCGAACACGATGTCAAAGGCGAGCGTGGACTTGCCCGAGCCGGAGACGCCGGTCACCACCGTGAAGCGGTCGCGCGGGATCGCGACGTCGATGTTCTTCAGGTTGTGCTCGCGCGCGCCGCGCACCTGGATGCTGTGATTCGTGAGGGGCGAGTGGTGAAGGGACGGGAGCGCCGGAACGCCCGGCTCTTCCGCCGCCGCGGCGGGGGTGAGGGCGGACTCGTACTCTCGCAAGGCCTTGCCGGTGTGGGACGTCAGGTGCGCGGCGACTTCTGGCGGAGTTCCCGCGCACACGACCGCGCCGCCGGCGTCGCCGCCTTCGGGGCCGAGGTCGATGATCCAGTCGGCGGCACGGATGACGTCGAGGTTATGCTCGATCACGACGAGCGAGTGGCCGACGGCGAGCAGTTTGCGGAAAGCGCGCAGCAGCTTGGCGACATCGTCGAAATGGAGTCCGGTGGTGGGCTCATCAAAGAGGAACAATGTCCCGCGTTCCGTCGCCCCCGCGGAGGCGGGGGTCCAGGCATCGGCGCGGCGTCTGGATCCCCGCCTTCGCGAGGATGGCGGGGCGCTTGCCGCATCCGCCAGGTGCCCCGCCAGCTTCAGGCGCTGGGCTTCGCCGCCCGAGAGCGTCGGCACCGGCTGGCCGAGGCGCAGGTAATCGAGCCCGACGTCCGCGAGGGGCCGCAGCGCGCGCCGCACTTCGGGACGATCGCCGAAAAATTCGATCGCTTCCGTCACGGTCATGTCCAGCACGTCCGCGATGCTCCTGCGCGCGTCCTGCGTTTCGTCACCCGTTGCGCCCGACGCGGCAGGAGGGTCGAGCTTGATCTCCAGCACCTCGGCCCGGTAGCGCCGCCCGTCGCAGTCGGGGCAGCGCAGGTAGACGTCGGAAAGGAACTGCATCTCGACGCGCTCGAAGCCGTTGCCGCTGCAGGCGGGGCAGCGGCCGTTGCCCGAGTTGAAGCTGAAGGTGCCCGCCGTGTAGCGCCGCTCGACCGCGGCCGGCGCGGCGGCGAACAGCTTGCGGATGGCGTCGAATGCTCCGACGTAACTCGCGGGATTGGAGCGCGTGGTGCGCCCGATGGGCGACTGGTCCACCATCACGACTTCCGCGATGCGTTCATGGCCCTTCACCGCGCGGTGCGCGCCGGGCGCCTCCGTAGGCCGGCCCTTCGCCTTGAGCAGCGCCGCGTTCAGCACGTCCTGCACCAGCGTGGACTTGCCCGAGCCCGAGACGCCGGTGACGCACACCAGCCGCTCCAGCGGGAAGGTGACATCGATGTTCTTCAGGTTGTGCTCCGCTGCTCCGTAAATCTGCAGGCGCGGCCCGATTTTCGCGGGCGAGCGCGGGGCGAGACCGGCGTCGGCGCGCCGGCGCCCGGCAAGATAATCGGCGGTGAGCGTGCCGGCGCGCTTGAGCGCTTCCGGAGCGTCGAAGCACACGACTTGCCCGCCGCGCTCGCCCGGGCCCGGCCCGAGGTCGAGGATGCGGTCGGCGGCGAGCATGATCTGGGGATCGTGCTCGACGACCACCAGCGAGTTGCCGGCCCCGCGCAGCTTTTGCATGACGCCGATGACGCGTCCCATGTCGCGCGGGTGCAGCCCGATGGAGGGCTCGTCGAGCACGAACAGCGCGCTC
>Ga0187892_10002779_pt1 | contig 33768 bp, 23 predicted proteins | sample MA1701073metaG_FD_139345 | JGI IMG/M metagenome (GOLD analysis project Ga0187892, IMG submission 139345) | Bio-ooze microbial communities from a basaltic lava cave in the Kipuka Kanohina Cave System on the Island of Hawaii, USA - MA170107-3 metaG ... | reverse complement strand
GCCGTGGATCCGGTTCACGGCGCGGGCGAGCCGAGCCCCGATGCTCTTCATCCCGCAGGCGAGCGCCTGCTTGCCCCTCGCCTCGACGATCAGGTGGGCGTGGTCGCCCTGGAGGGAGTAGTGCGCGACCCGGAAGCTCCCGCGCTCGCTGGCCTCGGCGAGGGAGCGGCGCCACTCGCGGACGAGCCGGCCCTCGCGGAGCGAGGGCCGGCTCGCCTTCACCCGCAGCGTCACGTGCACCGGGCAGTCGCCGGGCACGGCGGCGCGCTCGCGATGCAGCACGCGCGGCCTCGGCCCGCGGGGCCGGCCGGCGCCGGGCCTCGGCCCGCCGCGACCAGTGCGCATGCGGTAGTCGGTGAAGGAGAGCTGCGCCCGTCGTCGCGACACGCACTTAGAATAGGGCGCTCTTTTGTTAAGAGCGAGACCCCCCCTCACAGCCGAATCCGTCGCCTTCGTGGTCCGCGCACTCGGAGCCAGTCGGGTCGATGGACACGCGACCCGACCGGCGCGAGCCACCGTCATACCCTTCAGAAGCCGAACCCGCTGGGAGGACGCTTCCGACAAGCGTTCTTCCGCAGCCTGCTAGAACCCGAAACCTCCACCACGGAGGGAAGAGGATCGGAATCAGCTCGACCATGCTCCGGACGCTGTCCGAGCTGCCGTTCTCGAACTGCTCGGCGAGCTTGCCGAAGGGCATGACGGCGTTCCCCGGAGAGAACTCGACGGCCCACTCTCCATCGACCTCGGTCCAGCGTCCGCCGTACATCGCGATGATGCACTCGCCGAGGAAGCAGCCCAGGTTCTCTATCAGTCCGTCGAGGGTCTCGGGGCCGAGCCCGTCGAGCACGCGCTGGCGCTCGACGTAGCCGTCGAGCCAGGCGACGCCCTCGGCGTCGAAGCCGAGCGAGCGCCGGCCGCTGACCTGGCGCAGCTTCGGGAGCATCTCGCGAGCGATCCGATGGAGATCCCCGGGCGCGGCCCTCGCCTGCGAACCGTGCCAGTCGGGGAACGGCTCTGCAAGCGCGGCAGGGCCGTCGCCGGCGCTACCGCGCTTGCCGGGCCCGGCCCGACTCAGCTCGCGTCGCAGGCATTGCCGATGCCGTCCGCGTCCGTGTCCGCCTGCGTGGCGTTCGAGACGGACACGCAGTTGTCGCAGACGTTGCCGACGCCGTCCGCGTCGAGGTCGGTCTGGCTGCCGTTGCTCGCGGCCGGGCAGTTGTCCTGCCCGTCGCGGCGCCCATCGAGGTCGCGGTCGACGCCGACGCGCGTGCCCGAGCCGGGCGGAGCGCAGGTGTAGGTGAGCGGCTGCCCGGCCGTGGCCGCGAGCGCGCGCAGCTGGCTGTCGCTGAGCGAGGCCCCGCCGTCGTCGGGCACGAAGCTCGAGCCCGACAGCGTCCAGCCCTTCATGCGCCCGCCGACCGGACCCTTCACGGTCACCTCGCACTCGCGAGCGCCCGGGAAGCCGGGCCGGCCGTACGTGGCGCCGGCGCGCTGGATCAGCAGGCTGATCCGCGGACCCGCGACCGACGCGTTCGTGTTGTCCAGCGTGATCTGCTGGCCCACGATCGGCGCGAGCGTCGAGTCCATCGCCATCACGAACGCCTCGACGTTGCGCCGCTGCGTGTCGTTCTGGAAGCCCGTCCCGATGCCCGAGGGCACGATGCCCGAGAACACGTTGGCGCGGAAGAAGCGGAAGACCGTGTCGATGCTGCCGTCGTGCAGGAAGCCGAAGCCGCGGATCTGGTTGCCCTTGTGGCCATTGTCGCCGAGCAGGATCTCGCCGACCGCCGCCATCCCGAACATGCCGACCTTCTGATACATGTTGCGGATGTGGGGGATCTTCAGGACCTGCGGCTCTCCCTCGAAGCTCGCGTCGCCGTTCGTGCCGAAGAAGCCGCGCGGCGGATCGAGCGTGTGGCAGCCGACGCAGTTGAAGCCGGCCGGATCCGGGCCGATGTCGATGGGCAGCCCGTCGAGGCGCCGCGAACCGGTCATCACGTCCAGGCCGGCCTGCTGCGCCGCCGTGAGTGAGTTGTCGAGGTTGCGGATCGGGTTCGGCGGATAGGTGACCTGGAGGATGAAGTCGGCGAAGGCCTGCATCTCGGCGTTGGAGATGGTGTTCGCCCTGCCGAGCAGGCCGACGAACGCGGGCTGGAACTTGAGGAACGCCGCGTTCTCGTCGTAGACGCTGCCGCCCGGATCGTTGCCACCCGTGCGGTCGCCGCGCCAGTGCATCGAGCCCGCGTCCGCCATGCCACGCAGGCTCTGCGTCGTCATCGGGCCCTTCATCGGGTGGAAGTCGATGTTCGCGCCGAACAGCTCCGCGCCGACGTCGAGCTTCACCGGGATCGGGTTGTTCAGCGTCTCGTCGTCGGGGTTGCCGAGGTCCCAGCCCAGGCTGTCGAAGTCGCCGAACACGTGACAGGTGGCGCAGGAGGCCTCGCCGTTGCTCGAGCTCAGGTTCGCGTCGTAGAGGATCGGCCGGCCGGCCACCACGCTCGCCGGCTCGGGATTGTAGAGCGGCACGTGGCGGATCTCGTTCCACGTGGCGAGGTCCACCACCGAGATCGAGTTGTCGAAGCGCGTCAGCACGTAGAGGCGATTGCGCGCGCTGTCGACGGCGAGGCCGCTCGGGCCGCCGCCGCTCACCTCGATGTGGTTGCTCGGGGTCGGCGTGAACGTGTTGTTCTCGAGCTGGGTCGCGTCGAACACGCCGACCTTGCTCGAGCCGAAGGCCGCCACGTAGACGAGCGGCGCCAGGCTCGCGCCGCGGTCCTGGATCGCGATCGCCGTCGGGATCGCGAGGCTCGCGTCCCTGACGCTCGGCGGCGCGGGGCGGACCGCGTAGTTGATGTGCTTGTTCAAGTGGCGCACCGTGACCGTGGACGTGCCGCTCAGCACCGAGACGCGCGCCTGATGCAGGCGCCCCTGCACCGTGCTGCCGCCGAAGGCGCCGGGGCCCTCGAAGCGCACCTCGTTCCGCGCCTCGGTGTTGGTCACGTACACCTTCCCGTTGCGCGGGTTCACGGCCATGTTGAACAGGATCGTGCCGACGCTCGCGTAGGAGCCGACCTGCGCCGGCGTGGCGGCGTCGGCGTCGATCGTGAAGACGTCGAAGTCGGGCAGGTTGAACTTGACCTGGTTCGTCCAGTTGCGGCCGAGCGGATCCTGCCAGCGCGAGTTCGACTTGTTGAACTTGACGATCAGGCCGGTCTCGGGCGCGGGCTCTCCGGTGTGATCCGTCTTCGGACCGGGCAGTCCGCCCGGCGGGAAGCCCGCCAGGTTGATGCACGGGAAGTTCACGAAGCCGTTGCAGACCACGCCCTCGTTGACCGTGGTGGTCTGGTTGCCGGAGTGGAAGACGCCGGCGTAGACCGTGTTGCCGTCGGGCGTCACCGCGAGCGCGCGCGGCGTGTCGCCGAACAGGGTGAGGATGCGCAGCGGCGTGCCGCCGAGCGTGGCGCCGAGGTTCGCGGCGTCGAACACCCAGACGTCGGCGCGGCCGACGCCCGACGTGGTGAGCTGCGGGTTCACCGAGCTGTTCTGCCCGCGATGCGCGGTGGTGACGAAGGCGCGGTTGCGCGCCGTGCCGGTGTCGCTGGGCGCGCGGGCGAACACGATGTCGCGCGGCTCGTCGCCGACCAGTAGCGTGCGCTTCACGCGCGGGGGATTCGAGGCGACGTCGACGATGCTGATGCTGTCCGAGAGGTGGTTCACCACCCAGACCTCGGCGCTGCTCCGGGCGGCGAGCGCGATCGGCTCGAGGCCGACGGGCACGGAGGCGCTCCAGGCGACGCCGCCCGAGCCGACCGTGAAGATCTCGAGCCGGTTGTCGGGCGTGTTCAGGGCGTACAGGCGGGTGCCGTCCGGCGCGAGCACGAGCGGGCGCACCTGCCCGGTCTCGAAGGTCGTGAACGCAGGCTGGGCCTCCGCTGCGCTGGCGAGCCAGCCCAGCAGCGCCGTGGCGAAGAGCACCCGGATGGAGCGGACGCGCGAAGCACTCGACATCGGACCTTCCCCCTTGCGGTGACCCCGGTTGATTACTAAACCGAACGGTCTGGAAAGTATCCTGCCAGGAGCCGCGCGATGGCGTCAACCAAAAAAAGGCCCAACCGGGAGAGGTCCGGCCTCCCCGACCGGCGGAAGCTCAAGGGCCAGCTCAGCCGGGAGCGCATCCTCGAGGCGGCGGTCGAGCTGTTCTCGGAGCGGGGCTATGCGGCGAGCGGCGTCGACGAGATCGCGCGCCGGGCGGGGATCGAGAAGGCGGCCCTCTACTGGCACTTCGGGAGCAAGGAGGGGCTCCTGGCGACGGTCCTCGACCGGATGGACGCCGACATCGTCGAGGGGATCGTGAAGCGCGTCGCGTCCGGGGCGAGCTCCGACGAGCGGCTCGCCCTGTTCGTGAAGGGCCTCGAGCGGCTCGCGGAGGAGCGGGGCCACCTGGTGCGGCTCATGCTCGGGGTCGCGCTCCAGCAAGGGGGCGCGCCCGAGTCGCGCGCCGCCATCCAGCGCATCTTCGAGCGCACGCGGGTTGCGGTAGAGCAGGGCTTCGAGCAGGCGCTCGGCGTGAAGCTGACCAACGTCGACCTGATCGCACGGCTCGCGCTCGCCTACCTCGAGGAAGCCGCGGTCCGCGAGGTGGTGGATCCGGAGAGCGCGGACCACGAGCGCTTCTTCGGGCACCTGCGGCATCTGATCGCGCTCGACGTCGAGCATCAGCTCCGCAGCGCCGGACTCGCCGCCCCCGAGGCGCGCCCGCCGAAGCGGAAGTGAGCTAGCTCGGCCAGCGCGGCGTGAAGACGTACTCGAGCTTCACGCCGTCGGGATCCGCGAAGAAGACCGCGTAGTAGCCGGGGGCGTACTGCGGGTACTCCGCGGGCGCGTCGAGGATCGCGACGCCGAGCCGCGCGAGCTGCTCGTGGAGGGCGTCGACCGCCGCGCGAGACGGAGCCGTGAAGGCGAGGTGATGGAGGCCCGGCGCGTGGCGGTCGTGGCGGGCCGGGGAGCGGGCGGCCACGAGGCCGAGCTCGAGGCCGGCACCCGCCCAGATCGGTCCTTCGGGCACGTTCGGGCTGCGCCGAAAACCCAGGAGCGGAAGCACGCGGTCGTAGAAGGCGGTGGACCGGACGAGGTCCGAGGCCGTGAGGTCGAGGTGATGGATCGAGCCGGCCGCTGCCACGGGGCGGGAGCGTACCGCTAGCGGCCTCGCGCGGGCGCGGCGGTGGCCACGCCGCAGTCCATGCAGTACGTGCTGCGCGAACGCCGCATGCTCGCGTGGGACGCCTCGGGGCAGGCTCGCGCGGCGATCTTCGCGTTCACGATCTCGCCGCAGGTCGGGCAGTGGCGCACGCGCACCACCATGCGGCCGTGGTTGTCGTTGGGGCACCGTCGCTGCTGCATGCTCAATGCCTCACCTGGGCTTCCGCCTCGCGCTCGCCTGCGCGCACCTCGGACCAGAAGCGGGCGCGCTCCCGGACGGTGCGGCGCTCGTCGTGACCCTTCCGCATCCAGCGCCAGACGCGGGTCCATACCTGCTGCAAGCGCTTCATGCCCGCGCTACGCCGCCGTCGAGACGGGGCGCGCCGTGTTGTCGAGCCCGCCGCTGCCTCCGAAGTCGTCGTAGTTCCGGCACTCCTTCTGGAAGGCCGCCTCGGCGGAGGGCGCATAGCTGTAGGCGAAGCGCGTGTAGCCGCTTTCCACCCCGGCCCCGACGCGACCCGGCGAGGGTGCATCGACCGGGTAGCCGTCGCGGCGGTGTGCGCCCCAGGGCGCCCGCGCGGACGAGGCGTAGCGTTCGTAGCGGCTCGGCGCGCCCACCCACTCGTGGAGGCGGCGCCGCACGTCGGAGTCCGAGCGGCCGACGTAGAAGACCTGGAAGGTACCGTCGTCGATGTACCCGAGCGCGTAGTTGCCGGGCGACTTCCGGCTCACCACCTCGTCGATCATCGCGTCGTCGAGAGGAAACGACCCGCTCATCTCGAGGGGGCCGAGCGGGAAGCGCCTCGCGCGATAGAAGCCCACGCAGGGGGGACACACGGAGAGCGGATGCGGCGCGGCGTGCGCGGTCCCGCACCAGAAGCAGCTCGCGAGCGTTTCCATCACCCCTACCTCGGGTCGGGACCGCCGCCGCTGATCTCGGCGCTGCGTCCCGGTTGCTGCTAAATCTACTAGATACGCAAAATTTGTCAAGCAGAACCGCGTAGCTAGCCGAGCAGCACCTCCAGCCGATGCTCCTGGCCGTCGTCGCAGAGGGGGACGAGCGCGTCGACCGGGAGCGGCGCTCCGTCGAGCGCGAGCCGGGCGAGCCCCCGGCTGACCCCCTTGGGGTTCTCGACCTGGATCCGATACAGGCTGCTGCCATGGCGGTAGCGGATCGCGAAGCGCTCCCAGTGCCGGGGAACGCAAGGGTCGATGCGGAGCGCTGCGCCCTGCTTGTGGAAGCCGAGGATCGACTCGAGGCCCGCGCGATGCAGCCAGCCCGCCGCCCCGGTGTACCAGGTCCAGCCGGCGCGTCCCACGTGAGGCGGCTCCGAGTACACGTCCGCCGCGACGACGTACGGCTCGCCCTTGTAGCGATGCAGGTTCGCCCGGCGGCTCGCGTGCTGGATGGGGTTCAGCAGGTCGAAGAGCTCCGCGGCCTGGTCTCCTTCGCCGAGCCTGGCGAAGGCCACGACCGACCAGACCGCGGCGTGCGTGTACTGGCCGCCGTTCTCCCGGATGCCCGGGACGTATCCCTTGATGTAGCCGGGGTCGAGCGCCGTTCCGTCGAACGGCGGGGAGAAGAGCAGCGCCAGGCGGGCGTCGCGGCGGACGAGGCGCTCCCACACCGACCCCATCGCTCGGCGGGCCCGCTCGGGCTCGGCCGCACCCGAGAGGACGGCCCACGATTGGGCGATGGAGTCGATCTGGCACGCGTCGTTCTCCGCCGATCCGAGCGGCGTCCCGTCGTCGAAGAACGCGCGCTTGTACCAGTCCCCGTCCCAGGCGTGCGCGGCGAGGGACGCCTGCAGGGAGGCCGCGTGCTTCCGCCACCGCGACGCGCGCTCCGCCTCTCCTCGCCGCTCGGCGACCTCCGCGAACTCCGTCAGCGCGAGGTGGAGGAACCAGCCGAGCCACACGCTCTCGCCCCGGCCCTCGCGGCCGACGCGGTTCATGCCGTCGTTCCAATCGCCCGTCCCCATCAGGGGCAGGCCATGGCTGCCCACGCCGAGGCTGCACTCCAGGGCGCGAGCGCAATGCTCGTAGAGCGTCGCTCGATCCTCCGACGCCGCGGGCTCGAAGTAGGACTCCTCCTGGCCTTCCTCCAGCGCCGGTCCGTCGAGCCACGACACCGCTTCGTCGAGCACCGCTCGATCGTCCGTGGTCCGCAGGTAGTGGACCACGGCGTACGGCAGCCAGACGCGATCGTCGGAGATCCGCGTCCGCACGCCGCGCCCGGCCGGGGGATGCCACCAGTGCTGGACGTCCCCCTCGCGGAACTGCCGCGCGGCCGCACGCAGCACGTGTTCGCGCACGAGCGCCGGCTGTGTCACCGCCAGGGCGAGGACGTCCTGGAGCTGGTCGCGGAAGCCGAACGCCCCGCCGGACTGATAGAACGCGGAGCGGGCCCAGAGGCGGCACGAGAGCGTCTGGTAGAGGAGCCAGCGGTTGAGCAGGACGTTCATGGCGGGATCCGGCGTCTCGACCTGGACCGTGCCCAGCACCTCGTCCCAATGCGCCTTCACCTCCTCGAGGACCGCGTCGCAGCTCGCCGCCCGGTAGCGCGCCAGCAGGGCGCGCGCTTCCGCGACGCTCCCGCCCTGGCCGAGCAGGAACACGACCTCGACGCGCTCGCCCGGCTCGAGCTCCACCCGGGTCTGGAGCGCGGCGCACGGATCGAGGCTCGCTCCGGTCTTGCCCGACAGCTCCTCGCCACGCTCCAGCGAGGCCGGGTGGTCGAGGCTCGCATTCCGCCCGAGGAACTCGAGGCGATCCCCCGTCCAGGACGTCTGGCGCCCGCCGAGATCGGCGAACGCGACGCGCTCGCCGAACTCTCCGTTCCACGGGTTTCGCGCGAACAGGGCTCCCGTGGCGGGGTCGATCTCGGTGACGACGTGCGGGGCGGAGTCGCTGCGCGAGACGCCGAGGACCCACTCCGCATAGCCCGTCACCGACAGCCGCCGCTTGCGGCTGGACTGATTCTCCAGGACGAGGCGCGAGATCTTCACGGAGTCGCGAACGGGCACGAACTGGAGGAGCGCCAGCGCGATGCCGTGGGAGGTGTGCTCGAAGCGGCTGTAGCCCTGGCCATGCCGGATCACGTAGGGCCACGACTCTTCGCGGATCGGAAGCAGCGTCGGGCTCCAGAGCAGCCCGCTGTCTTCGTCGCGCACGTAGAACGTCTCGCCGGGGGTGTCGCTCACGGGGTCGTTCGACCACGGCGTGAGCCGGTTCTGGCGGCTGTTGCCGGACCACGTGTAGCCGGCCCCGGATTCCGAGACCTGGAAGCCGAAGCTCGGGTTCGCGATCACGTTGAGCCACGGTGCCGGCGTCCATTGGCCCGCGCCGAGAACCGTGACGTATTCGCGGCCGTCGGCGGAGAACCCGCCGAGCCCGTTCCAGAGCGCGAGCTCGAGCGCGGGCGGCGGAATCGCCTCGGCGCGCTCGCGCGGCGTCCGCAGACGCGGAGGCACGGGCCCGGGCCGGGGCCCTTCGAGCCGCACCAGCTGCTCGGACAGCGTCCCCCGGTTCGCGAGCAGCACCACGCGCGACGCGGCGCCGAGGAGGATCTGGTCACGCAGCGGCACCAGGTCGGCCCGGAGCAGGAACACTCCGCCCCGCTCCCACGCCTGCCCCTGGCCGCCCACGGCCTGGCTCGCGCGCACCATGTCCTCGAAGGACTCCTGGAGGCCCTGGGCGTAGGACGCGCCCGTCGCGTTGAGGATCACCAGGTCGGCGGCGATCCCCTTCATGCGCCAATACTCGCGCGCGCGCAGCAGCTGGCGAACGAGATCGCGCTCCTCGTCCCGCTCGATGCGAACCAGGGCGATCGGAAGATCGCCGGAGATGCCGTAGGGCCAGAGCCCGGACGCGTCCACGCGGTTCGAAGCCAGCACCTGCGGCGCCGCGCGCGACGAGGCATCGACGTACAGCAGACGATTGACGAGACGCTGGAAGAGATGCGCCTCGTCCTGGCTGATGCGCAGGTGGTGCAGCTGAACCTGCGCCTGCGTCCAGGCCAACGAGCTCTCGCGCTCGAACGTCGCCGGCTGGCGATACTTCTGCGCCACCTCGAGCGCCTCGTCGCGCGACGGCGCCACGAGGGTCGTGAAGACGAGGCGAAGCGTCCGGCCGCGCGGGATCGAGAGCCGTTGGCGGAGACTCACGATGGGATCGAGCACCGTTCCCGCCGTGTTCGAGAGCGGCCCGCCGTCGCTCACGGAGAGCGGCGAGCGGATGCCGCGGCCGCGGCCGAGGAAGCGCGCGCGGTCGCTCTCGTACTGCACCGGCGCAGCGGGCTCGCCCTCGATCGCCGCCAGATGGGCGAGCCACACCTGCGGCTCGCCGGCGGAGCGCGGGCGCCGCGTCGCCAGGAGCGTCTCCGCCTCGGGCACGAACTCCGTCTCCACGAAGAGGTTCGAGAAGGCCGGGTGGGCCTCGTCCGCGCCGCGAGGAGCCAGCACGACCTCGGCATAGGAGGTGAAGTCGATCTCGCGGTCCCGGCTCCCGACGTTGGTCACCGTCAGCTGGCGGAGCTCGGCGTCGTCGTCGGGCGAGACCACGACCTCGAGCGTGATGGCGAGGGAGCGGTCCCGTTGCGTGATCTTGGCCCGGTCCTCCGAGTACACGACGTCGTAGTCTTCCACCTCCACGCCGCTCGGCTGGAAGCCCGCGGACCACACCTCGCCGGTGCGCGTGTCGCGCAAGAAGACGAACGTGCCCCAGCAGTCGCGTGTGGTGTCCTCGCGCCAACGGGTGAGCTCGAGGCCGTTCCACCGGCTGAAGCCGGAGCCGGCAGCCGTGAGCATGACCGTGTAGCTGCCGTTGGAGAGGAGGTGGCTGCGGGGGATGATGTCGTGGGGCGATTCGAAGCGCCGGAGGGTGGGCAGCACGAGGTCGCGCACCAGCGGCGCCGCCTTCACCTCTTCGCCGCGCGGTCGGGTCACCGCCACGGATCGCGGCGTCCGCTCCTGGAGCAGCAGCTCGGCCGCCTGGACCATCGGATGCGCGTGAAAGCGTCTCCGCGTCAGGCCGTCGTGCACCACGTTCCCCAGCGCCACGAGGGTCATGCCCTGGTGGTGCGCCATGTAGGTGCGGACCACGGCCACGCGCGCGTTCTCGGGCAGGTTCGACGGCGTGTAGTCGAGGGATTCGTAGAACCCATGGAGCCCTCGGGCTCCGGCCTGCTCGAGCCGCGCGAAATTGTCGAGCGCGGCTCGGGGATCCAGCATCGCGGCGAGCGCCGTCGCGTAGGGTGCGACCACCACGTCCTCGAACAGCCCGCGCTTGAGGCCCAGACCGGGCACACCGAAGTCCGAGTACTGGTACGTGAGCTCCACGTCTCGCACGTTGTGCGCCGACTCCGAGACGCCCCAGGGCACGGAGCGCTCCTCGCCGTACTGGATCTGGCGCGCGACCACGAGCCGGCACGTCAGGTCGAGCAGGCTGCTGGCGGGCTGTCGCATCACGAGCAGCGGCATCAGGTACTCGAACATCGAGCCCGACCACGAGACGAGGGCGGCGCCGCGTCCGACCGGCGTGAGCGCGCGGCCCAGCAGGAACCAGTGTCGCGGCGAGACATCGCCCTTGGCGATGGCCACGAAGCTGCCGAGCCGCGCTTCCGAGGCCAGCAGGTCGTAGCAGTTGGGGTCGAGCGTGCCCTCCGACGTGCGATAGCCGATGGCGAAGAGCTTTCGCGAAGGGTCGAAGAGGAAACCGAAGTCCATTTCCTGGACCATGCGTTCGGCGTGGAGGGCGAGCGCGGAGAGCCGGCGCGCCAGCGCCGCATTCGGCCTCGGCGACGCCTCCGGATCGTCGGAGCGGTGGGCGGCGTCGAGGTCGCGGGCATGGCTCGCGACGCAGTCGCGCAGGCTCGTCGCCCAGGCGACGACTTCGGAGCGCGCCGCGGGCCCGGCGTCGTTCGCGAGCGTGCGCGCGATGTCCAACAGGTTCTCGGCGTGGACGGAGAGCGTCTCGAGCCGCTGCGCCCAGCCCGACAGCGAGGCCGGGGGATGCTCGAGCGCGGCCTCCATCGCCTCGGCCGCGGTGCGCAAGTGCGCCTCCGTCACCGTCTGCGCCCGTCGCGGGCGTTCGGTCTCCTCCTTGGCTTCGAGCAGCAGCTGGAGCGTGTCGCCGATGCCTTCGAGGACCTCGGCCGCGAAGAGGGGGCGGAGCACGCGCTCGTGGCACGCTTGCGCCACGGCGATCAGGTGCCCCGCCAGATTGCCGCTGTCGACGGTGGAGACGTAGACGGGATCGAGCGGCCGCCGATCTCTCGTGTCGTACCAGTTGAAGAAGTGGCCCCGGAAGCGACGGAGCTCGGACAGGGTCTCGAGCGTGTCCTCGAGCCGCTTCGCCAGGTCGAGGACGCCGATCGCGCCGAAGTCGTGGGCGACGGTCGTGCTCAGCAGATAGAGGCCGATGTTCGTCGGCGAGGTGCGGCAGGCGATGACCGGTTCGGGCACCTCCTGGAAGTTGTCCGGCGGGAGGAAGTTCTCCCCTTCGACCACGAACGTCTCGAAGAAGCGCCAGGTGCGGCGGGCCAGGAGCCGCAACGAGCGGGTCTCGGCTCGCGAGAGCACCTGCGCTTCGGCGAGCTTCGGCGGCAGGCTGATGCGCCACGAGATCACCGGCGAGAGCGCCCACAGCAGCACGAACGGCGTCGCCACCACCCAGGCCCCGGGCGCGACCCCGGCGACGAGCGCGCCCGCGAGACCCGCGAGGACGACGCCCCCGCGCAGATGCCAGTAGAACGCGCGCAGCCGCAGGTCGGCTCCGTATCCGGCCTGCTCGGCCGGCACCCACTCGAGCAGATTCCGCTTCGTGACGTAGAGCCGCACGAGCGTGCGCGCCACGGCGCCTGCCGTGAGCCAGGCCTGGTGCGCCAGCATGACGAGGGCCAGCAGCGCTTGCGACAGCGCGACGGAGACGTCGTCGCCGAGGGCGCGGAGGTGACTGCGCTTCGAGATGCCCCAGCGCCGGGGGACGACGCCGTCGAGGACGGGAATGAAGGGCGGCAGCGCGATGGATCCGAGGAACAGCGCGGTCCAGACCCACGGAGAGGCGCCCGGGAGCGTCCACGCCGCCAACGCCAGCAGCAGCGCCGCCGGCGCCACCAGGCTCCGCCGGAGATTGTCGATCATCTTCCAGCGGCCGGGCGCGGGGATGCGGACTCGAGCCTCCCGCCCGGCGGCGTCGCTCGCGCGACCCAGGATCCAGGGGAGGAGCTGCCAGTCGCCTCGCACCCAACGTTCCTGGCGGCGCGCGGCCACCTCGTAGTTGGAAGGGAACTCCTCGAAGAGATCGACGTCCGTGAGCAGTCCCGCGCGAGCGAACAGGCCCTCGAAGAGATCGTGGCTGAGGAGCGCGTTCTCCGGGACCTTGCCCTCGAGCGCTCGCTCGAAGGCATCGACGTCGTAGATCCCCTTGCCGGTATACGAGCCTTCGCCGAAGAGATCCTGATAGACGTCGGAGACCGCCGCCGCATAGGGGTCGACACCGCCCGGGCCCGAGACGATCCGCTGGTACGTCGTGCTGCCGGGGCCGGCGGGTAGCGACGCTGTGATGCGCGGCTGGAGCACCCCGTAGCCCTCGACGACGCGCCCGGCCGCCGGGTCGAAGCGCGGACGGTTCAACGGATGCGCCATCGCTCCGACCAGGCGATACGCGGCGCCCTTGGGAAGGCGCGTGTCGGCGTCGAGCGTGATGACGTACCGGACGCCGTCGGGCACCGCGGGCGGCTGGCCTCGGATCGGAACGAACGTGGTGTCGGTCGCGCCGCGCAGCAGCCGGTTCAGCTCGTGGAGCTTGCCCCGCTTCCTCTCCCAGCCAATCCACTTGCCTTCCCGCTCGTTCCACAGGCGGCGGCGGTGCAGCAGCAGGAAGCGCGTCCCGCCGCCAGGCGGACCCCCGTAGTGCGCGTTGAGCCGCGCGATGCCGTCGTCGAGCGCCGTCACGAGCTCGTCGTCTCCGGGCACGTGCTCGTGGCCGGCGTCCGCCCAGTCCGTCAACAGCGCGAAGTGGAGCTCGCCTTCGGGATTGGCGAGGTAGTGCACCTCGAGTCGTTCGAGCTGCTCCTCGAGATCTGCGCGATTCGTGAGCAGCGTGGGCACGACGACCAGCGTGCGAAGCGCGGCGGGCACGCCTTCCGCGAGCTCGAGCTTGGGGAGCCGCCGGGGCGGCAGCAGCTCCGGAACCAGGCGATGGACGAAGGAGACGGCGATGTCCGAGGCCGGCACGAGGCCGAGCAGCGCGAGGAGGGCGAGCACCCAGGGCGCGGCGCCGGCCGAGCCCGCGACGAGCACGAGCCCGCCGAGCTGGAGCGCCGTGAGCCCCGCGATCCCGCCCAGGTAGGCCGCGATCGCATGGCGGCGGAGGGCGCGATGGAGTCCGAGGCGCAGCTGGAACCGAAAGCCCAGCCGGCGCTCGAACTCCCTGCGGCCCTCGGCGACGAGGTAGTACCCGGGATCCTCCTCTGCGCGCTCGGGCACGCCGGGCAGGCCGGGCTCGGCCTGCGGGTCGTGCGGATGCGCGTCCGCCGCCTGCCGCGCCCGCTCGACGGCCTCTCGTGCCACCTCGAGCTCCGAGCGCTGCGAACCGCGCGCGAGGAGCTCGATCTGCTTGCGGTACGCGTCGCGCGTCGCGAAGTCCATGGCGGCGAACGCGGGCGCGGCGCACAGCACCTCGTCCACCAGGCTCACGCTCTCGAAGAAGTCGAGCCAGTCGATGGAGGACATCCAGCGCATGCTGCTGATGACGTTGCGCACCGTGGCGTTGGCGGCGCCCTGCGCGTGGAGCTCCCGGGTCACCACCTCACCGGGGGACGTCCCCTGGGCGCCCAGCCTGCGGTTGATCCAGTCGAGGACGGGTGTGATCGACGGGCCCTGGTCGCGCAGCCGCTGGACCAGCTGCACCGCGAAGGCGCCGGCAAGCGGCGTGTCGTCGAGATCGCGCACGATCTCCGCGACGTGCTCCGGGGCTCCGTCTGCGAGACCCAGCAGACGGTCCGCCAGCGCATCCGCCCGGGCGCGCGCGTGGCGGGCGCGGATCACCTGCTCCGACAGCCGCCGCAGGTTCTCCACCAGCGCCACGCGCAGATGGATGGGGACGGCCCAGAGCTCGCCGATGCCGAGCGGCTGCACGCGCTGATAGGCCCGCACGAAACGCGCGAGCGTCTCGAGCTCGAAGCGGCTGTCGGTGTGGGCCACGTAGGCCCACGCGAGCCCGTACGCACGCGGGGCTCCGGCGAGGTGGCCCTCGCTGATCTTCGGCAAGGAGCGGTAGTAGCCGCGCGAGAGATGGTCTCGGATCTCTCGCAGCTGCTCGTCGACGACGTGGAAGTTGTCGAGGAACCACTCTTCGGCGAGCGTGATCTCGCTCTTCGCGCCGACCGCCGCGACGATGTCGTGATACCCGGTGAGGAGGACGCGGCCGTTCGCCCGGACCCGCGGCAGCAGGTCGCGTCCCCTGCGTCTCGCGCTGGTCTTCTCCGCGGCGGCCAGGCTCTCGGCGTGCTGCTCGAGCCGCTCGATGCCGAAGAGCTCGGCGCGGATCGGCTCTTCCAGGATCCCGTCGGGATCCCGGCTCATGAGGGGGGCGGTTTTCGGGAGCGCAGGAACGCCAGGTACTTGAGGAGCTCCTCTTCTTCCTCGGCGGTGAGATCGTCGATCGCGAAGGCCGCGAGCCGCTTCCTGCGGGCGCTCGCCTTGCCGTCGGACGGCAGCAGGTAGCCGGCCTTCTCCATCAAGGCCTCGTATGGCACCGCGTAGACGGCGGCGAGGGCGTGCAGCACGTTGGGCGACGGCTTCCGGATCTTGCCCTTCTCGAGTTGGCTCAGGTAGGCGTTCGAGACCGCCTGGTCCGTGGCCTCTTCGACCTGCCGGAGCGAGAGCCCCTTCGCGACCCGCAGGTCGGCGAGCAGGCCGCCGAGCTCGTTGGGCTGGGACACGAACGGGGAGCTCTTGCGCCTGCGAGGCTGGCTGCCGCGAGTCGTCACGCGCCGGAGTATCGCGCCGCTGCGTGATTCATCAAGCGTTCCGCACGTCCGCGTAGTGAATTTAGCGAGCGAGCTAGCCGCGCTTCCTCAAGTTCGAGGCCAGCACCTTCTTGCGGAGGCGCAGCGACTGCGGCGTCACCTCGAGCAGCTCGTCGTCGGAGATCCAGCCGAGCGCCCACTCGATGTTGACGAGGCGCGGCGGCGTCAGGATGGTGGCCTCGTCCTTCCCGGCCGCGCGGATGTTGGTGAGCTTCTTCGCGCGGGCGACGTGCACGTTGAGGTCGCCGGCCCGCCGGCTCGCGCCCACCACCTGGCCCTCGTAGACGGGCACGCCCGCGCCGACGAACAGGTCGGCGCGCTCCTGGATGTGGAACAGCGCGTAGGCGGTGGTCTGGCCCGGCTCGGTGGCGACGATGGCGCCGACGCCGCGGTCCTCGAGCTCGCCGACCCAGGGCTCGAAGCCGCGCACCGTGCGGTGCAGGATGCCTTCGCCGCGCGTGTCGGACAGGAATTCGTTCCGGTAGCCGAACAAGCCGCGACTCGGCACCACGAAGGAGAGGATCACCGTGCCGGCGCGGTTCTCCATCCCGAGGAGCCGCCCGCGCCGCTGCGACAGCTTCTCCATCACCACGCCGGCGCAGGCCTCGGGCACCTCGGCCACCACGTCCTCGACGGGCTCGCACGTCTTGCCCTCGACCTCGCGCGTGATGATCTCGGGGCGCGACACGCTGAACTCGTAGCCCTCGCGTCGCATCGTCTCGATCAGCACCCCGATCTGGAGCTCGCCGCGGCCGGCCACCTCGAACACTTCGGGGCTCTCGCCGGGCGCGATCTTGATCGAGACGTTGCCGAGCGCCTCGCGCCGCAGACGCTCGTCGATCTGGCGGCTCGTGACGAAGCGGCCCTCGCGGCCCGAGAAGGGCGAGTTGTTCACCGAGAAGCGCACGCGCACCGTCGGCGGATCCACCGCCACGCGCGGCAGGGGCTCGAGGCGCGCCGGGTCGCACACCGTGTCGCCGACGTCGATCGACTCGACGCCCGCGATCATCACGAGGTCTCCGGCCAGCGCCTCGCTGAGCTCGCGCCGTTCGAGGCCGTGCGCGCCGAACAGCTTCGTCACGCGGAAGGTCTGCGCCGGCCCCTCGGCGGGGATGCGCGCCACCGGCACGCCGCGCTGGAGACGCCCGCGCGCCACGCGGCCGATCACGATGCGGCCCAGGAACTCGTCCCAGTCGAGTGACATGGCCTGGAACTGGAGCGGGGCGTCCGTGTCGACGCTCGGCGGCGGCGCCTGCTCGAGGATGGTCTCGAGCAGCGGGCGCAGGTCGCGCATCGGGCCGTCGAGCGAGCGGCCCGCCACGGCCTGCTTGGCCGAGGCGTACACCACGCCGAAGTCGAGCTGCGCGTCGTTGGCGCCCAGCTCGACGAGCAGGTCGAAGACCTCGTCGATCACCGCCTCGGCGCGCTGCTCGGCGCGATCGACCTTGTTCACCACCAGGATGGGGCGCAGGCCGTGCGCCAGCGCCTTGCGCAGCACGAAGCGCGTCTGCGGCATCACGCCTTCCACGGCGTCCACCAGCAACAGCACCGCGTCCACCATGCCGAGCACGCGCTCGACCTCGCCGCCGAAGTCCGCGTGGCCGGGCGTGTCCACGAGGTGGATGCGCACGCCCTCGAACTCGATCGCGGTGTTCTTCGCGTGGATGGTGATGCCGCGCTCGCGCTCGAGGTCTTCGCTGTCCATCATGCGCTCGACGACGGCGTGGCGCGGCGGCAGCGCGCCGGTCTGGCGCAGCAGGCCGTCGAGCAGCGTCGTCTTGCCGTGATCGACGTGCGCGATGATCGCGAGATTGCGGACGTCCTTGCGCGGGGCCTGCATGGGGCGCGGACCCTAGCGGAGGGGAGGCAATTCGTCCCGCTAGGCGAGCTTCCCTTCCTGCATCAGCTCGACCGGATCGCGCAGGCCGAGCATGCCGAGGTAGCCGCCGGCGCTCGCGAGCGCGTCGTGCACGGCATAGCCGAGCACCTCCTGCGCGGCGCGGGGCAGGGTCGCGGCGATCTCGGGCGGCACCGCGAGGTAGTTGTTCTCCTCGGTGCGCAGCCAGCCGAGCACGTAGCTCACGTGGAGGCCGAGCCTCCACTCGTCCGCGGTCGAGTTCGCGCCGGCCCCGTGGATCGTCGAGCCCAGGTAGAGGACGGCCGAGCCGGCGGCCATCTCGGCGTCGGCGATCTCGTGGGGCTCGGGCTTCCGGTCGTGCGGCCAGCGCTGGCTGCCGGGCACGACGCGCGTCGCGCCGTTCTCGGCGCGGAAGTCCACGAGCGCCACCATCGACGCCACCTGCAGCTCGGGGTGCGGTCGCGGCACGTGCACCCAGACCAGCTCGTCGCGATGGAGGAGCTGCGCCGCGGCGCCGGGGCCGCGCGCGATCAGGTGGCCGAGGTTGAGCTGATAGCGCGCGCACGAGGGCAGCAGTACGCGGTCGCAGACGCCGAGGTACACGGGATGGGTCAGCACCTCGGTGGCGAAGGTGCGCGAGTGCGCGGCCATGCCCGACACGTGCCGCGTCTTGTCGCCGAAGAAGAACTGGATGGCGGGGTTCAGGTGCTTCATGCCCGGGTCGGCGGCGGCGAGCGGCGCCTCGACCTCGCGCCGGATCGCCTCGATCACGCCGCGCTCGACGAAGCCGTCGACGATCACGCCGCCGTCCTCGCGCAGCGCCTCGCAGACGACGTCGATCGATTCGTGGGCGGGCAGGTGGGCGAGCTTCGCCGGCATCGGGGCTCCTCCGCGCGAAGCTCGACCTTACCGCAGGGTGGGGAGTCGTTACCTTGCCCGCGTGACGTCCCAGGCTGCCCTGCCGTTCGCGGGCCGCACCGTGATCTCCCTCGACCCCGCGCAGTACGAGGTGCTGAAGCGCACCGTCCGCGCGGCCTTCCAGCTGGCGCACGGGGCGCGCTGGCAGGCGCGCGTCGACGCTGGCGCGCCCGCCCACCTGCGCTTCGCGCCGGGCAACTTCGGCGCCTTCATGGGCTACGACTTCCACCTGACGCCCGCCGGCCCGCGCCTGATCGAGATCAACACCAACGCGGGCGGCGCGCTCGTGAACGGCCTGCACACCGCGGCGCTCTGCGACCCGGAGAAGCTCGCGTGCCTGTGCGCGGACCTGCTGCCGGTCGAGACGATGGAGGAGCGCCTCGTCGGGCAGTTCGTGGCGGAGTACGAGGCCGTGCACGGCGCGGGCGCGCGGCTGCGCCGGGTCGCCATCGCGGACGAGAAGCCGCAGGAGCAGTTCCTGCGCCCCGAGTTCGAGCTGATGCGGAAGCTGTTCGAGCGCAGCGGCATCGCAGCGCGCATCTGCGACACGAGCGAGCTGCCCGGTGAAACGCCGGTCGACCTCGTCTATCTGCGCGACACCGACTTCACGCTCGAGACCTCCCGCACCGCGGCGCTCCGCGCCGCGTACCTGGAGCGCGCGGTGGTGGTGACGCCGTCGCCGCGCGAGTACTTCCTGCTCGCCGACAAGCGCCGCCTCGCCTGGCTCTCCTCGCCCGCGACACTGCGCGAGCTCGGCGCGAGCGAGGAGGACGCGGCGCTCCTCGCCGAGGTCGTGCCCGAGACGCGGCTGCTCGCCCAGCTCGACGCCGAGCACGTGTGGCGCGAGCGGCGCGACTGGGTGTTCAAGCCGGCCACGGCCTTCGGCAGCCGCGCAGTGTACCGCGGCGACAAGATCTCGCGGCGCCGCTTCGACGAGGTCGTCGGGACGCCCGGCTACCTCGCGCAGCGGCACGCCCCGCCCGGCGCGGTGGAAGTCGAGACCAGCGACGGGCCGCGCACCATGAAGTTCGACGTGCGCGCCTACGCGTATCGCGACGAGATCCTGGTGCTCGGCGCGCGCGTCTACCAGGGCCAGGTGACGAACCTGCGCAGCCCGGGCGGGGGCTTCTCGGCGATCTGCGTCGCGCGCAGCGGCGGCGCACCGCCCTGCTAGGCTCGGCGGCACGCCCCGGCGAGGGACTCGTCGGTGATCTTCGGTCCGCTCGGCATCGCGCTCCTCGCCGCCGCCCTGTTCGGGGCGGCCGCTCCCGCCAGCAAGTGGCTGCTGGGCGCGCTGACGCCGCTCCAGCTCGCGGGCCTGCTCTACCTCGGCGCCGCCCTCGGCGTGGCGCCGGCCCTCGCGAGCGGGCGCTCGCTCGCGTTCCCGCGCGGCCCGCGCGCGCGCCGGCTGCTGCTCGGCGCGGTCGCGCTCGGCGGCGGGCTCGGGCCGGTGCTGCTGCTGCTCGGCCTCCGTCTCGCGAGCGCGACCTCGGTGGCGCTGTGGCTGAACCTCGAGCTGGCGGCGACGGCCGTGCTCGGGGTGCTCTATTTCCACGACCGCCTCGGGCGGGCCGGGTGGCTCGGCGCCGGCGCAGCGCTCGCCGCAGGGCTCCTGCTCGCGAGCGGCGGGGGCGCGGCGGGCTTCGCCGCCGGCGGCCTCGTCGCCGCGGCCTGCGTGTGCTGGGCGTTCGACAACCACTGGACCGCTCTCCAGGACGGCGTGTCGCCGGCGGCCACCACCTTCTGGAAGGGCGCGCTGGCCGGCGCCACGAACCTCGCGCTCGGCGCGGCGACCGCGCCGCTCGTCGCGCCGCCGAGCGCGATCGCGGCGGCGCTCGCCGCCGGCGCGCTCTGCTACGGCGTGAGCATCGCGCTCAGCATCCGCGCCGCGCAGGCGCTCGGCGCGACGCGGGCGCAGGTGGCGTTCGCGAGCGCGCCGCTCTTCGGCGTCGGGCTCGCGGCGCTCTGGCTCGGCGAGCCCGTGAGCGCGACACAGCTCGCCGCTGCGGGCGTGCTCGCCGCCTCGGTGGCGCTCGTGCTGCGCGACCGTCACGCGCATCTCCACGCCCACGAGGCGCTCGCCCACGTGCACTGGCACCGCCACGACGACGGGCACCATCTCCACGAGCACGAGGACGGAGCGCACGCCGAGGCGCACGCGCACTGGCACGTCCACGAGCCGCTCGCCCACGCGCACGTGCATTGGCCCGACCTGCATCACCGCCATCGACACGGAGGCATCCCATGAGCACCCACTCGCACGACTACATTCCGGCGGCCGGCCGCGACAGCCTGCTGCGCTTCTACGATCCGCTCACGCGACTGCTCGGCGCGGAGCGCGTGCGGCAGCGCCTGCTCGACGCGGCGGGCGTCGCGGCGGGCGAGCGCGTGCTCGACCTCGGCTGCGGCACGGGCGCCGTCTCGCTGCTGCTCGCGAAGCGGCAGCCGGGGGCGCGGATCGTGGGGCTCGACCCCGACGCGAAGGCGCTCGCGCGCGCCGAGGAGAAGCGGAGCCGCGCGGGCGCCGCGATCGAGTGGCAGCAGGGCTACGCCGGGCGCGCGCCGTTTCCGGCGCAGAGCTTCGACCGCGTCGTCTCGTCGCTCATGATCCACCACCTCACGGCGGAGGATAAGCAGGCGGCCTTCCGCGACGTCCGGCGGCTGCTGCGCCCGGGCGGCAGCTTCCACCTGCTCGACTTCGGTCCGCCGAAGAGCGCGCTCGAGCGCGCGCTCACCGCGGTCTTCCACCGCGACGCGCGCGTGCAGGACAACCTGCGCGGTCGCCTGCCCGAGTGGCTGCGCGAGGCGGGCTTCGCGGAAGTGCGCGAGGTGGAAAGCCAACGGACGCTGTTCGGCCGCGTGTCCCTGTATTCCGCGCGCGTCGCCGGGTAACGTCGCGCGCAGCTCGGGAGGAAACCTCCATGGCGGTGATTCGCTGGTTGCTCCGCATCGTGGTGGGCCTGATCGCGCTCGTCGCGCTGCTGTTCTTCGGCGCGCGCCTGCACGATGGGCCGCTGGGCCCGATCCCGGGCGGGCCGCTCGAGGCGGGCGCCGAGGTGACCGAGCCCGTCGCGGACTGGTCGTTCGTGAAGGACGTCGGCGAGGTCGAGCTCCAGCTCGCCTCGCAGGGGCGCTCGCGCACGACCTGGATCCTGGTGTTCGACGGGCAGGCCTACGTGCCGGCCAGCCTCGGCTTCCCGCCGCGCAAGAGCTGGCACCACGATGCCGCCGCGGACGGCCGCGCGGTGCTCCGCATCGAGGGCAAGCGCTATCCGGTGACGCTCACCAAGCTCGACGATGCCGTGGTGCAGGGGATGTCCGAGCGCCTGCGCGCCGAGGTCGCGCGCAAGTACGACAACCCCCCGTCCGGCGACGGCGGCGTCTGGCTCTTCCAGATCGCCTCCCGCTGAACGCCGGCAGCGGGGGCGTCAGGCGGCGCGGAGGTCGAGGCGCGCGCGGCCGCGGATCAGGTAGGAGTCGAGGAACTCGCGCTCCGGGCGCACGCGCGCGAGGCGCGGCAGCTCGGGCACGAGCGCTTCGAGCGCGGCCTTCGCCTCGAGCCGCGCGAGCGAAGCGCCGAGGCAGAAGTGCGCGCCGAAGCCGAAGGCCACGTGGCCGCGCGCGTCGCGCCCGACGTCGAAGCGGTCGGGCTCCCCGAAACGGCGCTCGTCGCGGTTCGCGGAGCCGAGCAGCGCCACCACCGACGCCTGCGCCGGGATCCTCTGGCCGTGCAGCGCTACCTCGCGCATCGTGCGCCGTGTGAGGAACTGCACCGGCCCGTCGTAGCGCAGCGTCTCCTCGACCAGGCCGGGGACGAGGGCCGGCTGGGCGACCACGCGCGCGAGCTGGTCCGGATGCGCGAGCAGCGCGTCCACCGCGTTGCCGAGCAGGTTCGTGGTGGTCTCGTTACCGGCCACGAGCAGCAGCAACACGAACAGGAAGATCTCGTAGTCGCCGAGCCCCTCGCCGTCCACCTCGGCGCCGACGAGGATGCTGATCAGGTCGTCGGCCGGCCGCGCCCGCCGCCGCCGCACGATCGGACGGAGGTACGCCCGCAGCTCGCCCATCGCGTCGAGCACGCCGGAGTCGAGCGGGTTGCCGATCCCCGAGCCCGTGGCGCCGGCGATGATCGCGTCGCTCCAGTGCTTGAAGACGTGCCGCTTCTCGGGCTCGACGCCGAGCAGCTCGGCGATCACCGTCACCGGCAGCGGGATGTTGAGCTCGGAGACGAGGTCGAACTGCGGCTTCCTGCCGAGCTCGGCCAGGCACTCGGCCACGAGCGCACGCATGCGCGGCTCGAGGCGTTTGATCTGGCGCGGCGTGAAGCCGCGGTTGACGAGGTCGCGCATGCGCAGGTGCACCGCGCCGTCCTCCTGGATCAGCATGCGCGAGCGGCGCATGGTCCAGGGCGCCGTGCGCATGCGGGAGACGAAGCGCACGAAGAGCTGGAGCTTCTCCGCGGTGGACAGGCTCTCGATGCGGGACTCCATCTGCCCACCGCGCGTCTTCGAGGAGAACACCTCGGTGTCCTTGAGCACGGCCACCACGTCGTCGTAGCGCGACACCGTCCACGTGGCGGAGTCGGGCGAGTAGTGGAGCGGCGCGCGGTCGCGCAGCTCGCGGTACATGGGATAGGGATCGTCGCGCCAGCGCGCGGAGTACGGGTTCCAGTCCATCGTCACCCTCCGCACGTTCTCACAGGAAGGCCAGGGGCGGATCCTCGCCCACCGCGAGCGCCGCGATCTGCTCCAGCAGCCGATCCTGCACCACAACGTGGGTGCGCACCGTGATGGCGTCGCGCAGCAGCCGGTCGAGGGGCGAGCTCGCGTAGATCGAGCTCGAGCCCGCCGTGTCGCCCATGAGCTGCGCCACGTCACGCGCCGTTTGGAAAGCGTTCACGCGCGAGAGGCCCACGTGCAGGCGAAGCTCGCGCGAGAGTCGGCCCTCGCGCTGGAGCGCCTCCCAGACGCGGTCCATTGTCTCGTAGGCGTAGGCGCGCGCGGCCCCGAGCAGTCCCTCCGCCCGCGCCAGCGCGCTCCGCACGCGCGGCACGTTCTTCATCAGCACCAGCTCGGGCACCAGCGTCTTCTCCTCGGCGAGCCTTCGGACGACGTCGATCGCGCGGCGCGCGATGCCGAGCGCCACGCCGTGCATGTTGACGAAGAACATGCCGGGAAACTGGTAGAGCGGCTCCTTGCGGCGCGGCGGCTCGAGCAGGCTGAAGCTGTGCTCTTCGGGCACGAACAGGTCGCTCGTCGTGTAGTCGTTGCTGCCGCTGCCCGCGAGCCCGGTCGTGTACCAGGTGTCGAGCACCTGCCAATCCGCGGCGGGCGCCAGCATCACGCGCCAGAGCGGCCGGCCCGACTCGGCCAGCACGGGCTGGTCGCCCTCGAAGACTAGACAGCCCCCGGCGATCACGTCGGCGTGGGTCGAGCCGCTGCCGAAGCCCCAGCGCCCCGAGACGCGATAGCCGCCCGGCACGCGCACCGCGCGGCCCGCAGGCTGGAGCATCCCGGCCGTCACCATGTCGAGGTCGGGATAGAGGCGCCTCGCCGCGCCCTCCTCGAGGAATGCGGCGTAGAAGCCCGCGTCGGAGCCGATCATCACGCACCAGCCGACCGAGGCGTCGGCCGCGGACAGGATCTCGACCACCTCGTTCTGCGCGCGCGGAGACATCTCGGGCCCGCCCCACGCGGCCGGCATCGGCATGCGGAACACGCCCGCCGCCTTGAGGTCCGCGACGAGGTCCGCGGGCAGGCGCCGCAGCGCGGCGATTTCGTTCGCGCGGGCAGCCACCTGGGGCACGAGCTTGCGCGCGAATTGGATGATCTCGGCAGAGCCGAGCCGCACTCTCGATCTCCTGCAGGCGCGGGCGCGAGCATAGGGGAGCCGGGGGCCCGGGAAACCCCTCACGAAAGTCCCGCCGAGCACCGATACGCAGCTCCGAATCCCCTCCCATTCCACGCGCGGATCCATCCCCCATGAAGCTCGGGCCGAAGGCGTTGCTTCCGGCGGCCGTGCTGGTCGGCTCGCTGGCCGCCAGCGCGGCCCTGGTCGTGGCGCGCCCGGCGCCCGAGGCGCAGCCGGTCGCGGAGCAGCGGCCGGTGGTGGCGGTGGTGAACGTGACGCCCGGCGTCGAGCGCATGCGGGTCCGCGCCCAGGGCACGGTGGAGCCGCACACGCAGAACGAGCTCGTGGCCGAGGTGGGCGGTCGCCTCGCCTGGATCTCGCCCGGCTTCGAGAGCGGGAGCTTCTTCGCGGCGAACGAGGTGCTGGCGCGGATCGAGCCCGCCGAGTACGAGATCGCGCGCGAGCGCGCGCGCGCGGCGCTGGAGCGCGCGAAGAGCCAGCGCCGGTTCGCCGACGCGACCCTGGACCGGAGCCGGATCCTGCGCGACGCCGGCGCCGCGAGCGAGGCCGCGCACGATCGGGTCGCGAGCGAGGCGGCCATCGCCGCCGCGAACCAGCGCGAGGCCGAGGCCGCGCTGCGCCAGGCCGAGCTCGAGCTGTCGCGGACCGAGGTGCGCGTGCCCTTCGCCGGCCGCGTGCGCGAGCGCAAGGTGGACGTGGGCCAGCACCTCCAGCGCGGCGCGCCCGTCGCGAGCGTGTACGCCGTCGACTGGGCCGAGGTGAGGCTGCCGATCGAGACCGAGGAGATGGCCTTCCTCGAGCTGCCGCCCGCCGCGGCGGGCCCGGAGGCCGGTCCGCTCGTGCGGCTCACCGGCTCCTTCGCCGGCCGCACCCACACCTGGGAGGGCCGCGTGGTGCGCGCCGAGGGCGCGCTCGATGCGCGCACGCGGCTCGTCAACGTGGTCGCGCGCGTGCCCGATCCGTACGGCCTCGCGAGCGGCGCGCCGCCGCTCGCGGTGGGTCTGTTCGTCGACGCCGAGATCGAGGGCCGCGAGGTCGCGGGCGCGGTGCGCCTGCCGCGCGGCGCCCTGCGCGGAGAGCGCGAGGTGGTGGTGGTCGGCCCGGACGACAAGCTCCACGTGCGCCGCGTGGATGTGCTGCGGGCGGACGGCGAGACGATCTTCGTGGCCGACGGGCTCGCCGCCGGCGAGCGCGTGGTCGCCCGCATCCCGAGCACCTTCGTCGAGGGCATGGGCGTCCGCCTCGGCGCCGCCGAGCCGCCGCCGGCGAGCGAGCCGCTGCGCGCGGCCGCCGCCCAGGGCGCGCCGTGAACACCCTGATCGCGCGGTTCGCGCGCAACCACGTCGCCACGAACCTGCTGATGTGGGCGATGCTGATCGGCGGCTTCCTCGCCTGGCCGATGCTGCGCCAGGAGATGTTCCCCGACGTCGACCTCGAGGTCGTGACCGTGACCGCGCCCTACCCGGGCGCCGCGCCCACCGAGGTGGAGGAGGCGCTCTGCTCGCGCATCGAGGAGGCGGTGCAGGGCCTCACCGGCGTGAAGCGCGTGCGCTCCACGGCGGCGGAGGGCGTCGCCAGCGTCTCGATCGAGCTCCACTCGGGCGAGGACGTGGCGCGGCGCATGGCCGACATCCGCGCGCGGGTCGACGCCATCGAGAGCTGGCCCGCGGAGGCCGAGCGCCCGGTGGTGGCGCAGGCCGAGTTCCCGAAGCACGTGCTCTCGCTCGCGGTGTGGGGCGACGCCGACGAGCGCACGCTGAAGCGGCTGGCGGAGCAGGCGCGCGACGAGCTGGCGGCGCTGCCCGAGATCTCCGAGGTGGCGCTGGCCTCGGTGCGCCCCGACGAGATCGCGATCGAGGTCGAAGACGGAGCGCTGTTGCGCCACGGGCTCAGCTTCGACGCGGTGGTGGCGGCCGTGCGAGGCTCCTCGCTCGACCTGCCCGGCGGCTCCGTGCGCGCGGCCGGCGGCGAGATCCTGCTGCGCGCCAAGGGCCGCGCCGGCGACGCGCAGTCCTTCGCGCGCGTGCCGCTGATCGTGCGCGCAGACGGCACGCGCGTCCTGCTCGGCGACGTGGCGCAGGTGGTCGACGGCTTCGCCGAGACCGACCAGCGCGCGCATTTCGACGGCAAGCCCGCCGTGCTGGTCTCGGTGCTGAGCGTGGGCGACCAGAAGGCGATCGAGGTGGCAGAGGCCACCATCGCCTGGGTCGACGCCGCTCAGGCGCGCCTGCCCGAGGGCGTCTCGATCACCGTCTGGCAGGACATGTCGGGTTACCTGGCCGAGCGCCTCGACTCGCTGTTCTCGAACGCCTGGGGCGGCTTCGCGATGGTGTTCCTGGTGCTGGCGCTGTTCCTGCGCCTGCGCCTCGCGTTCTGGGTCGCGCTGGGCGTGCCCACCTCCTTCCTGGGGGCGGTCGCGGTGATGCCGATGCTCGGCGTCACGATCAACTGGATCTCGCTGCTCGGCTTCCTGATCGTGCTCGGCATCCTGGTCGACGACGCCATCGTGGTCGGCGAGAACACGCACACCGAGCAGCGCCGCACGGGGAACATGCTCGAGGGCGCGATCCGCGGCGCGCAGGGCATCGCCACGCCGGTGGTGTTCGGCGTGCTCACCACGGTGGCGGCCTTCGCGCCGATGCTGTTCATCCCGGGCGCGATGGGCCGGCTCGTGATCGGCATGCCGCTGGTGGTGATCGCGTGCCTGTTCTTCTCGCTGTTCGAGGCGTTGTTCATCCTGCCGTCGCACCTCGCGAGCGGGCCCCCGCTCGACGCGCCGCCCACCACGACCGTCTCGAAGCGCTGGCGCGCGCTCCAGGACCGCGTCGTCGAGGGCTTCGAGACCGCCGTCGAGCGCGGCTACCGGCCGCTGCTCGAGCTGGCGCTCGAGTGGCGTTACACCACGCTCGCCGCGGCGGTGGGCGTCGCGATCGTGATGGCCACGCTGGTCGGCAGCGGCTGGCTGCGCTTCGTGTTCCAGGAGCCCGTCGAAGGCGACCTGATCATCGCGGACCTCAGCATGGAGCCGGGCACGCCGGCCGTGGCGACCGAGCAGGCCGTGCGCGCTCTCGAGGAAGCGGCCTTCCGCGTGCGTGCGGAGGCCGACGCCGCGCGCGATCTCGCGCACGGGAGCATCTTCCGCCACGTGCTCGCGAGCGTGGGCGAGCAGCCCTTCCGTGACATGCAGTCGAAGATGCCGGGCGGCGGCACGCGCAGCGGCCCGGGCGCGGGCGCGCACCTCGGCGAGGTGCAGGTCGAGATGATCGACCCCGACCACCGCGACCTCAGCACCGCAGAGATGATGCGGCGCTGGCGCGCGGCGGTGCCGGACCTGCCCGGCATGGTCGAGCTCACCTTCCACCACTCGATGGCGCAGACGGGCAAGCCCATCGAGATCGAGCTCCGCGGCGGCGAGCTCGCGACGCTGGCCGCGGCGGCGAGCGACCTGAAGGCGCGCCTCTCCGCCTACCCGGGCGTGTTCGATCCCAGCGACTCGTTCCGCGGCGGCAAGCCGGAGCTGCAGTTCCGGCTGCTGCCCTCGGCGGAGGCGCTCGGTCTCACGCTCGCGGACGTCGCGCGGCAGGTGCGGCAGGCCTTCCACGGCGAGGAGGCGCAACGCATCCCGCGCGGGCGCGACGACGTGCGCGTGATGGTGCGCTATCCGAGCCAGCGGCGGCGCTCGCTCGCCGACGTCGAGTCGCTGCGCATCCGCGCCGCCGACGGCAGCGCGGTCCCCTTCGCGACGGTGGCCGAGGCCACGCTGGGCCAGGGCTTCTCGTCGATCCAGCGCGTGGACCGCGAACGCGTCGTGGTGGTGACGGCCGACGTCGACGTCGCGGTCGCGAGCCCGAACGCGATCGCGGGCGAGCTGCTCGCGAGCGATCTACCTGCGCTCGAGCAGCAGTACGGCGTGCGCACGTCCTTCGCGGGCGAACAGGCCGAGCAGCGCGAGTTCCTCTCCGCGATGGGACGCGGTCAGCTGATCGCGCTGATCGCCATCTATGCGCTGCTGGCGGTGCCGCTCCGCTCCTACCTGCAACCGCTGGTGATCATGCTGGTGATCCCGTTCGGTGCGGTGGGTGCCGCGCTCGGGCACCTGCTCATGGGCTACGACCTGACCATGTATTCCGTGATCGGCCTGGTGGCGCTCTCCGGGGTGGTGGTGAACGCGAGCCTGGTGCTGGTGGACGACGTGAACCAGCGCCGGGCCGGAGGCGACCGGCTGATCGACGCCGTGCGCGGCGCGGGGCGCGGCCGATTGCGTGCCATCTTCCTCACCGAGATCACCACCTTCGTGGGCCTCGTCCCGATGCTGTTCGAGCGCGCCATGTTCGCGCGCTTCATGATCCCGCTCGCGATCTCGCTGGCCTTCGGCGTGCTGTTCGCGAGCGTGATCACGCTGCTGATCGTGCCCTGCGGCTACGTGATCCTGGAGGACCTCCAGCTCCTCTGGAGCGGCACCCGGCGCCGCCGCGCGGCCGAGCGCATCGCCGCCGCGCGGGCGGAGCAGGCGGCCGGCGCTCGAGCGGAGCCCGGTGAGGACGCGGGTGAGGAGCTTCAGATCTCGTAGACTCCGGCCCGCACGCGGAGGAACGGCATGGCGGCGCCTCGGATCCGGAGCACGAAGCTGGTCGCGACCATCGGGCCGGCGTGCAGCGCACCCGAGGTGATCCGGGACATGATCCGCGCCGGCATGAACGTGGCGCGGCTCAATCTCTCGCACGCCACGCATGCGGACCACGCCGCGCTGGCCGCGCGCGTGCGCGAGGCCTCTGCCGAGCTCGGCGTACCGGTCGCGATCATGGCCGACACGAAGGGCGCGGAGGTGCGCACGGGCGAGGTCGCCGGCGGCCGCGTGGAGCTCGCGGAGGGCGCGGCGTTCACGCTGTTCACCGAGCCGCGCGTGGGCGACGCGGCGGGAGTGTCGGTCTCGCACGCCGGCCTTCCCGCCGAGCTGTCGCCGGGCAGCGCGATCTTCATCGACGACGGCCGCATCGAGCTGCGCGTGGAGCGCGTGACGCGGAATGCGCTCGAGTGCCGCGTGATGCAGGGCGGCACACTCGGCAGCCGCAAGGGCCTGAACGCGCCCGGCGCGCGGCTGAATCCGGCGGCGATGGGGCCGGACGACCTCGACGACCTGCTCTTCACCGTCGAGCTAGGCGTCGACTACCTCGCCGCCTCGTTCGTGAAGAGCGCCGCCGACGTGATGGTGATCCGGGAGATCCTGCGCGGGCAGGGCGCCGAGATCCCGATCATCGCGAAGATCGAGAACCGCGAGGCCGTGGCGAACCTCTCCGACATCCTCGAGATCGCGGACGGCGCGATGGTGGCGCGCGGCGATCTCGGCGTAGACCTGCCGCTCGAGCGCGTGCCGATCGTGCAGAAGGAGATCATCCGGGCGACGGTCGGGCGCGGGAAGCCCGTGATCACCGCCACCCAGATGCTCGACTCGATGGAGCGCAACCCGCGGCCCACGCGCGCGGAGGTGAGCGACGTCGCGAACGCGATCTTCGACGGCACCTCGGCGGTGATGCTGTCCGGCGAGACGGCGAGCGGCCTCTTCCCGGTCGAGTCGGTGGCCACCATGGCGCGGCTCGCGCTCGAGGCGGAGGGCGCGCTCGCCGAGTACGGCGACCTCCAGCAGATCCGGCGCCCGGCCACGCCCTCCGTCACCGAGGGCGTCGCGCAGGCCGCCACCACGCTGGCGCGCGAGCTCGGCGCCTCCGCGATCCTCGCGCTCACCGAGAGCGGCCACACCTCGCGCGCGATCTCGAAGCACCGCCCCTCCTGCCCGATCCTCGCGCTCAGCACGCGGCCGCAGGTGGTGCGCCGCCTCGCGCTCAACTGGGGCGTGACGGGCCTGCTCTGCGAGGCCGCGGCCAGCGACGACGAGAAGGTCGCCTTCGGCGTCGAGCGCGCGCGGGCGCTGTGCGCCAAGCCGGGCGACGTGGTGGTGGTGACGGCCGGGATCTCGAAGGAAGCCGGGAGCACGAATCTGATCCGCGTGCTGACGGTCTGAATGCCGGCGAAGCTGGTGACCGATCTGGCGCCGTGTCCCGAGCCTCCGCGCGTCGTCGAGCGCGAGCTGCGCGCGCTCCTCGCCGCGGGCTGTCGCCTGCGGCCCGCGGGCGCGGCGCGGGCGCGCCCGGCGGACCTGCTCGAGCGCTATCCGCCGCGCTACAGGCTCGCCCTGTTCGACGCCACGTTCCATCTCGCCGAGCTGCGCGAGGACGAGAACTTCCGCTTCTTCGTCAGCTACGTGCGACTCGGCGCCGCGCGCGATCTCCACCCGCGCCTGTTCTACAAGGACTCCTCGCTCGTCTGGCGCTGCGCCACGCACTTCATCTCCGCGCCGGGCGTGCACTGGATCGGCAAGGGCGACCTCAAGACGCTCGACGAGGACGGCGGGCAGACCGAGTACAGCGCCGAGGAGACCACGAACCTGCCGTACGAGCTGCAGGGGGCGCTCGACGAGCTGAGCCGGCGCACGAAGGACGTGCCCTGGGACGCGCGTGCGCTGCGCCGCATCCTGCGCCGCGCGCCGGTCGGCCGCTTCGAGGCGTACGACGACTTCATCGGCCCGCGCCGGCGCGCGCTGGCGCGGCCCGGCGGACGCATCCACGGCGGGCGCCCCGTGGCGTGGTTCGCGCGCCGCAACGACCCGACCTCGCTGCGCTTCGCGCCCGGCTTCGCGCCGGACTTCGGGCGGGTGGTCGAGGTCAGCCGCTCGGCGAGCCGCATGTACGGCGGCGAGATCCGGAAGCTGCGCATCCTCTCGAAGAACGCGCGCATCCAGTACCAGTTCGTGGCCGGCCCGCATCACGTCTGGATCATCCCGGCGCAGGCGCTCGACACGGAGCTCTCGAGCTACGGCGTCCGCACCGTCGACGTGATCGCCGACGAGGACGTGTTCGTGCCGGGCTACGAGTACCACTACCTCGAGCACGGCGAGCTCTACTCGCAGATCCCGAAGGGCTTCGCCGGCCCCGCCAGCGAGGCGGACCCGACGCGCGCCGACGCCTCGCCCTGGCTCGAACGGCTGCCGGTGATCCGGGAGTTCCGCAAGCGGATCCCCGATCCGCTGGCGCTGTGAGCGGGGACGTGGAGCCGCACGCTCCCGACCTCCTGCTCGAAGGCTGGCTTGCGACACGGGATCCGCGGCGCGTGCGCTCGGCCGAAGAGATCCGCGTCGGCGTCTCGACGAATCGCGTCTACCGGGTCGGGCTCGACGACGGATCGCACGTGGTCGCGAAGCTCACCTCCTACGGCTCCTTCGTGCACTTCCGACAGGACCACGAGCGCATCCTGCGCTGGACCGAGCTGCTCGAGGGCACGCGCTGGTCACGGTTCCTCGCGCGCGTCGTCGCGCGGGACGGGCGGCCCTGCCTGCACCGCGACGGTCCCTCGTGGGTGGCGTTCTACGAGGAGGTGGAGGCCGGCGAGCGGCTGCCGCGCGTGTTGTCGGAGCCCGAGATCGAGTGCCTCGCCGAGGAGATGGCCCGCTTCCACCGCGTCTGCCTGCGCGCCGCGCGTCGCCTCGACCCGACCTGGAAGACGCTGGGCTCCGACCTCGCACTGCTCCGCGACCAGCTCGAACAGCGGGACTGGTGCGCGGCGCGCGGCATCGGGTTGGCTGGCGCCGGCTTCCTGCGCGAGCACTGCGACGCCTTCCTGGTGAACGCCGACGCGCTCGGCGTGCACCGCATGCGCGCCATCCCGGTGCTGGTGGACTGGAACATCGGGAACTTCGGCGTTCGGCGCGGCCGGCGCGCGTTTCGTCTGTTTCGCCGCTGGGACTACGACTGGTTCCGCATCGCGCCGCGCACGCTCGACTTCTACTCCCTGAGCCGGGTCGCGAGCTCGGTCGGCGACCGCACGCAGTTCACCTACGGCCTCGCGCCCCTGTTCGAAGCGCGCTTCGCGCGCTTCCTGCGCGCGTACCATGCGCTCTCCCCGCTGCGCCGCGAGGATCTGCTGCTCCTGCGCGAGGCGTATCGCTTCTTCCTCCTGAACTACGTGATTCGCGACGCCGAGAACTTCTTCCGATCGGAGCTGTGCGAGCGCTTGCGCCGCGACGCGATCGAGACGCACCTGCCGGCGCTCGCCGAGGCCGACTTCGCGGCGCTGCTGGACGCCGTCGCCGCCCGCTGAGTCACTCGACGCGCATCCACTCCTCGGGTGTGCGTGCGACGCCATCCCGCAACGTCCAACGGACGCGCCGGAGGGCCCGGAGGTCTCGGGACGGGTCGCCTTCGACCAGGACGAGATCCGCGCGCTTCCCCAGCTCGACGGTGCCGAGCTCGCCCGCCAGGCCGAGCATGCGGGCCGGGACGGCGGTCGCGGCGGCGATCGCCGCGTTGGGCGCGACACCCGCAGCGCCGAGCAGCTCCACTTCACGCGCGGTCTGCGGCCCATGGAAGTGGTAGATCGCGTCCGGCCAAGGGGGAGGGAGCATCGGTGGCGACGACGATCGGCACGCCCGCCCGGTGCAGGCGGAGCAGATTTCGCTGGCCCTGGCGCAGCGCGGCCTCGAGGTGCTCGCGCGACAGGAAGGTTCGCGCGAGCCAGGGCCGCCAGGAGCGCGGCGAGAGGGGCACGGCGAAGCCGAGGGCGCCCCTCGGCGAACCGGTCCTCGGCGGCCGGGGCGTGCGCCGTGTCGAGCTCGAGCGGGGGCACCACGAGGCGCACCCGCGGGTCTTCGAGTCGCGCCGTGTCGTACGAGCCGGGCCAGGTGTCGATCCCCGAGAGCGTCGTGAGCTGGTAGGCGCCGCTCTGCGCCAGTGCGGCTACGAACTCGTCCGACAGGTCCGCCGGCGCGAGCCACACACCGAGCAGCGGCACGTCCAGCGCCGCGTGCATCGGCGCGTGCGCGCCGTGCCGGAGCGCCTCGCGCTGGGCTTCCTCCGTGCGCGCGCGGACGAAGATCGGCAGCCCCCGCTTCCGCGCACCGGCCTCGAGCGCCTGCCAGAGCTCCTCGGAGAGCGGCTCGGCGTCGCCGAGCTCGGGCTCGATCGCCGTCTTGACCCCGGCGCCGCCGAGCGAGACGATCTCGTCGAGCTTGCGCTCGACGTCGGCAGGCGTCTTCTCCTCCCCGAAGCGGGGATGTCCGTAGCCGTTCTTCGGGCGGATGTAGGGGCCGACCGTCAGGTAGCGCGGTCCGGGCTGCCCGGCCGCGAGCGCAGCCTGGAGGTCGCGCACGACCTCGGGGAACGCTCCTGCGTCGAGGACCGTGGTGACGCCACAGGCGAGGTACGCGCGCAGGTGCGTGCAGTTCAGCTCGGCGACGGTCGCGTCCGAGTCGCCGCGCTGGCCGCTGCCCGGCGCCGCGACGAAGTGCACGTGCGAGTCGATCAGGCCCGGCAGCAGCGTCAGGCCAGCGCCGTCGACGACGCGCGCATCTGCCGAGCCGCTGACGCCGGCCCCGAGCGCGGCGATGCGTCCCTCCCGTACGACCACGGAAACGCCCTCGCGCGGCGGCGCTCCGGTGGCGTCGATCACGCGGACGTCGCGAATCCACAGCTCCTCCGCATGCGCTGCGCTCGCGAGCAGGCTCGCGAGGAGCAGGACGACGCCGGGCTTCAACGTCAGAAGCAGAGCGGCGTCGGCGCCTGGAGCGAGGTGCGCTTCAGCTTCAGGTCGCAGCGGCTGGTGGAGCCGCCGGGGCCGTCGAGGACGATCAGGGTGCCGGAGAAGCTCGCCTTGGTGCTGCCCGCCTTCGTCTTCACGTCGATCGACGTGCCCGGCGCGACTCTGACCGACGTCAACGGAATCAACGATTCCGGCGCACTTGTGGGCAGTTACGCTGCCGGCGGCATCACGCACGGCTTTCTGCTGAATGAGGGAGTTTACACCACGCTGGACGTGCCCGGTGCGACATCGACGACGGCCT